>WNFA01001215.1_pt1 | contig 21734 bp, 26 predicted proteins | sample 5400481 | NCBI WGS metagenome assembly WNFA01 (sample SAMN13153340, study PRJNA577476) | soil metagenome | isolation source: 120 cm saprolite under Douglas fir tree site 2 hole 1 replicate 2 | place: USA:California | collected 2015-04-18
GGTCGTCGGCACGGCGGTCGTCATCGACCCCGCGGTACGCGCGCAGGACCAGTTCGGCAATCCGGTTCCGGGTGCGTCGATCACGTTCGCCACGAAGGGTGGCGGAAGCGTGGCGGGTCCCACGCAGCTCACCAACGGTGCGGGGGTCGCTACGGTCGGCAGCTGGATCCTCGGCACCGCTATCGGTACCGACTCGCTCACGGCCACCCTGTCCGGTCTCACGCCCATCACATTCACCGCGAAGGGGATCGCGGGCGCCGCGACTCACATCGCGCAGCTCGCCGGTGATGGTCAGGCGGCGATCGTGAATACGATTCTGCCCACCGCACCCGCGGTGCTCGTGCGTGACCAGTTCAACAATCCGGTGCCGGGCGTGCCAGTCGTCTTCGCCCCGGCCTCCGGGGGTGGCAGCGTGACGGGGGGGTCGGCGGTAACGGACACGGCGGGCGTTGCACGAGTAGCGAGTTGGCGGCTCGGTACGCTCGTCGGACAGAACACACTCACAGCGAGCGCGAGTGGACTGACGGGCAGTCCAGTGCTGTTTACGGCGGGCGGCACCCGCGATGTCTCTGCCCAGCTGCTACGGGTGAGCATCGATACGCAGACGTCGATTGCAGGCCAGCCCGTGAGCACATCCCCCGCTGTGCGCGTGGCGGATCTATATGGCAACCCCATTCCTGGTGCCTCCGTCACGTTCGCTCTCACGGGTGTGTTGCTCGGCAGCCTCACGCCCAGCAATGCGACCACGGACTCGTCGGGCGTCGCACGTGTCGCGAGTTGGACGCTCGCGACCGTCGCGGGGCTGAACACATTGGACGCCACTGCGCTGGGTCTCACGGGCAGCCCGATGACATTCAGCGCCACCGGGATCGTCACAACGGCGACCAACATGGTCCTGAGTGCGGGAAACGGGCAGGCGGGCGTCGGTGGGTCCGGCGGGCGGATCGATGAACCCAGCTACATCTCTGACCGATGTGAACGGTATCGCGAGTTCGAGACACACGCTCGGGCCCGGCGCGGGAACGCAGACCGCGACCGCGTCGGTCGGCGGCCTCACGGGCTCTCCCGTTACCTTCACCGCGACCGCATTGGCCGGCGCTGCGACGCAGCTCGTCAAGCAGTCAGTCGATCCGCAAACCGGGACGGTGGCGACTGCCGTTATCGTGCCGGTGGTGAAGGTGGCCGACCAGTTCGGCAACGGTGTTGCCGGAATCATCGTGGACTTTGCCGCCGCGGGTGGCGGCATACTCGGCGCGGCGAAAGACACGAGCGACGGTGCTGGGTTGACGAGCACGGGCGGCTGGACGCTGGGCAACGTGGTCGGAACAAACACCGTTACCGCGACTGCTGGTGCACTGGCCGCCAAGATGTTCACGGCTACCGGTGTCGCCGATGTCCCTGCCCGGCTCGCGTTCCTCACCGAGCCCACCCGTGCGTTAGCGGGTGACACGATTGCCCCCGTCGTGCAGGTGGCGATCCAGGACCAGTACGGCAACCTCGCGCTTCCGGCGAAGGACGTCGTGTCGCTGCGGCTCGGCGCGACGCCGAACCCTGCGGCCAAGCTCCAGGGCATCGTTGACGCTGCGGCGGTCAACGGCGTGGCGTCGTTCGCGAATTTGTCGATCGACTCCGCAGGGATCGGTTATGCGATCATCTCCACGGCCGGCAACCTGACGAGCGCCGAGAGCACGCCGTTCGACATCGGCGGCGTGATCAAGGCGATTCCAGTGACTCAGCTCGGGCCGGTCGCCGCCGCGCTGAACACAGCGACGAAGAAGATCTACGTGCCGGGGGCAACCTTGGTCTCGGTGTTGCAGAACGACCGCGAGCTGTTACCGCAACTCACGGGATTCGAGTCACCGTTTGGCGTGGCGGCGAATGCGACGACGAATCAAATCTACGTATCGAGCCTGGCGGGTGTTGCCGTGATCGACGGAGCGGTTGATCTCGTCCGTGCCCTGATCCCCGTTGGGAATGGACCGAAGGGTGTCGCCGTCGACGAGCGGACCAACTTCATCTATGTCGCGGCGAGTGACGTGCTCAAGGGCGCGGCGCTGGTCCCGATCGATGGCTCGAAAAACCTGGCCGTGTCAAATGACATCGTTGTTCTGCCGGCGGCCGGCTCGGGCGTCGCGTTTAACCCGAACGACGGGTTCGTCTACGTAGCGATTCCGACGTTCCAGGAGGTGGACGTGATCAATCCGAAGCCCGGTGGGGCTGCGATAGTGCAGCGGATTCAGGGACTGGGCAGAGGAACGTACGGCGTCGCGGTCGACACGAAGGCGAACCGCCTCTACGTGACGAACCGTGACGACAACACGGTATCAGTGATCGACATCTCCGCGCCGAACCCGGTGGACTTCAAGGAGATTTTGCGTGTGCCGGTGGGTCGCACCCCCGAGGGGCTCGGGGTCGACGCCAATCGTGGTGTGGTGTACGTCGGGAACAGCGGCGATGGCAGTCTATCGCTCATCGATGCCGTGAAGCTCAACGTTTTCGCGACGCTGTTTGTAGGCCAGACCCCGAAGGCAGCCGTCGTCGATCCGTCCACAGGGCGCGTGTACGTGCCGAGCCAGCAGGACAATGTGGTGAGGGTGATTCAGCCGTAACGTTTAGGCGAAGCCTTGTCGTTACAACTTCAGCCTCACATTGATATCCACCAACACTGCGTCCGGCGTATTCACGAAGACCACGCGATTCTCGACGCGCCGGATGATCATCTTCATCTTCGGTCCCTTCCCTTTCCCACGCCCCATGTTGCCGCGCCGATAGTAGACCACTTGGTCGTTCCCGACGGTCTCGATGCGAATGACCTCATAGCCCTGCTGCACCAGCACCTCGCGGGTTACCGACACCGCGCGATCCGGCGCGACGGCGAATTCCTTCTTATGCCCATGCCCATGTTCCTGCGCGGCGGCCGGCGCGGCACCGAACACGAGCAGACCTGCGAGCAACAGCCACGAGCGTGTCATCATCGGCCTCCTGTGGAGGGACCTATCCTATCCGATAGAAGAGTCGGGCAGGGTGGTTCGGGTCACTCGTGATGCCCGCCCGCCTCCGTGCGCCGCGCGGTCATCGCGGGAATACCGCCGAGCAGCTCCAGATCCAGCCGATAGTCGGCGTTGGTGACATCGATCGCGGGCCAGCGCCGCAGGTCGTCGGGCACGAACAGACCTCCGATGATGCCCATCGCTCCCGGAATGGTGTCGGCCGTCGGGTTGTCGTACACGGCGACGATGCGGTAGCGCCGGCCCGCCTTGAGCCGCAGGCCCTCGCCCCACAGCGCGAGCAGTTTGCGTGGCATGCCGAGCAGACGACCGCTGGAATCCCGCCGCGCCTCGATGTTCAGGATCCGCTTCCCCGTCGCCGCGTCCTCGAGCCGCACGCTCACGCCATAGTCGTGCAGATGCCCGCCCGCGAGGAGCAGATGGCCGCCGACGAGTAGCTCGAACTCGGAGGCCCACTCGTGCCGCCCCGGAGGAACGGGGAAGGTGTTGCGCGCTACCGCGAAACGAACGTCCACTTGGAACGGAAGCGCGCTCACCGGCCGCGGCAGCAGATTGGCGGGCGTCCACTGCAGCTCGATCCGGATGAATACCTCATGGCTCGGAGCATCGGCGGGCACGTCCCACATCACATAGACGCCCAGCTCGTCTCCCGCGCGAACCGGGATGCCGACCGAGACCGGTAGCTTCACGTCCCGCGACTCGCGCGAGACCGCGATGAGGCGCTCGGTGATCGGATAGACGAGCTGCCGGCGCGCGAAGTTCACGACCTTGAGGTGGTGAATCCAATGGAGCGGGAGCTCCCGGCCCTCCGCGTCCTCGAGCCGCAGCGCGAAGCCGCGGAGCCACGCGTCGCAGGGCCAAGTGAACCGCCGGACGGGGTCGTCACTGTCCATCATCCCCGCATGGCCGTAGTGCTCACTGTGCTCGGCCAACTCTGCCGTGAAGGGTCCGGCGCGCATGACGACGGTATGCCGCGCCGAATCGAGGATGATGTCCTGGGCTGCACCACGGCTGAGCAGGGCGCACGAAACCAGGATCGTTACAGCCAGGCTGCGGATCATCGCGTCGCTCCGAAATGGAGGTACGCGTCGAGCCTACCGCAGCCGCGTCAAGCCTATGTCAAGAGGAGCTTCGCGATCGTGTTGAGCTGCATGTTGCTCGTGCCCTCGTAGATCGTCCCGATCTTCGCATCGCGGTAGAACTTCTCGACCGGATATTCCTTGGTGTAGCCGTAGCCGCCGAATAGTTCGACGGCGAGCGACGTCACGCGCTCGGCGACTTGGGAGGACAGCAGCTTCGCCATCGCCGCCTCTTTCGTATAGGACTCGCCCGCGTCTTCGAGCCGAGCGGCGTTGTACACCATGAGTCGCGCCGCCTCCAGCTCCGTCGCGGCCTGGGCCAGCTGAAACTGCACGCCCTGAAAATCCGCCACCGGCTTGCCGAACTGCTGCCGCTCTTTCACGTACTTGAGCGACGCCGCGAGCGCGCCGCGCGCCACGCCGATCATCTGCGCGCCGATGCCGATCCGTCCGGTGTTGAGCGTCTCGATTGCCACCTTATAACCGTTGCCGACCTCCCCGATCAGATTCGCCGCCGGGACTTCGCAATGATCGAGGATCAGCTCTGCCGTCGAGGACGCGCGGATGCCGAGCTTGTCTTCTTTCTTGCCGACGCTGAATCCTTTGAAGCCCCGCTCGACGGCGAACGCCGTGATGCCTTTATAACCCCTACTTAGATCCACATTGGCAAACACAACAAAGAGGTGAGCCTCGGCGCCGTTGGTAATCCAGAGCTTGCGGCCGTCGAGGATCCACTTGTCGCCCTGCTTGGTCGCTTTGGTCTGCAGACCGAACGCATCGGAGCCGGAACCCGCTTCGGAGAGGGCGTAGGCGCCCACCACCTCCGTCGCGAGATGTGGCAGGTAACGGCGCTTGATGTCGTCGGAAGCCCATTTGAGGAGCAGCGCGTTGACGAGCGTGTTCTGGACGTCCACGAAGATCGCGGCGGACGCATCCACGGCGGACAGCTCTTCCACGGCGAGCACGGTCATGAAGAGGCTGCCGCCCGCGCCGCCGTGGGCCTCGGGGACCTCGATCCCCATGAGGCCGAGCTCGAAGATCTTGGGAATGAGGGTGGGATCGAGCTGCGCGGCCTGCTCCATCGCCTGCACGCGGGGGCGGACCTCGCTCTCCGCGAAGTCGCGGACCGCGTCCTGGAAGATCCGTTCTTCTTCGGAGAGGTGCGAGAGGGCGTTCACACCTTCTTGTCGGACGGGCCCGGCGCCAGCATCTCCCGAATTCCGCCAAGCGACCCGAGCACGCCAGTGGCCTCGTAAGGCATGTAGATGACCTTATTGTTTTGTCCGCTGACCATCTCTTTGAGCGTCTCGATGTAACGGATGGCGATCAGGTACTGGGCGGGGTCGCCGCCGGTGCCCTTGATCGCCGCGGTGATACGCTCGATTGCCTGCGCTTCCGCTTCCGCCACCTTCAGGCGGGCCGCAGCTTTCGCTTCGGCGTGCAGGATTTTCGCCTGCTTGTCACCTTCGGCGGTGTTGATCTCCGACTGCCGGATGCCCTCCGCCGCGAGAATGCGCGACTGCCGTTCGGCGTCGGCGGTGATGATCGTCGCGCGCCGCTCTCGCTCGGCGCGCATCTGCTTTTCCATCGCGTCGCGAATGTCGCGCGGCGGGTTGATGTCCTTGAGCTCGACGCGACTGACCTTCGAGCCCCACTTGTGCGTCGCTTCGTCCAGAATCGCGCGCAGCTTGGCATTGATCGTGTCGCGCGAGGAGAGCACGTGATCCAGCTCCATCTCGCCGATCACGTTGCGCAGCGTCGTCTGCGTCAGCTTCTCGATGGCATCGGGCAGATTGGCGATCTCGTAGGTCGCGCGCACCGGATCGGTGATCTGCGAATAGATCAGCGCGTCGATTTCGACGACGACGTTGTCCTTGGTGATCACGTTCTGGCGCGGGAACACGTATACCGTCTCGCGCAGGTCGATGCGCTCCGTCCGGAAACGCCGCGAGTAGCTGTCGCCCGCAGGCGTAACGATCGTCTGGTGCCAATCGACCGAGCGGGGACGGTCGATCAGGGGCAGAACAAAGTTGATTCCGGAGCTCAGCGTCTTGTGGTACTTGCCGAGCCGCTCGACGATCATCGTCTGCGCCTGCTGGACCACGCGAATGCTCTTCGAGATCAACACGATGACGCCGAAGGCGACCGCGGCCACGAGAATTGTCCCAGGACCCATCGCTTACATCTCCTTTTCGACCATGAGGGTCGTTCCATCCACCTGGATGATCGTGACCTGAGTCCCGGGCTCGATGACGGAGGCGTCTGACGAGGCGCCGCGCCAATCCTCGCCGTCCACCTTGACCCGGCCGGCGCCTCCAGGCCCGATGCGCTCCGTCACGATGCCCGTTTTGCCCAGCAGCGCGTCGACACCCGTGCGCAGCTCCGATCCCGGGCCGAGCTGGAGCAGATGCATGAGCCGCGGACGTAACCCCGCCATGCTGACAACGCTGGCGACGGCGAACACGATGCCCTGTGTGACGAAGCCGAGCCCCGGAATCAAGCCAACAACTCCTGCGACGGCGGCCCCAACCGCCAGGCAGGCAAGCCAGAACCCCGCCGTGAACATTTCCCCGACGAAAAGGCCGATCGCCAGGAGAAACCAAACCAGCCAATCTTTCATATGGTCGAAAGGTGCAACCCTTGTAGGCGTTTCGCTATCCAACGAGATCCAACCCCTTGTGGAGCCGCTATGATCGCTCGCGCGCCGTTGCTCGGTCTTGCTGTTGCAGTATTCGCCATTCCCGCTGCTGCCCAAACCTCACGTCAGGTCCTCAAAGGCGATTCCGTCGCCGTCTACAACCTTGTCGGTGAGCTGCGCGTCGAAGCCGGTTCTGGCAGCGACGTGACTGTCGAGATCCAGCGCGGTGGCGCCGACGCGGCCAAGCTCGAGGTGCAGTCGGGGCCGCTGCGCGGCCGCGAGACGCTGCGAATCATTTATCCCGACGACGTCATCGTGATGCCGGAGTGGGGCCGCGGCTGGAACACGACGCTGCGCGTGCGCGACGACGGGACCTTCGGTGAAGAACATGGGCGTCACGACCGCGGCGGCTGGTTCCGCGACGGTCACGAGGTTCGGATCAGCGGGCGCAGCCGGGACGGGCTCGAGGCCTACGCCGATTTGCGCGTGAGCGTCCCGAAGGGCAAGAACGTGGCGCTGTACCTCGGCGTGGGGAAAGCGTTCGTCTCGAACGTGGATGGCGTCATCCGCGTCTGGGTTGCGTCGGCGGATGTCGCGGCCGATCGCACCCGCGGCGTGCTGCGCGTCGAGACCGGCTCGGGCAACGTAGACCTGCGCACAGCGTCCGGCGACATCAGCCTCGCGACGGGCTCGGGGGACGTCACCGTATCGGGCGTTGACGGCGTGAGCCTCAAGCTCGAGACCGGCTCGGGCAATGTCACGCTGACAGCTGCTAAGTCTCCCAGCGTGCACGTCGAGACCGGATCGGGCAGTATCGAGGCGACCGCGTCGTCAGGCGACGACCTGTCGTTCGAGACGGGGAGCGGCGACGTCGATGTTGCACTCATCGCGACGTTCCGTTCCGTCCACATCGAGACCGGCTCCGGCGATGTCACGCTGAAAGTGCCGGCCACCGTGGGGGCCGAGGTCGATCTCGATACCGGAAGCGGCGACATCGACCTCGGCGGATTGACACTGCAAGTACGCCGCATCGAACACGATCATGTCACGGGAACGTTGGGGGACGGGAAGGGGCGCGTTTCGGTCGAGACCGGATCCGGGAGCGTGCACCTGCAGAAGCTCTAGTCCTCACCCTCCTCGAGCCGCTGCAGCTCGCGGCGTTCTTTCTTGGTCGGCCGGCCCTTGCCTTGATAGGTGGGGGCCGGCGCGATTTTATGGGCTTCCGCGAGCCGCTCGCGATTCGCGCGTCCTTCGGCAGACTCGTCATACAAGAGCTGGGCGTCGCGCGCGGAACCACGGCGTTCGGTCACGGCGCGTACCGTGAGGATCCACTCATAGGGACCGACGCGCACCCGCAGGCTGTCCCCCACGTGGAGTTGCTTGGCGGGCTTCGCGCGGCTGTCGTTGACCTGGACTTTGCCGCCGGCGACGGCGGCCGCGGCCAGCGCACGGGTCTTGAAGAAGCGCGCGGCCCAGAGCCAGCGGTCGACGCGAACACTTCCGGCGTCCATACCCAAAGGTATTATCAACCGCCATGAAATGGGTCTTGATCGCCTTCGGCGGTCTCGTGGGTCTCATCGCGCTCATGGCGCTCATCGGAGCTTTCGTGTCACGGGATCACCGCGCCACGAGCACCGTCATGCTGCGGCAACCTCCCGACAGCGTCTGGAAAGTGGTGCGCGACCTGGGGAACATCACCGCGTGGTGGCCGGCGATGGAGAAGGCAGAGCGGCTGCCTGACCGCGACGGCCACGAGGTGTGGCGCCAGAAAATGAGCGGCTTCGATGTGCCGATCATCGTGATGGAATCAGCCCCGCCGCGACGGCTCGTGACACAAATCGATCCCACCGCGCGTGGCGCGTTCGGCGGCACATGGACTTACGAGTTGGCGAGCGAGGGCACCGGAACGCGAATCAGCGCGACCGAGGCGGGCTGGATCAGCAATCCCATCTTCCGGTTCATGTCACGGTTCGTGTTCGGCTACTACGGCTCACTCGACAAGTATCTGAAAGCGCTCGGCTCGCGCTTCGGCGAGACCGTCCAGCCGACGCACAGCTGAGGCCTAGCTGATCACGATCGTCAGCTTCTGCCAAATCTTCCGCGACAAACCGGTCGTCAGATCCTCGATTTCGTTGACCGCCTGCAGCGCGACACCGTCCTCGAAGTTCTGCACGTACAGCGCAGCGACTTTTCCCGTGAGCGACAACATCTCGCTGCAGTAATCCAGGTAGCGGGCCAGATCCGCCGCCGTCATCTCCCGTTCGGTGGGTTGGGTCCGCTCGGGGTCCTTGGTCAGCTGGTGCATGTCGATGATGTGCGCGATCGACCGCAACTCGCGCAATGCCCGCAGCGCCCGCCGGCGCTTGATACGCGACTCCAGCGTCGCCAGAAAGAAGATCGCCGCACCGACCAGCACCAGGTCGTTGATCCCCGCCTCCAGCACCTGAATGAACTGCCCCAGCTCGAACCCGCCCGATGGAGGGCGCAGGCGCGTCACCATGAGCGCGAGCCCCGCGACGATCACCACGGCAAGCACCGCCGTGGCGATGCGGACCGCCAGAATGGGCCTCGCAATCCACTCGGCCCGCTCGCGCGCGCGGCGCGAGATCTCGAGCAGCTGCCCGCACACATTTGCGAGCCCCGAACCGGGAAATCGCTCCTCGATTCGGTTCCTGAGGCGCTCGATCGTGCGGACAATTTCGGCAGCGTCGAGGGCGAGGTAACTCATGTCGCTACTGACGGCGACTGAGATAATCGACCGCCAGGTGAGCGAGAGCGCGCACACCCATGGGAAGTGCGGCCTCGTCGACGTAGAACCGCGGCGAGTGATTGGGCGCCGCTTTTGCCGGGTCTGTCCCCGGTGGCACGATGCCGAGGAAGAAGAAGACGCCGGGAATGCGTTGTTGATACCGTGAGAAGTCTTCGGAAGCGGTAATGAGTGGGCCGATTGAGACGTGACTCGCGCCGGCGACATCGCGGAGCGTGGGCACAATGCTCTCGGTCAACGCGGGATCGTTGTACGTCACCGCGGTCGTGGTGTCGATCGTGACCTGCGCTGTGGCGCCAGCGCTCTGCGCGATCGATTCCGCCGTCCGCCGGATGCGATTGTGGATGTCGTTACGTACCGCAGTGTCGAATGTCCGGATCGTGCCGATCATGACGACGCTATCGGGGATGATATTGAAGCGAACGCCGCCGTTGATCGCGCCCACGGTCACGATCGCCGGCGCGGCCGTGACGTCGATCTGCCGGCTGGCAATGGTTTGCAGGCCGAGGACGATTTGTGAGGCGACGACGATCGGATCGATGCCGGCCCACGGCTGGGCACCATGGGTTTGCCGCCCGCGCACGACGATCCAAAACCGGTCTGAGCTGGCGAGCGTGCCGCCCGGCCGGTAGCGAAGCTCCCCAGCCGGGTAGGGGAACACGTGCAGGCCAAAGATCGCGCTCGGTTTGGGATTCTCGAGCGCTCCCTCTTCAATCATCAACTCCGCGCCGCCGCGCTCACCGATCGGAGCGCCCTCCTCGGCTGGCTGGAAAATGAACTTCACTGTGCCCGGCAGGTCGTTGCGCATACCAGCGAGGACTTCTGCGACGCCCATAAGGATCGCGGTGTGCGCATCGTGGCCGCACGCGTGCATGACCCCGACTTCCTGGCCGTTGTAGGTAGTCCGCACTCTGGAGGCGAAGGGGACGTCGACCTCCTCCGTGACGGGGAGCGCGTCCATGTCGGCCCGTAGCGCGACGACGGGGCCCGGCTTGCCGCCGCGCAGCACCCCGATCACGCCGGTGTGTGCGACCCCGGTCCGGACTTCCAGCCCGAGCGAGCGCAGATGCTGCGCGACGAGTTCGGCGGTGCGCGTTTCGCGGTTGGACAGCTCGGGATGCTCGTGGATGTCGCGGTGCCACGCCACGACCTTTCCCTGCACCTGCGCGGCGCGGCGGTCGACCTCCGCGTCCAGGCGGCTATTTTGGGCGTGCAGCGACGTCGTCGCGGCAATCGTAAGAACGAGAATCGAAAGAAATCGCATGTCAGCGCTCACCTAGTGGGATTCGGGAAGGGAGAACCGCTGGAAGAAGCGCCACATCAACGTGTCCGCACCGATCACGTCGGTCGCGGGGCCGACGTATTTCTGCCATGACTGCACGCCCGCGCTGGGCCACACATGGCCGGCGCCCGTCAACTTCCAGAGGACGAATTCACTGCCGCCGGCGCACGGCCCATAGCGGATCGGCGTCGCCGTATGTCCGGCACTCGGCGAACCGGCCCGACCATGAATCGTCTCGCCGACCACGGGCGTGCCAGGGCAGCCATCGAACCGGGCCCAACGCGCGATCACGCTGTCCATGACGGGGTGCACGACGCGAATGTTGGTAAATGGGAACGAGGGGCCCAGACCGCCCGCGTAGAGTGCCCGTGGGTCGTCGACGCTGTGGATGTGCATGATCGGCACCGGCCGGGGGGACCGGATCGAATCGACGACCATGCCGCCCGCGATCGGTGCGATCGCCGCGATGCGGTCCCCCAGCTCGGCGGCCAGACGGTACGACATCATCCCACCATTCGAGAGTCCCGTCGCGTAAATCCGGCGCTGGTCGATTGGGGTCCGGCGCGCGAGGTCGTCGAGCAGCGCACGCACGAACCCGACGTCGTCCACGTGCTGATCGCGGGCGTAGCCGCAGCAGGTCCCCGCATTCCAGGTGTGCAGCCGCCGCGGCAGGACACCCGTACCCTCGGGATACACGACGATGAACCCCTCGCGGTCGGCGATGGAGTCTGTGCCGGTGTACTGTTGCGTGCCCCGTGCCGTGCCGCCACCGCCGTGAAAGCTGAGCACGACCGGGAGCGGCCGGCCCTCGCGGACCTGCGGCGGCGTGTGCACGATGAACCGGCGGGTACGGTCGCCGAAGTGCAACGAGAGATTGTGATTACCCGGCGCGAGGAAAGAAGCAGGGGCGGCTTGCAGGAGGGCCAGGAGAACCGCGAGCGGCATTGGACGTAAGCTAGACGAATCCCGGCAACCCTTCCACCGTAGAGAGTGTCGAACCCGGTACACACTCGCTACTTCGGAGCCCGTCATGACGCGTTACCTCGCTGCTGCCGCTCTCGCCCTGGTAGTTCTTCCGGTTAGCACCCTGCGCGCCCAGGAGAGCGATGACGAATGGCTCTCGAATTGCCGCGAAGGCTGGGGCGACTGGGGCTCACGCGCCCGCCATTGCGAGATACGCGAGACGGGAATGAGAGCGACGGGACGCCCCCTCACTATCGATCCCGGCATGAACGGCGGTGTCGAGATCATCGGCTGGAATAAGTCCGATAGCATCGCGATCACCGCGCGGATCCAGGTCAACGCCCGCAGCAGCAGCGACGCCGACGCGATCGCGCGCGACATCAAAATCGAGGCTTCGGGCGGAACCATCCGCGCGACCGGTGGCAGCGGCCCCTTCGGGCGCCGCCAAAACTGGTCGGTCAGTTTCGTCGTGATGGTCCCGCGTCGCACCGACCTGACCCTTTCGACCCAGAATGGTCCGCTGTCGGTCGAGGACGTCGCTGGCAAAATGGATCTTCAGACGCAGAATGGGCCGCTCTCGCTGTCGGGCGTGGGCGGTGACGTTCATGCGAGCGCGCAAAACGGACCGCTCACGATCGACCTGCAGGGCACGCGTTGGGAAGGCACCGGACTCGACGCCGAGACGCAGAATGGTCCGGCGGATCTGCGGATTCCCGACAACTACAACGCGAAGATCGAATTCGGCACCGTCAACGGACCCATGGACGTGGGCTTTCCGATGACGGTGACAATCAGCGGACGCGTCAAAGACCGTATCAATACCACGCTGGGCAACGGCGGGCCGCCGATTCGCGTGGTCACGACCAACGGGCCGATGACCGTGCGGCGGGGCAGGAGTCGCTAGACGCCGATATCCTCGTTCCACAGCTCGGGGTGCGTCCGGATGAATTCGGTCATCATGCGGATGCAGGTCGGATCCTGACGCACCTCGAGTGACACGCCGCGGCTCTTCAGCAGCTCCTCCTCGCCTTTAAACGTATTGTTTTCCCCGATGATCACGCGCCGAATCCCGTAGAGGAGAATCGCGCCGCTGCACATCGCGCAGGGCGAAAGCGTGCTGTACAGAGTCGCCTCGCGATACACCGACGCCGGTTGCCGGCCCGCGTGCTCGAGCGCGTCCATCTCGCCGTGCAGCACGGCGCTTCCTTTCTGAACCCTGCGATTACGGCCGCGACCGATGATCTTGCCCTGCGACACGATCACCGATCCGATCGGGATGCCGCCTTCGCGCAGACCCTGTTCCGCCTCGGCGATCGCCGCCGCGAGGAATGGGTCGGTGGTCATGCCGCGCCGGCACGCATCGCGTCGTACTCGAACACGTTGGGACCGCGCGGCGCTTCCTGCGCGATCGCGACCATCGCTCGCGCGACCGTCGCGGCCGGAATCGGACGATAGCGCCGCAGCCTCCCGAACAGCAGCGCCGGCAACACTGGTGCGCCGAGCATCGCGATCCGCTCGCCGAGGCGAAACTCGGCTCGCTCCCCCAGCAGGAGGGAGGGGCGGAAGATCTGGATGGCCTGATACGGAAGCTGTCGGATCGCCGCCTCCGTTTCGCCTTTGACGCGGCTATAGAACACGCGGGACTCGGGATCGGCGCCGATGGCGCTGACGAGGAGAAACTGCGTGGCGCCGGCCCGCAATCCGGCACGCGCCAGTCCGACCACGAAGGCGTGATCGACCAGACGGAATGCCTGCTGCGATCCCGCCTGCTTGATGGTGGTGCCGAGGCAACAGAACACATCGTCAATGTGCGGCACGTTGTTCGCGGTCTCGATCGCGCCGAGGTCCAGCACGCGTTGCTCGAGCTTGCTGTGCTGCTGCGCTCGTGTGCGGCGGCCCACGGTCACCACGCGCGACCAGTGTGCATCGGCGAGGAGCTGTGCGAGGACGTGACTCCCGACGAGACCGGTCGCGCCGGCGACGAGCGCTGTGCGGCTCACGCCGCGCTAATGCGGCGGGTGGCCGAGCGTGGGCAGTGACTTGTCGAGAAAGTCCTCGACCGGTTGGCGCCCATTCGAGCCCATGCGGTGGTCGTCCATGAGGTTGATCGCCCGCGCGTTCGCGAGAGCAGAGTCGACCGGGACGCCGCGGTTGATCAGGTAAGCGGCCCACAGATGACTCGCCCGCCACGCGACCGTGCAGTGCAGCAACACTTTGCCCTTGGCGTTGCCTACGGCATCCGCGAACCTCACGAGGGTTGCGGGCGAGTAGGGGTACTGATCGTTCCCGCGCACGGGCAGATACACATACTGCATGCCGAGCGACGCCACGAGCGCCGGCTCGTCGAACTTGACGTTGCGCGTCATTTCTTCCGGTGTGCGCAGGTTCACCACGGTCGTTACGCCCTGGGCCTGTAGCTCGCGGAGCGCGTGCTCCGTCGGCTGGCCGGTGACGAAAATGTCTTCACCGACGCGGGCGGCACGTTCCAGAAACGATCCGGTCGTATCGAGGATGACAGGCGCGGTCAGCGCCGTGATCGGCCCCGGTTTCGTGAACTTCTGCGCCGCACCGGCACGCGGCGCGACCGCAAGAGCGCCCGAGACGATTGCGATGATGATTGCCCGATGCTTCATCATAGGAAGTCCTTGAAGTTGTCCTAACAAGATACGCCCGGGATCGTCCTCCAGTGTTATTTTCCCCGCCGTGGGAATCTCCGAGGCGTTGCAAAACCAACCGCTCGTCGCCGTGGCGCTGCTGTTCGGGGCCGGCGTGGTGACGAGTCTCAATCCGTGCATCTATCCGATGATCCCGATCACCGCGGGGACGCTCGCCGGCGTCAACGCCCCGGGACGGACGCGGCGGCGCACCCTCGGCCTGACGCTCACGTACGTGGGCGGGCTGTCGCTCTTCTACGCGCTGCTCGGCATGATCGCCGGGATGACCGGTTCGTTGTTCGGCACGATCGGCGCGAGCTTCTGGGCGCGGCTCGTCATCGGCAACCTGCTGCTCGTCTTCGCGCTCGCGCTGCTCGACGTCATTCCCGTGCGGCTGCCCGCGCGCCTCTCCGCCTGGGCGGGGAGCCTCGGCGGGGGCTCTTATCCGGCGGTGTTTCTCCTCGGTGCGACGTCGGGACTCGTTGCGGCGCCGTGCGGGGCGCCGGCATTCGCGGCGGTGCTCACCTGGGTCGCGACGACGCGCAGCGCCGTGCTCGGATTCCTGTACCTGTTCGTGTTTTCGCTGGGCATGTCGGCCCTGCTCGTCGTCGTCGGGTTCTTCTCGGGCGCGCTTGCGGCGCTGCCCCGCGCCGGGGCGTGGATGTCATGGATCAAAAAGGTGGCGGGCGTGGTTCTACTCCTCATGGCTGAATACTATTTCGTCAAAGCGGGGCAGGTATGGTAAAGACGTGCGTCGTTCGTCGTGCGTCGTTCGTGGCGGCGTTGCTCTTCGCACCCGTGTCGCTACACGCTCAGGACATTATCGGCATTCCCGTCGGCGAGACGCCCCCGGCGATCACACTCGAGAGTCTCACCGGCGATTCCGTTCCGTTGTCCCAGTGGATCGGCAAGAAGCCGGTCATCATCGAATTCTGGGCGACGTGGTGCCCGATCTGCGCCGCATTGCTGCCGAAGATGGAGGCGGCGCAGAAGAAGTTCGGTGATCGCGCGGAGTTTCTCGTGGTCGCAGTCGCGGTGAATCAAAGCAAGAACGGCGTGCGGCGGCATCTCGAGAAGCATCCGATGCCGTTCACGTTCTTGTGGGATGGTAATGGCGCGGCGGTAAGAGCGTTCGACGCTCCCTCCACGTCATACATCGCGGTTCTGGATATCCAGGGGAAAGTCGTCTACACGGGCGTTGGTGCAGACCAAAACGTCGAGGCGGCGATTGAGGCAGCACTTCACCGCCCCCTCGCCGCCCCTTCGCCGCCCCTTCGCCGCCCTTAACGCGCCGTTGTATCTGCAGGAACCAGCTTGCTGATCGCAGCCCCTAATTCCGTATACGACGTCGGATCGATCTCCCGGAACGGCGTCGCCCGATACGCGATTCTTCCGTCCGGACCTACGACGAACAGATTGCGATTGTCGAGTTTGTACTGGGCATTGAAGGCGCCGTAGGCTCTTCCCACCGCTGAACCGGTATCGCTCGCAAAGACGGGCGGATAATCCGCATCGTGTGCCCAGGAGGCGAGTGTCGTGTCCGGATCGGCGCTAATCGCGATAAGCACGACGTTGCGGCCTTTGTTGAACACCTGTGCGTACTGATCACGGTACGCATTCATTTGAGCCGTTCAGCCACGCGTTCGCGCTTTGAAGAAGAACGCGAGGACCACCGTCTTCCCCTTATAGTCGCTGAGCCGCACAGGGTTCTTGAGCGTCCCGTAGCGCGTGGCGCCAGGGAGGGCGAAGTCAGGCGCCACAGCGCCGACCTCGAGTGCTGGGGGTCCTGGCGGCGGTGGGGGGGGGGGTGCCGCCGGCTGCTGCATCAATGCCGCGAGAACGAGTGTCATGACCACGACGAAAGTCCTTGTTGTGGGCAGCGAATAATCTACTGGTGCGGGAGCTTCCTCGCCTGTTCCTCTAAGCGGGTGCTCACGGCGATTTCCCGTCGAGCTCCGTGAGCGCCAACGCTTTCACCGTCTTGCCTTCGCCGGTCATGATGCGGCGGTGGTAGTCGACCTGGCCGAGATGGTAGGCGAGATGCGTCGCGAAGTGCGCGAGAAAGGCGCCGGTGGACGAGCTGACGCCGCCGACTTTCTCGGGAAACGGCTTGGCCAGATCCTCCTCCCGGACCTGGCTCATGCCCAACTCCACGGCGGCAATCGCGTTGTCGATCTCGCGCAGCAGCTCGGCGCGCGGAATGTCGCGACTGCCGAACTCGGCGTCGCGATTGCGCACGTAGCCGTTCTTGCCGAGCACGTTGCCCACGAAATACTGGAGATTGCCGGCGAGATGCAGCGCGAGATTCCCGCCCGGGTTGGCGATCCCTGCCGGAATCTCCCACAGGCCATCGTCGCTCGGGTACGATTCGATTTCGCGGCGCAGCGCCTTCAGCTCGCGCGTGATGACATTGGTGATCCAGTCTTTCATTCGGTCCTCCCCACTCGCATGGCTACCGGCCAGCGCGCCAACCGTGATTTGTGCGGATCGCCCCAGGCCGGTCCGAGCTCGGCGACGAGGCGCTCTACCGGATCCTCGCGGTGTTGCTTGATGAACCCTCGCGTGGCCGACCAGGTGCGCACGTAGCCGGCGACATCATCCAGAGTTACGGACTGCTCAATCACGAAGTTGGGCGCCGCAAATTCAGCAAACGGGAATTCAATGGTCCGGTAACGCTCCTCGGTGATCCGCCGTTCCGGTGGCCAGTACGGGCCCACCACGTCGTGGTAGAAGCGGCGCACGATTTCATCGATCCGTGGCGCGATCTCGAGCATCACGTAGGTCCACACCGCGATCACGCCGTTTCGCCGTAAAACGCGCCGGACCTCCGTCCAGAACCGTGGGCGGTCGAACCAGTGGAGCGCCTGCGCCGCGGTGACGAGATCGACGGATCGGTCATCCAGGTCGCACGACTCCGCGGGACAGACGCGGTAGTCGATGCGCGGATCACGCGTGGCGTGCTCGATCTGGCTGCTGCTGGCGTCGGTCGCGACGACGTGCTTGAAATGCCGAGCCAGCCCCACAGCCGCCTGGCCCGAGCCGGTGCCTGTGTCCCACGCGTCGTCGCGGGCCGGCGCCGCCTGCGCGAGGAAGTCGAACAGCGCGTCCGGGTACCGGGGCCGGAAGGCGGCGTAGGCGGCGGAAACGCCCGAGAAATGATCCGCGAAGCTCACGGTCGAGGCGTTGCCGGTGGTGGCGGCGGCGGCGGCGCCGGTGCCAGCGGCGGCGTGCTGCGCTGAGCGTCGCGGCACTCCGGCCAGGCACCCGGCTGGCCGCTCGGCGTCAACGAGAAGACGGTGCGTTTCTCGCGCGACATGCGAACGGTGTCCTCGGACGCCAGATAGACCAGCATCGCCGCGAGCGCGGCGTTGTTCTTGACGTCGTCGAAACTGATCTTGTCGTACGTGTCGCGGTTGGTGTGCCAGGTGTAGCGGCCGTAGTCCCAGTCGCCCGAGCCGAGGCCGAATCCCGGCGCGCCGCACGAGACGAAGGACGCGTGATCCGTGCCGCCGCCCGAGGGCGCGCCCGGGAAGCCGAATTTGATGTTGCGCGTGATGTCGGCCGGCACGCGTGCGAGATAGCGCGCAAGACTCGCCGCGGCATCGGGGAATCCCGACGCGCTCATGTTTTCCACGCGACCGGTCCCATTGTCCTGATTGAACAGCGCCTGCAGTCCGCTGACGATCTCGGGATGATCGCGCACGTAGCCGCGGGAGCCGTTCAAGCCTTGCTCCTCGCCACTCCAGTGGCCCACGAGAATCGTGCGGCGCGGATTCGGATAGACCTGCTTCAGGATCCGCATCGCTTCCATGATCATGATCGTGCCGGTGCCGTTATCGGTCGCGCCTGAGCCGCCATCCCACGAATCGAAGTGCGCGGAGAGCATGACGTATTCGTTCGGGAGCTGACTGCCCTTGGTTTCGCCGATGTCGTTGAAGACGGGCACCCCACCGAGAGCCTGGGACTCGACGGTCGCTTCGACGACCGGCCCCTGTTTGTTCTCGGCGAGGCGATAGAGCAGGCCGTAGTCTTCGCAGGCGATGTCGAGGACGGGCGCCCGGTCGGTGTATGCGGTGAAGATCTTTTGCACGCCCCAGCCCTGCGACCACAGGCTGCCAATGATCCCCGCCGCGCCTGCCGCTTCCAGGCGACGCGTGAGCCCGGCGGCTCCTGCCACGCCCCCGCCGGTGACGTAGCCGGTACGCAGGAGGCGTTGTTGCCAGGCTTGCTGCGCGGCCGTGCGGCGCGCCTTCATCGAGTCGGCGGTGGTCTGCGTCGCCCACTTCTCCCAGCTGTCGTCCGGTCGGCAGGTTGGTTGCGCCATCGAGATGAGCACGAACTTGCCCTTGGCTTGCGGCAACCAGGCGACCAACGCGTTGCTATCGGCCACGTCGGGCAGGATGACGACACCGGCGCGCAGCGGGCGGCCGCGTGGCGTCGGCGGGCTCCAGGCGAGCGCCATGCCTTCGAGTGTGCGCTGACGCGGTGTGATGAGGTCGATGTGCGTCGGGCCTCGGCGCCAGCTGCGCCACGTGCCGTACCTGTTCCTTCCGCGCGGTGATTCCACAGCCCGTGTAAGCCGCAAGTACCCAATTCTGCGCCGCGGTCATCCCGGGCGACGCCGTCAGCCGCGGGCCGAGCGAGTCGAACAGCACCTGCGCGAGGCGCGGCAGCTGCGAGCTGTCGGTCTCGATCGCCCAGATGCGGCGGAGCACCGGATCGTCGAGGGCAAAGCCCGATGGCTGCGGGAAGCCCTGGGCGGTAGCGGTGATGGTGGCGACTGCGGCAAGGAAGACGGTGGCGGGCAGAACGCGTCGCACGGTGCAGCTCCTGAGCGTCAAAGTGGAATCGGAAGTCTAACGCGGTACCGCACCTCGGGCACCTGTGTGCGAGGATACCGACGCGTGCCGCCGTCGAGGCGAAAGCCGCGTTTTTCGTAGAACCGCCGCGCCGCGCGGTTTTCTTCCAGCACCCACAGCGTCACCTCCGCGAATCCGCGCCGCCGAAACTCGGCACACACGTGATCGATCAGCGTGCGACCGTAACCGTGACCTCGCAGATGGGGCAGGACATGTAGCGACGTGATATGGCCGACGCGCGCCGGGTCATCGTCCGCGTCACGGGTTGGAATCATCTGGCAAAAGGCGACCTCTTTGCCGTCTTCCTCGATCAGAAACACGGGCCACGCCTGGTCGGCGATGCGATCGGCCCAAAACTTCGTTCGATAGGCGAGGTCCGTCCGGGCGATGACGTCGTCCGGCATCATGCCGCGATAGGCGACATTCCACGATTCCACGTGAATGCGCCCGACGGTCTCTGCGTCCGCGGGCAGCGCGTGGCGGAGGCTCACCCGCCGATCTTTGCTTCCCATTCCTCGAGCGAGCGCGGCCAATCCGCTTTCAGCAGCCGAGAGAGTGAGCGATCGGCGAGCACACGCCCGCCGGTCTGACAGGTCGCACAATAGTTCGCTTCGTTGGCGGCGTAGCGAATGCGTTGCACGGGCGAGCCACAGACCGGGCACGGCTCCTTGTACTTGCCGTGCACCGCCATCTCTTTGCGAAAGGCCGTGACCTTCTCAGGGAAATCGCCGTGTGCCTCGTTGCGTACTCGGTCGATCCATTCGCGCAGCGTGCGTTGAGTGGCGCTGTGCAGGCGAGCGATTTCTTCCTCTGAGAGCTTGGTCGAGAGCTGAAACGGCGACAGCTTCGCCGCGTGCAGGATCTCGTCGGAGTACGCGTTGCCGATGCCATCGAACAGGTGTGGATCGGTGAGTGCGCGCTTCAGCGTGTGCGACTGGGACTGCAGCCGAGTTTTGAACGCCTCGACGTCGGCGCCCAGGACGTCGAGCCCGCCGGGATCGTGCGCGGCCAACCCTGCCTCCCCGCTCACCACATACAACGACGCCCGCTTCTTGGGACTCGCCTCGGTCAGCAGCAGCGTTCCGGATGGAAAGTCGAATGACGCGAGGCCGACTTTGGCCGGTGGGCGCGTGCCTTCGGGCCGCCACTTGAACCGACCGGCGATCATCAGATGGAAGACGAGGAGAATGTCTCCTTCCATCTCCCACACGATGCGCTTCCCCAGGCGGCGCAGTCCCACGACTCGACGGCTCTCTGCCGCGCTGAGTGGGGGGTCGACGGTGCGCAGCAACGAAGGGCTGACGATGCGCGCGCGCTCGAGCGGCTGGCCGACGATCCGTGGCTGCAGCGCTTCGAGGTAGATCGTGATGTCGGGAAGCTCCGGCATGGCCCCTGATGACGTCTACTGAAATACCTGCAACGCGATCTCCACACGCCCGAACGGCGCGCTCACCTGCACTCCTTGCACCATCTGCTTCACTTTCGAGAACATGTCGCGCGCGATCGCCACACCCTCCGCCAGCGCGGCTTCCTTTCCTTTTTCCTGCGCCTTCCGCATGCGCTGCAACACTTCGTCGGGCACCGACACGCCCGGCACCTCGTTCGCCAGAAACTCGGCGTTCCGGAGCGAGATGAGCGGCCAGATGCCGGCGACGATCGGCGTCTTGAACTGCTCGACGCGCTTCAGAAACGCTTCGAGCTGGCGCGCGTCGAACACCGGCTGCGTCACCGCGAACTCCGCTCCCGCGTCCACCTTCCACGCAAAGCGCGACAACTCGCGATCCAGATCATTCGCGCCGGGGTTCACGCCGACGCCGATCGCCCACCTGGTGGCGCCGCCCAGCGGGTTGTTCCCGGGATCGAGGCCCTGGTTCAGGCGATAGACGAGATTCGTGAGTCCGATCGAGTCGATGTCGAACACCGCTGTGGCTTCGGGATACGGCCCCATCTTGGGCGGGTCGCCGGTGATGATCAGGATGTTGCGCAGTCCCGCCGCATGCGCTCCGATGATGTCGGACAGCATGCCGAGCAGGTTGCGATCGCGGCAACAGTAATGGATCACCGTCTCCATCCCGACCTCGCGCTCGATCAACAGTGCCGACGGCAGCACGCCCATACGGCTTTGCGCGCGCGGCCCGTCGGGCACGTTGACCGCGTCGACGCCCGCGGCTTTCAGCGCGCGCACCTGCTCGAGCATCGGTTTCGGATCCACGCCCTTGGGCGGCACGATCTCTACGCTCGTGACGAGCTCACCCCGCGCGAGCTTCGCCCCCCAGTGCGACTTCTCGGCGAGCGGTACCGGCGTGATGTCGGGCGGCGCCTGCACTTGCGCGCGTGAGACGACGGCACTCGGCTGGCGCGGCACGACGCTGGCGACGTAGTCACGAATCTTCTTGATGTGCTCCGGCGTCGAGCCGCAGCAGCCGCCGACGAAGCGCGCCCCCGCCTCGATCATGCGCCGCGCGTAGCTCGCCATGTACTCGG
>WNFA01001118.1_pt1 | contig 21731 bp, 21 predicted proteins | sample 5400481 | NCBI WGS metagenome assembly WNFA01 (sample SAMN13153340, study PRJNA577476) | soil metagenome | isolation source: 120 cm saprolite under Douglas fir tree site 2 hole 1 replicate 2 | place: USA:California | collected 2015-04-18
ACAGCAGCATGACGGAGTCCGTAAGGTAGGGCCCGTCGTGGCCCGGTCCACCGTAACCGAGCAGCAGGATGTTGATGCGTTCGTCGTGCTTGATCTTCCAGCCAAGGGAGCCCGGCTCGTCGCTCTTCAAGTGAACCAGCGCCATCAGGTCTTGTGGCTGGGCGCGCGGCGAGATCGCGTGAATGGCCGACCAAACACGAAAAACGACAAGCCCCGAAACCAGGAGAGCTAGCCCGGCGATCACGGCCACCGCGGTGCGGCCATACTGCCGCACGCGTTGCGGGCCGAGCGCGGCGGATGAGCGCCGCCGGCGCGGTTGCCTTACCAAAGTGCGCAGAAAGTCTAGCGAATCGGGTCAGGACGCGATTCGGTTCACCCGTAAGATGTGGGGAATGCAGGTAAGGCCCGGCGTTCGTGTCCGGCAAGGCCCGCTGCTCTTACCCGCGCGCGTCCTCCTGCTCGTCTTCGGTCTTGCCGCGCTGGCCCTCAGCGTCTTCATTCTGTTTCACGAGCTCCACGCCAAGCAGGTCGGAACCGTGTACACCGCCGTCGCGCTGGCCGTCGGCGTGGTGTGGCTGGCCTCCATTGTCCTGGCCTTCCGCGGTCAGCCGGTCGGCGTGTTCCTCACGGGTGCGATCGCCTTCGTCGACCTCGGCGTCATCGCCCAGGCCCATTTCGCGGCAACTGCGGGGGCAATCGGCAGCTTCCTGCGAATGGAGGGCCTTCCGGTCGCGACGGCCCTCATCGCCCTGGTGCTCGCCTGCGTGATCACGATCATGGCCGCGATCGTCGGCTGGAGCCATCCCATGGGCTATTCCAGACGGCGCGAGACCCTGCCCCTGCTGGTCGTCGCCGCGATTGGAGCCCTGCTCGCGATCCTGGAGGCGACCGACAACGTGCATCTCGCGGGCAACGCGCTGCCCGGGTTCGGCACGACCAGCGCCGAGGACGGCGCATTCACCGCCGCGATCACCGCCTCGGTGTGGCTGATCGGCGCCCTGTGGATCGCGCGGGTCCGCCGCACGGGCGCCTTCCTGATCGCGCTCGCCACGTTTGGTATCGGCTACTCGTTCTGGACCCTGCACCTCAAGGGTGGAACGACCTTGAGCGTGATCGCGAACAAGAGCGGTTTGGTCTGGGCTGTGATCGCTTCGGCTCTTGCGATCCTCGCCGCGGCGTCGCTCCTGGTGACGCTGGGGTTGCTCGCCATCTCGATACTTCGCCGCAAGCGAGCCGCGTCTCCGATGGGGACGCAGCCGGCCCGACGCGAGGCGTAGCCCGACTAACCCGGGACCCGGCTGCCGTCGGGACCGTAGCGATAGAACCCGCGGCCGCTCTTTCGCCCGAAGTGGCCGGCATCGACCAGCTGGCGCAGGAGCGGCGGCGCCGCGAATCGCGGATCGTGGAGTCCCTCGTAGAGCACGCCGCAGATGTAGAGATGGGTGTCGAGACCGACGAAGTCGGCCAGCTCGAGCGGGCCCATCGGGTGGTGCAGCCCGAGCCTTGCGCCCTGGTCGATGTCCTCGCGCGTGCCCAGGCCTTCCATCAGGGCCCGAATCGCCTCATTGATGAACGGTACGAGCATGCGGTTGACGATGAAGCCGGGGTAGTCGAGCGAGGTGATCGGGGTCTTGCCCAGCGCCTTCGAGAGCTCGAGCGTCGTGGCCAGGGTCGCATCCGAGGTGTCGCGGCCCCGGATCAACTCGACGAGCGGCATCACCGGCACCGGGTTGAAGAAATGCATGCCGATGAACCGATCGGGCCGCTTGGTGACCGCCGCCATCCGGGTGATGGGGATCGACGAGGTGTTGCTGGCGAGGATCGCTTCCTGCCGGCAGATGCCGTCGAGGCGTTTGAACAGGTCGCGCTTGGCCTCGAAGTTCTCGGTGATCGCCTCGATCACGAAGTCGGCCCGGCCCGCCGCCTCCAGCGAGGTCGTCGGGTGCAGGCGGGCGAGCGCCGCATCGCGCTCGGCCGCATGGAGCTTGCCTTTCTGCACCAGACTGTCGAGGCGCCGCTTGACGTTCTCGACCCCGCGGTTGACGAGGTTGTCGTCGACCTCCCGGATCGTCACGTCGAAGCCAGCAGTGATCGCGGTCTGGGCGATGCCGGCTCCCATCAGGCCGGCGCCGGCAACGTAGAGCTGTTTGATCGTCACGCCTTCTCCTTTAGCACCTCGCGGGCAATCACCAATCGTTGGATCTCGTTGGTCCCCTCGTAAATCTGGGTGATCTTGGCATCCCGCATCATGCGCTCCGCCGGGAAATCGCGCAGATAGCCATAGCCACCGAGGATCTGTACCGCGTCGGTGGTGACGCGCATCGCGGTGTCCGAGGCGAACAGCTTCGCCATCGACGAGCCGAGGCTGATGTCGGGCAGGTCGCGGTCCAGCGCGTCACCCGAGGCATAGGTCAAGGCGCGGGCCGCCTCGATCTGGGTCGCCATGTCGGCCAGCATGAACTGGATCCCCTGGAACTCGATGATCGGCTTGCCGAACTGGCGCCGGTCGCGCGCGTAGCGGCGGGCGAGCTCGAGGGCGCCCTCCGCGATGCCGAGCGCCTGGGCCGCGATCATGGGGCGGGAATGGTCGAGGACGCGCAGCGCGAGCTTGAACCCGTCCCCTTCGTTGCCCAGTCGGTTGGCCGCCGGCACCGGGAGGTCTTCGAAGAACAGTTGCGCCGTCGGCGAGCCGCGGATCCCGAGCTTCTTCTCCAACTTGCCAACTTTGAACCCGGGCATCCCCTTCTCGACGACGAAGGCCGAGATATCGCGCGCCGGCGCATCGCCATTCTGGTCGGTGCGGGCGAAGACGACGATCGTGTCCGCCACGCTTCCGCCGGTGATGAACGTCTTCGACCCATTCATGACATAGGTGTCGCCGCGCTTGACCGCGCGCGTCCGCATCCCTCCGGCATCAGACCCGGAGCCCGCTTCGGTCAGCGCGAAGGCCGCCAACTGCTCGCCTCGGGCGAGCGGCGGCAAATACCGGCGCTTCTGCTCCTCCGTCCCCGCCAGCGAGATCGGCAGGCTGCCGAGCGACTGCACACTGAGGATCAGGGATGAGGTGACACAGAACTTGCTGATCTCTTCGACGGCGACGATCAGTGTCAGCGCGCTGCCGCTGACACCGCCGTACTCGGGGGTGAACGGGATCGCGAGGATGTCGTGCTTTGCGAAGAGGTCCTTGATGTCCCAGGGGAACTCGCCTGATTCGTCGATCTGCGCTGCCCGAGGTTCGACCCGCTCCAGACAGATGTCGTGGACCATCTCGCGGATCTGCCGCTGCTCATCATTGAGCGCGAAATCCATCAGGCGCGCTCCAGCTCGCGGGCGATGACGACACGTTGAACCTGGTTGGTGCCCTCGTAGATCTGGCAGGCCTTCGCGTCGCGAACCCGACGCGCCATTGGATATTCCTCGAGGTAGCCGTAGCCGCCAAGCACCTGCAGGGCGTCGAGGGTGATGTCCATCGTCGCATCTGTGGCAAAGAGCTTCGCCATCGACGCCTCTTTGGTAAAGGGCAGGCCCGCATCGCAGAGCGCCGCCGCCGTCCACGTCATCCAACGGGCCGCCCGGATCTTGACCGCCATGTCCGCGATCTTGTTCTGGATCGTCTGCAGCTCGGCGATCGGCCTCCCGAACTGCTTGCGTTCTTTGGCGTAGGCCACGGCGTCGTCGAGCGCCCCTTGCGCCAGGCCGACGGCCTGTGCGCTGATGCCGATCCGTCCACTGTCGAGGGCCCGCATCGCGATGCGGAAGCCCTGGCCTTCGTCACCGAGGCGATCCGCCTCGTCGACGGCACAGTTTTCCAGGTACACCTCCGCGATCGCCGAGCCGTTCAGGCCCATCTTCTTGAACTTTGGTCCGACGTGCAGGCCGGGATTGTCGCCGCCCACCAGGAATGCCGTGATGCCGTCCGCGCCGGACCCCGGCGTGGTCGACGCCATCACAACGTACAGCCCCGCCTCGCCGGCGTTGGTGATGAAGATCTTGGTGCCGTTCAAAAGGTAACCACTGTCGCTGTGGGTCGCCGTCGTCTTCAGATGCGCGGCATCAGAGCCCGCCTCGGGCTCCGTCAGCGCGAAGGCGGCAAGCTTCTTCCCCTGCGCCAGGTCGGGCAGCCAGCGCCGCTTCTGCTCCTCCGAGCCGAAGAGGACGATGGGCTCGGTGCCGACCGAGGTATGGACGTCGAGGATCACCGCCGTGCTGGCGCAGAAACGAGCGATTTCCTCGACGAAGATCGCGAACGACACGTGGTCGAGCCCGACGCCGCCGTACGCCTCGGGTACGAGGATGCCGAGCAAGCCGAGCTTGGCGGCCTTGTCAACCAGGTCGCGCGGGAATTCGCTGTTGTGGTCGATCGCTTCGGCGCGCGGCTTGACCTCGCGCTCGGCAAAATCCCGAACCAGCTTGCGCATCTCCTGCTGTTCGGGGCTGAGCGAGAGATCCATCTAGTTCACGCGGACGACGGTGGCCTCGCCTTGCGCCATCCCCGAGCAGATGCCGGCCGCGCCGTAGCCGCCACCGCGATGGCGCAGCGCATAGACGAGGTGCATCAGGATGCGCGCGCCGGACGCCCCGATCGGATGGCCGACCGCGAGCGCCCCGCCATCGACGTTGACCCGCTGCTCATCGATCCCGAGCAGATCCATCGCAGTACACGCGACCGCGGCGAACGCCTCGTTGATCTCGAAGAGACTCATGTCGCTGACGCGCAACCCGAGCTTTTTCAGCGCCGCCTGAATGGAGGTCGCCGGCACGGTCGCCAGATAAGGCGTGTCGGCGGCCGACTCGCCGTAGGCGAGCCACTGGGCGAGCACCGGCAGGCCGCGCCGCTTCGCCTCGGTCCCGCTCATCAGCAGGATGGCGGTGGCGCCGTCGTTGACACCCGGGGCGTTCCCCGCCGTGATCGTCCCATCTTCCGTGAAGACCGACTTGAGCCGCGCCAGGCCCTCGATGGTGGTATCCGGCCGCGGCTGCTCATCGGCCACCACGGTGGTCGTGCCTTTCGGATTCGCCACGGCGACTGGAAGGAGTTCCTCTTTGAAGGAGCCGGCCTTGAGGGCTGTCGCGTAGCGCTGCTGGCTGGCGTAGGCGTACTCGTCCTGCCGTTCGCGAGAGACCTCGAACTCCTTCGCGACGTTGCTACCCTCAACCGCCATGTGGCAGCCATTGGCCGGATCGATCAGGCCGTCTCGCACCATGCTGTCGACCAGCGCCCCGTCTCCGAGGCGGTAGCCGAAGCGCGCCTTCTCCAGGAGGTAAGGCGCCTGGCTCATGCTTTCCATCCCACCGGCAACGACGGCGCTGGCATCACCGTTGCGGATCAGTAGGGCGGCCAGGTTGACAGCCTTGAGGGATGAGGCGCAGACCTTGTTCACCGTCAGCGCCGGGACGCTGGTGGGCAGGCCGGCCTTGATGGCCGCCTGCCGCGCCGGAATCTGGCCCATGCCGGCGGTGATGACGGTTCCCATGATGACCTGGTCGACATCGGTGCCCTCAACCCGGGCTCGGCTGAGAACTTCCTTGATGACGGTGGCGCCCAGATCAGGCGCCGTCAGAGTTGAGAGGCCACCGCCCAGCTTGCCAAACGGCGTGCGGGCCGCCGCTACCAGGACGACGTCCTCCACGATTGCATTCTAGAAGGGTGACGGAGCGCAAAATGACGCGCCATATACTTGAGCCGGTGGAGTTCAAACACCTCCTCTATGGGCGGCGCGACGCGGTCGCCACGATCACGATCAACCGTCCCGACAACCGCAACGCCCTGAGCGCCGAAACGGTTGCCGAAATCCGAGAGGCTCTCGAGCAAGCAAAGGGCGACCCGCAAGTCCGGGTCATCGTGATCACGGGAGCGGGCAAGGTCTTCTGCGCCGGTGCCGACCTGAACAGCTTTCGTGACGAGCAACCCGAGCTGGACCGCTACTTTCAGCGCCGTCACCTCGCCGATCTGTTCCTCGAGATGACCGAGCTGGGCAAGCCCACTATCGCCCGCGTCAACGGCCACGCGCTTGCCGGTGGGTTCGGCCTGGTCGCGGCCTGCGACCTCGCCATCGCCGCGAGCGACGCGCAATTCGGCATGCCTGAAGTGAACGTCGGCGTCTTCCCGATGATGATCATGGCCATCGTCTTTCGCAACGTGCCGCGCAAAGCCGGGATGGAACTGATGCTGACGGGCAAGCGCATCGACGCGGCCGAAGCGGCCCACATCGGCCTCATCAACCGGCACGTCCCGCCCGCCCAGCTCGACGCCGAGGTCGACACGCTCGCCGGCGAGCTCGCCAAGAAGAGTCCCATCGGCATGCGGCTCGGCCTCGAGGCCTTCTACCGCATGCAGGACATGAGCTTTCCATCGGCGATCGCGTACCTTCAGGACCAGCTCGCGCTGCTTGGCCTGAGCGATGACCTGAAAGAGGGTGTCACCGCCTTCTTCGAAAAGCGGGAGCCACGGTTCACCGGCAAATGAGCGACGCCCTGACTGTCGACTGGGTGGAAGTCGGGCCCCGCGACGGCTTGCAGAGCTGGCCCAAAACACTGCTAACGCCGGCAAAGGTGGGCCTGGTCGCGAGCCTGCTGGATTGTGGTTTTCGACGGGTGGAAGCCACCTCCATGGTGCATCCGAAATGGGTGCCGCAGCTCGCCGACGCCGAAGCGGTGCTCGAGGCGCTGCAGGACCGGATCGATCAGCTGCGGGTGCTGGTCCCGAACCGCCGCGGCCTGGACCGCGCCCGGGGGGCCGGCGTTCGAAACGTCGCCGTGACCGTGGCCGCGACCGACGGCTACAACGAGCACAACCTGAATCGCTCCGTCAAGGAGACGCTCGAGGAGATCCAGTCGATCGCCGGCGAGGCCCGGCGCAGCCATATCGTGGTCGACGCCAGCGTAAGCGTGGCGTTCGGTTGTCCCTATGAGGGTGCGGTTCCGCCGGAGCGCGTTGCCGAGGTCGCGGCGGCGCTCGCCGATGACGGTATCGAGGAGATCTCGCTGGCTGACACCATCGGCGTCGCCAACCCCGCGCAGGTCGAGGCACTCTTCCAGACGATGAAGGAGCGGCTGCCGGCCGTTCGCTGGGGCGCTCATTTCCACGACACGCGCGGCACCGCGATGGCCAACATGCTCTCTGCGCTGGAGACCGGCGTCAACCTGTTCGAAGGTTCGGTCGGCGGCATCGGCGGCAGCCCCTTCGCACCCGGCGCCGCCGGCAACCTCTGCAGCGAGGATGCGCTGGCGATGCTCGAGGCGATGGGCATCGCCACCGGGGTCGACGTCAGCCGGCTCATCGCCGTGGCCCGTGGACTCGAGCGCACGCTCGGCGCCCCGTTGCCCGGCAGGATGCACGCGCTGGCACCGCCCGTGACCGGGAGCGTCTCGGCATGAGTGCGCCCGACCCGACGGCCAAGCAGGACGCCGAGGGAGACCTCAAGGCTCGATCCGAGACCGCGCGAGCCGGTGGGTCGGCGAAGTATGCGGAAAAGCTGCGGCAGGAGCACAAGCTGCCGGTGCGACGCCGGCTCGAGTTGCTGCTCGATCCAGACTTCCTGATCGAGGACGGGCTGCTCGCCCACAGCGAGGAACCCGGCTACGGTGCCGATGGCGTGGTGACGGTCATCGGCCGGATCGAGGGGCGGACGGTGTGCGTGATGGCCAACGACCCGACGGTCAAGGCTGGATCCTGGGGACCGCGTACCGTCGAGAAGATCATTCGCATCCAGGAGACCGCCGAGCGGCTGCGCGTCCCGATCTTCTACCTGGTGGACTCAGCCGGCGCCCGGATCACCGACCAGGCGCAAATGTTCCCGGGGCGGCGGCACGCGGGTCGCATCTTCGACCAGGAAGTGCGACTGTCCGGCGTGGTGCCGCAGATCTGCCTGCTCTTCGGCCCCTCGGCCGCGGGCGGGGCGTACATCCCCGCCTTCTGCGACATCACGATCATGGTCGAGGGCAACGCCAGCATGTACCTCGGGTCTCCGCGCATGGCTGAGATGGTGATCGGCGAGAAGGTGACGCTCGAGGAGATGGGCGGCGCCCGCATGCACGCGACCGTGAGCGGCCTCTCCGACCTGCTCGTGGCCTCCGATGAGGATGCCATTGAAGCCGGACGGCGCTATCTCTCCTATTTCCCTCAGAACTGGACGGAGACGCCTCATCCCGCGCCCTCGGTCGAGGCACGGCCGCCGGTGCCACTGGAAACGCTGGTGCCCGAGGACGAAGGACGAGCCTTCAACATGCAGCACCTGGTCGACGGGGTGATCGACGAGGGCAGCTTCTTCGAGATCAAGAAGCTCTACGCGAAGGAGATTATCTGCGGGCTGGCGCGGATCGACGGGCGAGTGGTCGGCGTGGTCGCCAACCAGTCGATGCAAAAGGGCGGCATCCTCTTCGTCGACTCCGCCGACAAAGCGGCCCGCTTCATCTGGCTCTGCGACGCCTTCAACATTCCATTACTCTTTCTCGCCGACGTGCCCGGCTTCATGATCGGCACCGCCGTCGAGCGCCAGGGGATCATCCGCCACGGCGCGAAGATGATCGCCGCGGTGGCGGAAGCCACCGTGCCGAAGATCTCGGTGATCGTGCGCAAGGCGTACGGCGCCGGCCTCTACGCGATGGCCGGTCCGGCCTATGAGCCCAACGCCACGCTTGCGCTGCCGACGGCGATGATCGGCGTGATGGGACCGAGCGCCGCCGTCAATGCGGTCTTCTACAACAAGATCCAGGAACTACCAGAAGCCGAACGTCCGGCGTACGTGAAGAAACTGCAGGACGAGTATCGAGAGGACATCGACCTCTACCGGCTGGCGTCGGACCTGATCGTCGACGCGGTCGTGGCGGCGACGGAGCTGCGGACCGAACTCGCCAATCGGTTCGCGGCGTATGCAACAAGCCAGCAGCCGCGGGTCGATCGCAAGCACGGCGTCTTCCCCGTCTAGCCTGCGTTTAGCTCCGGCGCGTTTTTCGGGATCAGCAAGATGGCCGCGATAACCGCGACCGCGCTGATGGCCGCTCCCAGCAGCAGCGGTACGGCGATCGACCGCTCCAGCAGAGGGCCCGAGAGCGCCGATCCGATCGGCGCCCCGGCAAAGTTGAGGCTCATCGAAACCGCGAAGGCGCGACCGAACCAGGCAGGATCCGTGCGCCGCTGACGGAGCGCGAAGATCCCGACGTTGATGATGGACCCGGCCGCGCCGGCGATGACGGCGATGGCAAAGACCATTGCCAAGCTGCTCGTGAACGCAAGCAGCACCAGCGTGGGTACCTGGATCGCGATAGACAGGGCGATCAGCTGCCGCTCCCGTCCCTCGGTGTTGACCCGACCGATCAGCAGCCCGGCCGTAAGTCCGGCCAGCCCGACGACGGCCCAGATTTGCCCCACGGTTGCGGCGCTACCGTGGAGCTGCCGCAGCACCAGCAGGGGGATCCCGACAAGGATGACGCCGAACCCGAGGTTGGCGATGAACAAGGTGATCGCGAGGCCGCGCAGGCTGGGGTGAGCAACGACGTAGACCAGTGCCGCCCACGCGTCTCCGAGCAAGGATCCCCCAGAATCCACGCGGGCGATCGGCTCGTGGACGCCCACCAGGGAGACCGCCGCGATCGCCGCCACGCTCGCGGTAAGGAGCAACCCAGCTTCTGGACCGAACCTCGCCACCACGATGCCGGCGATCGCCGGACCGACCACGGCCGTCGCCGAGTACATGCTGGTATCGACCCCGTTCGCGCGGTCCCAGAGCGCGCGCGGCAGCATGAGCGGAAAGAGCGAGCGGGCGCCGGTGATGCTCAGGATGTTGCTGACGCCGAGGACTGACACGAGTAGCAGGAGAAGGGGCGGCGGCAGCCGGTGGCCGAGCGATAGCGTGACGATCGTGCCCCCGAGCACGGCGGTCACGGCATAGTCCAGGATCATGAGCCGAATCCGACCCTGGCGGTCGAGCAGTGCGCCGGCGACCGGGCTCAACGCAAGCCCCGGAAGGATCGAGAGCAGCAGGGTCAGGCCCGCGAGACTGGGTGATTGATAGCGCTGCAGCACGAACAGCACCAGGACGATCTCCCACATCTGGCCACACAGACGAGCCAGGAGCGTCCCCAGTACGACGCGACCGAAGCCGGGCACGCGGAGCAACGCCGCATACGACGGCTCGATCTCACCAGGCATCGGTCCTAACATCGCCCTGTGGAATCTATCCGATACCTGGCGCTCGGCGATAGCTACACGATCGGGACCGGGCTGGAGAACGAGGCGCAGAACTTTCCGAGCCTGCTGGCCAGGCGGCTCACGGCGGAGACCGGGATCGACGTCGCGCTGAGCAACCTCGGGGTCAATGGATACACCACGACGGATCTGATTCGCGAGGAGTTGCCGGTCGCGCGCAACGCGCGGCCGGAGCTTGTCAGCATCCTGATCGGCGCCAATGACATCGTGCAGGGATCAGACGAGGCGACCTACGGCGGCCGGCTTCAACAGATCTACCAGGCGATCACGGAGCTCGGCGTGCCTGCGGCACGAGTCCTGGCCATCTCGATCCCGGACTTCTCGCCGCTGCCGGGCGCGGCCCCCTTCGGCTCACCCAGCGGGCTTCGCGCGCGAATCGACGCCTTCAATGAGATCGCCAGGTCGGAGGCGGTTGCTCAGGGGTTCCTACACGCCGACATCACGGCGATCAGTCGTGAGGAAAACCACGGCAACGACTGGCTGGCCTCTGACGGCCTTCATCCAGGTCCGGCACAGCATCGGGCGTTCGCTGATCACCTCTCGGAGACGGTAAAGGGTTGGCGCTCAGTTGGATTTGATCGCTGGTCAAACCCAGCCAAAGTGGTGTTGACCAGGGCACAGCATGAGGCGGAAGCCTTCCGCCACTCCTACATCGGCGCGGAGCATCTGTTGCTCGGCCTGCTCAAAGACACGGAAGGCGCCGGGGGCACGCTTCTGAGTCATTGGGGAGTCAAGTACCAAAGAGTCTGGAGCCACTTCGATCGGACCATTGGAAAGCGGAATGAAGTCAAGGCTCAATCCAGCGTTAGTCCAACGACCAGGGTCAGGAATGTGATTCGCATCGCCAGCCAGCAGGCCAACGCCACAGCCGCTGACTCCGTCGGCACCGAGCACATCCTCCTCGCCATCATGCTGGAGGGTGAGAGCATCGCGGCCCATGTCCTCTCCGATTTCAGCATCACGCCCGCGCTCGTCCGGACGGAACTCGATCGCCTTAACCTGAGAAAAGGATGAGAATCGGGTCTGTTTCGCGCCTTTTGATAACCTCGGTCTCCCATGCGATGCTTGCTCGCGGCTCGCGTCGCCCTTCTCGCGGCGGCATTGGTGCTGAGCGCATGCGCCACGACGCCGACCACTGGCACGCAATCAACGTCGTCCGCGCCGGCAAGGGTCGTGTACGCCGCGATTGGCGCGAGCGAGACGTATGGGATCGGCGCCAGCGATCGGTCGCTTCAGGCGTGGCCGCGGGTCTTCACCAACGAGGTCCTGCCGCGATCCGCCGTCCTCTACAACTTCGGCATCCCGGGCGCCACCACGGCGCAGGCGCTGCATGACGAAGTCCCCGCCGCGCTGGCGGTTCATCCCACGCTGGTGACCGTCTGGCTGAACGTCAACGACCTCATCAGCGGCGTGGCGGCTGCGGCCTATGAAGCTGAGCTCCGGCAATTGCTGCACGCGCTACGCCGCGGCGGCCAGGCCCGGCTGCTGGTGGCGAACACACCCGATCTGGCGCAACTTCCCGCCTACCGGGCCTGCTTGCCAAATGCGCCAGTGGGCGGACCGACATGCGTGATCCCCGATGCGTTCATGCCGAGTCCGCAGGCAGTCGCTGCATCGGTCGCGGACTATAACGCGGCCATCAGCGACGCCATCAAACTGGAAGGGGCCACACTCGTTGACCTCAATCTCGATGGCAGCCAGATCACCCAGCATCCCGAATGGATCAGCGCCGATGGCTTTCATCCGAGCGGGCAGGGCTACGCCGTGATCGCGAGGCAATTCGAGGATGCCTACCGCCGAATCAGTTAGGTCCTCTGTCAGGTAGCGCGCGGGAGCGCGTCGCCGTGCCCGCCAGACCGGCGACCGTTGCGGCGCCGGTTGCGCCAGCGATCCCGATGAGAACCGTGATCAGCATTTGGAGGACCCGTTCCAGCGTGCCGCCGGGGCCCGGTGGCGGGAAAACGAAGGCCCCGGGCGGCGGGGTGGCGAAGGCCCCGGGCGGCGGCGGCGTGGCAAAGAACTCAGGGGGCGGTGTTGGGATGACGAAGCCTGGCGGTGGTGATCCAAAGTTGAACGAAAACGACCCTCCACCAGATAACGCCGGACCCGGACAGAGAGCGGTCAGCTCCTGAAACCGGTGCTCGACGCTGGGGACGAACGGCAGCAGCACGACAAGTGCGCATCCGCCCAGCACGCCGACCAGCAAACCAGCGAGCGTGGGATCGGGCGCGGGACTACCGGCGCGTGCGGTTTTGAATCCCGCGGCGCCCGCCATCCAAACAAAGATGACCAGCGCGACGAGACTCAACACTGCAACGGCGAACGGGCCCATGCGGCACAGGTCGGCGGGCGACGGCCAGGTGATCGCCAGGTTGGCGGCAACCGTCGATCCGAAGGCGATGACGCCGGCGACCAAACCGTATCGAACCCATGCGCGCACGAAGGGAGGATAGGGGAGCTTCACCTCGCGGCGAAGCCCCTCCGGAGTCTGTACGTCACGGTCGTCCGCTGCTCGGGCGTCCCCGCATGGACTGGGGTTTTGTCGAACTACACTTCAAGCGATGGCCGAGGGCAGCAGCGATCGCGTCCACACCGAGGATGTCGTGCTCGAAATCGGGGAGGGCTTCGGAGCGCTGTTGATCTACACGAAACCCGAGCTCCGCGGGAGGGAGATCGAGGTCAGCCAAGTCGGTGACGATGCCAGACGCGTCCACGCTGAGGTCCTCGAGCGGCGAGTCGGCGGGGAGCCAGTCTTCGCGGCCGTGCTCGCCGCGTTGGCTGAAGGCGACTACCGGATCTGGACATACGATCCACGACTTCGCAACGCGGTGACCATCCGCGGCGGCGAGGTCGCTGAGGTCGACTGGAGGTAATGCGGTAGGAGCCCGGCGCGATGCCGGGCTCCTCTGAGCGACGTCAGGACGAGGGGTTGTTGAATCCGTCGTACGGCGTGCCGAGGTAAGGAAAATTGGTCAATGCAGGGTTGGTCACGGAGCCGGGACTCAGGCCGCTGGTGATAAGAGCCGCGGCGCCGTCGGGCGTGAAACTGGGATCGACCAGCGGGATGGTGAGGCCGGCCATAGCCCTGAGCTCGATCGTTACGACATCGTCTTGAACCCGGCGCCCGTTTGGGAAGCCGGCCAGGTCTCCGCCAAGGATGCCGAGGATGTTCGGACTGGTCGTCGTCGGAGGAACAGAAGTGTTGAGACGCAGCACGTCCGCCGGTGTCGTCCCCGTGAAATTGTGGAACGGGCCGACGATCCCTGACGGGATTCCCGTCAGGAGGATGGCCGCCAGGTCGGCTCGCACCTTCGTGTACGCGGCCAGGTTGGGGAAGACCCGTGGATAGAGGACTGGGAGAAGCTTTGCCAACTCGGGATGCTGCACGTCGTCGAGGAACTGATTGTCGGCGCTCGGCGGGAGCGTATTCCAGAGGTCCTTCTCGCTCATCGGCACAATGACCTCGTTGAACAGAGGATTGCCGAGGCGCGACACCTGGACAAACGGCCCTGCCTCCACGTCCGCGCCAGGCCCGGTGTCGTTGAGAATCCTGGCTTTCCGCCGGCTGGCCGTGGCCCAGACACCGATCACGGGATTCGCGCTGCTCTGAAGCAACTGCGAGATCGGCACCTGGATCGCGATGCTGTGAACGTTGAGATGGTTGGACGCGTTAACGCCGGGGGCGGCCGTAGTCGGGATCAGGTGGAGGTTTTCAAAGGGACGCAACACGGCCAGGTCGAAAATCGCGCCCAGGTCGACGTAGAATTCCTCGGCCCGTTGGCCGGCAAACACGGACTCGCCCGTGGGAAGAGCCTTGATGGCGGCCTCAGCCAGCGCCGTGTAATTGGGCGTCGAGCGCGGCCCGATGTTGCAAGGCGGACTCGGCAGGCCGGTAGCCAAAACCGTCGCTACCCCATTCGCTACCTTCGTCACCGTGTACACCTGTCGGCGGTTCCAGTTCGAGTCGGTAAGGCTCGCGATCGGTCCTGTGTTGTAAAGGAAGGTGTTGGGATTCTGGACCTGGGCAGTGAAGCGGAACTGGTAGGTGACATCCGGCAGCGCGTCCCCATTGTTGTCGATGTGGATCTCGTAGAGGACGTCGTCGCCGAACTCGTAGAAGTTGGGGCCGCCCGCCGGCCCCTCGAGTGGAATGTAGTTCGCGATCATGGTGACGGTGCCTGGTTTGTCCGGGCTGACGAAGGCATAGACGTCGGTGTTATCGGCGACGGGGTCCTTCGAGATTCCGGGAGCTTCACGATGGGAAGACATCTCGTTACCTCACCACGCCGAGGAGGCGTGCGACCAGCGCGCGGTCGCGATAGACGACTTCGCGAGTCCCCATCAAGACCGCCACCTCGCCTGTCGCGATATTTCTGACGTGCGCGACCAGCGGTTCGCCGAACGCTGGCGCCACCCCCCTGACCGAAGGAATCGCGGCCGCGGCCGGGATCGCCGAGGCTACCACGCTGTTGATCACCGCCGCCCCACCCGTTACCCCGGCGGCAGCAATCGAGGCTCGCGCGAGAAACGTTCGCCGAGTTACTTCACCCATCGTCTAACCTCCTCTTGGTTCGCACGTCTATTGCCCCCAGGGCACCAGGATTGTCACGCAGAGTGAACATTCCCAAGGCGCCCTAAGGGTTCTCAAAGGTGTGTGCGAGCTCGGGAGCCTCTTGGATCAGCCGCCCTGCGGAAGAGGTCGTTCGTGGCTGTCGGATCACGCCAACCGATAGGTGATCCGCGGCGACCCGCCGCGCGTAACAGAATAGTGCGGGGATGAGCGTCGGGCCGAAGGATGTCGATAGGGAAATCGCTGCCCAACTTCAGCGAGGAGACGCAGCGGCGATTGGGCGCCTGTATGACCAGTACGGACGCCAGGCGTACGGCCTTGCCTTGAGAATCCTCAACGATCGAGGTGCCGCCGAGGACGTGGTCCAGGACGCGTTTCTGGGGGTGTGGCGAGCCGGGGGCTCGTATGACGCGTCACGTGGCAGCATTCGCAATTGGCTCCTGTCCGTCGTCCACAATCGGGCGATTGACCGCGTGAGGGGCACCGCGAAGATCCGCACGGAGACGCACCTGGGAGCCGTCGAACGGCGGGCTGAGGTCCCGGACGCTTGGGAGGCCCTCTCACTCGATCTGGAACGTCGGCAGATCCAGGAGGCCTTCGCGCAGCTTCCCGATGCCCAGCGGCGCACGCTCGAGCTCGCCTACTTCGGCGGCTACACGCATGTGGAGATCGCGCGGCGGATGGACGTGCCGTTGGGCACCGTGAAAGGCCGGATGCGAATGGGGTTGGAGAAGATGCGATCCTTCCTCCAGGCCCGCGGGGTGACGGCATGAGCATCAACTGCAGCCAGGCGGAAGACCTTCTGGGCGCCTACGCGCTGGACGCGCTCCCTGACGACGAGACCCGGCGCATGGACGCGCATCTGCAGTCGTGTAGCGAGCATGCCGCGGCCGCGGCGGAACTGCGCAGAACACAGGCGCTCCTCGCACTCACCGTCGATGAGGCACAGCCTTCACCCGAGCTGCGCCGGCGGATCATGCAGGCCGTCGAGGCCGGCCCCGTCGCGGATCGGTCGCCAGCGACCTCGGTCCCCGACGCCACGCGGAGCCGGCGAGTCCGCCACCTGCCGCGCATCATGCTGCGACCGATTCACGGTGCGATCGCCGCGGCCCTTGTGCTGTCGCTCGGCCTGGGCGGCGTCATCGGCTACCTGCTGAGCCAGGCCGGGCAGCCGATCGCGTACAGCTTTCAGGGCGCACCGTCGAGCGCACCCGGAGCGACGGCTCGGCTCGTCTACTTCAAAGATCGCAAGCAAGCGGTGCTGACGGTGAATGGGCTGCCGCGGCTCGCCGCCGGTCATGTTTACGAGATCTGGCTCATCAAGGGAGGCGTGCCGGTGGACGAGGGGATCGGGACCGGGCCGGATGGCACGGTAGCGATCCAGCTGTCGGCCGACCTCTCGCAGTTCGACCAGCTGGCGATCACGATCGAGCCGGGCGAGCAACAGCTCCCGACCACAACGCCAATCCTGATCGGTCACCTCGGAACGAGCGCGACGTAAGTGGTGGCGGCGTACTGCCTCACCGGGCGCCCACGGTGAGCTGGCAGCTGGCACCGGGGTCGACCTGCAGCGTCAGCCGCCCGGTGGTGGCGTCCCACTGCGAGCTGGCCAGGCACGTTCCGGTGGCAACTGGGGCCGTCAGCGTAAGCGCCGACCACCCGATGACGATGGGCTGACCCGCGTGCTTCGCGTCTACCCGAATCGTCAGGGTTCCGCGGACACCATCCCCGCGGCTGGGATGGACGCCCACGGGGGCGGCGATGATGTAAGGACGGGCCAGGTGGCGGAGCATGTTCATGTTCACGAGCTGGCCGGCCCGGTCGACCATGCCCCACCACCGGCTCTCCCGCCATTGCCACCAGGCCCAGCCGATCCCGAGATCGTCCGACTCGTCGAGGGCCGCGTCGGCGTAGGAGGTCGCCCCCGGCGCGCCCAGATCGTAGCCAAGCTCCCCGACCCAGAGCGGCGCCGGAACCGCGGCCGCCTCCGTGACGCGCTGCTGAAACCGCTGCCGGAGATAAGTCGGGTCGCCGCTCCACTGCGGTGGCACAAGGGAGCCCTCGTAGACATGGGTGCCATAGACCACGTTCGGCGCCTTGAGATTGACGACCGCCGTGTTCAGGGAGAGCAACAGGATGCCCTCGACGAAGAACAGGTGATTCGGGTCGACGCTGCCGATCGCCTCGATCGCGTCCTTGAACATCGGCCAGAGGTAGTACTTCTCGAAGATGCGAGGGGGGATCGGCATTGGATGCGCCTCGTTGAAGATGTCGTAACCGGCCACGCCGGGGTTGTCCTTGAAGCGGGCCGCGACCGCCTGCCAGGTCAGGTAAAAGTCCTTTTTCCAGTCGGACGACAGCCAGAAATAGGTGTCGGACGCCAGGGCGGCGGGCGAGAGCGCCGGGCTCCAGGATTGGTGCAAGGGGTTCCAATTGGGAATGCCGATGGTCGCCCACACCGGCGCGCCGGAGTAGCCGAAGCGCGGGCTCCATCCGAGGCGGAAATGCATGTCGAGGATGACCCAGAGACCGTGCCGGGTCAGCATTGAGACCGCGCCGGCGACCCGGTCGAGATAGACCTGGTTGATCCGGCCGCGTTCCGGCTCGAGCTGGGCCCAGTCGATGCCGAGGCGGACGACGTCGAAGCCCGCCTGCTGCATCAAGGTCGCATCCATCTCGTCCAGCGGCGCGGGTGGATCGTTTGGATAGGAGACCAGCGCGTCGTCGTTGAAACCGCGGAGCAGCACCTTGCGACCGTAACCATCGACGATCTGTCCATTGGCGGTCCGCAGCCAAACCAGGGACGCCTCGCCATAGCGCGGCGGCGGGACCGATGCCGTCAGGCTGCCCGCCGGTAGGTACGCGACGACCGTGAGGACGACCACGACGAGCAACAGCAGCAGGCCGGCTCGCCGTAACCGGCGAAAGCGACGGCGCGGGCGCCTCGCGCCGGCCGCCGGTTCAGGCCGGGCTCGCCCTCCTCGTCGACGGATTAGCGGTGCGCGGCGCTTGACGGTTGGCCCACGGCGGCCCCGGCGGCCGCCACCACCTCCTCAATGGTGTCGCACACCTGCGCACCCGCCCGCTTCAACGCCTGCAACTTCGAGGCCGCGGTGCCGGTGTTCCCGGAGATGATGGCGCCGGCGTGACCCATGCGCTTTCCCGGCGGCGCGGTGCGCCCGCTGATGAAGCCGATGACCGGCTTTCCGAATCCCCGGCCGATCACCTGTTCGGCCGCGGCTTCTTCATCGCTGCCGCCGATCTCGCCGATCATCACCACGGCGCGGGTATGGGGATCATCCTTGAAAAGCTGCAGCACCTCGCTGAATGAGAGTCCGAGGATAGGATCGCCGCCAATCCCGACCGACGTGGTCTGCCCCACGCCCGCCTGGCTCAAGCCCTGGATGACCTCGTAGGTCAGCGTGCCGCTGCGTGACACGATGCCGACGGATCCCGAGCTGGTGATGTGGTTGGGGATGATGCCGACCTTCGCCTCGCCCGAGGTTGCCAATCCCGGGCAGTTCGGTCCGATCAGCGTGACCCCGGCATCCATGACGAAAGCGCGCGCGCGGACCATGTCGTAGAGCGGAATGCCCTCCGTGATGCAGACGATGAGTCCGACGCCAGCGGCGGCGGCCTCCATGATGGCGTCGGCCGCGAAGGGCGCCGGCACGAAGATGCCGGTGACGTCGGCCCCGGTCTGACGCTTCGCATCGGCAACCGTGTCAAAGACCGCGATGCCAAGGTGCGTGGTCCCGCCCTTTCCGGGGCTCACACCGGCGACGACATTGGTCCCGTACGCCTTCATCTGCTCGGTGTGAAAGCTGCCTTCCCGCCCGGTCAGACCCTGCACGATGACGCGGCTCTCGCGGGTGAGGAGGATGCTCATCGGGCGGACCCGCTCGACAGCTCCACGATCCTGCGGGCGGCGGCCGTCGCGCTCACCGCCGGCGTGATGCCTGCCTCCTCGAGCAGCCGCCGTCCCTCCTCCTCCCGGGTCCCGGTCATCCGCACCACCAGCGGCAGAGTCAAGCGGAGATCGCGCGTGGCATCGATGATGCCGTGGGCCACCTCGTCGCCACGGGTGATGCCGCCGAAGATGTTGATCAGGATGCCTTTGACCTGCGGATCGCTCGCCAGCATCTCCAGCGCGCTGTGTACCACCTCCGCCTTCGCCCCACCGCCGATGTCGAGGAAGTCGGCGGCGCGACCGCCTTCGCGTTGCACCAGGTCGAGCGTGTTCATCACGAGTCCGGCGCCGTTGCCGATCACGCCGATGGAGCCGTCGAGGCGCACATAGGTGAGCTTCCGTCGTTTGGCTTCCGCTTCCAGCGGATCCTCTTCGGAGTCATCGGCCCCGTGCAGGTCTTTGTGGCGGAACATCGCGTTCTCGTCGATCTCGAGCTTCCCGTCGGCCGCCACCAGGCCTCCGTCGCGGGTGAGCGCCAGCGGGTTGATTTCGATCGTCAGCGCATCATAGGTCCGGGCCAGCGCGTAGAGCTTCACCACCAGCGGCGTCAGCTGGGCTTGCAGCGGACCGAGCCCGGCCCGAAAGATCAGGTCGCGCACCTCGAAGGGCAAGGGCCCCCGCCATGGGTCGGGATGGAGCTTGGCGATCGCTTCGGGATGGGTCTCCGCCACCTCCTCGATCTCCATGCCGCCCTGGGCGCTGAGAATCAAGACGGGCTTGCGGGCATCGCGGTCCAGCGTGAGCCCCAGGTACAGCTCACGCGTGATTTCCTGCGCGGTCTCGCAGAGGACCTCTTTGACCACGTAGCCCTTGATCGTCATGCCCAGGATCTCGCCGGCCACCTTCTTCGCGTCGGCCGGGGTCTGGGCGAGCTTGATGCCGCCCGCCTTGCCACGCCCCCCGACGGGGACCTGCGCCTTGACGGCGATCGGGCCCAGTGCGCCGGCGGCGAGCGCCGCCTCGTCGGCGGTGCGGACCACCCGACCGTCGGGCACGGGAAACCCGGCGGCACGGAACCGCTCCTTCACCTGGTACTCGAGGAATTTCATAGGGGGATGTTTCCGTGACGGCGGTGGGGCCGCTCGACCTGCTTGTCCTTGAGCAGGTGGAGTGACCGGATCAATGTCGGTCGCGTGTCCTGGGGCTCGATGACGTCGTCCAGGAAGCCGCGCTCCGCCGCGATGTAGGGGTTGGCGAACTTTTCCTTGTAGTCGTCGACCAGCTGCTCCGCCTTCTTTAATGGATCCTTGGCCGCCGCGATCTCTCGCTTGAAGATGATGTTGACCGCGGCCTGGGGTCCCATCACGGCGATCTCCGCCGCCGGCCAGGCGTAGTTGAAGTCGCCGCCGATGTGCTTCGACGACATGACGTCGTAGGCACCGCCGTAGGCCTTGCGCGTAATCACGGTCAGCTTTGGCACCGTCGCTTCGGCAAAGGCGTAGAGCAGCTTGGCTCCGTGCCGGATGATGCCGTTGTACTCCTGGGCCGTTCCGGGAAGGAAGCCGGGCACGTCGACGAAGGTGACGAGCGGGATGGTGAAGGCGTCGCAGAAGCGAACAAAACGAGCGCCCTTGACGGAGGCGTTGATGTCGAGCGCGCCGGCGAGGATGCGCGGCTGGTTACCAACGATCCCGACCACCTCCCCATCGAGCCGGGCAAAGCCGATCACGAGGTTCTGGGCAAAATGCTCCTGGACCTCCATGAAGCTGCCCTGGTCGACCACTCCCGTGATCGCCGCCTTCATGTCGTAGGGCTGGTTCGGGTTTTCCGGAATGAGTGATTGCAGCATCCGGTCGCGCCGCTGCGGGTCATCGGCCGGCGTGATCGCGGGAGGCCGCTCGCGATTGCTTCCCGGCAGGTAGGAGAGGAGCCGGCGCACGCTACTGAAGGCCTCGGACTCCGACTCGTCGAGGAAGTGGGCGACGCCACTGCGGATGTTGTGGACCTCGGCGCCGCCGAGCTCCTCGAAGCCCACCGTCTCGCCGGTCGTCACCCGGACCACCTCCGGCCCAGTGATGAACATGTAGCCGAGGTGCTCGACCATGAAGACGAAATCGGTGATCGCCGGCGAGTAGACGGCACCGCCGGTGCAGGGTCCCGCGATCACCGAGATCTGCGGGACGACGCCCGAGGACTGGACGTTGCGGTAGAAGATGTCGGCGTAGCCGGCCAGGCTGACGACCCCTTCCTGGATCCGGGCGCCTCCGGAGTCGTTGATGCCCACGCAGGGCCGGCCCGCGCGGACGGCGAGGTCCATCACCTTGCAGACCTTCTCCGCGAACACCTCGCCCAGCGAGCCGCCGAAGACGCTGGCGTCGTGCGAGAAGATGAACAGCTCGCGGCCGTCGACCGCACCATAGCCGGTCACGACACCGTCGCCGGCGATCTTCTTCTCCCCCATCCCGAACGCTTCCGTGCGATGCACGGCGAAGGCATCGAGCTCGGTGAACGTCCCCGGGTCGACGAGCAGCTCGATCCGCTCGCGGGCGGTCAGCTTCCCCTTCGGGTGCTGCTTGTCATCCGGGTCGCCGCCCCGGTGCATGGCGTCGTACTTCCGCTTGCGCAGGATGTTGATCTGACGTTCCGAGGGTGAGGGTGTGGCGTCCTTGGGTGCCCGGGTGGCCATGGTTTAGCTGCGCGACCCCGGCCGGTACTCGCCGAACACGTCGCGCAACTCCCCGCACACCTCCCCTATGGTGGCATAGGCCCGCAGTGCCTCCCGCATCGGCGGCAACAGGTTTTGTGTACCCTCGGCCGCCCGATGCACCTCCTGGAGGCATGTCTTCACCCGCTTGGCATCACGCTCCGCTCGCAGCCGCGTAAGCGCCGCGATCTGCTCGCGCTCGTGGTGAGGGCTGATCTTGACGATTTCCACGACCTCGTCGTCACCCTGGAACCGGTTGACCCCAACCACGACGCGGCGTCCGGTTTCGACGGCCTGCTGAAACCGGTAGGCGCTCTCCTGGATGGCGTCCTGCGTGAAC
>WNFA01001478.1_pt1 | contig 21727 bp, 19 predicted proteins | sample 5400481 | NCBI WGS metagenome assembly WNFA01 (sample SAMN13153340, study PRJNA577476) | soil metagenome | isolation source: 120 cm saprolite under Douglas fir tree site 2 hole 1 replicate 2 | place: USA:California | collected 2015-04-18
TTCCCCTCGGAACCGATTTGCTCGACGTGCGCTATGCCGCGCTGCACGCCGCCGAGCAGGAATACGCGGTCGTTTTCCCTGAATATTATTTCGGGCAGATCGCCGAAGCCCGCCACGAGCCCGGCACGATTGCCTACAGCCGCGACATGCAGCTGGCGCTCCTTCAGGAGACCACCGACGAGATGGCGCGCAACGGTTGCAAGAGAGTGCTGATCGTCAACGGCCACGGCGGGAACGACAGTCTGCTGCCGTTCTTCGCACAGTCACAACTCGACAAGCCGCATGACTATGTCGTCTATGTCTTTGACGAACGCACGCCGCAAACCGGAGGTCCTCCACGGAAAACGAAGTTCGACATGCACGCCGGAGAGAGCGAAACGTCGAAGATGATGATCTCCCGTCCCGACACCGTGCACCTCGATCGCGCCACCAGCGAATCCGGTGCCGATCAGCACCACCAGAATCTTCCCGAAGGCGTCTACACCGGCATCTGGTGGTACGCGCGCTTCCCCTTCCATTACTCCGGCGAAGGCTCCGCCGCCTCGAAAGAGTTGGGCGAATATCAGATGAAGTGGTGGATTGATGAGGTCGTAAAAGCAATCAAGGCCGTGAAGGCCGACGATGTAAGTCTAAAGCTGCAAAATGAGTTCTACGAGAAGAGCAAGCACCCTCTGGACACCCAGCCGTAACGCCGGCATCCTGCCGGCTGTCCCGCGGGCGTCCTCGCTCGCCGCGCTGAAAGCACGACAGAAGCTGACGAGTCTAATCCGGTTCCCCGCGCCGGGGGCAAGACGCCCTCGGGACAGCCGGCAAAGCCTGCCCTGAGCGAAGTCGAAGGAATGCCGGCGCTACGAGCTCCCGATCAGGGCACCGGTGATAAACACCAGCACTCCGCCCAGTCCTACCTGCAAGGCCGCGGAGACCCACGGCGTATCCATGTAGCGATGCCGTATCCAGGTGATCGCACCCAGCTCGCCGAGCACAACCACGCCCGCGGCCCACAATGCCAGGTGAAAGTCGCGAATCAGAAATGGCAGCGTATGACCGATACCGCCAACTGCCGTCATTGCACCACAAATCACTCCCCGTACCCACGGATGCCCGCGGCCGGTCAAGCTGCCATCGTCGGAGAGCGCTTCGGCGAATCCCATGCTGATGCCCGCCCCGGCCGAGGCGGCCAGACCCACCAGGAAAGCATCCCAGCTATCGTGCGTGGCGAAGGCGGCGGCAAACACTGGTGCAAGCGTGGAAACTGAGCCGTCCATCAGCCCCGCAAGTCCTGGCTGCACAATCTGCAGCACGAAGAGCCGCCGCTGCGCCTGCTCTTCCTGCGCTTTCACAGTCGCAGGAAGCTTCTCCTTGTCCAGCTCTTCCGCGCGGGTTTCGTGCGACCGCTCTTCGTAGGCGAGGTCGTCGAGAAGTTGTCGAATGCTGGCGTCCTGGGTGCGTGCCGCCGCTTTTTCGTAAAAGCGGCGGGTTTCCACCTCCATTGTGCTGGCTGCCTTCCGCGCCGCTTCGATCCGCAGTGGACGCATCAGCCACAACGCCGGGCGTTCGACGAAGCCGCGAACATCGCGCCGCCGGATCAGCGGAATATGTTCTCCGAAACGCTGCCGGTAGAGCTCGATCAGCCGCCGTCGGTGTCCCGCTTCCTCCTCGCGCATGCCCTCGAACATCGCCGCCGACGCGGGATAGTCCTGCCGCAAGCCTTCGGCGAAATCTGCATAGACGCGCTCATCTTCCTCCTCCGAGGAGATCGCCAGAGCCAGCACTTCGCGTTCCGTCAAATCATCAAATTTCTTCATGGCGCCCTAGCTTACATTCCCAACGATGTCAGAGACAAATGCCTCTCGGAAAGAAGTTTCTAGTTTCCGGTTTCTGGTTTCCAGCTCGAGAAAGACACACTGACGCACCTCGATTGGCACCCGGGAGGGAAAATCTAAAATCGACGGCAGGTTCTTCGATGCTACTATCCACTTTATGACGCCCCGGAAACCTTCGAGGCCCCCAGCGCGCACGAAGCCAAAACGGGGAAGCAAGAAAGCATCCCGTTCCACGGTGCGCAAAGGCCAGCAATCCGCGGAGCTCGTGATCATCACGGGCATGAGCGGCTCCGGAAAGGCCTCCGTGCTCAAGGCCTTCGAGGATCTGGGATACTACTGCGTCGACAATCTTCCGGTTGAACTCATCCCGCGCTTCGCCGAACTGGCCGTTCAATCCCGCGAGATCCGCCGCACCGCCCTGGTTGTGGACGTACGCGAGGGCTCCAAGCTCGACCAGCTCCCGGGGATCTTGCATTCTGTCCGGCGCATGATTCCCACCAGGGTGGTCTTCCTCGAGGCGTCAGATGCGGTGCTTCTGCGGCGCTTCAGCGAAACTCGGCGTCCCCATCCACTAGGCACAGACGCACCGGTCAAGTCCTCGCTCAAGGCTGAACGCCGTCACCTCGGAGCGATTCGTGCCCTCGCTGATTTCGTGATCGATACTTCGAAATTCAACGTGCACGAACTGCGCGCCCATATTACCCAGCGCTTCCAGGAGAAGGCGTCTGGAAAGAGCATCCTCGTATCTTCGGTGAGCTTCGGATTTCGGCAGGGTGTTCCTGAGGATGCGGATCTGGTCTTCGACGTCCGCTTCCTGCCCAATCCCCATTTCGTGCCCGAGTTCCGGCCGCTTACCGGACGCCATCCCCGCGTGGCTAAATACAGCTTCGGTTGTACCGGCGGCCAGCACCGCTCCGTCATGATCGCGGAGGATGTCGGTAAACAGCTCCGCAGCGCCGGATATCGCGTCAAGGTGGTGCACCGCGATAGTCCCGAATAGGAAGAGTCCGGGGACGGCTGGAAGCCCGACAGGAAGCTGAAACGCCATTCCAATGGCTGTAACTCAAGTAGAATAATGGCTTGCGTCCCATGTCCACTGCACCGGCAGCAAGCGATTGCGGCCCATCCCGTCCGGGAGCCCTATGCGGCAACTGACGCGGCTTCTGCGCTACGCCCTGCCGTACTGGTGGCAGATCCTGTCGTCGGTCGTGCTCATGGCGGCCGTGGGCGCGCTCGATGCGTTCAAGTATCTTCTCGTTCGTCCGGTATTCGATCGGGTTCTAAATCCCTCGACGGGATCGAAAGACATACAGCTGTTCAGCATCCCCGGCACTCATTATTCCCTGTACCTGCAGCAACTGGTCCCGTCGTATTTCACTGACGCCTGGATCGTCGTCGCGTTTGCGCTGGTCGCCTCCACCATCTTGAAGGGGCTCTGCGACTACCTTGGCGCTTACCTGGTGAACCATGCCGGGTTCGGCATGATCACCGACTTGCGCGACGATCTCTACAACGCGATTCTTCGGCGATCCGCCGCGTTCTTTTCCAGACACACCACCGGCACGCTGCTATCGACAATCATCAATGACATTGAGCGCGTGCAGTATGCCATGTCCTCGGTGCTCGCGGAATTTCTCCAGCAGTTTTTCACTTTCCTGTTTGTCGCTGGAGTTGTAGTGGTTCTGGGAGGGAATCTCTCCTGGGTGCTGTTGCTATTCGTGCCCATCATCGTTTACTCGTCGCGCAAGATCGGTTCTCGCGTACGCCATACCACAAGGCATGGCCAGGACAAGCTCGCAGAGATTCAGAACATTCTGCACGAAACCATCACCGGCAACCGCATCGTGAAGGCTTTTAACACCGAGAATTGGGAAATCTCTCGGTTCCGGAGCGCGGCGCGACGTCTTTTTCGTGCCAATCTGCGCTCCGTCGCCGCGGCAGCCATCAGCTCGCCACTCATGGATATCGTGGGAATGATCGGCGTCGCTCTCTTGCTGTTGCTCGGACGCGACCGGATTGCGCACAACTTGATGACCCCCGGCGTCTTCGTGGCCTTCATCACGGCCGTCTTCAGCCTCTACAATCCCGTCCGCAAGTTCGCGCTCTTCAACAACAATTTTCAGCAGGCCCTTGGCGCCTCCTCAGAAATCTTCAAATTCATGGATCTCGAAGATGACGTCAGGGAAAAGCCGCGCGCCAAAACTCTACCCAAGTTCTCCAGCAGTGTTTGCTTGGAGCATGTGAGCTTCACCTATTCGCGCGATGCGGCCGGGGACGAGTCCCGCGAAGTTCTTAGCAACATCAATCTCGAGGTGCACCGCGGAGAAATCCTCGCCATCGTAGGCTCCAGCGGAGCCGGCAAGAGCACCCTGGTTCATCTCATCCCGCGCTTCTTCGATGTGACCGAAGGCTGCCTGCTCATCGATGGCCACGACATCCGGGATGTAACCCTGGCTTCGCTTCGCGCCCAGGTGGGCATCGTGACGCAAGACACCGTGCTCTTCAACGATACTGTCCGCAACAACATCGCCTACGGACAACCCCACGTCCCGCAGAAGGAGGTCGAGGCGGCAGCCCGCGCTGCGCTCGCTCACGACTTCATCCTCGCGCTGCCCGCGGGTTACGATACAGTGATTGGAGAACGGGGCGTGCGCCTCTCGGGCGGAGAGCGCCAGCGGCTTGCGATTGCCCGCGCGCTTCTGAAGAACGCACCGATCCTGATTCTCGACGAGGCCACATCGGCGCTCGACAGTGAATCGGAGTCCCTGGTGCAGTCCGCGCTGCATAACCTGATGACGGGCCGGACCGTATTCGTCATCGCGCATCGTCTGTCAACGGTGCGCCGCGCCGACCGCATCGTTGTCATTGAGAACGGCACGATTGCCGACATTGGCGCACACGAAGAGTTGATGCAGAAATTGGGTACGTACCGGCGTCTTTACGATTTGCAGTTCGCGAACATGGAAGTGCCGAAGGCAGTCGCAGGTTCTTGAGGAATTCAGGCCCCTATGCCCCTACGTTCCATGACGGGTTTCGCCCAGGTCAAAGGTGAGGTCCAACGCGCGCCCGCGAGCGCAAACGCGGCCAGGACTGCGCCCACGAATGGCCGCCTGGCATTTTCCCTCTCGCTGAAGTCGGTCAACCATCGCTTCCTGGATATCCACTTTCGCCTTCCTTCCGGAACCGATTCGCTTGAGATGCAGCTGCGGCGGGCCCTCAAAGATGCAGTCGCTCGCGGCCACGTCGAAGTCACCCTAAGTCTGGAACGCTCTTCAGGCGACAGCTTCGCGCTCAACCACGAACTGGTCGCCGGATATATCGCTGCATTCCGCGCCGCCGCCTCCGAGTTCTCACTGGCAGCGGATCCTGATCTCAACGCGGTCCTCCGCATCCCCGGAGCTCTGGAGTCGGCCAACGACGCCGCCGATGGAGAGATTGAGGCCGCAGTCCTGGCCAAAATCGGCGAGGCCCTCACCCGCCTCAACCAGATGCGCGAAGAGGAAGGACGCGGCATCGAACGCGAATTGCGCCAGCGCATGACCCACCTTCTCGAAGCCGGCCGCAGCGTGCAGCAGCATCGCCGCGCGGTCTTGCAGAACTATTCAGAGAGACTCCAATCGCGCATTCAGGAACTGCTAGGCACAATCGTGGACAAAGAGCGTGTTCTGCAGGAGGCCGCACTTTTGGTCGATCGCAGCGATATCCAGGAGGAACTTGTCCGCCTGGAAAACCACGTGCAACACTTTCTGGGTCTGCTCGACGAGGGAGGCGAGGTCGGCAAGAAACTCGACTTCCTCCTGCAGGAGATGAATCGTGAGTCCAACACCCTGCTCTCGAAGACGTCAGGATTGGCGGGAGAAGCCTTGAAAATTACGGAAGCGGGATTAGCGATGAAATCCGAGATCGAAAAATCGCGCGAGCAGGTGCAGAACCTGGAATGAGTCCTTCGACGCACAAGCCACTGGTGTACATCATCTCCGCGCCGTCTGGCTCCGGCAAATCCACGCTCGTCTCCAAGTTGATGAAACTGGTCCCGGACCTCGACTTTTCGGTTTCCTACACCACCCGTCCTCTCCGCGGGAGCGAGCAGAATGGCAAGCAGTACTACTTCATCACACGCGATGAGTTTGAGCAGATGAATGCTCGCGACGAGTTCCTCGAGCACGCCAACGTCTTCGGTAACTACTACGGCACGGCGCGCCGCTTCCTGGACGAGGCGGCACAGAAGGGACACGACCTTCTACTCGACATCGACGTGCAAGGCGCGGAGCAGATCAAGCGCAAGTTGCCCGATGCCATCAGCATCTTCGTTTTGCCTCCCGACCGTCAAACTCTGGAGCGGCGCCTGCGCGCACGGGGGGAGGACTCCGAACAGGTCATCCAGCGTCGTTTGGTCACGGCCAGTCGTGAGATTGAGAATTACGACAAGTACAACTATATTCTGGTTAACGATCGCCTGGACGAATCGATCAAGAGCTTGCAGGACATCGTTCGCTCGGAGCGTTTGCTCCGATCGGGTGGGCCGTTCTCGGACGAGCAGAAGCAAATCTTGGCGTCGGCCGATCGTTGTCGTCTTTCCAATACTCGTGCCCGCGTCCAGCCAATCCTGGCTTCGTTCGCTATGCCAACGGTAACCGGCGGAAGTGGCTGGTTCGCGGTATGATCGTAGGGCAGCAGAACGCGTACCATCGCTCGGGTTTGAAAAAGGCTCGACATCGGTTTTCAAGGGAGAGTCCCTATGAAGTTGATCGAAGGGTTCGACAGCAATTACCGCTACATCCTGGTGGCCGCACGGCGCGCCCGCCAACTGCAGTCCGGCGCTCCCCCAGTGGTCGACACCAGTTCCCGCAAACCCTGCCGGATTGCGCAAGACGAGATTCGCGCAGGCAAGGTGAAATGGGAGATTCCCGAGACCCGCAGCGCCGCCCAGCAGGCCAGCGAGACGCTGGACAAGGCGCTGGGCCAGGACTAGGGGCGATTGTTGATTTCGTGAATATTGATTGTTGATTGATGAAGCGCTGACCCAGCGTCGTGGTTTTGAATCAACAATCAAAAATCAACAATCAAAAATGTCATGAAGATTGCTCTGGGCGTAACCGGCGGCATCGCGGCCTACAAAGCAGCCGAGATCGTCCGCCTTCTGCAAGACCGCGGCATTCGCGTGCAGGTCGTCATGACCCGTGCCGCCCAGGAGTTTGTTCGTCCTCTCACCTTCGCCGCACTCTCCGGAGAAAAAGTCATCACCGGCATGTTCTCGTCCGGAGATGAGCATCAGCCCAATATCGATTCTGCCATCGAGCACATCGCGGTGGCGCAGTCGATCGACGCCTTGGTTGTGGTCCCGGCCACGGCGGACGTCCTCGCTCACTTCGCACAGGGCATCGCCACAGATTTCCTGACGACGCTTTATCTAGCGACCACTGCTCCGGTGGTCGTGGCTCCGGCGATGAATGTCAACATGTGGAACCATCCCGCCACACAGGCCAATCTTGAAATCTTGCGGCAGCGCGGAGTTCGAGTGGTTGAGCCGGATGCTGGCTATCTCGCCTGCGGCATGACCGGGCCGGGACGGCTTGCGGACAACGAAGCGATCGTCGCGGCGGTAATGCAGGCGCTTGGCGCTTCGCAGGATCTCGCGGGAGAAACGGTACTGATCACTGCCGGACCGACCCGGGAAAAGATTGATCCCGTCCGCTACCTCACCAATCGCTCCAGCGGACGCATGGGCTACGCCCTGGCCGAAGCCGCGTTGCGCCGTGGAGCCCGCGTGCTCCTGGTGACCGGCCCGACAACGCTTACTCCGCCCGGCGCCGCTGAAGTCACGGGAGCTGAATCCGCGGAAGAGATGCGGGAAGCAGTTCTTAAGCTTCTTCCGCAAGCCAGCATAGTCATCAAAACGGCTGCCGTATCGGACTACCGCCCAAAGGCCACGGCAGGTCAGAAGATTAAGCACAAAGGCCCGATGACGCTGGAACTCGAAGCTACGACTGACATTCTCAAAGAACTTGCGCAGCGAAAAGAATCGCAGATCGTGGTGGGCTTTGCCGCGGAAACTGAAAACGTCCTCGAAAACGCGCGCCAAAAGTTAGTGGGAAAGAATCTCGACGCCATCGTGGTGAATGATGTCTCCCGGGAAGGCGTGGGCTTCGACTCGGACCGCAACGCCGTGACAATCATCACGCGAAGCGAAGTGATCGAAGTCCCCGAAACCACCAAGTGGGAAGTTGCCCAGCGTGTTCTCGACCAGATCACGCGTCTGCGCCAGCAACGCAAGGCAGCAGTGAAAGCCTGACGGATTCGCATTGAACTTCCGCACTCCGCACTGAACCAGAAATTGAATAGCGAGCCCGGTAGAATGTGGCGCGGGCGCCTCGCCCGCGCAAAGCCTGAACTACCCGAAAGCATCGGTCCACAACCACCGATAATCTTCCGGCCTCTTCACCAATCCAGCCCGCACAGGATTCTGCCGTAAATATTCCCGCTTTTCCTCCCAACTCTCATCCGATCGCAAGACATGATCAAAAGATTCCTCATCCCAAACCGGACCCTCCCGTCGCAACAGCCGATTCACGCTATGAGCCGACGAACTTTTCAGGCTATGCATGATGTCCACCAGGGGGAAAGGCCAGCCGTCCCCATCGCGCAACGCCCATAAGAGCAAATGAACATGATTCGGCATAACGACGGCGGCTGACAGCTGAATGCGTTTTCCGTGATCGTACAGACAATGCCGCAGCACGAGATCGCGAGCCGTGTCTGGCAGTATCCAGCGCCCAAACGTTCCAAATGTAACGAATAGCGGAGCAGCCGCGCTCTGATAATGCGGAAGGCGCCTGCGATACTCGTATTTCGGACGTTCCAAGCTGTGATATTTGGACACGAACAGCTCCAATGTGGCGCGGGCGCCTCGCCCGCGGACTCCGTAAAACCAAGCGGATGCCCGCAGAGCACGATTTGTCTGTGATGGATGAACATCTCTGTGCGTAGTAAGTCCCAAACTGGTCAGGGCCGGAATCTCAAGCGCCGAGCGCTCATCAGACCGTCACCTTTGCGCGGGCGAGGCGCCCGCGCCACACATTCCCACGCTACAATGCCCTCCATGCGCAAATCCCGCAGGCAGTTTCTGGCCGTTAGCTCTCTTGGCGTACTCGGTGCAGCCGCAACCTTCCGCAGCCAGGCGCAGAATCCCGCTGATCTTCCTCCCGGAGCGCCGCCCGCTTTCGGCACCGCCCCGCCCGTCGGACCCGAAGTATCGCCCACCACGTTCGCGGAGGCGGAGAAACTCGTACAGGTCGAATTGAGTGCGGGCGAGCGCGCCATGGCGGCCAACAGTTGGCGCAAAATGATGGCGCCGCTTTACGAGCGCCGCACCGGCCCACGCCGGATCGCGCTGGAACCATCACTTGCCCCCGCCTCGCGCTGGAACCCGATACTCCCGGGTCTGAATGTAGGCCAAGACCGCGACCGCTTCATCCGCAGCAACACCGATCCCGGTCCACTGCCTGCCAACGACACGGACATCGCCTTCGCCTCCGTTACTCAGCTCTCTCGATGGATCGAACAGCGCAAACTCACCTCCGAGCGCCTCACCAGCATTTATCTCAAACGCATCGAACAGTTCGATCCCAAGCTGCGCTGCATCATCACGCTTACCCGCGATCTTGCCCTTGCCCAAGCGAAGAAAGCAGACGAAGAAATTGCCGCTGGTAAATACCGCGGCCCCCTGCACGGAATTCCATGGGGCGGCAAAGATCTTCTCGACACGGCGGACATCCCCACCACGTACGGTGCTGAGCCCTTCAGGGACCGCGTCCCCACCGAGGACGCCGCGGTGGTCAAGCGCCTCCACGATGCAGGCGCGGTCCTGATTGCCAAGCTGAGCCTGGGCGCACTCGCGCTAAACGACATTTGGTTCGGAGGCCAGACGATGAACCCGTGGCTTCTAGAAGAAGGAGCGTCGGGCTCGAGCGCCGGACCAGGAGCCGCTACTGCGGCCGGTCTGGTCGGATTCTCCATCGGCAGTGAAACCGGCGGCAGCATCGTCAGTCCAGCCATGCGTTGCGGCGTGACCGGCTTGCGTCCCACGTACGGACGCGTGCCGCGCACCGGGGCCATGACACTCTGCTGGTCGCTCGACAAGCTCGGCCCCATGACCCGCGCCGTGGAAGACGCCATGCTGGTCCTGCAGGCCATCTCCGGCCCTGACGCCGGGGACGTGGCCAGCGTGCCCAGTCATCTCGATTTCGATGCCGCCACCAGCGTGCGAGGCCTGCGCGTGGGCTACTTCCCCAACTGGCTCAACCAGAATCCCGCCACCGAAGTCGACCGCGCCGCTGTGGACGTAGTGCGAAGAACCGGCATGGTGCCGGTCGAGGTCGCCATCCCCGACTGGCCGTATGGCTCGCTCAACCTGATTCTCTTCGCGGAAGGCGCTGCAGCTTTCGAAGAGCTAACGCTCACTGGAGGACTAGACCAACTCAAAGCCCAGGTCCCCGACGCCTGGCCTAACATTTTCCGCGAAGCACGGTTCCTCTCCGCCGTCGACTTCGTGCAAGCCGACCGCCTGCGCCGCAAGGTGGCTGAGGAAATGGCCCGCCTCTTCTCCCAGGTGGACCTGCTGCTTGTCCCTTCGCTCCGCGACGAAATGCTCACCATCACGAACTTTACCGGACACCCGTCGCTAACCTTGCGAGCAGGTTTCGTTCGAGTGTTCAAAGCACGAAGTGATTGGGCCCCCGATCCGAATAATCCAATGCCCACATTCTTTCCGCCCCGGCGCGTTCCACACGGCGTCACCCTTATCGGACGCCTCTTCGACGAAGGCACGCTGGCCCGCGCCGGACTCGCGCTAGAAAGTGCCTTCGACGTAGCAGCCGAGCGCCCGCCAGGTTTTTAAGAGTGTCGTTGGTCGTTCGTCGTTAGTCGTTGGCAACATTCAGGCCAACGACTAACGACCATCGACTAACGACCTACTCTCCGACTGCGCTAGAATAGATGCTAGCCATGCCTGACCGCACTTTCACCCTCGACGAAGCCCAATCGCTGCTGCCGGTACTCGAGTCTCTTCTGCGCACCGCCATCACCGGCAAGAAGCTGATGGACGAAGTGGACGCCGAAATGCAAGCCATCGCCCACCGCATCTTCCTCAACGGCGGCACGCATGTGGACGTCGTTCCCCTGGCTCGCCGCAAAGCCGAGCGCGCCAAGGCCGAGCAGCGCGTGCGCGACACTCTCGCCGAAATCGACTCCATCGGCGTGCAGGTCAAAGACCTCAACATTGGACTACTCGACTTCCCCTGCGAAGTCGAAGGTCAAATCGTTTTACTCTGCTGGAAACTGGGCGAAAAATCTATCACCCATTGGCACGGTACCGACGAAGGATTCGCCGGCCGCAAGCCCATCGACGAACGTATTCCCCGGGCCAAGAAACTCAACTAAATCTCAGAGGGTAGAATCCTGTGAGTGCTAAGAGCGGGGCAGCGACGGCAGGCGTCTCCATGGGAATGGCGCTGGCCATGATCCTCTCATTCCAGACCAACCACTCGATCCTGTGGGCGATCGTCCACGGAATCTTTTCGTGGTTTTACGTCATCTACCGGGCGTTCAATGGGAACTACTGATCTTGAAATGAGAGTTAGGCTGCCTTCTTTGAAGGCAGTCCCAGGAAGGTCAGGAGGGCCATGATTCTGGAGCCCGACTCCGCCGGCGGGGACGAGGGTGCCTCAGCGGAGCGCATCTGGCTGCCGTAGCGCATCGCAATATTCTGCAACCTCAGCCGGGTCGTATTGTGCTGAACCCGGAGAATGTGGCGAAGCTCAACCGACAGTTCATTTACTTTATCCGCATCGTGCTCCTCGGCGATCTCCCGGCACAGACGCCGAATACGGTCGTCGATGTTTTCCAATAGATCCATGCTGGTTTCCTTAGCCCTTATTCAACGGTCTTATAGAAGGCTGCACCATCCTGTTGATTACCTAGGGTAACCTCCCTAGATTCAGAGCTTTGCGGCATCCCGCTGCATCGGCCCCTCCAAGCCGCACATTCCATGGCAGTTGCCGGATCTAGAAACATCCCCTTTCAAACCGGGTTTATATCGAAAGCACACTCGTCCAAAGGGCACTTGGCAATGACCACGGAATGAGAGAGCCTTAACCAAGCTCTCCTGCCGCAGGCAGATTTTGTTTTCGCAGGAGTAAGGGACCTCATCCGTCGTCAAAACGGTGAGGGCAAAAAGGAAAACTATGAACCGCAACCGATCCATTCGATGGCTTGTATTCGCGATCTTAATGATTTCATTCTCCGCGGCCGCTTACTCGCAGGTCTTCGTCTCTGTGAGGATCGGCCCACCCGCGCTGCCGGTTTACGTGCAGCCCATCTGTCCCGGCCCCGGCTACATCTGGACGCCTGGCTACTGGTCCTGGGACGACGACGATGGCTACTATTGGGTGCCCGGAACCTGGGTGGTCGCTCCGGTGGGCATGTACTGGACGCCTGGCTATTGGGGATGGAACGAAGGCTTCTACGTCTGGCACGGCGGCTACTGGGGACCGCACGTCGGATTCTACGGCGGCATCAACTACGGCTTCGGCTATACCGGTGTGGGCTTTGCCGGAGGCTACTGGCAACGCGATCGGTTCTACTACAACCGTAGCGTCACCAACGTGAACGTCACCAACGTGACCAATGTCTACAACAAGACGGTCATCGTCAACAATACGACCATCAACCGGGTCAGCTACAACGGCGGCCACGGAGGCGTGAACGCGCGCCCCTCTCCGCAGGAAATGTCAGCTGAGCACGAGCACCACCGTGAGCCGCTTTCCGAGCAGATGCAGCACCAGCAGGCTGCCAGCCGGAACCGTGAGTTGTTCGCGCGGGAAAATCACGGACGCCCTGCTGTTGCCGCGACAGTCAGGCCCGCCGACTTCAGCCGCCGCGCCGTAGTACCCGCCAAAGCTGCCGGTGCGGTTTATCATTCGCCAGCCATGTCGCCCCGCGAAGCGCGGGGACCGGCAAAGGCTGACAATCGGCCCATGACGCCGGCGAACTCCAACAACGCACACGCTCCGGCGAATCGTCCGTTCACCCCGCCGAACGCGGCGGACCGGTCGCCGAAGTCGAATGATGGGTACCGCCCGTTCAATTCTCCGAACTCGAGGGGATCGAACCGCGCGGATCGTCCGTCCAGTCCGCCGGCTCGGAACAACGAGAACCAGCGGCAGTCGAACCCGATGTACAAAGACAACGGGAACAGCGGCCACAACCCGACGTACGAGCCGCGCGGAAACGCTCGCGAGAGCGCTCCTCCTCCGTCACGGCATGATTCGCGCCCGCAGCAGGATTCGCGTCCGCAACACGAGTCGCGTCCGGCTCCGGCGCCACGTGAAAGCGCGCCAAGGCAGAGCGCACCGCGGCATGAAAGCGCCCCGCCCGCGCCTCAGCGTCACGAGAGCGCACCGCCACGGGAGAATGCTCCGAAGCAGGAGAAGGAGCATCATCCTGGCAAGGGACGTTAGGGTCTAGCGGTCAGCGGTCAGCGGTCAGTGGCCAGTGGCCAGTACGGCGCTGGCCATTTTCTTGATAGCAGCGGACATGTGGGGCAGAAGAGCCAATGTGGGGACAGCCGCCCCCGGCTGTCCGGCGGAGCGAAGCTCCGCCATCTTCGTAGCGCCGGCATCTTGCCGGCTGTCGCGAGGGCATCTTGCCCTCGCAGCTGCGGGGCGGGACGCGCCCCACGACAGCCACCGGGACGGCGGCGCTAAGCTCACGCGGGGCTTGCCGCTGCATGAGTTTTTACCTTCAGTTTGCAAGGATTGCGGATACCACCGTTCTACTCCAAGAAGCGAGGTTAGCGCCGTTGGTTCCGCCCCCCAAGGCGTGGTACTGATGTGCAGCTCGCCTCAAATTATCTCTGCTACAATTTTTCAAAGCCGTCGCAAAAGGGAATCAAGGGGACACAGGGAGATCATGTGGGGACAGCAAAGGGTGTTTATGTGGGGACAGCCGCCCTCGGCTGTCCGGCGGAGCGAAGCTCCGCTGCCTTATCCTCGCCACGGCATTGAATTCCGGTCAGAATGAGCAAGTCAGGTTTCTAAGTAAAGCAAGCGCGCCCAAGGAGTCTTAAGATCATGTCCTCGAAGCAACACAAACTCCGCCTCGCCGGCGCCCTTGCCGTGCTCGCAAGTTTAGCCTTCGCCATAAGCTGCCGCGGCTTTTTTGTGAACCCGACACTGACCTCGATAGCGATCTCCCCGACCGCGCCACAGGTGGAACAGGGAAAAACTCTACAGTTGCAGGCTTTCGGGACTTATGACGATGGCACCCGCAAACAGATCAGGAGTGGTGTAGCGTGGTCGAGCGACGCGCAGACAGTCGCTACCGTTGACGTGAACAGTGGCATCCTGACGGGTGTAGCCCCTGGTACCGCGGGGATCAGTGCCAGCGCTCAGGCCCTGAGCGCAAGCGCCACTGCCACCGTCTTCATTGTTATCAACTCAATAGTGATCAGCCCCACGAGCGCAAATATCGCCGTAGACGGGGGCAGCGCGCAATTTACGGTTAGCGCGAATGGAGGTACGAACATTACCAGCGGCGCGACGCTGGTAGCGCAGCTGAACGGAGTTACTGAGACAAAGATCAGCTGCATATTTGACAGCACGTCACAAACCCAGACCTGCACCGATAATCAGGCACCGCAGGGTACCTACCAGGTCGTAGCATCTTACCCGGGCTCAACTCTTACGGCTACAGCCACGCTGACAGTACCAGCTCCTTAACGGGCGCACAGACTGGCACCCGCGAAATCAGGTCAAACACGAGTGCTGAGTGCCCCATTTCTCGCGTTCTTTGTGAGAAGTGGGGATCCGTGCGAGAAGATGACGAGCCCCCGAGACTCAGCGTTGTGACGATGTCGTCTTACGCGCATCTACGTCCACCCGTATCGGATCTGGACACTAGCGCAAACATTGGAGAAAGCTAAGAACTAGTGGCAGCCCGTCAGACTGCAGTTTCGGACTCGGTTGCCGATAAGTTTCTAGGTGGGGAATCCTCCTGCAGCCGCGGCTCCGTCTAAAAAACAGCCCAGTGACGTCAAGCAACTGCGCTATGTGGCACGGCAGCCGATCTTCGATCGCGATGTGAACGTGTTCGGCTACGAACTGCTGTTTCGCGATGGCGTGGAGAACGTGTTCAACGCCTCTGATCCGGATGCGGCCTCGCGCTCGACGCTCGACAGTTCACTCCTCAATGGGTCTGGATGTGCTGTGCGACGGGCGGCGAGCATTCATGAATTGCACCCGCGACACGCTGGTGCGCGGGCTGGTCCGGCTGTTGCCGGCGCAATCCACTGTCGTAGAGGTTCTGGAAAATGTTCCAGCGGATGCGGAAATCGTTGCGGCTTGCCAGCGGCTGAAAGAGGCTGGCTACCTGATCGCGCTCGATGACTACGTGGCCAACGATGCGCGCGAGCCCCTGACCGGAATCGCCGACATCATCAAAGTGGACCTGAGGCTGACCACACCGGCACAGCGCGCGGATTTAATCAAGCGCCATGGTGCTTGGCGTTGCCGCATGCTGGCCGAGAAGGTGGAGACACGCGATGAGTTTGCGGCGGTGCGTGAGCAAGGATTCGTTTACTTTCAGGGATATTTCTTCCGCAGGCCCGAAATTTTGTCCACCCGCCATATGCCCGCCAACCGCCTGCATTACCTGCGCATGCTGGAGGCGGTCTCGCATCCGGAACTCGATATCGTAAAGCTGGAGACGCTGATCAAAGGCGAGGCCTCGATCTGCTATCGCCTGCTGCGTTATATGAACTCGGCGATGTTCGCACTCAAAAGCGAGGTGCACTCCGTCCGGCATGCGCTGGCGATTCTTGGAGAGAAAGAAGTGCGCCGGTGGGTGGGGCTGGTGGCGGCGGTGGGAGCGGGACAGGACAAGACCAGCGACTTGCTGCTCTCCGCGCTGGTGCGGGCGCGCTTCGGCGAATTGCTGGCCCCGCGCGTGCCGCACGGAGAGTCGGATCTGTTTCTGCTCGGGCTGCTCTCGCTGATCGATGTAATGCTCGAAATGGAGATGGCGGACGTGCTGGAGAGAGTTCCACTGGATCGCGAAACCAAATCGGTATTGCTGGGACAGCCGAGCGTTTTGGGGCCCGTGTATCAACTGATTCTCGCCCACGAGGGCGGGCAGTGGGAACAAACCAATCGCCTGATTGAGGGTCTGCATCTGGATGCCGAAGAAGTCGGCAGTTTCTACTGGCAAGCACAACAGTGGGCGCGGGAAATTTCCGCGGGAGCGGGAGCGTGAGCGGGCTTCGGGCTTCAGCTTTCGGGCTTCGGCGCGCAGTCTTGCTGAGCCATCGCTCTTTGCTGCTGTGGGCGATTCGCCGCCGGACGCCTGAAGCCCGAAGCCTGAAGTTCAGGTCCTCCTGTGCAAAACCCAGGTACCCATCCCCCTTGCGCAGCGCGGCAGAGACGAGTACCATGAACTTGTTCTCATTTGGCCTCGTTCCCGCGTAGGCCTTCCGCGCCCCAAGCCGTTCCGAGATGGCGCGACGGATCCGATAACGGAAACCAGATAAGCAACTTTTTAGATTTCGTTCGCGATTAGAGTTTGTTTCAAGAGTTGGAGTTCGTTCCTGAGTGCGTCCAACTGTAACCCGCAACCGCGCAGAACTGATGGCATGTGCCGTCACGAGTTCCGCGTCGGGAGCGCAGCTCGCACGTCGCCACGTCCAAGTCGACCTTGAGACCTGCAAAACTTTGCAACATTCCAGGCGCGCAAAGCGAAAGATCATCGTGCGCTTCAACTTGAGAGGATTATGAACGCAGGACCAGGACCAGGACCAGGAAGGCCCTCCGGCGGCGGAGGGAGAAACAGGAGACGGCGCGGACGCCGTCCTCACAGTCAACGTGGACCGCGGCCCGGACCGGCGCAGAATCGCCACAATGCGGACGGAATCTATACCGCTCCCATGGACCACAGCTACCGCGCGGCGCTCGCGGGCGGCAATAACGGGCACAAGCCGGGACGGCGTCCGGGCTTCGGGTCAAATTACCCGCAGGCGGAGCCGGAACCCTTGCCGGTGCGCGACGACGCGAATTCGCGCATCTTCGCCTTCGTCGATGATTTGTTCTTCCAGGCGAAAATTCAGGAGACGGCGCGCAAGCTCAACGTCAAGGTCGAATTCGTCAAAAACGAAAAGGACCTCTCCGACCGCGTGCAGCAAAACGGCGAAGAAAAGCCATCGCTAATTATTTTCGATCTCAATAACGTCAACGCCAAACCGCTGATACTGATCCCCAAGCTTAAAACCAAGCTGAAGAAGGGGACGTCGATCATTGGTTTCCTGTCGCACGTGCAGGGAGATCTGAAACAGAAGGCCCACGAAGTGGGATGCGACATGGTCCTGCCGCGCTCGGCGTTCTCGCAAAACCTGCCGCAGTTGCTGCGGCGGCATGGGGCGCCGGAACCGGAAGAAGAGAGTCCGGCGGTGCAGTAGTTCAGGTTTAAGCTGCAGCCTGTTCGTGAGTGAGGAGCTCCCGCTGTTTGAGAACCCGACTCCGGAAGGCCTTGTGATGAGTCCTCACCGTTCGCGGCGCGATGGATGGCGCGACGCTTTTGCAGGCGAGTCCCAACCCGAAGGAGGCTTGCTGCTCGAGCAGGTGCCGCCGAACGCCTTTGAGCGAGAGGAATGGAAGTGGTGAGCTACCCTCGTCGCGACGACGTCCGGCTGATCTCTCTCGACCCACCGCGAGGCTCGGAAATCAAGATGACCGTCCTTGTCTTGTTCACCCTCATCCCCACTGCCATTTCTAATTCTTACCCCGAGGTCCACGCTAACGGTACCTAATCATCGGGTAGTGCTGTCGCCCGTCGGCGTCCGGTGGAGTTTGGCGCAATTGCTGCCGGGAGTAGGAAGAAAGCTAGCGACCCTGTCCGCGCCCATTGGTCTCCAGCTCATTGTGTTCGTAAGTTGTTGATTTCAGATAAAGCCGGCTGGAATGTCGGTGAACTATTTCTGAAAGCTATACAAAATAGCCTTGCAAGCTGTTGATTAAAAGGTGGTTTCAGTTTGCCCCGAGGCAAATCGATTTGCCTTGCTCGTAGACGGGCTTCAGGTTTTGAGAGGTCTCTTCCCTCACCCTTGCCTTCGGAGGCGTTGTACGGGGCTGGAAACAACCTTTACGTGCCATTGTGCGTCGAGGTCCGGACGACGAAAGCAAGCATCCGGGTCCCTGCGCACGCCCCGCAAGTCCAATTGCTGCTAGCTAAACTCGAAGAGCACCGTTGATGTCTATTACCCCGGGGGCCACCCCAGTGATCGTCCTCCGAGAAGGTGTACATGCAGGTGGAATACGGACTGTCCCGCACCGGGACCGACGTTGAGAACGGTGCGGTATCCCTGCTCGATGTTGCGTTGGCGGGCGATTTCGGCGGCCGCGAGGTGGCAGCGACCGATGATCTCGGCGTGTTCGGCCTGCGCTTCCTTGAGTCCGGCGAAGTGCTTCTTGGGGATCACCAGCACGTGCGTGGGAGCTTGCGGATTGATGTCCTCGAAGGCGAAGGTGTGATCGTCCTCGTAAACTTTTTTTGCGGGAATCTCGCCGCGGAGGATGCGGCAAAAAAGGCAGTTGGCGGTCGGATCACTCATATTGGCTCACAGGCTTTGCTCACGCAGGCAGGCTGGCTCACCTGACGAAAACGATAACACTTGCCGGGAAGGCTTGTCCCACTCGTTTCACTAGTTGTGCAATTTCGATCTCTGGCGCCCTTTTCAGAGGCGTCATCCCGAAACCCGGCGCAGTTCAGCCGGGTGAGGAGCCTGCCCTGAGCGAAGCCGAAGGGATCTCGCGTGCGAACCTCCCTGGACGCGGGCTGCGGCTCTCCGCGCAAGATCCTTCCCTCCGCCTGAAGAACGACTGCGGTCAGGATGACGCCCATACCGATGGAGAGGTTCATCCTACAAACATGCCACGACCATGGAGATTCGAGCTAAAATCCCGTGGGCTTCGGATCCCGCGAAGGTGTCCGAGCCAGATTGCTGAAGGAAGAGACCTGCTATGGCAGAAGCGGCAAATCGAAGCCTTGGACAAGAGATCAATTCATGGGTGCAGACTATCGGGATTGTGATTGCGGCTACGTGGGGCGCATGGACATTTGTCTACAAGGAGATTGTGGTGCCCAAGTCGGCGCCGGTGAATGTCACAGTGGATCTCGAGCTGAAGAAGATTGGAGCAAACCAGCCAGGAGCGACCAAGGCAAAACTTATTCCAGTGGAACTGAGAGTTTCGGCAAAGAATCCCAGCTCCCGTGAAATCTACTTGCTCCCCAGTGTCTGGATGGCATCGGGTGTAAAAGTGGCTTCCACGAAGCATGCGATTGACGAAGCTCTTACGGTGACATCCAAGAACGAGGCGAGTTATTCGCAGAGACATGCCGACGTCACCGAGAACATCATTGTCGCGTTCGGTGGGCTAGTGGAGGACGATTCGCTCAAGCCAAACGAGGTGACAGCGCGGACGCTCATCTTTTATGTTCCCCCCAATGAGTACGACTATCTTGATGTGGTGACGATAATACCAACCATCGCAAAGAAAGGTGCGATGGATTTGGAGTGGAAGCTCACGAGAGAACCCGAACAGGCGGAGCCCACACTGCTGAACCCTACCTGGTATCGGCTCGACGCGAAGGGTGCGCAGGAAAAAGCGATGAGCTCGGACGAAGCCTCTGCATATGCCGCAGCACACAAGCTCGAACTGCAGAGATCAATTGCGCGGGCAACGCTCTTGTTGTCGCAGTAAGCAGTGATGCCTACCGCCGAACGTTAATCGAGCCTCACCAGCTAGTCGAGTCTCACTAAAAAGACCGCGCCCTCGGGAGTTGTAGTTTCGGCGGCAAGTTTCTTGGCGCGGTCATGGTCATCGTCGAGGACGCGCACGCGAATCCACCAGTCTCCCGCGGGGCTGGCGAAGCGCAGCACTTTGGCGGTGTGATAGCGCCGCGTGAGGTGGCCGGCGAGTTTACTGGCGGCGTCCTCGTGAGGGAAGCCGCCAATCTGCACCGCCCACTTTCCACCCGACTCGAGCGGTGCCGGAGTCTGCATGACCTCCACTTTGACGTTCGCGACGCCTGGCTGCACTACGTCGAGCTTGCGCGCCGCGGCGAGCGAGAGGTCAACCACGCGGCCGGGAATGAAAGGTCCCCGGTCGGTGATGCGGACCAGGGCGGCGTGTCCGGTCTTGATGTTGGTCACGCGCACGATCGATCCCAGGGGCAAAGTGCGGTGGGCGGCTGTCATGGCGTGCATGTTGTAGACTTCGCCATTCGATCCGCGGCGGTTGTGGTACGGCGGGCCGTACCAGCTGGCGAGTCCGGTCTCGGTGCTGAGTGGGGCGGCATCGGCGGGGAGTGTGGGTTCGGCCAGATCGGCGGCTTCTTCCGCGGGCAGGCGGTCGTTCCTGGTAGCGCCTTCAGGGTGCGAGGCACCAGCCGGTTCGGCAGCACCTGGTTGTTCGGCGCCCGGCGGTGGAGGGGGATTCCCGCGCGCTTGTTTGGGATGGCCGCAGGCGGTGAAGATGCCAATTGCCGAGGTAACAGCGGCGAGCGCCGACCACGCGACCAGACGGCGCTTGTCCTTTTTACGCATTCTTTCCCTATTGTTTCCGTGCGCGGTCGGTGCGCTCCATGTAATCGGCAAACTCGGTCAGCTTTTCCGAAGCCACGCGCAGAGCTTTGGTCGAATGCTGGCGCACGGCGGGAACGACTTCGTCGTTCAGGTACTTAATGAATTCAGGAATTTCTTTTTCCAGGCGTTCGGCGGCGTCGGCGACGGTTTTGCTGACGCGGGCCGAAGCGTCTTCCACCTTGCGGTTGAAGTCGTTCATGATGCTCCTTGGTGCTGGCCGTGAGCGGACTCACACGTGAGATTGCGGATGTCGGGCCCGAGTATTATTTCGCGCCTGGAGAGCGGGGTCAATGGCGGAGTGCGCACGGGAGAACAACGGATGAGACTCTCGTTGAACGGTACGCTTTGGGTGACTTGCGGGTGCGGGGGCAGGATGCCCCCGCGACAGCCGGCGGGACGCCGGCGCTACGGACGCGCTATGCACGGGAGATTTTATCGCTCACGCTAGAATGCTTGGTTTAGAGATGATTCGGAAAGATGACAACTCGACCGCTTGCCTTTCTGAACGGCGGGAATTTGGCGGTCGCTTGCTTGGTTGGTATGAGCGGCACCGGCGCGATTTGCCCTGGCGGGAGAGCCGCGATCCCTATCGAGTGTGGCTGTCGGAGATCATGCTGCAGCAGACGCGGGTGGCGGCGGTGATCGGACACTATCACCGGTTCCTGCAGCGATTTCCAACAGTGGAGAAGTTGGCCACGGCGCGGGAGGCGTCGGTGCTCGCAGCCTGGAGCGGGTTGGGCTACTATCGGCGGGCGCGCTTGCTGCATGCGGCGGCGAAAGTGGTGGTGCGCGAACATGGAGGAGAGTTTCCACGAACCGCTGCCGCATTGCGTGAGTTGCCTGGCGTTGGTCGGTATACGGCGGCAGCGATTTCCAGCATCGCGTTTGGCGAGCCGGTCGCGGTCGTCGATGGGAATGTGGAACGGGTGCTGCAGCGCATGCGGGGCAAGCGCGTTGCCGGCGAAGCGATGTGGGAGGCGGTTGGCGGTCTGCTCGATCACGAACGGCCAGGCGACTTCAATCAGGCCATCATGGAGTTAGGGGCGACGGTGTGCACGCCCCGTGCGCCGGCTTGCTTGACCTGTCCGGTGGTTGAGATGTGCGCGACTCGCGGGGAATTGGAAGGCTCGGCTAAGGCGGCGCGGCAGAAGAAGCGCGAGATTCATTATGTCCTGGATTGTCGGGATGGTGAAGTGTTTCTGGTGCAGCGGGCGCG
>WNFA01001121.1_pt1 | contig 21706 bp, 19 predicted proteins | sample 5400481 | NCBI WGS metagenome assembly WNFA01 (sample SAMN13153340, study PRJNA577476) | soil metagenome | isolation source: 120 cm saprolite under Douglas fir tree site 2 hole 1 replicate 2 | place: USA:California | collected 2015-04-18
ATGCTCAGTCGGGGGGATCGTCGGCTCTGCTGACGTCGCTGACGCAGTCACAGAACAATTTCGGAGCGTATACGAGCCTGCTGACGCAGCCGCGCGTCATGCAGTTTGCCTTGCGGTATGAGTTCTAGGCAGATGGACATGGTTTGCGGTGGATTCCCACGAGAGGTTCCTTGGTTGCCCATACGGGTTGGGAACCGATAATAGTGGTTGAGATCACAGTCTTCCCAATTAAAATCGCGGCAAGCAGCAATCCGATGATCGTGGAAGGCCAGAGTCATGGCCGTCTGACTGAGGAACTGGCCATCGCGTTCAATGCAGCAGATTGACTACGACGAGAGCGGCAACATCCAGGGAGGAAGTTTTCAGGACTACCTGCTCCCGACCGTAACTGGCTCACACGTACGCAGCACCGAGCATCTGGGCGACGCTTTCGTCGAGTAGTTCGCGACGGTGCAGCTCCTCGAAGCGGCCGAGCAGTTCCTCGGCGTGGATGCGTCGCTTGTCGGCCCCGCAGCAATCCAGGACGTTTCGGCCTTTGTGCATCATGACCAGGCGGTTCCCCAGATTGGCCGCCTGCTGCATGGAATGGGTGACCATGATGGTGGTCAGCCGATCACGCTCCACAACTTTTTGGGTCAGGCCAAGCACCTGGTCGGCACTTTTGGGGTCGAGCGCGGCTGTGTGTTCGTCGAGCAGCAACAGATCCGGGCGGACAAGTGTCGCCATCATCAACGTGACCGCTTGCCGCTGGCCGCCAGAAAGCAGGCCGATCGGGGTTTCGAAGCGGTCCTCCAGGCCCATGCCGAGATCGGCGACTCGATCGCGCATCTGCGCCCGCAGTCGCCGACTCAGCGCCCAACCCAGGCGGCGGGGCTGGCCTCGCCGGGATGCCAGTGCGAGGTTTTCGGCAACGGTCAGGGTGGGCGCGGTCCCACTGAATGGGTTCTGGAAGACGCGGCTGACGAAGCGCGCCCGCCGGTGCTCCGGCCAGCGGGTGACGTCGCGGCCGTCAAAGGAAATGGCGCCGCCGTCCACCGTCACCGATCCCGCGATTGCGTTTAACAGTGTGCTCTTGCCGGAGCCGTTGGTCCCGATTACGACCACGAAAGAATCAGCTTCGATTTCAAGACAAACATGATTGAGAGCTAACACGTCGTCGCCGGCGTTGCCGTCGAACCTCTTCACCACCTCATGCAGCTTGAGCATGACGCACCCTTAGAAGACGGAGGTTCAACTGCCGGGCCACGGAAGGCGTCACCAGGGCGACGAAAACGAACGCCGCGGTAATCAGTTTCAAGTCGTTTGGATCCAGGCCCCAGCGGAGAGCGATGGCTACCATAAGCCGGAACAACACCGAGCCCATGACCGCTCCTACGATGGTGAAACCCAGGCTGATGTAGCCGATCAGCGCTTCGCCGATGATGACACTGGCCAAACCCCAAACCACCATGCCGATTCCCATCTGCACGTCGGCGAAGCCTTGATACTGGGCAAGCGTCGCGCCCGCCAGTCCGACCAACCCGTTCGACAACGCCAAGCCGAGCACGGTCATATTCTCGACGCTGACACCCAGCGCGCGGATCATCTGTGCGTTGTCACCCGTGGCGCGCATGGCGCTGCCAATGTTGGTGCGAAAGAACCAATAGAGGCCGCCCCCGACTATGCAGGCCGACAGGAAGGAAAAAAACAGCGAGGTCGAATCCCCCAGACCGATATCCCATCCGAAAACATGAATCACATTGGCATGCACCAGCCACCGGCCAGCACTCTCGCCCAGCTTGGGAAGGCTGCGGCCGGAGAGCAGGGGCAGGTTGCTTTTGCCCATCACGTGAAGGTTGATGGAGTACAGAGCCGTTGTTGTAAGGATGCCCGCCAACAGCTTGTTTATCCCGAAACGGGTATGCAATACGCCGGTGGTCGCGCCGGCGAGCACGCCCGCGAACGCGCCTGCTGCCGTCGCCCACAGCGGATTGTGACCTTTGACTATCAGGATGGCGGAGACCGCCGCACCCAGCGTCAAGGAACCATCGACGGTGATATCAGGAAAGGCGAAAATGCGAAAGCTGATGTACGTTCCCAGGGCCAGCAGCGAGAGGATGAGCCCGATTGTCCAGGCGCTGACGAGGAGGTTCACGAGGTCGCCCCGCGGCGAGAGTCGATAGCGGCAATCCAGCAAGCCCCGCGTACAAAGGTGGTTTCACCAGCGCCGGTAATGGGGCGACGATCGTTGAGCAGATGGAGCACGGATGAGATTGCCTGTCCCTGGAAGGTAGCGTGCGCAGTTGTCGCCAGTTCGAGAAACCCACGCTGTATGGGCCGCGAGGGGAACAATGCGGCATGAAAGTGGCCGAACAGACGTTGGTCGGGGTTCAAAGGGCGGAGGAAGGGGGCGAGCGCAGGCCAAGGTTCGGAGCTGGCGATGCCTCCCACGACTACTGTGCTTCGCACACCTGCCGCAGCTGGCAAGAATGAGATCCAGTCCCGAACGTGCGGAAAATCGAGCCGCGCCGCCGCAACCGCCGGCGAGGAACTCAGGGCGGCGCCCACCACCTTGGACGCTTCCGCCAGCGTGGCAATCACGAGCGTCGTCGCACCGGAGATCTTCAGGCACTGTGCAGCCAGTTCGTGCAGTGGCAAGCGTGCATCGTGCCGGCATTCGAAGCGCAACAACTGGGTTGGAGCGCCATGACACTCGACGCCGTAAAGCATCTGCACTTCAGGAACGAATTTCTCGGCGGAAACCAGGTAGTCAGGGACCGAAGTGCCGTCGGTCGGGAGGTACGCGCAGCATCCTCCAACGGCGATGAACTCTCCGAAACGGCTGCGGCAATCCTCGTAGTTGGCTCCGAAGGCTCCAAGCCCGAGGGCGATGCTGGATTCAGACAGTTGCCGTGTCTGACAAACACCTGCATCAACAGATCCGCTGTAGATCAGGCCGGGATCGCCGATCACCTGGCATTCCATCGGGCTTCCGGGAGGCAGGTTGTAAACGTCAATGGTCCCTTCTTCAATCTCAAGCGTTTGCGCGGGTGATGTCGCAGGCGCACCAGCCGGCCGACTGGCGGTGCCGAACAGGATGGATTCGAGTGCAACCAGCTTAAGGACAGCGCGAACCCGCTCGGAAGCCTTGCCGATTATAAACGTGCCTTGAATGGCTTTGAGCTGCTGGTGGATGCGCACCAACACGCCGATGCCGGCCGAGCTCAGGTAATTCACTTCGGAAAGATCGAGCCGCAGGTGGTGTGCGCCGTCGTTCACAACAGTATTGAGGCGTTCCGAGAGAAACTCGGACCAGTAGTTGTCCAGGCGGCCCTTGATGGTCAACTCGAGCACATTACCGTGCTGTTGCTTGATGACTTCCATCTGCCTTTCCAGGGACATCGTTCGCGGCTCTTACCAGCTCCGCCGGCAATTGGATACCCAGTTCCCGGGCCGCATCCAGGTTCACAACCATGGATGTTTTGGAGAACCACTCAAGCGGGATCTGGGCCGGGTCTTCGCCGCGCATGACTCGCGCGGCTAACGCCCCCGACTCTCTTCCTGATTCTTCATAGTCGCGGGCCAGCACAACCAGCGCGCCATCGGCCGCCTGCTGCCGCTGAAAGGCAAAAACTGGCAGGCCGGCGCCGATCGCCGCGTGGTTGATGCTCCCGAATGCTGATGCCGTCAAATTGCCGGGAATCTGACAAATCGCGTCAATGTGGCGGCTGGTCAGCGCGGCTGCGGCATCGGGAACGTCCGTCGCCGTGCTCACCGGGAGCGCAACCACTTCAATGCCGTGTTTTTTGGCTGTTTTCGTGAACTGGTCGAGCAGGTAGACCATATTTACTTCGGACGGGACAAATAGTGTGCCCACCCGCCTTATGCTGGGGAACCAGGTTCGAATCAAAACCAGCATTTCCTCGCTCGCCGGTGCAAGGTTGACACCCGTAACGTTGGGCAGATGATCGGTTTCGCTGAGCCCCGCGCCGGCCACCAGTCCATTCGCCACGTAGGTAAAAACGATGGGCAGGGATTGTCCCCGCTGGATGGCGGCCTGCAATGTGGGGGTGGAAAACGTAATGAGCAAGTCGGCGCCACCAGTTACGGCCGCATCGATCAAGGCGCTGACCGTAGCCATATCTCCCTGGGCGTTCAGAAGCTTGGTAGTGTAATCGCGCCCTTCTTCCAATCCGGCCTCGCGCAGGCCCTCGCGTACACCCCGCTCAGACTCCTTCACGTCGAGCACGTCGTTATATTGAATGAGGTAAACCTTCCACTTTTTTTTCGTCGAGAAGTAAGCGTGGCTGGAAACGCCGTCTGCGCGCGGCTTTCTGCGGTCAAGATCGGATAGGAGCAGAATGCTGGAGGTGAAGAAGATGAGAACCAACCCCAACGCGAGCCTTTTGGCACTTCTCCACACGCGCCACCTCGCAGTCCGTGGTGCGCACAATACTGGTTGATTTGGCGGAACGTGTCAAGGTTGCTGCCAGCGCCAGCAAGCTGCACGCATGCGAGGTCGATTTCTGCGACCCGTATAGTTGTCTCGAAAAGGAACCGTTCTTGTGCCTGAAATACCGGGGCGCGCTATTTCTACTCTTGGCGGTTGCGAAAACGAAAAAGCGTCTTTGGTGACCCTGGTTTGAGTCACGGGACGCTTTTTCGGGCAGACATGCTGTAGGTGCTTCTGGTGTCGAGTGGCGCAGCTGGCAGGCTGAGCTCTCCGTTTTAGTTAAGGGGTGTCGGTTCTCCGTAAAGGAAGTCATCCATCATGACGATGTCTTTTCTGTCGTCATTCGGCCCCGGCGCTACGTCGCCGGCTATGATCTTCACTCGAGCAACACGAGCGTCGCCAAAGACAACGCCGAAGAAGGACAGGTTTCCGTCGCCCGGCGAAGCCGGCGCGTGGCTAGTGAAAAGCAACTCGCCGTGGGTGCCGTAGTACTCGATCAAAGTGCTGGCGTGACGGTTTCCTGTCCTGTCTCTCGGGATGCTGCCATCCGGGGAGTCGACGTCGGTAAAAACCACGCCGAACCCAGTGGAAGTCGCTGGCGTGTTGCCATTGCTGCCCGGAACGGAGAACCCGACTTCGGTGGCGTTACTCCCGATCGGCGAGAAGAGCCGCAGCGGGCTGAATGCGTGGAATATCGTGGCGTAGCTCGAGTTCCCAAACGTGTCTGCCAGGCCCGACGGTGGCGCTTGGACAAATCCGCTTCCGCGTGTGGTGATGTTGGCGCCACGAGTGTTCAAGAACGTGGTTAAGGGCGTGCCGCTAAGAGAAGTGGTTGCGTTGGTCTTGCTACCGCCGTCCCAGTTGATTTCGCGGTGGCCGCTGGCCAGCGGTCCGGGATTATTGGCATTGTTGGTTGTCCCGAGAGCCGCGCGAAACTCGTCCACAGTACTTTGAATCGATGCTGCGGATGGGCCGGCTGCCTGGAATACAGTTGGCGCTACGAACTGCTTTGCGGTGAAATCCTCGGATTGCGCAAGCGCGGGTTGCGCGCTTACCAGGCAAGCGACGCTTGTGAGAGCGGCAAGGGCCACGGTAAGAAGTTTGTTGGCGACGCGGCTTGGCGCCTTGTTTGCCTGCAGTTGTACATTTTGCTTCATTTCCTGATTTCTCCTTATTGTTTTGCTAGTTGTATGTCGATCTTCGAGCGTGCCCGTTCCATCGGTTTCAACCGTACCCACGGCAATCTGCCGTGAACCAGGTTCGCTCCAAGGTGGCTTGTTGTGTCTTGCTCGCTACTCCAGGGCCGCGCGGCGTGTTCCTGAAGACTGTCTTCAGTACGTTTGTGGAGTTTGATTCAGCGCCGGTAGAAGGGATGCGCGGATCTTGTCACTTATTTGTCAAAAGAAATGTGCGACTCGTGAAGAATGGACGTCGAGCGAAACCTCTGATCAGTCAGTGCCTGTGTTTTTCTCCGCAATCAGATCGGCTGGTTCTGAGCGACCGGAGCGAGACTCGACGCCGGCAATTTTTTTTCCTGATTGAAGTACCGGCTCAATCGTTCGCGAAGTTGCAGCCGAGCTCGCCAGGATCGCGCCTTGACCGCGGCCACACTCAATTCCAGCGCTTCTGCCGTCTGCTCCAATGAGAGCCCTTCTATGTCCCGCAATACGAAGACCACCCTCAAGCCCGGACCCAGCTCTTGTAATGTTTTGCGCAGGATCTCTCGTAACTCTGCTGCCCTGTAGAGTTCCTCGGGATTCGGCGCCCAATCCGCGACATCGATCGGGAGATTGTTTTCTTCTGACTGAAAATCATTATCGATAGACACCTCTCTCATGGGGCGCCGTTTTCGCAGCTTCATCAGGCCCTGGTTCAAAGTTATGCGGATCAGCCAGGTCGAGAATTTTGAATTTTCTTGGAATTGGCCCAAGTGTTGAAAAGCTTTCAGGAAGGCCTCCTGAACTACGTCTTCGGCGTCTTCCCGGTTGTGCGTGAGGTGTTGGGCGATGCGAAGGAGTTTGCGGTCGTATCGCTTTACAAGTTCCTCAAAGGCAGCGACATCTCCCCGCTTGCTGGCATGGACCAAGTCCAGGTCGTCGCTTGCCGTTTCGGTTACCGCGAGTTGTGCTGAATTTCGGCACACATGCTTCCTCATTTCCGCTGGTTGAGCGAGGATCGTTGCTGATAGAACTGGCGCTGGAGTGCTCTTAATTCCCACAAGAATGGACCAGTTCGGGCGCCGAACTCCCGCTAGGGTACGAACTTGTAACCGATCCTGTGAACGGTTCGAAAATGAACCGGTTGGGCCGGATTTCTTTCAAGTTTCTGGCGTAGTTTTAAGACGTGGTTGTCGACGGTGCGGGTCGAAGGATAGTTTTCGTATCCCCACGCCTCATGCAGCAATTCGCCTCGCGAAAACACTCGGTTCGGATTCAACAAGAAGCACTTGAGTGTTTTGAACTCCTGGATAGTCAGTGTTATTGGTTCGCCCGACAATCGACTCGCTTCCATCTTGGCGAAATCAACGCGGACATCCTCGAACCGGGCAACTCTACACTCAGCCCAGGTATCAGGCTCACGAACGAACTCACAAACCCGGGCAACCAGTTCCTTCCAGCTGAAAGGTAATAGGACAGGTGGCGCCGCAGCGGAAAATAGCGCTACCTGTGATCCTCTAATGCGGTCCCACTCGCCCCGGGGGACAAGTGCTACTTGGTAGTTATCTGACTCCAACATCTCCCGGAGAGCCGGAGAATACAGAAGGTGGTCATCGACTACTGGAAGACCTCCGGTCTCGTTCGCGATTCTTGGGAACGGCCCTATCTCAACGTTCTGATCGAGCTCGATGACCTGTCTCTGGCCTTCTTGTGGCCGCCAACACTTACGGTGCAGATGACGGAGATTGAGTGGACTCTTACGTGACATGGTCGCGGTTCCTCCCCGTCTCGAGAGTTGGTTTCAAGCGCCACGGGCATTCGGCACCGTCAATTCTCAAGTGGGCCGCGAGCCACTTCGACGGTCGCCGGATAATCCCGTGTCGCGACAATCTGATGTGCTGGCCGGCTGGGCGTCAATGCACTGCAGCTTTTCTCGGCATAGGCAATACATTTCTTGTTAAGTTACTGATTCTGCGATATTTATTCTTCAACATGTCCCCAAAGTTATGTTAGTGCGGACATGCTAGACTTCGTTCCGAGCTGGGGTACCGCATGGAGCCATTGCGGCATACTTCCGTCGTGCGATTCGGGACCTACGAAATTGCTCTCCACTCGGGAGAACTTCGCAAGGCGGGTGTACGGATCAGGGTGCAGCAGCAACCGCTGAGGCTGTTGGAAATATTGTTGGAGCGCCCCGGGGAGATTGTTACCAGGGAAGAACTACGTAGCCGAATATGGCCCAATGAGAGTTTTGGCGATTTTGATCAGGCGGTCAACGTTGCTGTCGCCAAGCTGCGGGGAGCGTTAGGAGACTCGGCCGACAATCCGCGATATATCGAGACACTTCCCCGACGCGGCTACCGCTTCATCGCGGACGTGGCCGTCGTCGACCGACCTGCCAACAAACTGGAACTGGTGCACGAGGTTGCTTCTTCCGAGACGGAAGAGCGTGCTCCGCTCGAGGTCGCAGGGGACCCGACACAACCAAGACGTCTTCCTTGGCAGCACGTTTGGAAGAGCCTAAGCCTGGCGATGGCCCTTGTGTTGTTGATTTTGATGGTTTGGATATTTCTCAAGCGAAGCCACCCGCAAGCCAATAGTTTGTCTTCCAGCCCGGTTCGTTCTTTAGCGGTACTTCCACTTGAAAATCTCTCCAGTGATTCCCAGGATTACTTTGCTGACGGCATGACCGACGAGTTAATCACGGATCTGGCGCAGATCAGCGCATTGCGTGTGATCTCCCGTACCTCGGTCATGCCGTACAAAGGCGTGCGCAAGTCCTTACCGCAGATCGCGAGTGAATTGAACGTCGACGCCGTGGTGGAAGGCACAGTGTTGCGTTCCGGCAAACAGGTTCGAATCACGGCGCAATTAATCCAAGCTCCAGCCGACAAGCACCTATGGGCCCAGAGCTATGAGGGCGATGTGCGCGACACCCTGGCGCTGCAGAAGACGGTGGCTCGCGCCATCGCCGAGCAGATCCGGATCAACCTGACCCCACAGGAACAGGCGGTGCTGGAGGACGTGAAGGTAGTAAATCCGGAGGCCTACGAGGACTACCTCAAGGGACGATACTTTTGGAATAAGCGAACCGCCGATGACTTGAAAAAGGCCACCTATTATTTCAACCAGGCAATCGAAAGCGACCCAAACTATCCTTTACCCTATACCGGCTTGGCGGACATTTACCAGTTGTCTGACCGTCCGCAGCTGGCTCGGGAAGAAGTTCAAAATGCACTCAAGCTGGACGATCACCTGGCCGCGGCACACAACTCTCTAGCCAGGCTCCTTTACCTGTTTAATCGGGATTGGGAAGGGGCGGACAAGGAGTTCAAGCGCGCCCTGGAGCTTGATCACAACTATGCGCCCGCGCACCACTGGTATTCCATGTACCTGGCGTTGGAGGGGCGCAAAGAACAGGCGCTGGCCGAAGCAGAGAAGGCATACGAGTTGGATCCACTGTCACCTGTTGTGGGTGCCTACCTGGCAAAGAGCCTGCAGGAGGCGGGTCAATATGATAAGGCAATCGAGCAAGCTAATAAGACGCTGGATCTGGAACCTGATTCGGCGGTGACGCACGCCGTACTTGGCATTGTTTACGAGGACAAACGGATGTACGCGGAGGCAATTACCGAATACAAGAGGGCATTGCAGCTAGGAGGCCCGCCTGAGGAAATGCGCGGGCTTCTGGGATACGCCTATGCAGTTTCGGGGAACCGGGCCGACGCGGAAAAGATAGTTGCCGAATTAAAAGCGCTCTGGCCCGGGCACGCACATGCCGCCCTTGACCTGGCAGTGGTATTTTCCGGCCTGGGGGATAAAGAAAATGCACTCTACTGGCTGGAAAAGGCCCAGCAGAAGCATGTGAGCGACCTGATCGGGATCGGACAGGACCCACATTTTGTTGAAGCGCGAAGTGATCGACGCTTTCAAGCGTTGGTGGAGCAAGTGGGCGGGCCCAAGTGGAGAGTCCCTGAGGCTGGATTACAACCCCACTGAGGCATCCGAAATTGCGCTGGGCTTCTGTCGTCCAGCTTGGGTTTATACTGGCGGCCATGTAATTGTCGCGAGACTATGGGCGACACGACGGACCGGGAGGTGAGCCGTGGCTCTGAAACTGGATGTGTCCAAAACTGAAGACATTGCGGTCGTCCGGTGTCGTGGCCGAATTGTCTTTGGGGAAGAAGCGGACGAGCTAAGGCGGATAATTCTCGGCTTGTTGAAGGAAACCAAGCGGATCGTGCTGAATCTCGCTGCGATTCGACACATTGACAGCAGTGGTCTGGGAACACTGGTCGCATCGTTCATCTCCGCACGTAATCGCGGAGCTGAAATCAAGTTTGCTGCCTTATCGCCCGAAGCCCGACGAGTGTTGGCGATCTCAAATGTGGATCGATTATTTGTAGTTTACGAGTCGACAGAAAAGGCCATCGAGTCCTTCAATGCCAACCGCGAAGCTGCTGCTGGGTGAGGCTTCACGTCCGTGTTCTACACGGGTCAGCTGTCATTCCAGGACCTCGGAAAAATATTTTTCTCTCCGTCAGGCAATAGCGTGGCGCGAGCCCCCGCGGCCACAATTAGGACAGCTGTGGAACTCTTCCAGGACCCCGCCCACAGTTTCGTCCAGGGGGCTGCTTTGCTGCGAGTCGGTGGCCTGCATCAGCTTGTCACAGTGATGGTTCATCTCGACGTGGCAGTTCGGGCAGATCATCTTGCCGGCAGGAGTTGCAGTCAACATGGTGATTCATCCTTATTACCGCGTTTCCTCTACGCGGTTTCATCGAGAGGAATTTGCTCGCGTCCGTGGCGCAGCGTCCTGGCCATCCAAATCAGTTCTTTCAGAAACTTGTCCATGCGGCGGATAAAAGACTCGTCGAGCAGCTTGCCCTCTTTATCGAAGACTTTCTGCACAGTGGAGAAATTCACGTCCCAGAAGATCGTAACCAGTCCCAGCTCGCGCATCACCGGAAGCAGGTTCTGGATTACTCTGGCCCCGCCGAAGGGTCCGGCGGAGACTCCGACAATCCCGACCGCTTTGTGAATATATTCCTTAAGACAGCTGTCCAACACATGCTTCAGCAGACCTGAGTAGCCGTGGTTGTATTCCGGGGAGACGATGATCAACGCGTCCGCCCGATCGATCTTGGCGGAATAGCCAGCATCTTTGATGGCCTCACCCGCGTCATCGGTGGGCAAAGGGAGCTGGGTGATGTCGATGAGTTCGGTCTCGACCCCAGCGCGCTTGCCAACTTCCTGGGTCACCAGCCGGGCCACATGCAAGCTCATGCGGCCCATCCTGGCCGTACCCAGAATCACCGGAATGAACAAGGGCCGATTGGCATCCATGAAATCGCTCCTCGGTTCAGGCAGAGGCCCCGAACTACAACGGAATGAGTCGAGCCATACATTACCCCTTTCGCATCGGGATTCCAATCGGGTAAGGTGTCACTTGCTCTCGCAGGTTCGCGTCACTTTTGCTCGTCAGCAGAATCAAATGGCTGTCAACAGTCAAAGAAGGTTACATGTAGGAGAAATTCCATGAAGGGTAAAGTTGCACTCGTAACCGGAGCCAACGGAGGCCTCGGCGTACACGTCACGCAGGCGCTGCTTGATGCCGGCGCGACGGTTGTAGGCGTGTCGCGAAAAATTCAGCAGTCCGACTTCAATAGCCCGCTGTTCACCGCATTGCCCGCCGGGATTTCGACAGCAGAGGGAGCGAAGAGCGCGGTGGACGGCTTAATTGCCCGCTTCGGCCGGCTGGACGTTCTGGCGCATACCGTCGGCGGATTCGCCGGCGGCAAGTCCATTGCGGAAACCGACGATGCCACGTTTCAGAGCATGTTCGATTCGAATCTGAACAGCACTTTTTATCTTCTGCGTGCAGCCATCCCGGCCATGCGCAAGACTGGGAACGGCCGCATCGTGGCCATCGGCAGCCGCGCCGCACTCGAACCTGGAGCTGGCGTTGGCGCGTATAGCGCTTCCAAGGCCGCCATGGTTTCGCTGATCCGGACGGTGGCGCTGGAGAACAAAGACGTGGGAATTACCGCCAACGTGATCCTGCCTGGCACGATGGACACACCCACAAACCGCAAATTCATGCCAGACGCCGACTTCTCCAAATGGGTTCAACCGGCGTCAGTCGCAAGTTTGATCGCGTGGCTGGCTGGTGATGCTGGCAAAGATGTCAATGGAGCCGTGATCCCGGTTTACGGCAATGAGGTCTAAAATGAGAGCTCTTCGTCTGCCTGCTAGGCATTCGGCAGGAAACGCGCGCGGATCTTGGGATGCAGCTCCTCTAGATCCAGCAGGGTTAGAAAATCAATCGTCTTAAATTCGTGATCAATTGCCGGGGGTCCGCAGATCTTCGCGCCGATCGCGAGATAAGTACGCAGCAACTTGGGCGGCGTGTTGCTGACTCCCGCGGGCTCGGCCATGGGCATCTCAAACTTGCGCTGTGGCTCGGTGCGTAGTGCGGGTTCCACCAGGTATTCACCCAGGGCCTGGTAGACCGCTGTGCCATGGGCCGGTTCTTGCGAGCTCAACGAAGAGCACCCGATCAGATAGCGGGCATCGCGGTCGATTGCATAGTGTGCGATCCCGCGCCAGAGCAGGTACAAAACATCCGTCGACCGGTGCTCACGATGGACGCAGGCCCGACCCAGCTCGATCACACGCTCGCGCAGCAACTCATAGGGCGCGAGGTTGAACTCGCGCTCGCTGTAGTATCCGAGGCTTGCCTTCGCCATCAGCCCGGTCTGCAGGCGGTAGGTGCCGACTACCTGGCCGGTGCCGGTATGTTCGACGATGAGATGGTCGCAGATCGGGTCGAACTCGTCGGCGTCGTATCCGGTGTAGTAGGCGGACTCCAGCCCTTCATTCAACTCCAGATTGAAAACGGCGAAGCGCAGGCGGTAGGCGGCCAGGCGGTCAGGCTCGCTCACCGCAAAACGTACCCAGTACGAGCCTTGTCCCAGACGGAGGTTTTGCCGGCGCTCAAGCGGGTCACTTTGTACACAGGAAGGAAGTGTCACACATAGCCCTCGATCCAGTGAGTTGGCATCACTGCCGGGGCTCCACTCGGTGGAAAAACGATCATAACCGATCCGGGTTCTGAGGATTCGATGTCCCGCGCTCAGTAACGTGACGCTTATGGTTCAACTCAGTGGGTACCGGCAAATGAAATTCGGCAGCTCGCCGAAAACAAGTGGGCATGCAATGAATAACCGTCCGAGCTAAAGAACCGGGACTTTTCCCGCAGAGATAACTGTTTCTTTTTTCGTGACCGGAGTGGCGGCCGCTGTTCGCTGTGGCTTCGGCCGAAGCAGGTGTACGTCCTCGACATGCGCGCGCAGAATTTCAGCTACGCTCCACGCCTGGGCAATGCATCCGCCCGGGCGATGGGGCGCGTCGCCGTCGAAAACTTCCGAGATATGACCGAGTCCGGCATCGGAGAGATGTTCTTTCAGGGGCAGGAGCCACTCGGCCGCTTGTCTGCGGGCTGCGTCCGTTGCCCCATTCACCTTAACGTAGGCGGTAATGAATGGTCCGAGCAGCCAAGCCCATACCGTCCCCTGGTGATATGCGCCGTCACGTTCGGAGGGACCGCCGGTAAAGCGACCGCGGTATTGTGGATCGCTGGGCGCCAGACTGCGCAATCCGTAGGGAGTGAGGAGATGCTCGCGCACCTTCTCCACTACAATCCTGGCGCGCTCTGGCGACAGCATGCTGTAGGGCAAGCTAACCGCCAAGATCTGGTTGGGACGGATCGACGCATCGCGCGGTCCGCCGTTGACCACGTCATAAAGACCGCCATCTTTTTCGTTCCAGAACAGCCGGTTGAAGGCCCAGTTTGCCATTGCAGCCATGTTCCGGTAACGGTTTTGGCCGGCATCGTCGCCGAATCTGCGTGCGAGTTCCTCCATGATGCACAGGGCGTTGTACCAGAGCGCCTGGATCTCTACCGGCTTGCCCCGGCGCGGGGTTACCACCCAGTCGCCAACTTTCGCGTCCATCCACGTGAGCTGGACTCCGGGCTCGCCAGAAGTCAGCAGTCCACTGGGGTCAACTTTGATTCCGTAGCGCGTGCCGCGGGCGTGCCAGGCGATGATGTCGGTAAAGACCGGATAGAGTTCAGCGCGAACAAATTCCTCATCGCTGGTGTAAGCAAGAAAGGCCCGTGCCGCCTCGAAGAACCACAGCGTGGCATCCACCGTGTTGTATTCCGGAGTCTCGCCTGCATCAGGGAAGCGGTTGGGCAGCATTCCCTGGTCCACATGCTTGGCGAAAGTGCGGAGGATGCTGCGGGCAACGTCATGCTTCCCCGTGGACAAGGTGAGGCCGGGCAGGGAAATCATGGTGTCGCGGCCCCAGTCACTGAACCAGTGGTAGCCGGCAATGACCGTTTTCTTGTCACCGCGGGCAACGATGTATTGATCGGCAGCGGCCGTAAGAATCTGAGCAAATTCGTCTTCCAGAGGAGATGCCTGCCTCGCAGCCCGGCGGCGCTTGATCTCCGTCTGGCGATACTGGCTTACTCTGGCGACGTCACGATGTTCAGTGGATGCGATGATCGAGGCTTGGCTATTCGAGAGCAGGTCAAAACGGAGGACGAAGTGGTTGAACAGGTCTTCCGTGAAGTCCAAGCCACGCTCGCGCTCGATATCGTATTCAAAATTTCTGTACCAATCGCCCGTCTTCTGTAGTTCCATCGCGTTGTGCGCCAGATATAGCGTGGGCAGTCCCGGATAAGGAGCCACGGCTGCCAGTTCCAGGCCACTTTCCACACTCGCGTTCAAAGCATTGTTTGCGTGAGTCGTACTGTGATAATCGCGGAATGCAATTAGAGGCCGGATCTCCAGATGGAGGCTCCTTGGCGGTTGCGGGCGGTTCTGGCCGCTCTTCAGGCCGCTCTTGAACTCGTACTGCACGACTGTACTGTTCTCGCCGTAAATCATGAAAACAGTTTTCTCGATCACGATGCCCTCGATGTCATAAGTGAAGACGGGGAAGGGATCGAGGCGAAAATGTGTCAGATAACGAAAGCCCTGGGGATGGACCACGCCCGGATAGCGGTTGGAGGACAGCTCAAACGGCTGGCCGTCAATCAACAACGTCTCTTCCAGTTTGGAAAGGAGAACCTCGCGCCCCACGGGCGGCTTGGTGGCGGCCACCAGCAGTCCGTGATAGCGGCGGGTGTTCAGCCCGGTAATGGTCGAAGAAGCGAATCCACCGAGACCGTTGGTTTCCAGCCACTCACGTCTGAGTGCGGCATCCAGGTTGCCGCAGGTTTCTTTTGTAAACTGAATCATAACTACTCCCCGCCTCGTGAGACGCGCCAAGGACTGAAAAGTGACAGCCGAGCACGAGCGCGACCCGCTATCCACGTAGGCCCAGAAGTCCCCATCTGGGCGGGCGCAGCTCGCCACTTCTTGCCACGCTCATGGATCCTGGACCGTGTCACGGACCTGCTCTCGCCAGAAAACCTGCGGAGCTTCGCTCCGCCGGGCAGGTGGGACACCTGTCCCTACATGGGCTGGAAACACGCTGACGGCTGTCACTCTACTTCTTCTCATCGAAAGAATTTCAGTATGCAGCCACTTTCACTGTTTCGGCCTTGCGGTGTTTGCGGGTCCGCGATTCTCCGCTCTGCTGCATCAACTTGGTCACAACCCCGGTCCATCCCGTCTGATGGCTGGCGCCCACGCCGGCGCCGGAATCTCCATGGAAGTATTCGTGGAAGAGCACCAGGTCGCGCCAGTACGGATCGGTCTGGAACTTTTCGAGATCGCCGAACACCGGCCGGCGTCCCTTTTCGTCGCGCAGGAATATGTTGGTCATGCGGCGCGACAATTCTCCCGCCACTTCCCACAGGGTCATCATCTTTCCTGACCCGGTGGGGAACTCTACTTTGAAATCCTCTCCGAGATAGTGATGGAACTTCTGCAGCGACTCCACCAGGAGAAAGTTCGTCGGGAACCAGATGGGACCGCGCCAGTTGGAGTTTCCTCCGAACAGGCCGGTGCATGACTCTGCGGGCTCGTAATCGACACGATGTTCCATATCGTTGACGTTCAGCGTATACGGATGGTCGCGATGAAACTGTGAGAGCGCGCGAATGCCGTACGGAGACAGGAACTCCCGCTCGTCCAGCATGTATTTAAGAATGTCGCGGAGCTGGTCCGGATCGGCGATCGCCAGCAAACGGCGGTCGCCCTTTCCTTCGGTCACCATGGAAGCGATGTTGTCCGTAAGGTCGGGGCGATTCTGCACGAACCACTCGAGTCTTCGTTTAAAGCCCGGATGTCGGTCCAGCACCTCCTGTTCCAGGGTTTCCACCGCGAAGAGAGGAATCAAGCCCACCATCGAACGGATCTTCATGGGGAACTTTGAACCGTCGGGCAGCCGCAGAACGTCGTAGAAGAATCCGTCCTCTTCGTTCCACAATCCCATGCCATCGTGACCGCGGTGGCTCATGGCGCGGGCGATGTAGATGAAGTGCTCCCAGAATTTACTGGCCACATCCTCATAGGCTGGGTCTTCCCGCGCCAGTTCCAGGGCGATGGCCAGCAGGTTCAAGGTGTACATGGCCATCCAGCTGGTGCCGTCGGATTGTTCGATGTAGCCGCCGGTGGGAAGGGGAGCGCTGCGATCGAACACGCCGATATTGTCCAGGCCCAGGAATCCGCCCTGGAAGATGTTCATGCCCTCGGCATCTTTGCGGTTCACCCACCAGGTGAAATTGAGCATCAGCTTGTGAAACACGCGTTGCAGAAACGACCGGTCGCCTTTGCCGCGGCGTTTCTTGTCGATCTTGTAAACTCGCCACGCAGCCCAGGCGTGGACCGGAGGATTTACATCGCCGAATGCCCATTCATAAGCCGGCATCTGCCCGTTGGGGTGCATATACCACTCGCGCAACATCAGGACGAGCTGTTCCTTGGCGAAATCGGAATCCACCAGAGCCAGCGGGATGCAGTGAAATGCCAGATCCCACGCTGCGTACCACGGGTACTCCCACTTGTCGGGCATGGAGAGGACGTCGGCGTTGTAGAGGTGCGGCCATTCATGATTGCGTCCGTTACGGCGCTCCGGAGGCGGGGGAGGATTGCCGGGATCGCCATCCAACCATTGCCTCACGACGTAGTGATAGAACTGTTTCGACCACAGCATGCCGGCGAAGCCCTGGCGCATTACATTCTGCGCGTCCGGTGAAAGATCCTGGGGGATGACCGTAGCGTAAAATTCGTCGGCCTCACTCTGGCGCAGCGCAAACGTGCCGTCGAAGCCGTCGAACGCGCCCTTTGTCTTTAGGTCGGTTTTGGTAAGTCGCAATTTAACGACGATGGTTTCCCCGGCACCCACGGTAAGGTTGTAGTGCGCCGCCGCTTTTGTGCCGGAGTGAGCCGGATTGACGGCATCTTTGGCGCCGTGTACGACATAGTCGTTAATTCCATCTTTGACATAGGCCGCGCGGTTGTCGACTCCATACAGGCGCTGGGCGTTGGTTTCGTTCTCGGTGAAGAGCAGTTCGGGCGAACCCTCGCAGTGCAGCCAATGCTTGCCGGCTTCGGGATGTTCCAGCACGATGGCGGGGTTGAGCGCGTTGCTAGCCTGTTTCAGGATTGGCTGCGCGGTTCCGTCGCCCCATGACCATGTGTTGCGAAACCAGACCGTTGGCAGCAAGCGAAGCTTGGCGGCTGCCGGGCCGCGGTTCGAGACCGCGATCTTGATTAGAATGTCTTCTAGGTCCGCTTTGGCATATTCCACAAACACATCGAAGTAGCGATCGTCATTGAACACTCCGGTGTCGAGAAGCTCATACTCCGGCTGGTTCTTGCCGCGCCGCCGATTTTCTTCCACCAGGTTTGCGTAAGGAAACTCCGCCTGCGGATACTTGTACAGATACTTCATGTAGGAATGCGTAGGCGTGCTATCGAGATAGAAGTAATACTCCTTCACATCCTCGCCATGATTGCCCTCATTGCCGGTAAGTCCGAAAATGCGTTCTTTGAGGATAGGATCGCGCTCGTTCCACAGGGCCAGGGCAAAGCAGATCATCTGCCGGCGGTCGCAGATTCCCGCCAGGCCGTCTTCGTTCCAGCGATAGACACGCGACCGGGCCTGGTCATGAGGCAGGCTTTCCCAGGCGTTGCCGTAAGGGCTGTAGTCCTCGCGGACCGTGCCCCAGGCACGCTCGCTGAGGTAAGGGCCCCAGCGTTTCCAGTGCTTCTTTCGCGCATCGGATTCCGATAGACGGATTTCTTCCTGTGTCATGGAAACGGCTCCTGTCGTTAAGTCCGGCTCATCAACCGTTTGAAGTCATTCGCAATCAAGGCCTGAATCCGCTCTCGCATCGGAGGGAGCACAGTATTCAAGTTCCGGGGGGAGTTCGTTGGTAAGAGCGGTGCAAACAATGCCAGAATCCATACGATTATCCTCCCTCTTTTCGCTCGATTTCAACCGCATGATCATCGGGGTCGCAGACCGGCGCCACAGCGTGAACACACTTACGGTTTTTTCTTCATAAGCCGTTGCGAAGCACAAAACTGACAACTTAGAACAATCAACTGGAAACTGGGTTCCTATTCTTTTTTTGGCTGACATGTAGAGATGCGAGAAAAGGGTCCCTGGTGGCAATCATAGCCATGCAGGTTCGGGGCACTGCGATGAAGATGCTCTAACCAGGCGATGGCGTCAGGCTTCGAGGGGCTTGTCCGGGAGGATAAAAATGGCTCTTGCCAGATTCGAGTGGAGCGTCTCCTTGCGGTAGTACTGCGTTAGAGGGCCGTCCTTCCAGGCCAGAAGATCGGCATTATTTCGGGCGAACTCTTCCCATCCTTGTTTTTTTCCGGCCCGGAACATGCGCTCCCGAATCAAGAAGATGTATGCCCAGGTGATGGTCTCGTGGTAGAGCTCAGGCCTCCCGTGCATGGCCGCGAATGCCCTCAATGCCTTGGAAAATAACTGTAGAGCCTCAACAACGGGATACTCGGAGAGATAAAGAAACGCTACCCGAACATGCTCCTGATGATGGAAGCTCTGCTTGGGAAGCGTGCCCTGCTCGAATTGTTCCATCAGTTCGCGATCCGTCATATGCCGAGGCGATGGTACCAATGTACTATAGTACCACAACTGGAAGTTTGCGAGGGTAAGGCTGGCGCTGTGTGGGACCGGGTCTCTGACCCGGTCGGGCGGTGCGCAGCACCGCTGGAAATACCCAGCAATCCGACTGCGGCTCGTCGGGCCGCATGACCGGGTCGGAGACCCGGGCCCACACAGAAAATCGGAAATCGATTAATACTTCGCCGCCGGGAAAGGCACGAGATTGGCCGTCGATAGCAGGTCTTGTTCGACTACTGATCCAGGAATTCACGGGTGTAGCCTTTCCGTCCGACCCTGGTTGATCTCCTCCACCTTCTTGGTTGCCACTTAGAGCAGTTGCGATTCCGCCGTCGCGCTCAATAAATTTCTCTTATCTTCCCCATAAATTTAAGTTTTTAAAAGTATTTGTGATAGAGGCGAAAAGAATTATGCATTGGACTGCAGGAGACGGAACCGTTACTGTGCACTCGCTGATCAAGAAGTCGCGAGGTCGTACGACGACACTCGATCGAACGGAGAAAGCGAGCGCCTAGATGAGGAAAGTCTTTCGGAGGCGGGTCCCTAAACATAGGGTCGCTAAATGATCAAGCTTTCGAAAAGGAGATAAACTTGCGAATACGATTGGTGTGTTTCATTGCTTTCTTTCTTGTAGTGCTGGCGGCGCTTTCGTCTTTTGGGCAGAATGCTCCTTCGGACCCTCAGGGTGCGCCGAGTTCCACTCCCGCGGACGGGACATCGACCCCGGCAGCACCGGCAGCACCGGCCGCACCGGCAGCACCGGCAGCACCGGCGTCAGCACTGGTACGACGACCGGCGGCGCCGGCGGAGCTACAGGTGGCCAGACCGGCGGTCCGACTGGCAACACCGGCGGCGTGAGCGGAGCCACCGCGACGGGCGGCGTCTCCGGCGCCACGGCATCCACGGGCACCGGGGTGGTGCTCGCGGCGACAGGTTTCCCGGTCCTCGGCGGACTCCTGGGCATCGGTCTTGCCCTCCTCGGAGCCATCGGCCTTCGGATCGGTCGCAACAAGTAGCAGTTCGAACGCAAACGTTTCTTGGATGTGGCCGCCCCACGACGGGGCGGTCACTCCATTGTTTAGAAAGGAGAGCGCGCCATGGAGCTTTCGCCCGGTGGCATCATCGCCTGGATCATCGTCGGGCTAATCGCCGGATGGGCGGCGTCAACCGTCAGCCGAGGCCACGGCTACGGGCTGATCGGGGACATCATCGTCGGGCTGGTAGGCGCGCTCTTGGGCGGCTTCCTGGCCGGCTTTTTCATCCACGGCAGCGTGGGCCTGGTCGGCACAATCATCATCGCCTTCCTCGGCGCCCTGGTCTTGCTCTTCATCCTGAGGCTGTTCGGGCGGGGTCGGGCACGCGCCTGAGCGATTCTTGAAGCCGAGGGGCCCGGTTTGCGGGCCCCTCGCCTACCTCACTTGTACGGCGACTTCCCCACCCCCGGAGCGTTTGATGTAACCCGGACAAGACTCTTAGGAGGGGCGACGTGGAGGTAGCCACCCTGCCGGCCGGCCGCCGGCCTACGGGTGAGTCCCAGTTGCGTGAGGCAGGAAGGTTGCGAGCGGCGGGCCAGTTGAGGCCACGGCAGCGGGTGCGCGCCGTGCAGCGGCTGGAGAAAGTGCAGGCCGCGGCCTCGATTGCTCTCAGCGCCGTGTCCTCCTATCTCGAGGCCGAGATGGAGCTGCCGGCCTTCTTCGGCCACCTTGCCGAGACGGTGGCCGGGCTGGTGGGCGCACGGCGCGTCGCCTTCTGGCGCCTTTCACCGCATGGAGCTCTTGCGGTCCAGCGCGAACCGTTTGGCTTCCCATCCCAATCGCCGGTCCGCAGTCTCAGGATCCCCGTGGCCCGCGACGGCGAGGCGGTCGCGGAGCGGATCATCTTCCACGACAAGCTCGAGCTGCGCGACGGCACGTGCGCCGAGCTCGACGAGCTCTGGCGCGAGAACGGCTTGCGCGGAATGCGCAACTCGATAGCGGTGTCATGGCCTGCCGGCGATCGGCGGATTGGCGCCCTCGCGGCCTACGACTCCAGGCGCGGCTTCACCACCGACGACGCCTGGGTGCTTCGTGTCGCGGCTATGGCCACCGGTCTCGTCTGGCAGTACCGCGAGGCGGAAGAGGAGCTTGACGTCGCCGTCGAGCGATTGGAGGAGGCAATGGCCGCAAGGCGCCAGCTGCTGGCCAACGTCGCCTCCGGCGGTGACGAGGCAAGGCGCCGGTTCGCGAGCGCCCTCCACGACGACTCGCTGCAGCTGCTGACCGCGGCCGAGCTGCAGTTGGAGCGCATTCGCAATGACAGCGCCGCCGGTAGCCATAAGGCCCAGCTCGACCAGCTGGCAGGGACCATCAAGAAAGTCGAGGATTCCCTGCGCCGGCTGCTGACCACGGTCAGCCCCGAAGCACTGAATCTCACCGTCGGGCTCAAAGAAGCAATCCGCGACCGCCTCGAAACTCTGCGCGTGCACACCGGCATCGAACCTGACGTCGATCTGCAATTCCCCGACGACCTGCCGGGTGAGGTGGAATCGATCGTCTTCAAGAACGTCGCCGAGGCGCTGACAAACGTAGAGAAGCATTCGCACGCGACCCGCATCCGGGTCGCGGCGTCAGCCCTCGACGGAGGAGTGGTGATCGAAGTCGCTGACGACGGCACCGGGTTCGTGGTCGCGGAGTGCATGCACGTCCCCGGTCATCTCGGGCTGCTCGCGATGAAGGAGCGCGCCCAGCTGATGGGCGGCTGGTGCCGCATCGCGAGCGAGCCAGGCCAGGGAGCCAAGGTCGAGTTCTGGATACCCACGGCGTAAGCGAAGGAAAGGAGAGGAGAAAATCATCATGGCCAGCAAAGCCCCAGCCCCGGAGAGCACCGATCACAGGGTGATGCTGCGGGTCCTGACCGCGGTCAAGCGGGGCGACTTCTCGGTGCGCATGCCGCTGACCTCGACCGGACAGGCCGGCAAGGTGGCGGCCGCCATCAACGACATCATCGAATCCAACCA
>WNFA01001398.1_pt1 | contig 21695 bp, 14 predicted proteins | sample 5400481 | NCBI WGS metagenome assembly WNFA01 (sample SAMN13153340, study PRJNA577476) | soil metagenome | isolation source: 120 cm saprolite under Douglas fir tree site 2 hole 1 replicate 2 | place: USA:California | collected 2015-04-18
ATGTGACGCTGCACCGCTTTGTGGCGCTGAAGTTTTTGCCGGATACGCTGGCGCAGGACGCGCAGGCGCTGGCACGGTTCCAGCGGGAGGCGCAGGCATCTTCGGCGCTGAATCATCCCAACATTTGCACCATTTACGAGATTGCTCAGGAAAACGGCAAGCCGTTCATCGTGATGGAATTCCTGGACGGCGTGACGTTGAAGCATTTTATTGCCGGGAAGCCGGTGGAGATGGATGTGCTGCTGGGGCTGGCGATAGAAATCGCCGACGCACTGGACGCAGCGCATTGCGAAGGAATTATTCATCGCGACATCAAGCCGGCAAATATTTTTGTCACCAAGCGCGGACACGGCAAAGTGCTGGATTTCGGGCTGGCGAAAGTTGCGATAGCGGGAAGTTCGCCGTCGAGTCCCACGGCCGCAGTGAACACCATGACTGCGACGCTGGACGATCAGCATCTGACCAGTCCGGGTTCGACGATCGGGACGATTGCCTACATGTCGCCGGAGCAAGCGCGCGCAAAAGAGCTGGATGCGCGCAGTGATTTGTTTTCATTTGGCTCGGTGCTCTACGAGATGGCGACGGGAGTGTTGCCGTTTCGCGGAGGCAGTACCGCGGAAATTTTCAAAGCGATTCTGGATGCGGCGCCATCGTCGGCGGTGCGGTTGAATCCGGAAATTCCCGCGGACCTGGAACGCATCATTAACAAGGCATTGGAGAAGGATCGTAACCTGCGCTACCAGAGCGCGGCGGATTTGCGCAGCGATTTGGCGCGGCTGAAGCGGGATTTCGATTCGGGACGTTCGGCCGGTGCATCCCCGGTGCAGAGCGAGCCGGCGAGCAGTTTTTCGGCCGCTCCGAACATTGCAGGGCCAACGCCGTCCAGTGTTTCTGCGGGCAATGCTGTGACAATTTCGCCATCGTCATCGTCGGCGACGGCCTCTGGGAATTTGCGCAAGTATCGGGCCGCGGGGGCCGCAGTGGCATTGTTGGCAGTGCTCGCAGGCGGAATTTATTTTGTGCGTGGGAAATCGGAAACGCAGAAAGTAACATCCATTGCGGTGCTGCCGTTTGTGAATGCAACAGCTGATCCGAACAATGAGTATTTGAGCGATGGATTGACGGAGAGCCTGATCGGCACGCTATCGCAATTGCCGAATTTCAAGGTGATGGCGCGCAGCACGGTTTTCAGGTTCAAAGGGAATCAGGAAGATCCGCAGAAAATTGGCCAGGCGCTGCAGGTGGGCGCGGTACTGATGGGCCGTGTCACGCAGCACGGCGATGTCTTGAGCGTGCAGGCGGACCTGGTAAATGCGGCTGACGGCACAGAGATGTGGGGCGCGCATTATGATCGCAAGGCATCCGATATTACGCAGGTGCAGAGCGACATCACCCACGACATTTCGAGCCGACTGCGCATTCAGCTAAGCGGAAAAGAACGGCAGCGCCTGGGCCGCGCCGGCACCACCAACCCCGAAGCCTACCGCCTCTACCTAGAAGGGCGGCAGCTCTGGTACGGGCGCACGCCGGAGGGACTGAAGAAGAGTATTGACCTGTTCCAGCAGGCCATTGCTGCCGACCCTAACTACGCGCTCGCCTTCACTGGACTCGCTGACACCTACAGCGTGGCTCCAAGCTATGACGTTGGCATCACATCCAGGCAGGGGCAGCAGCTGGCGGCCGAGGCGGCGCACAAAGCGCTCGAACTGGACGACTCCGTTTCTGAGGCGCACGCCGCACGCGCTCGGGGGCTGGCTACCTCGTGGAGGTGGAGCGAAGCAGAGGCCGAATTTCGGCGCGCCATTGAACTGAATCCCAACAACGCCGCGGCCCATTATTTCTATGCCTTCAGCTGCCTGGCTCCAATGAACCGCATGGACCGGGCGCTCGAAGAGCACCGGACCGCTTTATCGCTCGATCCACTGTCCTCGATTGTCAACACAAACTACGCAGTGCTGCTGATGGAAGCGAGGCGCTATCCGGAGTCGTTCGCTCAGTTTCAGAAGGTGCTCGAACGGGATCCCAATTTTACTGCGGCGCATTACAAGTTCTCGCAGCTGTATGCGACGACCGGCCGCTTTGCCGAGGCGGTAAGCGAAATCCAGAAAGTTGTTTCCAAACCCGGCTACTGGAGCGCAGACGCGAAGAGTTATCGCGAGCTGATGCTGGCGCTCAGGGGTACCGATCGCTCGGCCGCCATGGCCGTTGCAGCCGCGATCAGCGGAGATCGCAACCAAGCCTTCGAGTATCTGGAAAAAGCCTACTCCGACGCAGACGACGAATTGCTGATCGTCATTCGCTATCCCGCGCTGGACCCGCTTCGTTCTGACCCGCGTTACGCCGATCTGATGCGCCGGGTGGAGCTGCCGGATTAGCGGCTTACGTGTGACACATTCGAATGATTGTACTCGCCGAAAACAATCCCAAACTTTCGTGAAAACGGTCAGCGCGCCATTCTGGGAGTTCGCAGCAAGCAAAAACGTGTGGCGCAATACTGCGTCAATTCTCAGCGTACTGACGTTTCTAACGCTGTTGGCCGCTCGCGCGTCAGCACAACTCATCGCGCCAAGCAGTGCAGAATTGCAGGCCATCACCGAGCGCGGACGGGCTTTGGCGGAGTACGACCAGGCTGCGTGGCACGTAACGGATGCGATGCAGACTGCAAATCCCAAGACGGTTGAAGGGCAGCACTATATTGCTAAGAAAGAAAATGAAAGATGGACGGTGGTGTTCGGGGCGCTGAACGCGGACAAGAGCAAGTTTTTTATTAGCTACGAAGCCGAAAGAATTTAAAGTGACAAAAGATGAGCCGGCAAAAGAAGAGACAACATTTTATTTATTCGCGGCGCGGGCGCTGGAGACGGCGTTAGCGGATTTTGGGCGCGCGAACCGTCCCTACAATGGAGCGGTTCTGCCAGTGACCGGGCGCGATGGCAAAGATCAGCCGGGACTGCTCTATGTTTATCTCTATCCGGCGCAGACCAAGGCCGGAATTTATCCGCTGGGCGGCGATGTGCGGTATTTGGTCTCCGCGGATGGCCTGAAAATTCTGAACAAGCGGCAAATGCACAAGACGGTGCTTGATGTTGCGCCCGTGAAAGGAAAGAAAATTGTCGCGGGGTATCACGCCCATGTGCTGAGTGACATTCCCGAGGATACGGATGTGCTGCACGTGCTGCAGCAAGACCCTCCGCTGCCGGAAGTGATTACGACGCAGCACTTCGTCTACGAAGTGGGTAGTGACGGAACGATCCGCATCAGGAAGCAAAAGAAATAAGATTTGCGGTCGACATCCGAAACTGGAAAGGAACCTTTTTGGCATCTCTGATTTCACATGCTGTTGCGGCACTTGGAATTGGAACCATTTTCGCGCGGCCGCAAATCCCGAAGCGGATATGGGTTATTGGCGCGGTCTGTTCGATACTGCCCGACATTGATGTCATTGGGTTTCGGTTTGGAATTCGCTACGGTGATTTTTGGGGACATCGCGGATTCACACACTCGCTGCTCTTCGCTAGCATCCTCGCGACCCTTGCCCTGGTGGTGGGACTTCCTCACGCGTTGTCGCGTTTAAACCGCGCTTGGCTGTGGCTATATTTCTTTGTTGCGGCGGCGAGCCACGGATTTCTGGATGCCATGACGAATGGCGGCCTCGGCGTGGCGTTCTTCTCGCCTTTCGACAACACACGTTTCTTTCTTCCTTGGCACCCCATCTTGGTTTCGCCGATATCGCTTACGCGATTTTTCAGCGGGCATGGCGCGGCGGTGTTGCGAAGTGAACTTATTTGGATCTGGATTCCGACCGGGCTGCTGGCAGTATTGACCGTCGTGCTTCGTCGTGTGTTTCTGCGGATTTCACCCAAATCGAAAAATGTGACCGACGTGTGAAAACGTTGCTGCTTTGTATGCAATAATCCGATCAAACCGCAAAATCAGCGAGGAAAAAACCGCGAGTGAAATTCCAGCGATGCGGGAAGTTGCTCGGCGAAATACTGCCAATCGTGCCGGCCGGGATAAATGTGCGCTTCGTGGGGAATGTGCCGCGAGGTGAGAATTTTGTCGAGCGCGGTGGCGCCTGATTCGAACCCGAAGTCGTCCTGATCGCCGCAATCGAAATAAATTTTCAGGCCGGCCAGACTTGCGGAGCGCGCAAGTGTGAGTGGACTGTTGTGGTCCCAGAAAATAGGATCGGGCGGCGAACCGAAGGTTGCACCGAGTACGCGTGAACGCACGCTGCCTCCCGAGGTCGGCGCGAAAGCCGGAAGCTTGGCAATGATTGCCGGGCTGTGCGCGCTGACCGCGGAGAAAAGTTGCGGATAGCGAAACGCGAGACGCAATGCGCCGTAGCCGCCCATGGAAACTCCGGCGACGCCGCGATTTGCGCGGCCTGGACGGGTCCGATAACGCGCTTCGATGCCAGGCAGGAATTCGCGCACGAGAAAGTCCTCATAGCGGACTTTTCTATCGCGTGAATTAATATAGAAAGTCGCGTCGGCATTCGGCGTGACAATCAGAAATTCTCCAATCTGGCCGCGCTCCCACAGATCCTGTACCAGGTTGAATCCTCCGGCATGGATGAACATCTGTTCGTTGTCGCCGAGACCGTGGAAAAAATAAAGAATGGGAAATCGCCGGGTTTTGTCAGCGTCGTAGCTTGCAGGAAGAATTACGCAGTAATTCACGGGGTGTGCAAGAATTTTGCTGGGCAGTGAGTTGCACTCGATTCGGCCGGCGGCGGTGGTCAGCGGAGGCCGGACAAAGAGCAGAAGAAAGAGAAGAGAAATTCCTCGCTGCGCTCGGAATGACGGCCAGGGAAAATGAGAGAACGGCCAGCGGCAAACGTTCAATCGAGGAGGAAGAGAATTCACGAAGATAGTTTACTCGTAGCGGAGCGCATCGACAGGATTGAGTTTTGCGGCGCGCGATGCGGGATACAGGCCCGCGATCAAGCTGACTAAAACCGCGAAACCGATGGCGCCCGCAATCAGCCACAAGGGCACAGACGAAATTTGCACGCCGGGAAGATCCTGCCGTTTCAAATAAACATTGGTAGCGAATGTGAGCGCCTGGCCGATGAGCCAGCCGAGCAAAACGCCAAGCACACCGCCGGCGAGACCCATCACCCCGGCTTCGACGAAGAAAAGTTGCTTTACGTCGCCATCGGCGGCACCTAGGGCTTTCAGCACGCCGATTTCGCGGCGGCGCTCCAAAATCGCCATGACCAGTGTGTTGACGATGCCGAGCGTGGCGACGGCAAGCGCCAGGCTGCCGAAAATTCCCAACAGCAAATCGAAAACGGAAAAAAAGATGCGCAAGCTTTTGGAGGCGTCGAGCAGCGAGAACGCGCTGAAACCGAGATCCTTGATTTTCTTTTCTGTAGCATCGACCAGTGAAGGAGATTTCACGCGCACGCTCAGGCTCGCGTAGGCCGGTTTGTCAGGCGAGGAACCACTGCGCAACACGTCACGCAGATCGTTGACTTGCGCGGCGCGCAATGTTTCCGCGACGGGGAGAGGAATCAACAAGCGGCCGCTGCCGAATCCGCCGAATCCGGAAGCCGGTTCGGTTTCCACAACGCCGATAATGCGCAAATGTTTTTCTTTTGGAACGACAGAGAAACCGCCGGAATTCTGCGCGGTGCCGCCCGATTCGGAGGCCAGAGATTGCCGTTCGGCGTAGCGCAGCACCAGATCTTTGCCGATCAAATCCTTGGTTTGCGCATTCAGCTCTTTAGCAAATTCAATCTGCAAAATCGCCTCATCGGCATTGGCGGAAGAGAAAAAACTGCCCTGCATGCCGTCGAACGAGCCGCTCTGCTTGGACGATTCGGGCATGCCTGCTACCACGGTGGCAAAGGGTTTGCCGTCGAAATGGACTTCAGTGAAGAACCGGATTTGCGGGTAGACTTCAATCACATCCGGCAGCTTGGTTATTTCCGCGCGCGCATCTTCATCCAGTGGCCGCGCTTTGGGCGAAGCCGCGCGAGTCGCCGGTGGTCCCGCGCCCGGTCCGCGCAGATTGGTTTTCGCGGTCACAAAAATAGAGTCGAAGAGACCGCTTTTGTTCAGGCGGCTGGAAGCGAGTTGTTGCAATCCAACGCCGAGCGAAAGCATGGCTACGAGCGAAGCCACGCCTACCGCGACGCCAAGCGTGGTGAGCGAATTGCGGAGAATCGCTTCGCGAAGATTGCGGACGGCAAGTTCGGTCATGTCACGGAGTTTCATTGACCGGTCACCGCCGTGGCGCGGGGCGACACGTCTGAGGCGCTTGAGTTCGTGCTTGTGGAGAGCAGTTTGCCATCGCCCATAGTAGCGAGGCGGTTCGCGAATTTTTCTGCGAGATGCCGTTCGTGCGTGACCATCACGATGGTCATACCCATGGTGGATTGAATTTCGCTCAGCAGCGTGAGAATGGCTTCGCCGGTGGCGGAATCGAGGTTTCCGGTGGGTTCATCGGCAAAAAGAATTTTCGGGCGATTGACTAGAGCGCGAGCGATGGCGGTACGCTGCTGCTCGCCGCCGGAAAGTTCGCTGGGGCGATGCCCGGTGCGCTTGGCGAGGCGCACGTGTTCGAGCGCTTCGCGCACACGCGCGGCGCGTTCGCTGCGCTCGACTTCGGCGAGGCGCAACGGGAGTTCGACATTCTCTTCCAGCGTCATGCGCGGCAGCAGGTTAAACGACTGGAAAACCATCCCCACGGTGTTGCGGCGGTAGCGCGCTAGTTCGAGTGCAGAAAGTTCGGCAAGATTGCGCCCACCGGAATGAATCGCGCCAGAAGTTGGCCGGTCGAGCCCAGCCATAAGATTCAGCAAAGTGGATTTGCCGGAGCCGGAACTGCCGAGCAGTGCCAGAAATTCGCCGGTCGGAACGGTCAGCGATACGTCGTCCACGGCGCGAATACAAGATTCGCCCATTACGTAGTGGCGCGAAACATTGTCAATTTGAATCGCGGGCTGGACGGCTGCCTGGTCGGTTGGCGATGCGCTAACGGACATAGTTTGGCTCTCAAGAATACTACGTATGCTCGATGGAAAAGATTGCGCAGTTCGATGCTGCGATCTGGCGAAGCGTTTAGAGCGGGACTTTGCCGCACTCTTTGCGGTTACGGTATAGAATGCGGGCGCTTGCGGAGGTTCCCTTGAGGCGACTTACATGGATGGCGGTCGCAGCGTGGCTAGCGGCTGGTGCCGGGGTTTTGGCTCAGAAACCGCCGCTGCTGGCCGAAAAAGACGTGGCCGCTATCGCAAACGAGCTCAGCGGCGAGACTGCCAAGCGTAACCTCGAAGGCATCGCGCGCTTTCATCGCCAGCGTGGCTCGACAGGATTTCACTCCGCTGCGGAGTTAGTTGCGGAGCGCCTGCGCGCCTACGGGTTGAGTGATGTGGCGATTCTGCAATTTCCTGCCGACGGAAAGATTTTCTATGGCACGCAGCGTTCGCGGCCCGCGTGGGACGCCGAGTTTGCAGAACTGCGCGAGATTAGTCCTGAAATCGTGGGAGAAGGAGGAAGGAGCCCGGACGGAAAGCACGCGTGGCCTGGTGACTCAATCGTTTGGCACGAAAAACTGATCGCGAGTTACGAAGCGGAGCCGGTGGTGCTTGCGGAAGACAGTGAAAGTGCAGACGTCGTGGCGGAAGTGGTGAATGTGGCAGAAGGAACGAAGGAGAGCGACTACTCCGGGAAAGATGTGAAAGGGAAAATTGTTTTGGTGAGTGCGCAGCCGGGCGCGGTACAGGATCTGGCGGTAGGAAAATTCGGCGCGGCGGGAATTGTTAGTTTCGCGCAGAATCAAAAAACGGCATGGAGCGGTGACGATCAGAACCTGATTCGATGGGGACATCTGGAAAGTTTCTCTCCGAATAAAACATTTGCGTTCATGATTTCGCTAAAGACGGCGCGCGCGATGAAAGATTGGCTTGCGCAACGCAATCATCTCCTCCGACTACACGCGGTGGTGAGAGCTGGGCGACATCCTGGGAACTATGAAGTGGTGACCGCGACGATTCCCGGCGCTGATGCGAAACTGAAAGACGAAGAGATTGCATTTTCTTGCCACCTGGATCATCAGCGGCCAGGCGCGAATGACAATGCCAGCGGCTGCGTGACGATTCTGGAAGTAGCGCGAACGCTACAGAAATTAATCAGCGAGAAAAAACTGCCTCAACCGGCGCGCACTGTCCGATTTATCTTTCCGCCAGAAATTGAAGGCACCATGGCGCTACTGAATGCCAAGCCGGAGTTCGCCAAACGCATCAAGGCCGTGATTCACATGGACATGGTTGGCGGCGGCCTGGAAACGAAGGCAGTGTTCCACGTGACGCGCGGGCCGATGAGCTTGCCGAGCTTTGTACATGACGTGGCGTGGTCGTTTGCGGAGTGGGTGAACGAGGAATCGTACAAATTCGCGGCGACCGGCGAAGCGGAGTATCCGATGACTGCGCCCGAAGGTGGCAAGGAGCCGCTGCGCGCGGAGTATTCCGCCTACACGATGGGCAGCGATCACGATGTGTATCAGGATTCGTCGTTTGGAATTCCCACGATTTACTTGAACGATTGGCCCGACCGCTACATTCACACCAATTTCGATTCAGCCGCGAATATCGATCCCACAAAGTTGAAACGCGCTGCCTTCATAGGCACCGCCAGCGGATATTTTCTGGCCCTTACCGCAAATGAAGGACTGCCACCAGACACGTGGCGGGCCGTAAAGCTCGGACGAAAGATGCGCGAAGGACAAGAATTGAGCCGGTCTATTAGCCTGAATGAAAAAGATCAAGGCGTTCAAGCTCTCGGCTATTGTTCGTATGAGCTGGAATATGATATTGGCGTCGATGAGGAAACTGCTCGGCAAGCTTCGGATTGCCCAATTTTTTACACTACAAAGGCGCTTTTTCCGACGAAAGAGTCAATAAAGAAATTTCGTGCGAGCCCTCAAGGTTTAATGTGGAAGAGGAAAAATGAGCCTACAGGCCCGCTTGCGGTGTTTGGCTACGACTATTTTGCAGACCACGCGAAAGCCGCCGGCGTTGAGACGCCGAAGTTACTCGGCTACGAAGGACTGTGGGGAGGGGGTGAAGAGTACGCGTACGAAGTGCTGAATTTTGCGAACGGGAAACGCAACGTGCAGCAGATACGCGACGCTGTGTCCGCGGAATACGGGCCGGTGCCATTGGAATTGGTGGCCGAGTATCTAGCAGGACTTGAAAAGATAGGCATCGTAGACAAAATCAAGTAGGCGAACACAGATTCCTCTCGACTTCGACGTTCTGTTAGCTACACTCTGCGAGACAGCCATGTCTAATGTGTCGCGTCGCAGCTTGCTTAAGACCGCCGTTTCGGGTGCCACCCTGGCTGCGCTGCCGTCCGTCACCTGGCCGCAGGGGGCCGCCGCCCGCACCAAGCGCAAAGGTAATATTCGGCAATCGGCTTCGCGTTGGTGCTATCAGAAGATTCCTCTCGACCAGCTTTGCGAATATGCAGTGCAGATCGGATTGCAGGGCATCGATTTGCTCAACCCTGATGAATTCGATGTTCCGCCGCGCTATGGCTTGGTGTGCAGCATGGGCTACGCGGGCGGCGGCGAAATCGGCAGCGCGATGAACCGCGTCGAGAATCACGCCAGAATTGAGGACGGCTTTCGCAAATATATTCCACTCGCCGCAAAGGCCGGCGTGCCTAACGTGATTACTTTTTCCGGCAATCGCGCGGGAATGTCCGATGAAGAGGGCGCGAAGAATACAATTTTAGGCCTGAATCGCGTCAAAAAACTTGCCGAAGATCACGGCGTCACTATTTGCATCGAGCTGCTGAACAGCAAAGTGGATCACCACGACTACATGTGCGATCACAGCGGGTGGGGCGTGCAAGTGGTTCAGGCTGTAAACTCGCCGCGCGTGAGGCTGCTTTACGACATCTATCACATGCAAATCATGGAAGGCGATCTGGTGCGCACCATCCAGAAAAATATCGATTGGATCGGCCACTTTCATACCGGCGGCGTTCCCGGAAGACACGAACTTGACGGGACGCAGGAAGTGCAATGGGACGGCGTGATGCGTGGCATCACGGCAATGAACTTCCACGGTTACGTCGCGCACGAGTTCGTGCCGCTACACGACCCGCTTGCATCGCTACGGCAAGCGGTCGACCTGTGCGACGTCTGACCGATCTTTCTCGCCGATTTGCGCAACCTTTCCAAAATTTTGTAGATGCGAACAGTAGCCGCGGGAGAGAATCGAAGCGCGAGAGGCGCCGTTGCTTGTGTTTCAGCGCGGAGGGAATTCCCGTGTTAACGTTTCATCCCGATCAGTTGACGATTGCGACGCGCGATTGCCCGCTTCCCGGAGGGACCGGCAATGCCCACGACAGGGCCGCAGAATTGGCCTGAGAATTCTAAAAACTGGCGACGCGGTTTCTGGAGCCTGATTGCCACCCAGTTTCAAGGCGCGTTCAACGACAACGGCCTGAAATTTTTTGTCATTTATCTGATTCTCGGCCAGAACCCCACCACCGCACAAAAAGATTTTGGCGTTTTTCTAATCGGAAATCTTTTCGCGATCCCCTTCTTGCTTTTTTCCATGACCGGCGGTTTTCTCGCCGACCGCTATAGCAAGCGCAGCGTGACCATCGGAACAAAACTTTTTGAAATTGCCGCGATGCTTTTTGCGATTTTTGCGTTCTACCAGGGGAATCCGTATCTCGCCTATATTGTGATTTTTCTGGCCAGTACGCAGGCTGCTCTCTTCGGACCCTCCAAGTACGGCCTGCTTCCCGAGCTGTTGCCTCCTGAGCTGCTGTCGTGGGGGAACGGCGTTCTTGAACTAACTACGTTTGTGGCCATCATTTCTGGGACCGTGGCGGGATCGTTTTTGGCGCAGCAATTTCAAGGCAGCCCTGCGACCGCAGGACTGATTTATGGCGCCTGTTCATTGATCGGGCTGGGCGCCAGTTTTCTGATCACTCGCGTGCCGGCCAGCGATCCAATAAAGAAATTCAGGTTCAACATTTTTGGTGATCTTGGCGCGCAGTGGCGGCTGGTGCGTCCGGACCGCGCGCTCAAACTGGCAATTATTGGCAATACTTATTTCTGGTTTCTCGGTGCACTGCTGCAATTTGTCATCGTTTTTTACGGCCGCGAAATCATGCACCTCAACGAAACGCGCGGAAGCTATTTGCAGGCGGCGCTGGCCATCGGCATTGGCGTGGGAAGTTTTGCCGCTGGCTATCTCTCCGGCGGAAAAATTGAATACGGATTGATTCCTCTTGGCGCGGTCGGCATGGCGATTTTTGGCTGCTTATTGTCGCTGCCGGTGCTGTCGTTCGTGCAGGTCTTCGGTCTGCTCGTCGCGCTGGGCTTCAGCGGTGGATTTTTCATTGTTCCAATCAGCGCGTTGATCCAACACCGCCCAGACGAAGACAAAAAAGGTGGGGTCATCGCCTACGCCAACTGGCTTTCGTTTGTTGGTGTGGTGATCGCGTCGGCGATCTATTCCGGGTTTACGCACTACCTGCACGTTGGTTTGCGAACTTTTTTCGCCGCGACAGCCGTAGTCTCGTTGGGCGCCGCCGTTTACACGGTGTGGCTGCTGCCGGATTCGCTAATGCGGCTGTTGTTGTGGTTTGCGACGCACACCATCTACCGCATGGACATCGACGGAGCGGAGCATGTGCCGGCGCGTGGAGGAGCTTTGTTGGTACCGAACCATGCATCCATGGCGGACGCGGCGCTGGTGATTGCTTCGACCGATCGTCCAGTGCGCTTTTTGATGTTTAAGGATTCCTACGAGCATCCAGTGGTGAAACCGTTCGCAAAAATGCTGGGTGTGATTCCGATTTCCGCGCAGCAAGGGCCGCGCGAAATGATTCACGCGCTGCGAGAGGCCACGAAGGCTCTTCAGAATGGCGAACTGGTATGCATCTTCCCGGAAGGCCAGATGACGCGCATCGGTCAGATGATGCCGTTTCGCCGCGGTATGGAACGAATTCTGAAGGGCGTGGATGTGCCGGTGATTCCCATGCACATCGATGGAATTTGGGGATCGATTTTCAGTTTTTCTGGAGGGAGATTTTTCTGGAAGTGGCCACGAAGAATTCCTTATCCGGTGCGCGTGACCTTTGGCACGTCGTTGCCCGCGACGGTCTCGTCAACCGAAGCCCGGCAGGCGGTGCTGGAACTTGGCGCGGACGCGTTTGCGCGCCGCAAGCGCCAGATGAAGACCATTCCGGAGTCGTTTATCCAGACGGCGCGCCGGCATCCGTTACGTTTTGCGATGGCGGACATGCGCACGCCGAAACTGAAATTCTTTTCGGCACTGGTAAAAACGATTGTGCTGGCGCGGCGATTGCGGACACATTGGAAAAACCAGGAAGCAGTCGGCGTGCTGCTGCCGCCTTCGATTGGCGGAGCGCTGGTAAATCTGGGGGCGATGCTCGCCGGAAAAATTCCGGTAAATCTGAATTATACGGCTTCGAATTCGGTGGCGGAATCCTGTGCGCAGCAGAGCGGTCTGAAAACCGTGGTGACAGCGAAACTATTTCTGGAAAAGATCAAGGTTCAGCCGCCGGGTGCGCCGATTTATCTCGAGGATGTGGCTGAAAAACCAGGCATTGGAGAAAAATTCATTGCGTTGTGCGCAGCGCTATTTTTTCCGATTGGCGCGATCGAGCGAATCTGCGGAAATAAGGAAAGAACTAAACTCGATGACGTGGCGACAATTATTTTTTCCAGCGGATCGACCGGCGATCCCAAAGGCGTACTGCTCACGCAGTATAACGTTGCATCGAACGTCGAGCAGTTGAATCAGGTTTTTATGCTGCACCGGGATGACCGCATTCTGGGAATCCTGCCGTTCTTTCACTCTTTCGGATTCACGGGAACTCTGGCTTTGACGAGCGCCGTAGGAGTCGGAGTCGTGTACCATCCCAGCCCGCTGGATTCGCGAACCATCGGTACATTGGTGAGTCAGTATAAGGTTACGATGATGCTGGCTACGCCGACGTTTTTGCAGGCTTACACACGGCGAATCGCGCCCGAAGATTTTGGAAGTTTGCGTTTTGTGATGGCTGGCGCGGAAAAATTGCCGGCGCGCGTTTCGGAAGCATTTGAGGATCACTTTGGAATTCGGCCGCTAGAAGGCTATGGCTGCACGGAATGTTCGCCGGTGGTTTCCGTGAACACAGCGGATTTTCGCGCGGCGTCCTTCCGGCAAGTAGGCGCCAAGCGCGGCAGCATCGGCCATCCGTTGCCGGGAATTGTTCTGCGCACCGTCGATCCAGAGACTGGAGCCGTACAGCCGATCAATCAGCCAGGATTGTTGTTGGTGCGCGGGCCAAACGTGATGCGCGGTTATTTGAACCGGCCAGAGAAAACAGCGGAAGTTTTACAGGACGGCTGGTACAACACCGGCGACATAGCAACGATCGACGAAGATGGTTTTGTTCGCATCACGGATCGCTTGAGCCGCTTCAGCAAAATCGGCGGCGAGATGGTGCCGCACATAAAAATTGAAGACAAGCTGCAGGAAATCGCCGGAGCGGCGGAACAGGTATTTGTGGTGACGGCGATTCCAGACGAACGAAAAGGGGAACGACTGATTGTGCTGCACACGCTAACCGAAGAGGCACTGCAAGGATGCCTCGCCCGATTCGCTGAAGTGGATTTGCCGGCACTGTGGAAGCCGCGGCCGGACCAATTTCGGCACATCGAGGCCATGCCATACCTGGGAACCGGAAAACTGGACCTGCGGCGCGTGAAGGAGCTTGGCAATGAACTCGCCTGAAGCGCTGCAAGAAATTGGCAACGTGGATGCCGCAGCGCGGGCGAAAGACAGAAAAATCGCAAGGAAGAAGGCTCTGGTTGCGCGCATCCTGATCACGTTTGCTGCTTTGGCGATCTGGTTCGGGACGCAATCGCTGCTGGGAGCGCGGATTTCGCCGGCGGAAGGAATAGGCGACGGGCTGCACCGGCTCACTGCTCCGTTGAATGCTAATCTGCATGGCGCACCACGCGCGGCAAACGCGTTGCTGATTGCAAGTTCGGCGCTGATTGACGCGATCGCAATCTTTCTTCTCGGCAGCTGGATTTTCGCGGGCCAACTGCGTCCGTTTCTTGGCCTGGCGATGCTGCTGGTTACGCGGCAAGTGATGCAGGCGTTGTGTTCGCTGCCTGCGCCGCCGGGAATCATCTGGCACGATCCGGGATTTCCTTCGCTGCTAGTGACGTATGGAGTTGCGAACGATTTTTTCTTCAGCGGACACACGGCAATTGCCGTGTTTGGCGCAATCGAGTTGGCGCGATTGCGGCGGGCATGGCTGACGGTCCTGGCCGCTTGTGTAGTGTTATTCGAAGTTGCCGCAGTTTTGGTTTTGCGAGCGCATTACACGATGGATGTATTCACCGGAGCGCTCGCTGCGGTGTGTGTGGCGCAAATATGTGGCGCGATTTCTGATCGGTTCGCGCGGTTTCGCATTGCGCCAGCGGACTGAAGCCAGCCGCCCGATGCGAACCGAGGCGTGTGTTAACATTCTTTTGGCTCAGGGTTTGTAAGTACAACTTGTTTTCCTAAGGGTTTGTAAAACAAACCCTCAAACCCTGAAACCCGGCATTATTGGTGCAGAAATAGAGAACTCACCGTAGAAAATTCTCTCGCAGAAACAAACCTGCACGGGGCGCGATGAAGGCATTGCGGAAAATGCATGCGGCGCGGGGACTCTCACTGGAAACAGCGACCACGCCCGCATTTGGATCGACGGACGTGCTGGTGCGCGTGCGGGCCGCTTCAATTTGCGGGACGGATCTGCACATTTATGGGTGGGACCGGTGGTCGCAGGGAAGGATTAAGCCTCCGGTGACTCTTGGGCACGAATTTTGCGGCGTGGTGGAAAAGGTTGGCAGCGAAGTTGAGGCGGTCAAGACGGGAGATTTTGTCAGCGCGGAAATGCACGTAAATTGCGGGCATTGCCACCAATGCCGCGTCGGCGAAGCGCACATTTGCCAGAACCTGAAGATTATCGGAATTGACCAGGATGGCGCGTTCGCGGAGTTCGTGAAAATTCCCGCCGCGAATATCATCAAACTGGATCCCGCGATTCCTGAGCGGTATGGCGCGATTCTCGATCCGCTGGGAAACGCGGTGCATACCGTTTTGGCGGGAGCCATTGCGGGGCGTACTGCGCTGGTTACTGGGTGCGGGCCGATTGGATTGATGTCCATTGCGGTGGCGAAGGCGTGCGGAAGTTCGACGGTGTTTGCAACGGAAACCAACGAGCAGCGGCGCGCAATGGCCAAGAAAATGGGCGCGGACGTAGTATTGAATCCTGCGGCGGAAGATGCAGTTGCAAAAATTTTGAGCGAAACAAATTCCACCGGCGTGGATGTGCTGTTGGAGATGAGCGGAAATCCGACCGCGATTCAGCAAGGATTTAAGGCACTGCGAGCTGGTGGGCGGGCGTCGCTACTGGGAATTCCCACGGAAAATGTGCCGCTGGATTTGGTGAACGATGTAATTTTCAAAGGCGCCACGGTGCAGGGAATTTACGGGCGGCGTATGTATGAAACCTGGGTGCAAATGACGGCGCTGTTGAAGGCCGGACGATTGAACCTGGAGCCGCTGTTTGGCGAGCGCGTAAAATTGGAGCAATTTGAAGATGCATTCGCAAAGTTACAGGGCGGACTGGCTGGAAAAATTTTGTTGTATCCTGACGGGCTGCCCCAGTAAGAGGGAACAGTAAGTATTGCAGAGTTTGCTTGCAGACGTGCCCGGCGTCCGCGATAGAGTGATGCAGGAGAGTTCTTCAAGCGCTGGCGCCCCGCCTTTTCCAACGTTGAGATTCTTCGCTTCGCTCAGGGATGACAGTTGTTGTCATGGTTGTACTAAAAAGGGGAAATATCCTATGTCTGAACAAGGAACGCAAATGATCAAGCAGAATCCGCTGCAATACCTAAGCGAGCAATTAAAGGAGTTGCGCGAAAAAGGCGTGGCGCCGAAGTTGCGCGTTTTGGAAGGCGAGCAGAAGGCGGTTTGTACATTCGACGGCAGAGAGGTCATCAACCTGGCGTCGAATAATTATCTAGGGCTTACGACGCACAAAGCATTGCGCAAAGCGGCGGTGGAAGCGACGAAGAAATATGGCGCCGGGGCCGGTGCGGTGCGCACGATTGCCGGAACGATGCAAGTGCACATGCAACTGGAAGAACAGATTGCCAAATTCAAGAACGTGGCAGCGTGCGTGGTGTTCCAATCGGGATTCACGGCGAATGCGGGAACGGTGTCCGCGGTGCTGGGCAAAGAGGATTTGATTATTTCCGATGAATTGAACCACGCGTCGATCGTAGATGGCGCGCGGCTGTCACGCGCCACGATAAAGGTTTTCAAGCATAAGGATGTGAACGACTGCGAACGAATTTTGCAGGAGCACGCGAGTTTTCCAGGCAAAAAATTAATTATTACCGACGGCGTATTTTCAATGGACGGCGATCTGGCGCCGCTGCCGGAGCTTTGCACGCTGGCGGAGAAATACGATTGCATCATGATGGTGGACGACGCGCATGCTAGTGGTGTGATGGGACGCAATGGACGCGGAACCATTGATCATTTTGAATGTCACGGCCGGGTACACATTCAGGTCGGGACGCTGAGTAAAGCAATCGGCGTGATGGGCGGATACGTCTGCGGTTCGCGCGACCTGATCGATTTTCTGTACTTGCGGGCGCGGCCATTTCTATTTTCGACTTCGCATACTCCGGCGACTGCGGCCGCGAGCATGGCGGCGTTTACGGTGCTGGATTCTCCGGAAGGCGAAAAGCTGGTCAAGAAACTGTGGAAGAATACCAAAACGTTCAAGCGCGAATTGAAGAAGCGCGGATTTCAGTTCAAGGTTAGCGAGACGCCGATTGTTCCGATCCATGTGGGCGACGCGGCGCAGGCTTTCGAGTTTTCACAAAAATTGTTTGAGGCTGGCGTGTTCGCTCCGGCCGTGGGTTATCCGACGGTGGCGGAAGGGAAGGCTCGGTTGCGCGCGATCGTGAGCGCGGGACACAAGAAGGAACAACTGGTCAGAGCGGCAGACATTATGGCCGAGATCGGCAAACCGCTGGGAATCATTCCATAGTAGGGACATCGGGGGCATCGGCAATTGGTCCTGGGATGGAGGCCAGAAGGAGGAGTTGCAGTGATGTCGGCCGGACGACGGTACATGATGTGTAGCAAAAACGCCGCGCGAACCCTGTAAGAAGGGGGTACCAGAACCTCAAAGTGGGCGGACAATAGCATTGGTTCGCGCCGTGTTTTTGATGAAATTAAAGGGGTTACAGATTGGAATTGACATTGCACTAAGCCCTGATGGTATAGTTTCTGAAAACGTTCCTCGTCCTCCAGCCCGCAGATAGGAGGCCTCCCGATGACAAATAAGATAATTGGAGTGGCACTCCTGACGCTTACGCTTGCAGGCGGCACCATGGGGCAAACGAGCAATCCCGCAAAAAAGCAGGTGCAGGAAGGGCCGCCGGTGACGATTCCGCTGAGCACCGGAACGGCGATCAATGCAAGCCTGCTAGGCTCGCTCGATTCCGAGCGCAGCAAACCTGGAGATGTGGTGAACGCCATCGTCACGGAATCTGTGGTTTATCAAAGAAGCGTGTTGCTTCCAAAAGGCAGCCGGATTGTTGGGCATGTGGTTCGCACCGGGAACGATGGCGAACAGAGCGCGGCGTTATTCGTAGAATTTGATCGGGCAATTTTGAAAAACGGCCAAAGCGCCGAGTTGAATGCCGGCATCCAGGCGTTGGCGCCGGTGGGAGCACAACCGACCATTCCCTCGCGGGAAAAGTATGAAGAAAGCCGCATGGATGGAACGCTAAGGATGAACTCGGGTCTCGAAACGCCGGAGAATCCGGGGAATGCGGTAGTACCGTCGACGTATACCATGCCACGGCGCGCAGAAGTGCTTCCGAACCTGCCCACCACACCTGGAATTGAAGGCGGACTGGACCGTCGCGGTCTTTTCACGCCCGACAGTAAGGGCGCGTTTAGCGACCCCAGCCTGCGGGTGTTTACGCCGGTGTCTGAAGGTTCACATGGAACCGTGATCGTGGGCGCCAAGCAAAACGTTCATTTGGAGAACGGCACGCATCTTTTGATCGTCGTGCAGCCTCCAGCTCCTTCGTCGGACGTTCGCTAACCTCATACTGCATTTCCTTTAGCAAAAGCTTCGAGCCGTCCCGACAAAGGTACACGGGCAATGCCTGGTTCTAGTCCCCTATCTCCTAGCTAACATATTTAAAATCAATGGGTTAGTTGTTGGTCTATGGAGTGCAGCATTAGACGGTAGGGAGGACAGGTTTTATGGCACGTATAATTTATTTAATCGCAGCCGGAGCGTTGTTGATGAGCGCATCCGGAGGATTCTGCCAGACCACCGGTCAAGGTATCGCACAAAATCAGGGCGAACAAGCAGCAGCTTCGCTTGCAGCAGGGACGACGCTAAATGCGCAATTGAGCCGCTCGTTGGATTCCAAGAAAGCGAAGCCGGGTGACGTGGTGACTGCGCAGACAACTGAAGCCGTAAAGGTCGACGGAAAAATTGTGATTCCCAACAACACAAAACTCGTGGGCCACGTAACGCGAGCAAGTGCGCGAGCCAAGGGAGATGCAGATTCGGTTTTGGCCGTGCAATTTGACCGGGCAGTCCTGAAGGACGGTCACGAAATGCCACTGCAAGTGACATTGCAGGCGATGGCAGCTGACCAAGGCACCACCCGGCCGGTGAACGGAGACGATCTGCAGCCGATGGGCAATATTGCAGGCGGCGCAGCTGGAGCCGGTGCGGCCGGGAACCGCGGAACCGTCGGTGGCGTGGGGAGCACAGTCGGCGGAGCGGCGAGCGGGGCAGCAAGCACCGTTCCGCGCACGATCGATCAGAGCGGCACAGTGAACTCAACCGCGGGAGCAGCGACTGGCGCCGCAGGGCGGGTGGCAGGCGGAGTAGATTCGTCTGGAGAGCTGAAGCCTAGCAGTCGTGGCGTTTATGGCCTGAGCGGGCTTACCTTGAACGCAAATGCGTCGAATGCAGCCGACGGAGCGGTAATCATATCGGCAGGGAAGAACGTGCACCTGGATAGCGGCACGCGGCTGTTGTTGGTCACGCAGGCGACAACATCGGCGTCTGCACAACGGTAAGCCGATTGGTTATTCTCGAAACATAGAAAATCCCAGCTGTACTGGGTGCGGCCGGGGATTTTCTTTTCACAAAGATTTGTTTCCCTGGAACAATGAGATGTCCCCTGCAAAGGTGAGGCAGGGCAGCGTTTGCTATACTCGCGCGGATGACCGAACCTGCGAAGAGATTGTTTCTTGTGGACGCGATGGCGCATATCTATCGAGCGTTTTATGCGCCGATGCTGAGGATGAACGCGCCGAGCGGCATGCCGACAAAAGTGCCCTTCTTGTTTAACAACATTCTGAAGAGAATTCTGAAGGACTATAAGCCGGAATATCTGGGAATCGTATTCGATCCTTCGGGGCCAACCTTTCGCGACAAATTATTTGAACAATATAAAGCGCACCGCGAACCGATGCCGGGACGATGTGATCGGAACGCTGGCGGTGAAAGCGGCCAAGAGCAACCTGGAAGTGCTGATCGTTTCAAATGACAAAGACATGATGCAACTGGTCGGGAAGAACGTGCGAACTCTACGCACGGGATCTGGCGGAGCGAAAGCGGACGTGATCGTGGACGAAACCAGGGTCACGGAGATTCTGGGAGTGCCGGCGGAACGGGTAGTTGATTACATGGCGCTGGTGGGCGATACGGTGGACAACATCCCGGGAGCGAAAGGAATTGGAGAGAAGGGCGCTGCGGAGTTGATCCGGAAATACGGCAGCGTGGAAAGCGCGCTGGAGCATGCCGATGAAGTGCCGAACAAGCGATACCGGGAGGCGCTGCAACAGCAGCGGGAACAAGTGATCATGTCGAAGCAGTTGGCGCAAATCTCGACGGATGTGGCCATCGAACTGGACCTTCACGCACTGGAGATGCGAACCCCGGACGTGGCGGTGCTTGCGGATTTGTACCGCGAACTGGGATTTAATTCGCTGTTGCGGGATTTGGGCAGCGAGGCATTTGCCGCTGCTGCAGTGACCGAAGGCGCGGAGGAGTCAAAGAAAGATTATGCGGAATTTGCGAATACTGGGGAGTTTCGTGAGTGGCTGAAAAAATTGCCGGCGAAGAAGCCGTTGGCGATCTGGTTGACGCTGGATCTGGCCGGGCGCGAAAGTGAGGGATTTGGAACGCGAGTTAAGGGAATTGAAGTGTCCTCGGAAGCTGGTGAAGGCCGACTGCTGTGGATGGACGAAAAGGAAGAGGCGTTGCAGGCGCTGGAGCCGGTGCTGAAGGATGCCAAGCGCATGAAGATCGTGCATGACGCAAAGCTTTTTCAGTTAATGGCTGGGCCGACGCAAAACATCGTGGATGCGACGCAAATGTATTCGTATCTGCTGCGGCCGACGACCGCAAAACACAATTTTGAAGAGGTGGCGTTCCGGCAATTCAACGTACCGCTGGGCGGAAGCGCAGGAGAACGCGCGGACGTGATGCAGAAGCTTGCGCCAGCGCTGCGCGCGCAAGTGGAAGAAAAAAAGCTGGACGACGTTTACGAAAAGATTGATTTGCCGCTGGCTGGCGTACTCGCCGAAATGGAGCGCACCGGGGTGCGCGTGGACCAGGAAGTGCTGGCCGCGATGTCGCTGTCGATGGAAAAGGAAGTTCGCCGGCTGGAAAAGGAAATTTGGGCGCTGGCGGGAATGGAGTTCAATTGCAATTCGCCGACGCAACTGGCGGAAGTGCTGTTCGATAAGTTGAATCTGGGACTGTCGGCAAAGCGCGGGCGGCCGAAATCGCGTTCCACGGCAGTGGAAATTCTGGAGGAGTTAAGCGCGCAACATCCGCTGCCGAAAAAAGTGATCGAGTACCGGGAATTTACCAAACTGAAATCCACGTATGTGGATTCGCTGCCGAAGCTGATTCATCCGGTGACTGGGCGGCTACATACCAGCTTCAATCAGACGGGAACAGCGACCGGGCGGCTGAGTTCGAGCGATCCGAATCTGCAGAACATTCCGATTCGAACGGAATTGGGGAGGCAGATTCGCGCGGCGTTTGTGGCGGAGCCGGGAAAAATCATGCTGGCAGCGGATTATTCGCAGGTAGAACTGCGAATCATGGCTCATTTTTCCAAGGATGCGGTGCTGGTGGAGGCGTTCCGCAATGGCGAAGATATTCACGCGCGTACGGCCCAGGAAGTATTTGGAGTGGGACCGATGGCGCAGACGGGCGAGCACCGGCGAGCGGCCAAGGCGATTAATTTTGGCATTATCTATGGTTTGTCGGCATTCGGTCTGGCGCAGCAGTTGGGAATTGAGCAGCGCGAGGCGGCGCAATTTATTGCCGCGTATTTTGCGCGTTATCGCGGGGTGAAGGAGTACCTAGATCGAGTACTGGTGGAGACGCGCAAGAGCGGCGAAACGCGGACGCTGTTTGGACGGATGCGGCCGATACCGGAGATCACTTCTCCTCAGGTGCAGTTGCGGAATTTTGCGGAACGGACGGCGCTGAATTCGCCGCTGCAGGGAACGGCGGCGGATTTGATTAAACTGGCGATGATTGCCATTGCGAAACGGCTAAAGAAAGAAAAGTTGCGGG
>WNFA01002977.1_pt1 | contig 21691 bp, 24 predicted proteins | sample 5400481 | NCBI WGS metagenome assembly WNFA01 (sample SAMN13153340, study PRJNA577476) | soil metagenome | isolation source: 120 cm saprolite under Douglas fir tree site 2 hole 1 replicate 2 | place: USA:California | collected 2015-04-18
AATGATGAACACGTTATAAAGCAGCGGACCAAAGGCTGGGAACAGGAACAGACGGTGCGACAACAAGACGGCGGAAACCACGCCGCCGACGTAAAAGAAAATCTGAGCGGGCAACAGAATGCGCGTGAGATACACGCAAAGCTCGACTTGCTCAGGCGAAAAACCGTCAAACATCCAACGCACAAACTGGGGAGTGAAAATCTCAGTAACAATGGTTCCGACAATCATCACCGCCGTCATGACCGTGATGATGATGGAAAAAGCTTTTTGCGCGTCGGCGTCACGCTTTTCGGCAAGGAATCGCGTATAGATGGAAATGAAGGTAATGGAGGCCGCTCCCCCGGCCACGATGTAGTTGAGCCAGTCGGGCAGGGTGAAGGCGGCAACGTAGGCGTCGGTCTGCGGCCCAGCGCCGAAAGCGAAGGCAATGTAGGCCTCGCGAAGGTAGCCAATCACGCGCGAGAGCATCACCGCGCCCATCAGCAACACTGTGGCCGAGAAGGCTGTGTGCTGATGCGACGGCCGGAAGAAGCGCAGGAGCCTGGTCATGGTCTGACCATCGGAGTGATGATCTTATAAGAATCTCAAGCCACCGAGTTTCTGTCAGCGTGAATCCGCACAAATCAAGGGTCGACGGTTCCGTTTTTGGTTCGAGAATCCGTCGCCCTGGCTGGTCCGCCACGACATCTCTGCAGAACCCAAGAATTGGGGAAAATATTTAACGGATGACTCTCCAGCCCAACTATATGTAGAGGAATGACTTGCCGGTTGATCTCGGTTTGAGATGCATTTGACTGTCAGTGCATTGCCGTTCCTCGCCTCTTGCTTCAAGGTGTCCTCCGATGACGGGCGTTCCGTCGGACAAGAAAATAAAAATAAAGAGGAGGAAATACGGCGAGCCCAATGACGTGGTTTTGCGAACAGGTCAACCCGCGCTTGTCGCCGGAAAAGCGTACATGCCCTGATAAAGAAATCCGGCGAATCCAAGAGAGTTGGGTGGCTGGTGCAGAGAAGTGGGTGCTCATAAGGCTGGCGGCACAGACGCCGGAATGGATCGGTCCTGATCACCTGACGGCCCTAGGTTTAGTGGCCCAGATCGGAGCGGGCATCGGCTACACGCTGGCCCGTTCGAATAAATATGCGCTGCTGGGCGTCATCGCTTGCCTGGCACTGAATTGGCTAGGCGACAGCCTCGACGGCACGCTGGCGCGGGTGCGGAACAGGCAGCGTCCGCGCTACGGGTTTTACGTCGACCACATGACCGACAGCTTCGGCGCCGTGGCGTTGATGGGCGGACTGGCGATGTCAGGGTACATGAGTCCAGAGGTCGCGATCGGCTTGCTCATCGCATTCCTCATGCTCTCCCTTCAGTCTTATCTGGCGACACACACGCTTGGAGAGTTTCGCCTGTCATTCTGGCGATTTGGGCCAACCGAACTGCGAATCCTGCTGGCAATTGGAAATGGCATGCTTTTTTGGAAGCCAAGGGTGCTTTTTCTCGGCGAACAATACCGAATGTTCGATGTAGGCGGAACCATCGGCCTGATAGGCATGACACTCATCCTGGTGTTTTTCACGGCACAGAACACAGTTCGACTCTATCGCCAAGCCAGGATCGAGCCATGAAAGCCGCCTTGCCAAAGAGAACGGCGAAAACACCAACCTGGGATCGCCGATGCTCCGCAGCCCGCTGGATGAAGTTCAATGTCGTGGGCGGAATCGGGATCGGCGTGCAATTGGCCGTCTTGCTCTATCTGAAGAGCGGATTCCATCTCAGCTATCTGTTGGCGACTGCGTTGGCGGTGGAAGCGACGGTCGTACATAACTTCTTGTGGCATGAACGGTTTACTTGGGCGGACCGGGGGCACATGACCTGGCGCCAATCCATGCTGCGCCTTCTGCGATTTAACTTCACCAGCGGAGCGGTCTCGATCCTCGGCAATGTGGCGCTCATGAAGTTACTGGTAGACGCCGCACACCTGAATTACTTAATGGCCAACGCCATCACGATTCCGGCGTGCTCGGTTGTAAACTTTGTGGTCAGCGATCGACTTGTCTTTGGAGAGTCAGACCAGTAGTCACGCAATCTATTCGCAGCCCTTAAGCCATAAGCTCAACCTGAAATCTTCAGCACAACCTTGCCGAAATTCTTGCGCTCCATCAGTAGCCCATAGGCCTCAGCAGCCCGGTCGAAAGACAAGACATGTCCCACCACCGGGATAAGCTTGCCCTCTTCAATCCACGTGGATAGCTGGTGCCAGGCTGCCTCCATAATGTCGCGTTTTCCCGCCAGATAAGTCAGCCACAAACCTTGCACCATCGCGGACTTGGCATACAGCGCGCGGACATCGAGTTGTGGTTGCTTCCCGGTTGCGGTGCCATACTGAATAACTCGCCCGAAGTCGCGCAGGCAACGCAAGCTTTTGGCAGTATGCTCACCGCCGAGCATCTCGAAAACCGCATCCACGCCTTCGCCACGAGAGAGTTCTTTGATGACCTCTTCATAGTCGGATTGCTTGTAGTTGATGCTGTGTTGCAGTCCCAGACTCTTCACCCGCGCCAGTTTCTCATTCGAAGACGATGTGCCGTACATCTCGATCCCTAAAATCTTTCCAATCTGCACGGCCGCCGTCCCCACGCCGCCCGCAACGGCGTGGATGAGAACGCGGTGAGTTCGTCCCCGGGCAGCCGTCTGCATCATCCCCGCCTGCCAATAGCCCAGATATGCCGTGAAATAATTCACCGGAAATGCCGCTGCCTGCTCGTCGGTCCAATGTTCCGGTACCGGCCATAGCAACTCAGATTTCGGCACAATCTTTTCGGCGAAGGCGCCCCACTGCACGTAGCCCATCACACGGCGTCCACTAGTTTCTTCGACGCCGGCAAACTCACGACCCGCCACAAAGGGCGGTGCAGGCGTGCCGGGATATCCGCCCGTCGTGGTCATGATGTCCGCGAAATTGAGTCCCCCGGCGGCGACCCGGACGATCCTATGTCCAGGTTGTGGCGATGGCTCTGGTACGTCCTGAACCGCAAGCGCTTCCGGACCACCCAGACGCGCAATAACCAAGGCTTTCATGCCGAGAGTCTACCAGCCCAATCTGCGCTCTCCACCCGTGTCTTGCTCGGCGGATCCATTTTTTTGCCTGCGTCAGCTTGCCACTCCGGTATATACTCTTGGCGTTGAATTACCGTTTCCCGGCAGCCCCAGCGGCCGGGACGGGGCGTTCATTCATCCCCCTAATTCATGCGCGCCCCGCATGACAGGAATGCTGGTTCCCGCCGGGGGCGGCGAGGGGTTGGCACGGATGGTAGCGCACCCGGAATTCCGGCGTGCATGCCATGCGGGGAGGTCCATACGTGGATTTAATTCTTGTACGTCTTCTTTTCGTCTTGGTAGTTGCAGTTACCTGTTATGTACTCGAGCCATTCGGGCTTCCCAGCAAGCTGAATGCCGGAGTAGGCGCCCTAATAGGGCTCAGCATCGTCCTCTTCGAATGGAGGCTGCGGCGGGTTAGTCTGACCCGCCTCATCGGCGCTGCGATCGGAAGCATTCTTGGAATCTGCGGCGCCTACCTGTTCGCGCTGGTGATCCGAAACAGCGTGCCTGCAAGCCATACCCAAAGCTTCCTACAGATCCTGGTCATGCTGCTGATGGCCTACGTCGGTTTGATCGTAGGCGCCAACAAAGGCGACTTGCTCAACCTGGCGGCCCTGGGCGGAATCTTCGGTGGTGAAAAGCAGTCGAAGAAAAGTTACAAGATTCTCGACACCAGCGTCATCATCGACGGTCGCATCGCCGACATCGCTGAGACCGGCTTCCTCGACGGAATCATCGTCACTCCGCAGTTCGTGCTGCGTGAGCTGCAGCTTGTGGCCGATTCAGCCGACTCCCTGAAACGTAACCGCGGACGCCGAGGCCTCGATGTCCTCCAGCGCCTGCAGAAGATGACCACCTTGCAGATTCAGATTGTGGAGAACGACTTCCCCTCTGTCCGTGAAGTGGACCTGAAGCTCATTGAGCTGGCGAAGCTCTACGAGGGCAAGATCATCACCAACGACTTCAATCTGAACAAGGTCGCGCAACTGCAGGGGGTGGAAGTGCTCAACATCAACGAGCTCGCCAACTCGCTCAAACCGATCGTGCTCCCGGGCGAAACCATGCGCGTGTTTATCCTCAAAGAAGGCAAGGAATATAACCAGGGGGTTGCTTACCTCGACGACGGCACCATGGTGGTGGTCGACAATGCCCGGAAGATGATCGGAAAGACAATCGACGTCTCCGTAACCTCCGTACTGCAGACGACCGCCGGAAAGATGATTTTCGGCAAGTGGGATGACAGGATGGGGTTCGGCCGACAAACTGCGTCCCTGGCTCCGCCCGCCCCATCTGTGCCTCTGTCAACAACGCCGGTGCCTGCGGCAGTAGTCCAGAACTCTACCTTGGACGCGAAAAAGGCGCAGCCCATAATGGCCGAGCCGCGAGAAGACTAGAGTCAGAAGTCGCGTAACAGGGCCCCAAACCCACTAAATCCCGGCGACCGAAGACACCATGATTGTGTTTCCACGGCGCGTGCCGGTGATCGTGGAGCGCAGCCCTGCCGCCCGCTTCAGTTCAAGGGCATGCCCTTCAAGAAGATAACTATTGTCCCCGTCCACTAGGGCGAACTGCGAGCCGGCGTGGACACAAGCTCGCGTGCAGTCCGTGGCAGTCTTGCCGATGGAAGGTTGGTGTTTGGCCCCGCAGCGAGAGTCGGTCACCATGCCTTCATAGGTTTGCTGCCGATCCGGACCCGCTGAGGGCTCGCTCGCTGGCGTTGGAGGCGATGTTTCTGCGCCACCCAGAACGGTACCCAGAGCTCCGATTACCAGCGCCAAGGCCAAGGCGACAGCAAAAGAAAGTGTGACAATCCCAAACCAGGGGCGGGTTACCTTCATGAAAGTTAGTTCCTGCTTTCGGTTGGACGGTTGCACGCCTCTCTGTGTCCAGCAGAGGGCATTCCGCCAATGTTAGGTCGCAAGCGACGGGCCACAAGAAGCGCCCCCTCAAAGAGGGACTAAGCTACTCACACCAGAGCAGTTTGTGGATGCTCTCGCGCGGGTGGTTACAGTATTACCGGGCAAGAGTTTCCTTGGCCGCGGCAGAGTTTGCTCGATACAGTGTTTCCTGTAGACACCTGGGCGCAGACGCAACCCGCGCAAATGACTTGGACGCGTTGTTGCAAGAACTGAGAACAGCTGGCGTTCAGGTTGATCCCCACCGCTTGGCCTGGATCATGGACCCGGATGGTAATCGGATCGAACCATGGGAACCGCCGAAGGGCGACCCGCGGTAGAGATCAAGCCTAGAGGCCGGCTCTTATCGGGTGCGCCCCGGTTAATGGTGAGCCCCGGTTAATTTGAACTCCCTCCTCTACCCCCGTATACTTACAGCCCGCCATGAAGGTAGTAGTGATCATTCCCGCGGCTGGTCTTGGGACGCGCATGGCGCCGGTGCCCAGCGCTCAGGACAAAGGTAAGAAGTCCGCTCCGTCCAAGCAGTTCACCGACTTGGGCGGGAAACCGATTCTCATACACACGCTGCGCAAATTTGCCGCCGTCGACGCGGTGACAGAAATTTGGGTGGCACTGAGGGCAAGCGAAATTGCGGGCTTTCGCGCTCGATTGGAAACCGAAGCGAATGACGTCGTGAAAAAGAAAAAAGTCGAACTCGTGGCCGGCGGCGAGCACCGCCAGCAATCAGTGGCGAACGCGCTCAATGCGGTTTCTGCTGCCGAGGACGACATCGTCTTGGTGCACGACGCAGTGCGGCCCTTTGTGACCACGGACATTACCAGGGAAGTAATCGAAGCAGCTCGAAAATACGGCGCAGCTATAGCAGGACTGCCCGCGGTCGATACCGTGAAGCAAGTCGAGCGCACCGCCGACGGTGCGCTGGTTAAGGCGACCATCCCTCGTGAGCGCGTGGTGATGGCACAGACCCCGCAAGGCTTCCGGTACGGCGTACTCAAAAAGGCATTCGATGAAGCAGCGGCCGATGGATTTCTCGGAACCGATGAAGCCTCCTTGGTGGAACGCGCGGGACATGAAGTCGCAGTCGTGATGGGTTCACCGAGAAATATCAAAATCACGAGCCCGGCAGACATGGAACTCGCGGAGTTCTACCTCAAGAAATAAGCAGCAGGTTCTCCAAGACGAAGACAGATCCCACAAGTGCTGAAGAAGAACTCGAAACTCGAAACTCAAAACTCGAAACTTGCGGTTCGCGTTGGCTACGGGTTCGACTCCCACGAGTTCCGTCCTGGAATTCCGCTGAAAATTGGCGGCATCAAGCTCAAGCATGACAAAGGACTAGGCGGACATTCCGATGGGGATGTCTTGCTCCACGCCGTCACTGACGCGCTGCTCGGGGCCGTGGCCGCACCCGATATCGGAGCGCTGTTTCCACCCTCAGACCCGAAGTGGAAGGATGCGGACTCGGTAATCTTTCTCCGCCAGGCCTTGAAACGTGTGCGTGCGGCTGGATATGCCATCGCCAACATCGATGCCAGTCTGATCCTGGCGGCACCGAAGATCGGTCCTCATGCTGGCGTGATTCGCGTTCGCCTGGCTGAGTTGCTGGGCATTACCGCGAATTGTGTTGGGCTGAAGGCCAAAACCCCGGAGGGACTGAACTCGGAAAACGCGGTGTTGGCCCATGTAGTGGTGCTGCTTGAAGGAATCCAAAAAAAGTCTTCCCCGCGCCGTTCACCATGGAGGAAAAGGGCGCCATAATAAATGTCACAATCCGATGGGACAGACAAGAGCGGATCATTTCGGTCCAGTCCGAGCCCTTGAAACCGGCTGGGATCGGCAGGGCTAACCAGCCTCGACGGGAGCAAATACTTTCCCGGCAGAAGGCCAAACTCCGACTAAAAGCGGCGATCGGTAGCCAGCACAACATGAGCACCCAGAGCCTTGCCAGGTGCCTATGGGTGCATCATAAGCCTCGCAGTATGCTCACTTGGATCACGTTATATTGCTGAGGGCAAGCGTGTTACGTCGCCTAATGCAGCCTGAATCCTAAGTACTCCATTTACCGCCCACGCCACTCTGCTATACTAATCAAGACGCTGTAGCCACGGTTTGCTCGTGACGCGGGATCCTTTGTTGGATCAGCCCCATCTCCGCTTTTCCTGCTGGCCGTTTTATTTCAGCACATTTTATGTGTGAGCGGCACGAGAACAAGGACGCGAGTCTGAGTATCTGACCCTAGGCCCCTCCAGAAAGAACATACTAGTTAATGACAACATTTGCAGAACTGCCCTTGTCTTCTGCCTTGCAGCAGAAGCTGGCAGCAGCCGAATTCACTATCCCAACGCCTATCCAGGCACAAACTATTCCCCATGCGCTGGCCGGGAAAGATGTAATTGCCACCGCTCAGACCGGAACCGGCAAGACGCTGGCCTTCCTCATCCCGCTTATCGAGAGGTTGCAGCAGCAGCCGTCGCGCCAGGTTCATGCGCTTGTGCTACTACCCACGCGCGAGCTGGCCATGCAGGTCAATGCCGAGTACGAGAAACTCCGCAGCCGTAACCTGCCGAAGTCGGCTCTCGTTATCGGCGGCCTTTCGGAAAAACCGCAGATTGCAGCGGTGCGCGCCGGCTCTAGTCTCGTTATTGCAACCCCCGGACGCCTGCAGGATTTCATCACCCGTCACCTGATCGACCTGCGGCAGGTGAAAGTTCTGGTCCTCGACGAAGCCGACCGCATGCTGGATATGGGCTTTCTGCCCGCAATTCGTCGCATCCTTTCCATACTTCCGCAAGGCAAGCAGACACTATGCTTCTCAGCCACGATGGAACAGTCCGTGGCAGGGCTCGTCCGCGATTGCACGCACCATCCGATACGCGTGGCCGCAGGCTCCGTTCTCAAGCCGGTAGAAAGCGTTGAATTGCATGCCTACGAGGTTCGCCCCGCGGAAAAATTGGACGTCCTACGCCAGCTCCTGTACGCAGAAAAGGGTCTGACTTTGATCTTCACCCGTACCAAGCGAGGCGCCGAACGCCTGACGAAAGAATTGGTCCAGGATGGTTTCTCGGCCGCGATGATCCACGGCGGTCGCTCGCAATCACAACGGAACGGCGCCCTCAGCGGATTCCAAGACGGCCGCTTCAAAGTTCTGGTGGCCACCGATGTAGCTTCCCGCGGCCTCCATATGGACGATGTAGCGCACGTCATCAACTACGACCTGCCCAGCCTCGCGGAAGATTTTATCCACCGCGTTGGACGGACCGGCCGCGCCGGTAGCCTGGGACGCGCCTCCACTCTAGCTGCTGGCGTCGAGGTTATGGGGCTGCGGCAGATTGAGCGCACTCTGCAGCTTCGCATTGAACGCAAACAGGTAGATGCTTCTTACGCTCCGCTGCCCAAGCGCTTCGTCAAGAACACTCTGGCCACCCGCACCCTAACCGCGCTGGAAGGCGAGGTCTTCGCCTAGCCACTCCGCGTTCTCTGCGGCGGTTCTCAGCTGCACTCCGCGATTAGAGATTTTCTTGCGTGTACTGCAAGACCGCCGCCGAGACCCGTCATTTCCCCCGCCGCCTTTCCGGCTTTTGGAACGGGATGAGACGGTTTTACTCTCGGACGATGGCGAACGCCCTCCGAGAAGGTCTTCCTACTTCGACCAAGAAAAATCTGATGATCTCTCCTGCCGTGAACTGCCGAGTGTTCGACTTCCGTAAAGTTGCAAGATTGTCGGAAACTGTCCCGATCGTCGTGCCGAAGTTGGGGCTGCTCTTGTTACCGTTCAGGATATTGCTCGTATCGTCGGGCGTGACATTGAAGACGCAGCCCGCAGTGGGGTGGCGCTCGTTCTGAAACAATTCGTTGGTTACGGTTTGCTCGACGTTGTCCGGGTGCAGACCAGTTCCGCACAGCGCCACTCTGGGGACTCGGTCAACGCCTCTTCTTCCTTCACGACGGCCGCACCAGCGACCTCATGCAGGCCATCCCACTTCACTCTTTCAGTTCGAACCAGTATTGCTCGCAGATTTCCTCAGCCCAGTTGTTTTACGTTCTCACCACCAACAGCGTCGGCGAACCCCAGATTTCCGGCACCTTCTGCAACTCGGAGGCTAACACGGTGATCAACAACTTCAACTACTTGAGTACGCCACAGCAACAGGACCTCCTCAACTTTTTGAGAGTCTGTAGCCGGGGGACGGTTGTCATTACTTCGCTTTACCGCCCCTGGGGCGCTCGCCGGTCTCTTGAAGTTGTGGCGACCATTCAGGGGATGCTCCTCCCGCATCCCCTATATTTCTTCTTGCTCCCTAGGGACGGCCGCCACGTTGTCCAGCCGAGCGAGCAGCCTTTCCTTGGTCCGGGAATATTCTCCCGTCTCACCAAGTAAGGTCATCAGCCCAAACCTGCTCTTAACCTATTGATAATTGCTTATTTACGCAGAGTGCTCGCCGGTCCGAGCTCTGGCAGGCGACTTGCACCGATAATCCCTGGACCCCAACTCAAGATTGTGCATACGTTTTCCTCTGGGGACAGGAGGGACCTATGAAAAAACTTGCACTGACTTTCGCGCTCGCATCCGCGTTCTTTGGCACTGCGTTCGCGCAGGTCGCGGCGGATTCCCAAGCTTCGTCTTCGGCCTCGGGCAACGCATCGGCGACGGCGGGGCAGAACTCCGCTGCCCTCGCGGCCGGCACCACCATGGGCGCCACATTGAACAAATCCGTGGACGCGCGTCATGCCAAAGTAGGAGACCAGGTGACAGCCAAAACCACCGAAGCCGTGCAATCAGACGGCAAGGTGGTCATTCCCAAGGGCTCGACTCTGGTCGGGCACGTCACCGAAGCAACTGCCCGTGCCAAGGGGCAGTCACAGTCTTCCCTGGGTATTGCGTTTGATCGCGCCATCTTGAAAGCAGGCCACGAGCTCCCGCTTCATGCCGACATCCAGGCCTTGGCCGCGAGCAGTGCTGTCGCGTCGGCCAGCGCAAATGAAATGGAAGCCGACGCCATGGCCTCTGGAGGAGGATCAGCCTACGGCCACTCTTCCGCCAGCCGCCCCGGCATGGTGGGCGGAGTTGGCTCAACCGTGGGCGCGACCGCAGGCACTGTGACGAATACCGCAGCCGGTGTCTCGGGGTCCGCAACCTCAGCCGTGGGTAGCACCGCCGGTTCCGCCGCGGCCACGGCCCATCTTACCTCCCAGCTCACCGCCAGCAGCACCGGTGTAATGGGCATGCCCGGATTGGCCCTGAGCACCCAATCCTCCACCGCAGCCCAGGGTTCGGTGATCACCTCGTCCAAGCAAAACGTCCATCTGGACGGCGGCACACAAATGGTCCTGCGCGTCAACAGCCAGTAACAACTGCTCAGAGATGGTTGGCGTTTAGAGGGGCGGTCAGAATCGACCGCCTCTGTTATCTCAGGGCGTTGCTTCGCGCTCTTCCTGGTTATTGTTTTTTTACCGCTTCCGGAAAACCTCAAAAATCAGATTGAAGAATTGAACCAGAGACACGCCAATGGCGACGTAAACTGCAATTTCCAGTCTGCGGCCCGCCTCCTCAGTCTTTCGCAGCAGATCCGCAACGTCGTTGGTGGCCTGGCATAGCGTTTCGGCAAGCTGTTCAAAATGCTGGGTCGAGCTCCTCATTTTCTCCGTCACCCTCGACATCGCCACCGACGCTTCCGCAAGTTGCTGGCCGTTGCGCAGATCGAGTTCAGCCTTGCAGGCTGACCACCAGGGGCTCCCCGGGGCACTGTCGTACATCCGCTGCCGAATCTCTTCATACGACCGGTTCCGCAACAGTTGCACCAGGGCCTGAACGTTATCCACCGCCTTCGTGTCGTGCGTTCTTTTGTCCTCCGTAAATACCGGCATATCTCAGGAGTCTAGCAGCCAACCTTGTTCGCGTTGAGATGCCCGAGGTTCAATTCCGACCCTTGGCTCTCAGCCGGAATTGAGTACAGGTAACGACGTTACCCCTGTCCATCCAGCCATAAGGTCTCTCAGTCTTTCGAGACTCGTGAAGTGCCCTGGCAAAAACCGGCAATCCGCGTTCCACACTGCTGCGGCAACGTTTCAGTAGGTTCCACGCCATAAAACCGAAGACGGCGGAGCAAAGCCAGGAAGCGGCAATAAGTAGTTAGCTACTGTCTTCGCCGACCTTCAACACGGCCAGAAATGCCTCTTGGGGGATGTCAACCCGGCCGATCCTCTTCATGCGTTTCTTGCCCTCTTTCTGCTTTTCGAGCAGTTTGCGCTTCCGCGAGATGTCTCCCCCGTAGCACTTGGCGATGACGTTCTTGCGAATGGCCGAGACAGTTTCGCGGGCAATGACTTTGGCTCCGATGGAAGCTTGGATCGCCACCTCAAACATTTGCCGGGGAATGAGTTGCCTCATTTTGGAGACCAGCGCCTTACCGCGCTCATAGGCGAAATCGCGGTGCACAATCACAGAGAGGGCGTCGACCGGTTCGCCGGCCACAAGGATGTCGAGCTTCACCATCGGCGATTGCCAATAATCGGCCAGATGGTAGTCGAGAGAAGCATAGCCGCGCGAGACCGACTTCAGGCGGTCGTAGAAATCTAGCACAATTTCGTTCAATGGCAATTCGTAGTGCAGCATCACGCGGGATGAGCTGACGTATTCAAATGTCTTCTGCTTGCCACGCTTGTCCTCGACCAGCTTCAGGATTCCGCCGACATACTCTTCGTTGGTCAGAATCGTGGCCAGAATCACCGGCTCTTCTACTTTGGCGATCACGCTGGGGTCGGGCCATCGTGAGGGGTTATCCACTTCGATCAATTCGCCGTCGGTTTTGGTGATCTTGTAGCGCACGCCGGGGGCGGTGGTGATGAGTTCAAGCGCAAATTCACGTTCCAGGCGCTCCTGGATGATTTCCATGTGTAGCAGTCCCAGGAAGCCGCAGCGGAATCCGAAACCCAAAGCAACAGAGCTTTCCGGCTCGAAAAAAAACGATGAATCGTTCAGCCGCAATTTTTCCAGGGCTTCACGCAGCCGGGTGTGCTCGTGCGCATCCACGGTATAAAGGCCGGCGAAAACCATGGGCTTGATTTCTTCAAAGCCGGGCAAAGGCTCGATAGCGGGATTGGCGTCATCCATGATGGTGTCGCCAATTTTGGTGTCGGCCACGTTCTTGATGTTGGCAATGAGGAAGCCGACTTCGCCGGCGCGCAGCTCATCGACCTCAACCGGCTTGGGAGTGAGTACTCCGAGAGTTTCCGCGTCGAAGGTGGTGCCGTTCGACCACAACCGAATCCTCTGGCCCTTACGCAGAGTGCCCTGAAAGACGCGCGTCAGGATGACGACGCCGCGGTAAGGATCGAACCAGGAGTCGAAAATCAACGCCTGTAGTTGATTATCCGGATTCCCTTTCGGCGGCGGAACGCGTTTCACGATGGCTTCGAGGACGTCCGGCACGCCCTCTCCGGTTTTGGCGCTGATTAGAACGGCATCGGTGGCGTCAAGTCCGACCGCACCTTCAATCATCTCCTTGGTGCGCGGGACATCGGCGCTGGGCAGGTCGATCTTGTTGATCACGGGAATGATCTCCAGGCCGTGATTGATGGCTAGGTAAGAATTAGCCAGGGTTTGGGCTTCGACGCCCTGGGAGGCGTCGACGATGAGAAGCGCGCCCTCGCAGGATGCCAGCGAGCGCGAGACTTCATAGGAGAAATCCACGTGACCGGGCGTGTCGATGAGGTTGAGCTGATAAAGCTGACCATCCTGGGCCGTGTACATCATGCGGACCGCATGGGCCTTGATGGTGATGCCTCGCTCGCGCTCCAGGTCCATGGAGTCGAGTACCTGGGCCTGCATCTCGCGGGCTGTCAGTGAGCCAGTGAGCTCAAGCAAGCGGTCGGCCAGGGTGGATTTACCGTGGTCGATGTGCGCAATAATGGCGAAGTTGCGCAGAAAAGCAGCGTCCATGGGTGCGGGGGGCAATGCTTGATTTTAACAGGCAAGTGAGAGTTCTCAGTTTTTGGCTGTCGGGCAGTGACTGCAAGCTTTCCGCACAAGCTACTGTTTCTTCGGTAGAATCCTGCCGGTGGTGGTCGAAGGAATGAACATGCGCAAAGTGCTTACTGCAACCCTATTGCTATCTGTCAGCTCTGTGGTGATGGCACAGACTCTATCCCCGCAGGTGCGCGACTTTGTAAAAGTGGATGCTCCGGTTGTGGCTTTGACCCACGTACGCGTCATTGATGGCACCGGCGCAGGTGCGCCCGAAGACCAAACCGTCATGATCTTCAAAGGAAAAATCTCGGCTGTCGGAAATGCCGCGTCGGTCAGTGTACCGAGTGCAGCGAAGGTGCTCGACTTGCACGGCTACAGCGTGATTCCGGGCCTTGTCGGCATGCATGACCACATGTTTTATCCCATGGGGGATGTGATCTTCGGTGAGATGGGTTTCAGTTTTCCACGTCTTTATCTTGCGGGAGGCGTGACTACGATCCGCACCACCGGTTCCCTGGAACCTTACACTGATCTGGAGATCAAGAAAAAGATTGACGCTGGAAGAATGCCGGGGCCAAAGATTCACGTCACCGGCCCATATCTGGAGGGTGCGGGTTCGTGGGCTTTGCAATTGCACCAGCTCACCGGGCCGGAGGATGCTACGAAGACGGTCAATTACTGGCTGGATGAAGGGGTAGACAATTTTAAGGCGTATATGTTCATTACCCCTGCCGAGCTGGCTGCCGCGGTGACCGCGGCGCACAAGCGCGGGGCGAAAGTTACAGGGCATTTGTGCTCCATCGGCTTTCGCGAAGCGGCATCACTCGGGATCGATAACCTTGAGCACGGCCTGGTGGTCGACACGGAATTCTTTCCCTCGAAGAAGCCGGGCGAATGCCCTGATGAACCAAAGGATGCTGAACTTATTTCCCAGCTTGACGTAGCGGCGGGTGCGGTGCATGACATGATTGTGGACCTGATCCAGCATCATGTGGCGGTCACTTCCACCCTGCCCGTGTTTGAGATGGGAAGTTTCGCAGGCCGACCCACGGTTCAGAAGCGCGTTCTCGATGCGCTATCGCCGGACGCTCGAGGCGTCATCGCCGGTTTCGGCGATCAGCGCGAGGTCGAGCTTTTGGTCGAAGCAGGATTCACGCCCGTGGAAGCGATTCACATCGCCACTGCGAACGGCGCGCAGTTCCTGGGAGAGCTGGACCGCATCGGAACCATCGCTGTGGGCAAGCAGGCCGACCTGGTGGTGATCAAAGGCGATCCTTCGCAAAAGATCGACGATATTGAGAATGTGGAAACCGTTTTCAAGGATGGAATCGGTTACGACTCGGCGCAGCTGATTGAGTCGGTGCGCGGCGTGGTGGGAAGCCGGTAACCGAGCACTGAGCAGTCAGCATTCAGCCGACCATGCCCTGCTCAGTTCGCCCACCGTGCGCGGTTAAATGGCTGAGGCTTGCGCTTCCATCCTGTGCTGGCCCCTCAAGTTCTCCGTACCATCAGATCACATGATCGTGCTGGCTTCCGCTTCGCCTCGCCGACAGGAACTTCTGCGCCGTGCAGGCATTCCTTTCACGGTACAACCAGCCCAAATCGACGAGACCCCTCACCAGGGAGAGTCGCCACGGAATTGCGCCCAGAGGCTGGCGCGGGAAAAAGCCTTATATGTCGTCAAGAGGCGGCCGGGAGAATGGGTGCTCGGCGCCGATACCGTGGTTGTGATCGATGAAGCCATCCTGGGAAAGCCACACGATGAAAACGATGCCGCTCGCATGCTGCGGCTGTTGTCGGGGCGCACGCACAGAGTGATTACGGGTGTGTGCCTGGGCGGAGACAGACTGGCCAGCGGTCAGTGGTCAGCGGCAAGTGCTGCCAAACCGCTGAAAACGCAGGACCGAGAACTAAGAACTTGGGTTGAAGACGCTCGCTCAGAGACAACGCTGGTGACGATGTGTGATCTGTCTGACGCCGAAATACGTAGCTACATCGCTACCGGAGAGCCGATGGATAAAGCCGGAGCGTATGCGATTCAAGGTATCGCATCGCGCTGGATTCCACGCGTTGCAGGGGATTACAACAATGTCGTAGGTTTGCCGGTGGCCTTAGTGTACCGAATGTTGATGGAACGAAGTCTGATCTGAGCAGTGAATCTAATCGGCGAGTGGCTGATGAACGAGGAGTTAAGATTTCTTCTCTTCTGTATCGTCTTTATCGTCGGACTTCTCATCGTGCTTCATGGCGGACTTGAAATTACGAAGCCCCTCGCCTAGGCTCTTTCCCAGGGTAGCAAACTTACTCGGACCAAAAAGCAGGAGCGCTATCCCCACGATCAGGAGAATTTCCCAGAGGCCTAGTTTGCCTTCCATTGCGTCGAGCTCCTCTTAGCCAGCCCAGTCAGGCGCGGTGGTGCGCTCGCTTGGAAAAGTCTAGGCCACATTACCGCGGGAGTCAAAAGAGACAAGATCGCGAACGCCTCCGTGTAAACCAGAGCGCTCACGCAGCGATCGCGGTCGAGTCTGTCATTCAAGAAGACAGTCGCCTTGGAGGCGACGGCCATGCTCAAACCTTGCTTTCGAGTTCAAGCCCTGCTTTTCTGCCTTCACGCTGTCGTGGCAATTGGCGTGCAGAATCCATCTTCGACGCCGCAAGCTCCAGCCTAGCACCGTAGAACCAGCGAGCCTTACACCGGGGATCTCTCTATTTTCGATTCGCCGGGCAGGGACGAGCGTCTTCAGATCAACCGCGTCATGGATATTCTGGCAATTGGTCCGGGAAAAACAGTCGCCGACATCGGTGCCGGATCCGGATGGTTCACCGTACGAGCCGCCAAGCGCGTGGGGGACGCCGGCATGGTCTACGCCGTCGATATCAATCCTGAAGCCGTTCGCTACATTGATGAACGCGCGCACAAAGAGAAGTTGCACAACGTGAAGACAATCTTGAGTACAGCCGACGACCCTACGCTACCTGCGGCTGCGATTGATTCTGTGCTGCTGCTCAAGACTTACCACGAGGTCGAGAATCCAGTTATTGTTTTGCAAAAGTTGCGCGCCTCGCTTCGTCCTGGGGCCAAAGTTGGAATTATTGACCGCAACGGAAATGGCGAAAATCATGGGGTGTCACGCGATGTTGTACTTCGTGAGGCATCGCAGGCGGGCTACAAGTTGCTGGAGCAGTATGACTTTGTGAAGGGCGACAAGATGGATTACTTCCTGGTGATTATTCCAAAACCATAATCTCATCGACCACCGACCAAGTGGTGCGCGTGAGGTCGGCAAAAGCCGCCGGCAAGTCGGAGTCTGGGGCAGCGCCCTCCGGACTTGCCCAAGCAACTTCCATCGCTGCTCCATCGTCGAAGTACGGTTCGATGACGGCGTTCCATCCTGGAGAATTCCGCTTCGGATCGGCTCGTGCATGGTTCTGTACATGCCTTCGCAGGCCCGGCAGCCTATGGGCCAGAGGCCCAGAAACTTCCCTCAAGTGTCGCCGAAATTCTTCGCTGCTCATGCCCGGGCGTTTGTAGATGACCACCATGAACTTGAGCATCGATCTCCCCGACATTCAGGAATGCTCAATCATTCCGGCCAACAATGACGCCCGGCGTGGCAATTCCGAGATCACGATATGCTCGTGAATTGCGTGGGCGCCGTCACCCACTCCGCCCATGCCATCGAGAGTGGGAATGCCCAGGGCGGCGGTGAAGTTGCCGTCAGAACCTCCCCCGACGGCGGCCTCTTGCAATCTCCAGTCGATCTGTGAGGCGATGCTCTTCGCCTTCTCGTAGAGCGCAGCAACCCCTGCGGTCCGCTCCATGGGCATTCGGTTGATACCGCCTGAAATCTTGAGGCTGCAATGCTGGTCGAAGGGTTTGAGCGAGCGTAGTTTTCGGTCGACTCCCGCGGCCTGCTTTGCACTTTGAATCCGCACGTCGATCATTGCGGAAGCTCCGGCAGCGATCACGTTGCTGCGGGTTCCGCCCTGGATGACGCCAACATTCATTGACAGGCCGCGACGTAAATCAGTCAACTTGTTGATGATGACTACTTGCTGCGCGAGCTCAAGAATCGCACTGTGCCCTTGTGTCGGGTCGAGGCCAGCATGCGCCGACACTCCTTGAACTTTCAGCGTGTATTCACCAACGCCCTTACGGGAGGTTTTTACGGCTCCGCGGAGTCCAGCGGCCGGTTCTAACACCAGCACCGCCGCGCATTCTCTAGCCAACGCTTCGGTGATCGAGCGGGACGATTCGCTGCCCACCTCTTCATCGGAGACCAGCAGGACCTTGACCGGGCGTGGCAATCCCCCGTGCCCAGCCTGGAACGCCTCAATGGCATGCAGCATCAGCGCAATGCCCGACTTCATGTCGAACGCGCCGGGACCATACAGTCGGCCATTTTCAATCCGGCAGGGCATGCCTGCCAACGTCCCCAGCGGATAAACGGTGTCATAGTGTCCCAAGAGAAGGACGGGCTCGCCGGCGCCAGCCGGGAAGTCAACGCGCAAATGGTCGCCGAACCGGCGGTTGCGGTGGAAATGTGTTCGTCCGCTGAGGGCTTCAAACTTTGCGCAAAGAAGTTGACCTAAACGGTCGGCTGCTTGTTTGTTGTCGCTCGGGGATTCGATCTCGACCAATTGCCGAATGGTCGCGGCCATCTCGTCCTGGCGTTTCTCGAAATGGCGCAGACGTTCCCGCCAGGCGGTTTGCCCGATCGTCTGTGCCCGATCTGGCCTGGCTTTCTTATTGGCAGTCATCGCATTTTTTTTAGTCATCTTTCTCACAGTCGTCTTGGGCTGCTTCGATCGCTGAGAGTGAGGATGGCAATGGTTCGAGCTCGACCCTGCCCTCAGTTGCCATGCGCGGTACAGTATAATCTTCAGGCCAATTGAGATGATTCCATGACCACTCACCCTGCAACGGAATCGCAGCCTGCTGCGACCACGGCGGTGCTCGATATTCACGATATTTTAAAGATTTTGCCGCATCGTTACCCCTTGCTGTTGATTGACCGCGTGCTTGAACTGAAACGAAAAAAACGCATTGTCGCCATTAAGAACGTGACCATCAACGAGCCTTTCTTTTGCGGACATTTTCCCGGCCTGCCCATCATGCCCGGTGTATTGATCGTGGAGGCAATGGCACAGGCCGCCGGGGCGCTGCTGCTTACAGAAGTGGAAGACCGCACTGGCAAGCTGATAGTTTTCACCGGCATCGATCGTGCCCGCTTCCGCCGTCCTGTGGGTCCGGGCGATCAGCTGCGGCTGGAAGTGGAGCTGACTGGGTGGCGCGAGGTCCCGAGCATGATTGCCGCGCGCATGCAAGGGGTCGCGTATGTGGGCGAAAAGCGCGTTGCCGAAGCGACGTTGTCTTGCCAACTGATCGACAGCACTCGCGGACAGAGCCCCGCCGCCGGCGACGCAGAAGACGAAGGATAGCAGACGCCACTTGAGTTCATGAGCGTTCATCCTACTGCCATCATCGATCCGCGCGCCAAGTTCCCGGCATCATGCAAGGTCGGTCCCTATTGCGTGATCGGCGCTGACGTTGAGCTGGGCGAAGGTTGTAGGCTGGTTTCGTATGTCGCCATCGAGGGTCCAACGAAAATCGGCGCCCACAATAGTTTTCTCCCTTTTTGCGCCATCGGTATGGCGCCGCAGGATGTTTCTTACAAGGGGGAGCCCACCCGCCTGGAGATAGGCGAGCACAACGAAATTCGTGAGTTCGTGACCATCAATCGCGGCACGGTCAAAGGTGGCGGCATCACGCGCGTAGGCAGTCATATTTTGCTCATGGCTTACGCCCACATTGGCCACGACAGCTCGGTGGCGGATCATGCCATGTTGGTCAATGGGGCCACTCTGGGCGGTCACGTGACAATCGAAGAGCGGGCTGTGGTGGGCGCTTTGAGCGCCGTGCATCAGTTCGTGCGCGTCGGAGCGCACTCGTATATCGGCGCCGGCGCCATGATTACTCAGGATGTTCTCCCGTTTTCCATGACGTCCGCCGCGCGCGAGACCCATGCCTACGGCTTGAACAAGGTGGGCTTGGAACGGCGCGGGTTTTCAAAGCAGCGAATTCGAAAGATTCAGCAAGCGTATAAGATTCTTCTTGCCTCCAAGCGCAACACCACACAAGCCCTGGAAAAGCTGAAGTCTGAGCCTGATCGCGGTGAGGACGTGGACATGTTGATCCGGTTCATTGAAGCGTCGGAACGTGGAGTGATCAAGTAGCACTAGCAGATTGGCCAAAATCCCGGACAGAGCTTCTGGCCATACCGTGCGCCGGGCAAGCTTGATTCTTGCAGCAGTCGCGAATCCAGAGTTGTCGCCAGTTCCTGGTCGAGCATGAGGCCCACAGGTTTCTTGATGTTCTCTTCTCTTCGGCTTCGGTCCGCCGCTCCCGGAATTGGTAAGAACCGACCTTGTACAGCTTGAGGCCGAAATCGAGTTCTCCTGCAGGCTCGCCTTCGGGCGGCTTGAGCATAGAAACTGCCGCGTGGCGCCAGTTCTCATAGCGACCGGCCCAGAGGTGAACGGCGGATCGCGGATGAGAGGCGGCGGTTCGGCCATGTAAGCCCGCGAGAAAGCTAGTCAACCCAGGGGCTTGAAGTAGAGAAGAAAATTGTGCTCCTTGGTTGAATGACATCATCAAGGATGTTATGAATTTGATCCGGGCCCATTCCCGCTGCGGGAGCGCATACTAACAGTGCCAGAACGAATCGGCATCATCGCCGGCAATGGCAGGTTTCCCTTCCTGGTTTTCGATGCGGCTCGCGCCCAGGGCTACGAGGTGGTGGTGGCTGCGATCAAAGAAGAGACGGATCCTGAGATCGAGTTTCGCGCCGCGGCTTCGGTTCATTGGCTATCTTTGGGCGAGCTTTCGAAGCTGATTGAAACCTTCAAACGAGAAGGCGTGCAGCGCGCCGTGATGGCCGGCCAAATCAAACACAAACAGATTTTCTCCAGCATTCGTCCCGACTGGCGTTTGGCCAAGCTGCTGCTTTCGCTTACCAGGCGCAACACCGATTCCCTGCTGGGCGCAGTCGCCAAGGTGCTGGCCGATGAGGGTATCAGGCTAGAGAATTCCACCTGGCTGCTTGAACCTTTGCTGGTTAAGCCTGGCTTAATCACTCGGCGTGCGCCTAGCGAGCCCGAGCGCAAAAATATCGAATATGGACGCTTGGTCGCCCGCCAACTCGTGCAACACGACATCGGGCAGACGGTGGTGATTGCAGAGACGGCTTGCGTGGCGGTGGAAGCCATGGAGGGAACCGACGCCACGATTGAGCGTGCCGGTCATATCATGCACACGCTGGAAGGGGATGCCTCCACACTGAGCCGCGCCCTCACCGTGGTGAAGAGTTCCAAGAATAATCAGGACATGCGCTTCGATGTTCCCGTCATCGGGGTGAAGACCATCGACGTGATGCAGGCTGCGGGAGCGGTTTGTCTCGCTCTGGATGCCGGAAAATGTTTGCTGCTGGACGGCGAGAAGATTCTCGAAGCAGCGAACGCGGCTGGGATCGCCATCATTGCTGATCCGGTCTGAGAGACGCCTTCACCAGATCGGTCGCCACACGCTGGATCTGGGGATCACCGCCAAAACCATTGAGCCATGTCACTTCTGGTTCGCGACGAAACCAGGTCATTTGTCGTTTTGCGTAATTGCGGTGGGCCTGCTGAGCGGCCCGCAGCGCTTGCTCGCGAGAGAAATCTCCGTGCAAGAATTCAACCGCCTGTCTGTAGCCGAGAGAAGCCAGCGGGCGAGCGGCGTCGCCATATGTTTGCAGCAAGGGCTCGGTCTCCTGGATCAGCCCATGTTCGAACATGTCCTGCGCCCGTTGATTGATGCGCTCATAAAGCGCATTCCGATCGGGATCGAGGCCTATACGCAGAATGCGAAAGCCGCGCAAGGGGTCGCGACCCTGCTGTCGCCACAGCTCCGTCACCTTGCGGCGCGAGGCCAGGCAAACTTCAATGGCACGGATCAGCTTGGGCGTGTCATTGGCATGTATCTTTTCCGCAGCCGCACGATCGAGATGGTGCAAGAGGCGGTGCAAGTGGTTGGAGCCTCGGCTGGCGTGATGTTCCCGCAGACGCTGGCGTAGTTTCTCAGAGCGTTGAGGGCCGGGAAAGAGTCCTTCAAGTAGCGCGCGCAAGTAGAGCCCGGTACCTCCCACCACGATTGGCAAGTGCCCGCGAGAGTCGATTTCCTTGATTACCTGCCGCGCTTGCCGCGCATACTGACCGGCGGTGATGTACTCGGTAGGAGCAACAAAATCGAGAAGGTGATGCGGCGCGCGGCGGCGTTCCGCAGCGGCAGGCTTGGCCGTGCCGATTTCAAATTCGCGATACATCGCGACCGAATCGCAGTTCACTATCTCGCCGTCGAAGCGCTCGGCCATGGCCAGCGATAAGGTGGTCTTTCCGCTGGCAGTAGGGCCGACAATAACCAGCAACAACGGGTCCAGTCGTCTCTCAGGCACCTGAGTCGGCACGCCGGACCTCTTCAGCGCAGGCTCCAGTGAATGGTGTGCCAATAGCGGGCGAGTGTGATAGCGAGTATCAGGAATGCGATCAGCAGCAGGCCTGTCGTCTCAGTGGCATAGAGGGAGTGCCGCTGATGCTTGCGGGAAGAAGAATGGCTTGGACGCCCGACGGTGGGCATGGGTATATTGTAACGCCGGGCAGCTAAACTCGATT
>WNFA01002459.1_pt1 | contig 21685 bp, 24 predicted proteins | sample 5400481 | NCBI WGS metagenome assembly WNFA01 (sample SAMN13153340, study PRJNA577476) | soil metagenome | isolation source: 120 cm saprolite under Douglas fir tree site 2 hole 1 replicate 2 | place: USA:California | collected 2015-04-18
GCCGGTACCGGCGGGGGTGGCGGAACCTGGAGCGGAGGGACTGTCCCGCTGCAGGAAGAAGAAGTAATTCAGGCAATCCGCATGCTGACCCACTTCGGGCAGGCTGCGCAGGATCCGAATGCCAACCCGGAAGAATTCATGAAAGCCGAGTTCAGCAAAGCGCCCGAAGGCGCCAAGCTGAATCTGGCTGCGTTGCTCGAAAGCTTGTCGAAGCAGGTTACGACTACGGCCGAACAAAGCGACACGCCGCTGTTGATGAAGGCGGCTGAACACATGGCCATCCGCTTCGCTCTGGACCGCTATCAGAAGGGTGAAGTCAAGGTCAATGCCGTACACCAGATGATGGAGCACATGAGCCGTCAGATGGACACGCTGCGGCAGATCCTGCGCGTGCAGGAAGACAAGATGTCGAAGGCGAACATCCTGGTTGAGTCGCACGCCGACATTCTGGACCGAATGTTTTGGGCGGAGGTGCCGGAGGCAGGAAAGAAGAGCGTGCTGCTCTCAAGCGAGGCGGCCTGCGTGCCACCCCGCAATATCCGCCAGTTCGTCGCGACAACGAGCTAGCAGCCAAGATTCTGATCAACTACAGCAGCGGCCTGGACGCCAGGGATCTGGATCCGCGGCGTAAGACGGCCATTGGCCTGGCACAGATTGCCGACCTTTACGCCAGTGCTCCCGAAGAGGTGATGCCCAACGCCATCGCCAAGATCGGCGAGAAACTCGCCCACGAAACCGACAACGAGGTCCAGAGCCTGCTCAGCGCGGCCTTCACCCGTTTTGGACAGGAATCCTGTTCCCGCAAGAAGTACAAGGCGGTCGCGGAAGTCTGCTTGTCGCTGGTCGATATCGGCAAGGAAAGGCCCTTGTTGGTGCAGGATCTGCGATCAAGGGTCGGTATCGAGAATCGGCTGCCGGAGATTATCGAAGAAGCCATTAATGCCCAGGAAGTCCCCGAGGAACTCATCAACGTTCTGCAGCAGATTCCGAAGAGCTCGGTGGAGCACCTGTCCGACCGCTTCTTCCGCTCCCAGAAGCGGGTGGAGTGCGATCGCATCGTAGAACTGGTCGGGGAACTGGGACAACCAGCCATCGACGATCTACGCGAAGTCCTGCGCATCGGCCAGCCCAGGCAAGCCGCTTCGTCGGTAGGTCTGTTGAGCCGGCTGGGCGTTACCACGTTGCTGGAACTGCTGCCTTCGCGCATGTCGGAGTTCAACCGCTTTTATCAGGACGTGCTTGTACGCCAGATCGCTTACGGCGCCGCTCCGGACCGTGGACGCACTCTGCTGGAATTGCTGGAGTTACTCGATCCCCTCATTCTTCCGGAGGCCATTGACGAAATCGGTATGAGCCTAGACCGCACCGCCAGTTCCAGCCTGATTGCGCTGGCCAGTGCTGGAGAGGCCGCCTCCCGGCCGCCCTTCGTACAACTCAAGGCCATTGAGTCTCTGGGCAGGTTACGCGAGGCCGAGGCGGTGCCGGTACTGCGCAGCATCGTGGAAGAGAAAAAGCTCTGGGGGCGCACCCAGCACCGCGAATTGCGCGTAGCCGCAGCGCAGGCGCTTTCCAAGATTGATCCGCGGTACGGATCGCAGGTGATGGCCGAAAGTGGTCTCGATGCCGCCGAACTGGCGATGAGCCCTCTTGATCCTGCGCCCGCTTGCCCCTGGGTCCGGCAGCGGCGTTATGAACGTATCATTCTGCCTCGCACGTTCTCGGCCATGCTCAGCAGTTCCTGGGGAAAATCGAACGTCGTCATGCGCGAGATGAGTCTGGGCGGTGGCATGGGCACGCGCAATGACAACCTCCGCGTAGGATCCGAGGCCAACGTTGAAATATCGGTCGGCGTGAAGAAAATCCGCGGCCAGGTCCTGCTGCGGCGCGCTCGTGTCAATGAAATCGGCTTCGAGTTCGTCAGCATGGACCTCGACAGCCGCTACCGCCTGCGTCGTATCCTGGTCGACGCTTCCGAGAAGGCTCCCGAAAACCGGGCTGGCGCCTGGGACGGCGAACGCAAGACGTAGCCCGCAACGACCATTTCCCCAATTGCCAACACTCTAGTGTAGAGACGCACGCTTGCCGCGTCTTCCCTGGCAACGCCTGAGACGTGGCAAGGCACGTCTCTACAGGAAACGTTCTTACACAGAAAGGCCCCCGCTTTGGCGGAGGCTTCTTTCGTAACGAAATCCCGACTGCGTAGTCCTTTTATGCAACTTTCACGAAGATAATCACGAGCGTGAACAATACCAGCGACTCGATAAAGGCCAGGCCTAGAATCAGCGCCAGCTGAATGAACGAACGCGCCGCAGGATTGCGAGCCTTTGCTTCGCAAGCCGCCGCACCCACTTTGCCCTGCCCTTGCGCCACCAGTCCCGCTGCGATTGCAATGGCGAAACCAGAGGTGATCGCAACCCAGTTTGTAGCCGGGCCCGCACTTCCGCTCGTTTGTGCGAAGGCCGGGACCGCCAGAATCGAAAACATCATCATCACGAACAGCAACATCACCATCTTCCGCATTGTTTTCTTCTTATGAAATTGCCGCCAGTGGGTGGTTGACGCCCTGCCTTGGGAGGCCGGCGCCCTCACGCTGGAAGCAGGGGTCAGGTCTTAAGTCTTAGGTGTCAGGAAAATCCTGTGGCCGCTTTTCCTAACACCCAAGACCTGACACCTGAGACCTTCTCTAATGTTCCTGCGCCGTCGCCTCGCCCAGATACACACAGGCGAGCAACACAAAAATATATGTCTGAACCAGCGACACGCCTATGTGTAATCCCTCAAATGCCACCGGAAGCGCCAGCGGAATCAGCGAGAAAAACACCAATGTCACCATCTCGCCTGCGAACATGTTGGCAAACAAACGGATGGTCAATGACATGATCCGGGCGAGATGGCTGAACACTTCAATCGGGAACATCAGAAAGGGCAGAAAAATGCGCACGAGCAACGGCATGTCTTTATCCTGTGGGCCGATAAAGTGTTTCAGATACCCCCAGGGCCCATTGGTGCGCACTCCGTAGTAGTTGTAGTACAGCCATGTCAGCAGCGCGCAGCCCAGTGGGACCACTGGCACCGCCGTCGGCGATTCCAGGCCTGGCACCACTCCGATCAGATTACAGGTCAGAATGAACATACCGAGCGTAATCAGGTAGGGCACGAACTTTTCCGAATGATGCCCGATGGTTTCGTGGGCCAGGTTGTTGACGAACCCGTAAATGGCCTCCATCGTGTGCTGGAGACTGCCCGGCCGCTCCACCGACAGCCGCAGACGCACCAGCCCGAAGAACACGGTCAGCAGTAGGACGACCAGGATTTCCATCGCCACCGCGTTCGTGATGGGCGCAGCGGGATTCCTCGGATGAATGCCGAGCGCGTTCAGCAGCGCCAGCACGGGCGCGCCAAAGAAATGGTTCAGGAACCTAGTGAATACCAGTTGCTCCATACAATTGTGTGAAACTACGGGGAGCTTCGAGCCTCGGGCTTCGAGGCTGAATCGGCTCGCTCGAAGCTCGCGGCTCGTAGCTCGAAGCTACTTCTGGTGAAACGCTGCGTAGGCCTCAACCCCTGCCTCGACCATCATGGCGGCCGCTGGCAAGCACAACCCCCACAGGAATCCGCGGAATGCCAATGCAGAACTTTTAAAGATAGCATACGCAGTGATACCGACCAACCCGTACCGTACCAGGAACCGGAGCACGATTGCCCAGCCCCGTTCTTTGCTTTGACGGTTGACAATGCGATCGCCCAGAGCCGCCACGCCGCTGACCAGCGTGCGGAAATTCATGTAGGAAACCACCGACCCAGCCGCCACTCCAAGTGCGCCCGCCCAACTGTAGAACCAGAACACTGCACCCAGCAGCAGAACGCCGACAACCAGCATGGTCCGCAGCATGCGGGGAATGGCGCGGGAATAGAACGAGTCCAACGGGGGGCTTTCGTCTGGATTTGGAGGGTTAATCATCCTTGGAGGAGGACATCGCCATGCGGATCATCTGGGTGAATCCCACCACAGCGCCGAAGAGCAGTCCGACGAGGTACAGCCACTTGGTGTGCAGCCAGTAGTCCAGCCCTTTGCCCAGAAAAAACCCGAGTAGGACCGCCGCCGGAATAATAAACCCGATCTCCGAATAACGCGCGAGCGCAACCAGCGGATCTTTTTTCTGGGGAGGCCCACGAACCACGAACCACGAGCAATCAATCTCCTCTTGACCTTGAGCTTCCACAGTGGGCGGTTTGGATTTGCGTTTTGGTCGTAGCTCGAAGCTCGCCGCTATTTCATCACCGCCGCTACGTGGGAGACTTGTGCAATCCCCAACGACCAGTTCACGCTTCGAATGAACGGTTCTGGATAAACTCCGATCACAATAGTCGCAAGCGCAGTTATGCCGAGGGCGGCGCGCATTCCCCAACTGACGGGCAGCCGCTCAGGCACCAGGGGCTGACGCATGAACATGGCGTTGGCAATCTTCAAGTAGTAATAGAGTCCGAACAAGACGTAGAACACAGCGAGCGACGCCAGCACATAGTGGCCGCTCTCGATCAGGCTCAGGAAAATGTAGTACTTGCCCAGAAATCCAGCCGCGGGAGGAATGCCCGCCAGCGAGAGTAGAAACAGCAACATGAGCGCCGCCTCCGCGGGCGCGCGGGAATAGAGTCCGGCCAGGTCATCGAGTTCGTCGCCGATGACGTCACGCTGGCGCAACGAGGTGATCACCGCAAACGCTCCCAGGTTCATGAAGGTATACACCATCAGGTAGATCAAGATGCCTTTGAGGCCATCGATAAAACCGGGCGTGCCCGGCTGAGAAGTCCCCATGGCGACGAAGGCGAGCAGCATGTATCCGACGTGCGCGATTGAAGAGTACGCCAACAGGCGCTTGGTGTTGTTCTGGGTGAGCGCGGCGAGATTGGCGCCGGTCATGGTGGCGATGGCGACGAACACGATCATCGGGGTGTAGATCGAACGCAGCGGATACAGGCCAAGGACGAACATCCGACCGGCGGAAAACAAAACGGGATACCCGAGGATACGCAGCAACATAGCCCAAGCGGCCGCCTTTACCGCAACGGACATGAAGCCGGTGATACTGGTCGGCGCGCCCTCGTAGGCGTCCGGCGCCCACTGGTGGAAGGGAATGGCGGCGATCTTGAACAGGAGACCGACCATCGTCGTGAGTACCGCGATGACGACCACAGGATTGTGCGGACCAAGTTTCGCGAGGGCGTTCGGCATCAGGGCAAGGTTGGTACTCCCGGTCAGGCCGTACAGCAACGACAGGCCATACGCGAAGATGCCGGAGGAAAACGCTCCCAGCAGAAGATACTTCAACGCAGCTTCGTTCGATCGGCGGTCACGCCGCAGAAAACCGACCAGCACGTAAGTAGAAATCGCCATCAGTTCCAGGCCGATGAAGATCAGCACGATGTCGATTCCGGCCGCCATGCACATCATGCCGACCACTGAAAGCAGCATCAGCGCGTAGTACTCGCCGTGGTGTTCGTTCTCGATGTCGAGATAGCGGACCGACATTAGGATCGCGATGGCCGCGCCCGCCAGAAATAAATACCAGAAGTAGATGGCGAAGCGATCCACCAGCAAGGAATTGAGAAATCCGATACCGCCCCTTGGCAATGCCCATTGAATCTGCGCGACGCACACGCCCGCGAATAGAACGCCCATGAAGGCGCCAGCGGCGTTGATCCACTTCCATTCCCGCGGCACGATCAGGTCAATCAGCAGGATGCCCAATCCAAAAATGGTCAGCTCCACCATAGGCAACATCAGCCGGTATTCGGTTGGCGAGAGGCCCATCAGCGATTGCTCCCTTTTTCTCCCAGCGGGGCCGCCGGGACTGCCTGCGCGTTCACCGGGGCGGCCCCGGCATTGTCGTGGATCGTCTGCACCAGATGGTTCACAGGCTGTTCAAGAATCTGGAAGAACGGCTTTGGGTAGAGTCCGATCCAGAAGGCCAGGATGACCAGCGGCGCGAACGTCAGAAGCTCGCGCGGCGTCAAGTCGTGCAGCTTTTCGTTCTTCGGATTCGTGACCGGGCCGAAAAAGACGCGCTGATACAGCCACAGCAAATAAGCGGCCGCCAGGATCACGCCGGGCGCAGCCCACGCCGCCCATTTCCAGTTCGCGGTATACGCTCCGGCCAGGATCGTGAACTCTCCGACGAAGCCGTTCAGCAGCGGCAGCCCCATCGAAGACAGGAACATGATCATCGTGATGGTCGCGTACGTTCGTACAAGATGCCAACGATCAAAAAGAGAGCGCCCGTTGAGATCCCGTGATTGATCTGTTGCAGAACCGATCCGCTCAGGCCGGTAGAGTTCAGCACGAAAATCCCCAGCGTGCAGAAACCCAGGTGGCTGACGGACGAATACGCCACCAGCTTTTTCATGTCCTTCTGCATCAGCGAAACGAGCGCGCCGTAGATGATGCCGACGATCGAGAGCCCGATCATCCATCCGCGCACGCGCGGATCCATGACGACGCCAGGAAAGAATGGCAGCGAGAAGCGGACGAAGCCGTACGTCCCCATCTTCAGCAGAACCCCCGCCAGGATGACAGAACCGGCAGTGGGAGCTTCCACATGCGCGTCTGGCAGCCAGGTGTGGAACGGGAACATCGGGACCTTGATGGCGAATCCGAGAAAAAACGCCAGGAACAGCCAGATGGCGCTCGCAAACGGTATCTTGTACGCAGTCGTATAAAGTTCGGGGATACTGAACGTGAAAACGCCCGTGACTGTGTGGTGATGGAAATACAGGAACAGGATGCCGAGCAACATCAACACCGAGCCGAGAAGCGTGTATAGGAAAAACTTGATCGCTGCATAGAGCTTGCGCGGGCCGCCCCAGATGCCGATCAGCAGGTACATCGGAACCAGCATTGCTTCCCAGAAAACGAAAAAGAGAAAGAAATCGAGCGCCATGAAAACGCCCAGCATGCCCGTCTGCAAGATCAGAAACCAGACGTAGTATTCCTTGACGCGCTCTTCAATCGCCGTCCACGAAGAGAGGATCGAGATCCATCCCAGCAGCGTGGTCAGCATGATCAGCAGGAAGGAAATACCGTCGATGCCGAGCATGTAGCCCGCGCCAATCGAGGGAATCCAGTTGTTGGTTGTGCCTTCGACAAATTTGAACTGTTGCGTGGCGTCGAATCGCTGCGCCCAGAACATCGGCACCAGCGGCAGCGAGATCAGGAAGCCGCCGATCGCGAAGATGTTGGCAATCCAGCGGATGGCCGCTTTGTTCGTTCCTGGAACAAAAAGGAGAACGAACGCGCCCACGAGCGGGGTGAAGAGGATGATAGAGAGGATGTGATTCTGCATAAAAGCAGTTCTCGGTTCCCAGTTCTCAGTTCTCAGTGGCTTCGAGCTTTGCGCAACCTATATACCCTAGCTTGCCTGCACGCAGCCTGTAACTCGCAGCCCGCAGCTATTTCCACACGTAATAAAACCCTAAGCCCACTAAGCCCGCCGTCATCACCAGCGCGTACCACTGCACCAGGCCCCACTCGAACAGACGCGCGGGATACGAGATCATGCGCGCCAGGACAGCGGGGCCATTTACAAGCAGGCCGTCGATGATCCACGTGTCCCACCATTTCGAGAGTGTGCCCGCGGCACGCGTGCTCCATCCGGCGCCATTGACCGTACCGTCGAGAACTTTCGCGTCGAACCAGGAGGACGCTTCGCCCGCTCCTATCGCGCCCAGGCGAATGCCGCCAAGTTTGCGGCGTCCAGTGAAGACATAGTCGTAGGCTTCGTCGACGAACCACTTGTTGTAGAGAATGCGATAAAGCGGCGGGGCTTTGACTGCGATTGGTTCCAGGTAATCTTTGCCAGCGTTACTGTAAGTGCGAGACGCAATGCCCCATCCGCCAATCGCCGCCGCGACGGAAAAAATCATGAGGACGTATTCGGTCTTGTCGGTGTGTTCAGCTTCTTTCTCGCCTGCTGCCAGTTGGGCCGCCTTCCCTTCCGCCTCCAGAACAACGGCTTCTCTTGCAAATACGGGCTCGAGGAATTTTTCCAGCCGCGCGGAACCACCCAGGCTATGTGGCCAGCTCAACCATCCGGCACCTATGGAGCAAATCGCTAACACGACAAGTGGACCGGTCATTGATCTCGGCGATTCATGGGCGTGGTGCGCGACTCCATCGCTCATTCGCGAGGGACTATAGAACGTCAGATACATCAGCCGGAACATGTAAAAGGCGGTCATCAACGCCGTGATGTAGCCGATGGACCACAGGACATGGTAGCCCTCACGTTCCGAAGTCCAGGTCTGCCACAGGATTTCGTCTTTCGAGAAGAAACCGGCAAGACCCGGTATGCCAGTGATCGCGAGGGTAGCGACAAACATCGTCCAATACGTCGTGGGGATTTGTCTTCGTAGGTCGCCCATGTTGCGCAGGTCCTGCTCGCCCGAGAGCGCATGGATCACCGAGCCGGCGCCCAGGAACAACAGTGCTTTGAAGAAAGCATGTGTGAACACGTGAAAGACGCCGGCGGCGAATGCTCCAACGCCTAGTGCGAGGAACATGTATCCCAGTTGCGAGACCGTGGAGTAAGCAAGCACGCGCTTGATGTCGTTCTGGACGAGCGCGATAGAGGCCGCAAAAATCGCGGTCAAAGCTCCGACGATCGCGACGGTTTTCATCGCCGTGGGCGCCAGAACGAAGATCGCGTTTGAGCGCGCCACCATGTACACGCCCGCAGTGACCATCGTGGCGGCGTGGATGAGAGCGGACACCGGCGTCGGACCTTCCATGGCGTCCGGCAGCCAGACGTATAGAGGAATCTGCGCGGACTTTCCGCACGCACCGACGAAGAGCAGGAGCGCGGCGACGGTCAGGACGGGATCGCCGATGGCAAAATGTCCGCTGCGAGCGGCGGCGTTGATATCAACAAAGCGGAACGATCCCAGGTACCACATCAGCGTGAAAATGCCGAGCAGGAATCCAGCGTCGCCGATGCGGTTCACGATGAACGCTTTATTGGCGGCATCGGTCGCCGACTTGCGATGGAAGTAGAACCCGATCAGCAGATAGGAACACAGGCCCACGCCCTCCCATCCGACGAACATGAGCGCGTAGTTGTTCGCCAGCACCAGCGTCAGCATGGAGAACATGAACAGATTCATGTATCCAAAGAAGCGGTAGTAGCCGCCTTCGTGTGCCATGTACCCGGTGGAGTAGATGTGGATCAGCATGCCCACGCCAGTTACGAACAATAGCCAGATGGCGGAAAGGGGGTCGAGCAGGAAGCCGAAATCAGCCGTGAATGCGGCGGACGTGCCGTCTTGCTTTAGAAAAGTCAGATGCGGGTCGCCCGTCCCGAGCCAGGTGTAAAGCACCCTTTCAAACGGCTGGCCGGTGCCATGCGCGAACTGCGTGTACTGCCAGGCCGCGACGCAGGCAAACAGAAATGCGACAACCACCGCTCCGACACATACCGCATCCACCGCCGCTTTCTGCATCCTGCGGCCGAAGAAAAACATCATTACGGCCCCGAAGGCCGGGAAGAGCGGAATGATCCAGATGTGATCAAGAAATTGCATTCAGCACTCAGCAGTCAGCAATCAGCCTGTCCAGTTCCCGTTTTGGCTGAATGCTGAGGGCTGATGGCTGACGGCCTTTCCCTCACCATTTCAGCAAATCGATCTCATCCACATTGATCGTCTCCTTGTTGCGGAAGAAAGCGATCAGGATACCGAGGCCGACGGCGGCTTCGGCAGCGGCGTCCACTACGACAAAGATCGAGAACACTTGCCCGTGCAGGCCGCCCCACATACGCGAGAACGCCACTAGATTCAGGTTCACCGCGTTCAGGATCAGCTCGATCGACATCAGCACGATCACCACATTGCGCCGCGTGAGCACACCGATCACGCCCAGCACGAAGAGCGCTGCTGCGACGACGAGATAGTGAATGGTGGTGATGGGAACCATAGTTCAGTCTTCAGCACTCAGCAATCAGCATTCAGCGCCTTAGTTTTTGTACTCAGCTCGAAAGGTGCGTGACTGAATGCTGAGTGCTGAATGCTAACTGCTGCCTTTCAAATCCTCTTCTTCGCCATAATTACCGATCCCAAGATCGCAACCAGCAACAGCAACGACGCGATCTCGAAAGCGAACGTATATTGACCCATTCGACCGGCTTCTCCGTAGAGCATGACGCCGATCTGTTGGGTGTTCGCGGATTCCGGTAGTTGTGCACCGCGCTCCACGAACAGGCCTTTGCCCTTCGCAAACACCGATATGAACAGCGCCAGCAGCGAACATGCGGCCAGCAGGCCGACAGGCCACATGCGGTTGAACTGACGTTCTTTGACTGTCTGCTCCAGGCTGACCAGCATGATCACAAACAGGAACAGCACCATGATTCCGCCTGCATAGACGATGATCTGCACGCCGGCGACGAATGGGGCATAGAGCATCAGGTAAAGCCCTGCCACCGCCAATAGCGTCACGATCAGCGCCAGCGCGGAGTGAATGGCGTTGCGGCGCGTGATCACCAGCAAACCGCCAGCGATGGCCAGTCCGGATAACAAATAGAAGAAGAATGGGGTCGCGACCGGCGTCATCCGAGGAGCACCCCCACGATGGCGGTCACGATCAGCACGCCGAGTGATATAGGAAGCATCACTTTCCATCCAACTCTCATGAGTTGGTCAAAACGGTAGCGTGGCCATGTGGCGCGATACCAGATGTACAGATACATGAACGCGCCGACTTTGAACACAAACCAGTAAACGCTGCTCAGGCCTTCGGCGGTGCGATTGAGAATATCGTGATGACTGAACTTCGCTCCGATGACGATGCTGAGCAATAAAATTCCGATCAGCGCCAACACGGCACCAAATCCCGCGAGTCCAATCGTCTGCACCCGGAAGTAGCTGTGCCTCGGCATGCGTACAACGCCAACAAATGCAATAGCTGCCAGAGCCAGGAATGTCAGTCCAGGGAACAACGCAAAGACGAAGTCCCAGGTTGACCCACTGAGCCAATTCTCGAACGGACGCATCCATCCCCCTAGCCAGAGCGTCACCGCGATCGACGAGACGGCAATCATGGCCGCGTATTCCGCCAGCATGAAGAGCGACCAACGCAAGCCGCTGTATTCGGTGTGGTATCCGGCCGTCAATTCGGACTCCGCTTCGGGCAGATCAAAGGGCGCGCGGTTGGTTTCGGCAATCATGGCGATGGCGAAGATCCCAAACGCGATCAGGCCGAGCGGAAAGAACTTGAACAGGAACCAGACATGCTGCTCCTGCTGCGCCTGCACGATGCCGATCATGCTCAAGGTCCCGGTGCCATCGGTCAACTTTGAAACGCCGTACAAGCCCGTGCCGTGAAGGCTGGTCATCAGGATCGCCGAAACGACGGCTAGGCCCATGGCGACTTCATAGGAAACCATCTGCGCGCTCGAACGCAGCGCTCCGATCAGTGGGTAGTGCGAGTTCGAAGCCCAGCCCGCCATCACCACGCCCAGCACGGCCAGCGACGAAACGCCCAACATAAAGAGAATACCGATGTTCATGTCGCTCACCGCCTGCGACGGGCCAAATGGCACAACGGTGTACACGGTAAATGACGCCAGCAAGCCGATCAATGGCGCGATCCAGAAGACAAACTTGTCAGCCTCGGCGGGAATGATGTCTTCCTTGATCAGGAGCTTGACCGCGTCGGCAATTGGCTGGAGCAAGCCGTGCGGGCCCACGCGCATGGGACCAAGACGAACTTGAAAATGCGCGAGCGCCTTGCGCTCAATCCAGTTCATCGCCATTACCGCGACCGAAACGCCGGCGAAAATGATGAACACATAGATCAGCGCCCAGAGCTGGTTGTTGGCTTGGCCGGGAGTCAGCGTGCTGCCAAGATAGGACATGAAACTGTCGAGCATCAGCGGTCCACCTCGCCGAGCACGATGTCGATCGTCCCGATGATCGCGACCACGTCGGCCACGAACATGCCGCGCACCATCCTGTCGAGCGCCTGCAGGTTCACGAATGACGGCGGACGCACGCGCACGCGGTAGGGCTGCGTCGAACCGTCGCTGACGATGAAATATCCTAGTTCGCCCTTAGGCGACTCGATCGAGTGGTAGATCTCTCCCACAGGTGGCTTGATCACCTTCGGAACCTTCGCCATGATTGGGCCTTCGGGAATACCGCTCACCGCCTGCTCGATGATGCGCAGCGACTGCCGCATCTCAGCCATGCGCACCAGGTATCGGTCGAAGGTGTCACCGTTTTCACCGGTGGGGATTTCGAAGTCGAACTCGGAGTAGTTGGCATAGGGCTGTGCCTTCCGAACGTCCCACTTCACACCACTGGCACGCAGCACCGGACCGGTCACGCCGAGCGCAATGCAATCCGCACCTGAGATCACGCCGACCTTCTTGGTCCTCTCCAGCCAGATGCGGTTGCCGGTCAGCAGTTCCTCGTATTCGTCAATGTGGGGAGCCAGGTATTTCAGGTAATTCTTTACCTCTTTCTCGAAGCCAGCATACGTCTCATACAAACAGCCGCCGATGCGGAAAGCGTGCGTGGTCAGGCGTGCGCCGCAATACTTTTCGAAAATCTTGAGGATCTCTTCCCGGTCACGGAAGGTGTAGAAGAGCGGCGTCATCGCGCCGATGTCGAGCGCGTGCGTACCTAACCAGAGCTGGTGGCTGGCGAGGCGGTTCAGTTCAGTCAGGATGACGCGGATGTAGTTCGCGCGGGGCGGCGCTTCCACGTTGAGCAGCTTCTCGACTGCCTGGCAGTAGCCCAGCCCGTTCGACACGGCCGCCACGTAGTCCATCCGGTCCACGTATGGATTGAACATCGCGTAGGTGCGGTTCTCCGCGATCTTCTCGACGCCGCGGTGCAGGTAGCCGATTACGCACTCGGTGCCCAGGACTCTCTCGCCGTCAAGCCTCAGGATGATGCGCAACACGCCGTGCGTTGCGGGATGCTGCGGGCCCATGTTGATGATGAGTTCGTTGGAGTCGAGATGAGGGCGCTCGGGGGTTTCCAGGTCGAGGTTCGAGAGCGCGTTCTCAGGGTCGTTCTTTATTTCAGCGTTCATTGCCCGCTCTCGATCCCCAGGTTGATGTGGACCCACTCCTGATCCTGCTGCAGGATGCCGTAGTCCTTGCGCAGCGGGTGCCCCTTCCAGCCGTCAGGCAGCAGAATACGCTTCAGATCAGGATGGCCGTCGAACTTAATCCCGAACATGTCATAGACTTCGCGCTCCAACCAGTTGGCTGTCGCCCAGACGGGCACCGCCGAGGGCAGTGACTCGCCGTCGGCAATTTGCGTCTTTACGCGCACGCGCTCGTTGCGCGGGAAGGAATACAAGATCCATAGCACGTCGAATTGCTTCTCGCGCTTGGGATAGTGGACAGCGGTGATGTCCACGCAGTAGTCAAAATGGTCTTCGTCGCGCAGGAGCTGGAGGATGCCGGGGATGAGCGAGCGGTTGACCGTCAAGTAGTTCTGTCCGAGATAACTCAGCGCCTCAAGACCGGGGCCATACCGGCCTTTGTACTTCTCTGCCAGAGGCGACGACCAAGGCACGGGCACAGGACCAGCGGGCACGGCGGGGGCAGCGGGCTTGGACGGAGCAGCGGGGGTAGCGACTAGTGGTTTCGACGTCTCCGGAGCGGGCTTACTTTCGCCATCCGGCGGCGGTGGGACAGGCGATTTGGGTTCCTCGGTCATGCTAGGGTCTATCGTCGTTGTGAACGCCTATCTCCCGCCTCAGCGCCTGAAGGCGCTCTAATCACGCAGCATTCGGCATCGCTGAAGCGAGGCCCCGACACGAACGGTACTTGCGCCAAGACCCGCTAGCGCCGGGCTGCCTGAAAGCCTTCGACCAGGTCGCGGATGCGCACCGCGTCAGCTTTGCGATGGCCGTGACTGGTGATCGGATCGGTGCCTCCGCTCGACTCAATCACGATGTCCGACCAAACGATTCCCGTCGAAATCTTCACCGACGCTACCTGGGAAATCGAAATGCTCTCCTCGCTGCTGCCAAACAGACGCCTTTTCACGCGGCTCACGCGCAGCGGGCTGACCACGATGCGCGTTGGAAACCACAGGTTCCCCCTAGTCCAGCGGCTCGCGCTGAAAGTTTCCTCGGAGGCATTCGTATTTGGACCCGCCGGCGCTAGATCCATTCGAGCGCGCCCTTCTTCCAGATCCAGATGTAGCCCACGATCAGGATGCCGAGAAAGACCAGCATCTCGACCAGTCCGAAGAGGCCCAGGGCTTTGAACTTTACCGCCCAGGGAAACAGGAAGATTGTTTCCACGTCGAACACCACAAACAGGATGGCAATGATGTAATAGCGCACCGTGTACCGGCCGCGAGCGTTGTCCACAGGGTCAATGCCGCACTCGTACGGCATCAGCTTGGTCCGGTGAGGATTCTGGGTGCGAACGACTCTGGCCAGCACGAGGGTCAATGGAATCAGAACGCCAATCACCGCGATAAACAGGAAGATAGGGACGTAGTTCTGCGGCATTGAATCCTCACCGAATAGTTCCGGACTCGCTATGCTACCGCCACCGCGACAAAGCTTCAAGGAGCAAGAGCAAAGATCACCGAGGGCTGTGATCTATGGGACAATGTCGCCCGTTCGTTACCTGCCGATTCGGGAGTCACTTTTCTTGGCGCGCAAGACGTGGAATGATCTGGTCCATGCGCCGCCACTTTCTAACCATTCTGCTCCTAATTGCGTCTGCCACGGCCTTCGCGAAAACTGAGATTGGACAGCTCAATCAGGCCAAATTCCGCATAGATGTCCCTGACAACTGGAACCACGGCCTGGTGATGCATTGCCACGGATACGATCCCGAGCCGGGGGCGTTCAAAGATAAGCCGCTTGATGCCTTACTGGCCGTTTTCGTGAAAGCTGGATATGCAGTGGCTCAGTCAGGCTACTCCGCTGGCGGATGGGCGGTCGAGCAGGCGGTCGTCGACACTGAAGTTTTGCGCCAGTACTTCGCCGAGAAGTATGGCAAGCCCTCCGAGACCTATGTCAGCGGCGATTCCATGGGCGGCCTGCTGACGGTCCTGATGATCGAGAAGTATCCCGATACATACGACGCCGGGCTGGCATTGTGCGGCGTCATCGGCGCGGCGCCAAGATTCATGCAACAGGACTTCGATGACCGCGTGGTCTTCGATTATTACTTCCCCGGATTGCTGCCCTCGCCCGCAAGAGTCCCGCCGACCTACGAAATGTCGGAAAAGCTCACGCGGAAGGTGGTGCGAGCCCTCAATGCGAAGCCCGCGGCCGCGGCTGCGGTACGGGGATACGCGGACGTGCATTCAAACAAGGAACTGGCGGATGGAATCGTATTCCTCACTTACGTCCTGAAGGATCTGGAACAGCGCAGCGGAGGGAATCCTTTCGACAACCGGAACACCATCTATACCCGCCTGCCGGCGAGCGACACTGTCAACGATCGCATCGAGCGCTACCAGGCTGATCCCGGCGCCCTGACGTACTTGCAACAGTTCTACACGCCCACAGGGAAATTGACGCGTCCCGTGCTTGCGATTCACACCAGCTACGATCCGATTGTCTCTCCCACAATACCGAGCGACTATTTTCTGGTCGCGCGCGAGGCGGGCGCAGGCCAATTCTTCGTTCAGCAGTATGTGAAGCGTGGCGGACACTGCAACATCAAGCCCGGTGAAGTAGAACGCGGTTTCACGGAACTGCTGGCGTGGAAGAAAAACGGGAAGGCGCCCAAAGCGGGTTGGCTCCGAGTTGAGAATGAGCCCGCACCTCACAAGAAGCCGGAAAAGAAAACATCGAAGAAGCGAGCTACGAAGCACTGACGGCCTTGTCCGGAAGCAAAAACGTCGCCCGCGCAGCGGCGGATGCCAGAGTCTCCGGCTGATAGTACCGCGCGAGAATCCCGCCCGTTTCACGTTCCCAGGTTAGAAGATCGGGGTTTGCGGCCGCGAATTCCTCCCAGGTCTGCGGGTCGCCGGCGCGTAACATCCGCTGGCGGATCAGAAACAAGTAAGCCCAGGTGATGGTCTCGTGATACAGGCCGGGCTTGCCCTGTGCCGCGGCAAACCGTTGCAACGCCGCACAAAACTTTTGTAGCGCTTCGAGAACGGGGTACTGCGAGAGATAAGCAAAAGCCACGCGGATGTGATCGGCGTGATGAAACGACTCGCACGGTCCCCGCCCCTGTTCGAATTCCTTTATGATCTCTTCGTTAGCCATGGCCTTCTTCAGTTCTTTGCGGACATTTGCGCTCTCCCCGCCATGACCGCCCATGTCCCCACGGCATACACAACTAGTGGACCCACATTGAACCATCCGTGCAGCAGATGGAGGACGATAGCGAAGACCAGGACGCCGATCAGGAGCCAGCCGCCGGCCACCATCACGCGCGGGATGAGAAACAGAATGGCCGCCCCTATCTCGCTCCAGGCCAACGCGAGCCGGATGAAATCCGGCAGTCCGGTCTTGGCGAAGCCATGGACGGATGCCGGCGAGAACGCAAATGCCGCGGCCTCTGCCAGGATTACCAGGCCGATCACCCACTGCAAGGCGAGCAACGCTGAATCCCCGCGATCGTTATTCATTTCTTCTTCTCCGAAGAAGCTTTGGTTCCGGTGCGGCGCTTGATTTCCGTCAGGCGATGACTGGCGCTGGAGTCGAGGTCGAGACCGTAGAACTTCTTTAATTCCTGAATGCGTTCGAGCGACGATTGGCTGAAGGGAGTCTTGCCGTCGAAGGCATGCAGGACGATGCCCTCCAGCAAATCACCGAGCGACAGATCGTGATACTCGGCAAGGGCCTTCAGCACTTTGAGGAGGAGCTTTTCGATGCGGACGCCGGTCTGGACGCGCTCGACGAGGAATTGGGATTCGGTTGCCATTGGTACCAATGTACCACGGTACCAACATCATTCACAAGACTGACTTCTAGCGAGACGGAGGCAGAGGGCTTGGAAAAGCGGCGGCTAGCGGGCAGGATCCTCCGCAGCTTCTGGGACCGGCCGATCATAGTCGTCCGCGTTGGTCACATAACAAGGCAAAGGGCGATTGCTCCTGGCGGTATTGAGAACGGGCGCCTCACTCGCATATTTCAGTTGGGATTGCTGCTGGCGCCAGTCCCCGACCTGTCCGGTCATCATCTGCGCTAACTTCTCGTCACACTGTGGATCCCTCACCGCCCTCAGCTCGTGCACCGTGTAATAGTCCAACCCATAGTCAGAGAGGCGCGGCTGATAGGGGAGAAAGTTATAGATCAGCTTGACGAGTCGCGATTCGTCCTTGGTCAGCTGCTTCTCGGCAATGAAGGTTTCTTCGTTCGCGAAAAAAGAAGAACGGGGATGATTCCATGCCAATGCCACCAGCCGGAGTCTAAGCGGTTCCTTCTTGGGCCACTGCCATCGCAATTCGCCGCGTGCCTTCTCGGGTCCACACAGGGCACACATGACCACCAACCAGACGACGCCGAGAAAGGCCCATCTCACAAATCGCATGCGTCTCACCCCTGCGGTTACGTTCTTGGATGCCCGATTGCCAGCATCGGTAGCGCTGAATGGGCAGCAAGATTTAGGGCATTTTTCGGATTTACGCAGCCGGGGCCGCTGCGGCAAATGCTTGGCCACTCGCCACTTCGTCGTTGTTTATAATCGCTGATTCACCTACACGAAGGGATTGGCGTGTCACTCGACGAAAACATTTACGAGATCAGGCGCGAGAAGCTGAAGAAGATTGAAGCTCTCGGGCAGCCGGCATATCCGCGCAAGTACAACTTCAGCCACACTGTTCCCCAGATTCTGGCCGAATACAGCGGCGAGACGGGCGAGGAACTGGAGGCCACACGGGTCAACGTGCGCGTCGCTGGACGCATCATGGCGATCCGGCTGATGGGCAAGGCCGGGTTCGCGCATCTGCAACAGGACGGACAGCGGCTCCAGTTCTACGTCAAGAAAGACGCTATTGGCGAACAGGGCTTTGAACTCTGGAAACTCCTCGACCTGGGCGACCACGTTGGCGTCCGCGGATACCTGTTCCGCACCCGTACTGGCGAACTCAGCATCCACGCCGAGGAGATCACATTCCTCTCGAAAGACCTGCTGCCTCTGCCCGAGAAGTGGCACGGGCTGACGGATGTGGAGCTTCGTTACCGGCAGCGCTATGTGGACCTGGTGATGAATCCCGAGGTGCGCGAGGTCTTTCTGAAGCGCAGCAAGCTGGTGCAGTCGTTCCGGGGCTATTTCGATTCCCAGGGGTTCATCGAAGTTGAGACGCCGATGATGCATCCCATTGCAGGCGGGGCTGTGGCGCGTCCCTTTAAGACACATCACAACACACTCGACATGGACTTGTTCCTGCGTATCGCACCCGAGTTGTATCTGAAGCGGCTGACGGTGGGCGGATTCGATCGTGTGTACGAGATCAACCGCAATTTCCGCAACGAGGGCCTGGGATGGCGTTGGAATCCGGAATTCACCATGCTCGAGGCGTACCAGGCGTATACGGACTATCTCGGCATCATGAACACGACCCAGGGTGCGATCGAGCAGGCCGTCCGCGACGTCACCGGAGGAACGAAAACGAAGTGGGGCGATCAGGAGATCGACTGGGCAAGTGCGCAGTGGCGGCGTATGACGATGCGCGAGGCCATTGTGCATTTTTGGCCGGAGAAGGCAGGAGCCAAGCCCGTCGTCAGCGATTTCGCGACCCACGAGTCGGCGAAGAATCTGGTGATGCGCGTGCGTGATGCTGGCATCAACCTTGCTTACGATCCGAACGAGCCTGCGGGCAAAACGATCGCAGGTATCTTTGAGGCGGTGGCCGAAGAGCACCTGCTCCAGCCGACGATCATCTACGAGTTTCCGACGGCGATCTCTCCCCTTTCAAAGCAGAAGCCCGATGAGCCCGACTGGACCGAGCGCTGGGAAATCTTCGCCGGGAAGATGGAGATTGCCAACGGATTCAGCGAACTCAACGATCCCGAAGATCAACGGCGGCGCTTCGAGGCCCAGTTGAAAGAGCGCGAGCGCGGCAACGAAGAAGCTCACCAGATGGATGAGGACTACATCCGCGCGCTGTCATATGGCATGCCACCCGCGGGCGGAGTAGGCGTCGGCGTGGACCGGCTGGCGATGCTGCTCACGGATTCACATACCATTCGGGACGTGATTCTGTTTCCTCTACTGCGGCCGGAAAAGCATTCAACCGCTGAGAGCGCTGAGGGCGCGGAGGACAAAGGGAATCGGAACCCATAACAAATTGTCGCCCCGAGGGAAGCGAAGGACCTGCTGTCTTCGGTTGTTCGCGAATTGCCGCAAACCCCGGATAGATTCTCCGATTCCTTCTCTGCGAAACTCTCGTCGAATACTTATGCTCTTCGATTTCGATTCCGCCACGCGTCGCAAGCTTGGCTACAAGCTGATCGATCACATAGACGCCTACTACTCTTCTCTGCCCGACCGTCCCGTGCAGTTGCCGGCCGAGCAACGGACTTATGGGTCGCTCGACGATCCGATGCCCGACGACGGTGCCGACCCGCTCCAAGTCCTCGACGAAATCTGCCGCGAGATGGTGGAACAGGGCTTCCACGTGCCAGCCGCCAACTATTTCGGCCTGATGAATCCCACGCCGACCTATATGGGCTTTCTCGGAGAAGCGCTGGTGGCCGGGCTGAATCCGCAACTGGCGACGTTGGCGCGGTCGCAACTGGCGTCGAAGATCGAAGTCGCGACGCTGCGCTGGATCGGCGAACGCGTGGGATGGCCCGGGTCCTTCAACGGGACGTTTACGAGCGGAGGGAATGAAGCGAACTTCAGCGGCTTGGCGATGGCGCTGGCGTGGAAATTCCCAGATGCGATCGAAGAGGGAGTCGCGACGATCGGCGGGCCGCCCGTTGTGTACGCTTCGTCGGAGTCGCATCATTCGCTCGACAAGTCAGCCGGGCTGCTCGGCATCGGACGCAAAGCGTTGCGGCGGGTCGCCGTCGATGAGCGGCTGCAGATGGATCCGGAAGCACTCGACGCGGCAATCGACGCCGACCTTCGCGCCGGACGCAAGCCGTTCTGTGTGGTTGCGACTGCCGGGACGACCAGTTCAGGGATCATCGACGACTTGCCCGCGATCGGCGAAATTTGCCGATGCCATGAACTTTGGCTGCATGTGGACGGCGCCTATGGCGCGTCGCTGATTTTCTCCGACAAGCACCGGCACCTCATCCGTGGGATCGAACTGGCGGACTCGATCACCATTGATCCGCACAAGTGGCTGGCGGTCCCTTTCGCAGCGGGAGTCATTCTGACCAGCCATCCGGAAATTCTGGAGCGTGCGTTTGCGGTGTACGCGCCCTACATGCCGAAAGCTGCGGGTGCTATGCTGCCGGACAATTCGAAGATCAGCGCTCAGTGGACCCGCCGCATGAACGCCATGAAGCTCTGGCTGACCCTGAAAGTTCATGGCAGAAAGGCGTATGAGGAACACATCGACCGGCAAATGAATCTGGCGTGCTGCTTTGCCGATTGGGTGGGCAAGTCAGAACAGTTCGAACTGTCGGCGCCCATGGTCGTGCCGATTCTCAACCTGCGGGTGAAGGGAGCCGCCGATCCGAAGCGACGGGCGGCGCTTCACAACGCGCTGGTGGATGAGGTCACGCGCGACGGCCGGCGCTGGATTTCCGAAACCATCGTCAACCACGAGAGCGTGATCCGCGTGATGGTCGTCAGCTACCTGACCGAGGAGAGGCACATCAGGGCGCTCCAGGAGGCAATGGTTGCGGCGGTGACAAGCCTTCAGCTGTCGGCCGTCAGCCCTCAAGCAAATATCTAAGATGGAGCACTTGCACTCGGCGGAAACAGCAAAGCGCTACCGACCCAGTGCCCAAGAGGGACGCTACGGCAGCGCTGCCATAATCGATCTCCAACTACTGCCAGCATGAGCAAGCACGCGGACAACTTCAAGTAATTGTTTAGGTACGGGCTGATGGCTGAAGACGGTCGCCGACCGTTACTTGGTCTCTTCAGCGCTCTTCTTGGGCGCGGCTTTGCCAACCTTCTGCGGGCCGAAATTCTTTGAGAGGTAGTTCAGCAGGGCGGCCCGGTCAGAGTCCGGGACTTCGGCGCCCAAGCCGACCATCTTGTCGAGCTGTGCCGACCACTCCTGACGTGTCAGATGCTGTTCCGTAATCCGACTGGCGTTATGGCACTGCGTGCAGGCGGCCTTAACCTTGGCCTGCATGGGCCCGGGCGGCAAGGGCTTGCTTTGCGAGCTGGCCAGACTTACAAATGCAAACAAAAATACTGGAAGGACTGGGAGATAGCCATGCCGAGAACCGCTGTACCTCAAGGTACTGAGTGATTTGGGGGAAGGCGCGAGGATTTCCAGGAAAAACTTTGATTTTTGCCCAGACGCAGAGCGCCATTTTTGAGCGAGCGGTTACCTCTGACTGGTTACGCTAGCTCAATGCAACGCCAAGGCAAGAACCGGTTTAAAACATAGCAGTGCATGACCTGTGCAAGATGCTGCACTTGGGCAATTTTCTGGATGGGTGGCGTCCTAAATAGGGTTCTCAACTGCTTGAAAAAACGAGGACATTGTGGCCCCGTGTGGCAGGACACATTGGCAACCAACGTGCCCTATATCTAAGCGACTTGGGGGAAACTCATGACTCGCC
>WNFA01004671.1_pt1 | contig 21683 bp, 25 predicted proteins | sample 5400481 | NCBI WGS metagenome assembly WNFA01 (sample SAMN13153340, study PRJNA577476) | soil metagenome | isolation source: 120 cm saprolite under Douglas fir tree site 2 hole 1 replicate 2 | place: USA:California | collected 2015-04-18
TGCCAGAGAGTGAGACAGTGCTGTGGGACCTCTGGTATCCCGAAGCAGGCGCGACCGGAGTGCCGTTTGCCCGTGGACGGCTCAACCCAACCGAGGTGCTCTGGGTACATGCTGCCCCCCCAACGCTGGAGGTGACGGTCCGTGCTGGCAATGGCCAGGTCATCGCGCGAGGCGAGAGCTTGACACGCTCGGGGAAGCGCTTTCCGATGACACGCCTGTTTCTAGACGGAGTAAATATACGGCGCGAGGACCGCTGGCCAGAGGCAGCGGACCAGGGCAACCTCGTGATTTTACCGGGAGGCGAAGTCGGTACACTGCTGGAATGGTGGAATGCTGCCGATGGCAGCGAGTGGCGGTGGAAAACCGAGTTCTATAATCATCGCTAATGCAACAGCATCTTCAATAACGTACCTGTGCCTCAGTTATCTCGTTTGCGGCAATCAGGCTCGCTCCTTAACGTAGGACCCTTTAGATCGTTTGTGGCCGAGCAGGAGGTGTCTCGAGCAGTAGCTTCTGGATGAAAGGCAGTGCAAACCAGACATTGCCCAGCCCGAAAAGGGTACCCGTTATTACGCGCAATTCCCAGGTGCTTTCGCGCCAGCCAAACATCTGTGTCGTACCGTCTATAGCCATCGGCAGAATCATCAGTATCCAGAACCACCATGGGATGCCAGGCAAACGCTTTTTACTCAGTACAAAGATCAGGCTGCCGGCAAACATCGAACTGTAAATGGAGAAGTTGCGAGCGCACATGCCCAGTTGATGTCCGAAAATATAAAAGGAGTGTGATGGGATTTGCGCACAAAGCGTATGCAGTGCATAAAATATCTGTTTTGAGATTCCATCTAGCCCGAAGTAGGAGAGGAAAGGCACGCTCAGCGCCGCGAACACGATTACGCCCAGGACCCAGGTAATAAGCGTTGCCCAGTGTTCCAACAGAAAGTTACCCGCGCCGTTCATAAACTGCATGAGGGCTTGCCTGTGCGGATAGTCAATCTGATTCGCGGGATCATTCGCTTGTTGTATAGCCATAGCTGTCTTCCTCAATACAAGTACTTTAGCCTAATCAAAATCAATTGACCTAGTGGGTAATCCAGTGTATAGTGTCTCCTGTGAAAGGGCGTGTGGAGTTGTGTGGAACTGGCAGGCTCATCTCCCTTTGCTCGATCCGCTTTGAGGATACTGCAATAAGTGAAAAGCCTTCGCCAGGTCTCGAAATTCGATACGCCCCTCAAGTAGTGTATCACCATTAACAACAATTACTGGAATACGATAGCGATATTTCTCAAATATGTCTGGATTGCCGCGAATATCGATCTCCGTCAGTTCGTATGCGCTTAAGGCGGCGATATCGTCGAGCATATCACGCGCCTCCTCACATAAATGGCATCCCGCTTTAGTATAGAATGTCACCTGTACCGGCGCCGGTTCTTTTGCTTTCGTCACGTAGATGTCTCTCCACAAGATTCCTCTGCTATGACAATCATACCATAGTTCCGTGGAAAGCGGGAGATTGTAATCTGAAGGCTGCTGCTCTCATGCGTCTTTCGGAAAGAGCACTTTAAGTTGTCCGATGGTGTCTCGCCATTGCGTATACTGGTAGCGGAGCTGAGCGACAAGGATCACGAGAAACAAGCCACCGCCAAGGATGAAGCAGAGCAGGAGCGAGAGGGCAAAGAGTTGAGAGATGAGCAATCAGATACTCACCGCGCGGTCTGCAAGAGCTTAAGAAAGTGAGATATAATATATTGTCCTGCTCACATTGCGTCAAAGGAGATGGTTATGCTGCTCGCATGGCGACCACCCCGGCATCTCTGTACGGAGCCTATCTCCCGGGCACAGAGAAAAAACAAAACGCAACTCGCCCGGTTCGAACTGGTACCCTTGATCTCCTTCTTGCTGGTGATGCTCGCTGCGTGTGGCGGCTCTAGTCCTCCACCTGGCTATTCTGTTTCGGTCATCGACAACGCCTTTAGTCCTCAAGTACTTCATAATGATGCGATTTTACGTGTCCCAGAGGTGTATTCCACGATACAGGCCGCCGTAGATGCTGCCAAACCCGGAGACCTGATCTCGATAGGACCTGGTACGAGTCCAGACAGCACTTACCATGAAGCCGTCACGGTAAAAACCGCGAATATTACCATTCGTGGCCGGGATCGCAATCGCGTGGTTCTGGACGGTCAATTCAAGCTCGACGATGGCTTTGAGGTACTCGCAAACAATGTTGTCCTCGAAGATATGACGGCTCGCCACTATAGTGACAATGGTTTTTATTGGAAAGGCGTCAGCGGTTACCGGGGAAGTTATTTGACGGCCTATACCAATGGAGACTATGGTATCTACGCCTATAATTCAACAAACGGTCAGTTTGACCACGACCTGGCGGCAGGACAACCAGATTCGGGTTTCTACATCGGCGCGTGTCATCCATGTAATGCCCTCATTACCGATGTAATCTCCGAGAATAATGCGCTAGGCTTTTCAGGCACAAATGCTGGGGGTAACCTGGTTATCAGCGATTCGATCTGGCGCAACAATATGTCTGGCATTGCCCCCAATACGCTCGACTCTGAACCCAACCCACCGCAGGACGGCGACACAATCATCAACAACCTGGTGGAGAACAATAATAACTTCGATGCTCCTGCCGATGTACTCGAGTACCCGTCAATTGGCAATGGCATCGTCCTTGCCGGTGGCATTAATAATCTCGTCGAGGGCAACAGGATCAGCGGGCACATTTACTATGGCGTTCTGGTTGTGCCGAATATCGATAAGAATTTCTGGGAGCCAGGTGGGAACAGCATCAAGGATAATGTAATCAGTAATTCTGGCGTGGCTGACCTGGCGCTTTCGGCGCTCTCGGCCGGCAACAACTGCTTTTCTGGCAATACTGTCGCACGTACTGTGCCGCCTTTTCTGCAGTTCACGCATGCCTGTGGCTCCATCTTTGCCAGGGCAGGCGGCGGCGATCCCAGTGTCGTGGCGATCCTGTTAAATCATTTCATACAGGCCAACACAGGGCGCTTTAAAGCTCGCGATTGGAAAACGGCAACTGCTCCTGCCGATATTATGCAGCCAGGTATGCCGGACTCCACCATCGACCCGCAGGGAATCCGTACTATCGCAGAAGGGACACCAATCAATATGACACCAGACCCCGCAACCATCACTCCCAGTATCGCTTTAGGCGGCCTTGGACTCACGACCCCATTTTTCGAGGTGATACTCGGGTTCTACCTCTACTATTTGCCGCTGGCCCTCTATGGTGTATGGCTCAGTGTTGCGACCTGGGACCTTGTACGTCGCAGCGACATCAAAGGGGGGACTCGTATCATCTGGATGGCAGTTGTCTACCTGGTACCGGTGCTGGGTCCGCTGGCGTACTACCTTTTTGGGAAATCGCAGATTCCGCGCAGCGCCAGGTTTGCCCTTGCCATCGGTGCCCCGCTGGTCTACCTGGGCATATCGGTGCTGCTCTTGCTATTTATCTCGTAATCGTAACTGCCCAGGTCTTGAAGATGGTACGTACGTTTAGCTCTTCCTCCAACTTTCGTGCGCTGAGAAGTACCAGGAAAGAAGAACCTGTGAATGATGACCGCTTTCTTTTTCCTTTCCAGTCCGTTTCAGATTCATTTCAGCAGGTTGTTGTACACTTTATGATGTAACATGTTAAGCGAATAAGTCATGAAACGAGTGCTGAAGACGGTATGGATCAGAACGAGTTGGAAGAACCACATGATGATTTTGTCGTAGAGATCACCAATCTGCCTCAAGATGACGAAGCGGGTTCATCAAACACTCTACGCTTCTTCACGGAAACCTGGTTGCTTTCCCCCAAGTACCGCAAGCAGAAGACCATTGCGACTGCCATTTGCATGGGGCTGGCGCTGCTGATCGTCTTGTTCGCTCTTACCCCCGTTAGCCGACTCTTCCCACGCGGGTCGCCACCAACCGTCGAGCCATCAACCTCTTATTTTGGACTGGATGCTAACCCCCCCTGGGGATCGCTGTCTGTCGACGGAAAACGTGTTGCCTTATTTTCCAGAGGAGCCTATACGCTCTTCAGTTTACCACCTGGTCAGCATACGTTGACCTGGCATGCTGCTCCATTTGCGCCGCAGCAGTGCAGTATCTCTGTGCCACTGGGGTCTGGTCGTGATACCTGCCAGTTCCCCAATGCCACGCCTCACCTGGGAGGCACTATCAGCGCCTACATTGGTTTTCCGGCCAACTTGACCATGCTTTCCGCAGTGCAGCGTACCGCGTTGATCCAGGCAGCGCAAGCAGTGCTCGACCATCAGCAGTCTAGTGAGACGGTACAGGCAGGAGAGGTGTACGCGCAGACCCCGGCTGTCTCCGGGACGAACACGCGGTCCTGTACCGTCGTCTTACAGATTGCTGCAATCTGTTTCGCGGCTGCTCACCAGCCACTCAAGGCGACGTTGCGCCTGCAACTGGATACCGGTCCATCACCCGAAGCGGCGTGTGCGAATGGGGCATGTGACTCAGGCAAGCAGGACTGCCGGTTATTCTGTGATGTTCCCGCCTTCGCTGGATCCAATATCACGCTGGCTCCAGCAGTGTGGCAAGCGTCCGTTCTGGTGCAATTGCTCTGGCAGTTCACCACCAGAGATGGACGGGTAGTAGAGGAGAATCAGGCAGATAGCTTTATTCTCGGACAGCAAAATGCTATCGCCGTCCCCTTGAATATTACCTGGAACGGCATGGGGTGGGGCGTGACACCCGACAGTCAGAGCGGTTCTTTCGGGAGTGATGACCCGGTGTGTCAAGCCGCTGTTGGAGATATGTATACCCTGGTATTCGCCTCAACGCCGCCCAATACCGACCTGCAGCTGGTGCCGGGGGCAACGTCTGCCTCGGGTTGCCTGATCACAATCCCACTAGGATCAGGCTTGAATGGCACACCCACGCCGACACCCACTGCGTCGACGGTCGCCTATGTGATCCAGCGTTTTGGAGTGTTGTTGGCGGTGAATGCCTTGGCGCATCGCCTGTGGCCGTTTCTGCCTGTTGCTGATGCCTCTACACAGCACATTGCGCAACAGTTGATCACCAAGGGGGGAAGAGCAGTCAGGAATGGCTTGCATACCACGGGTTCCTCCTGACCGTCAAACTTTCGGGTAATCCGCACGCAATTGGAAGATGAAAGTCGCCAATGCGGCAAGACGTACGTACCATCTACAGGGTTCGCTAGAGTGAAGGAATGTGATTCTACCGAATCTCCCCCTTAGGCTCGCCAGGTTGGATTCTCAGATTGAGAATCCAACCTGGCGAGCCTTGCCTTCATCATCAACAACCTCTTGGTGGGGGTGGACAGTACCAGTTCCCGCCGCCTGCCGGCATGTGAGAGCTGTAAATTCCGGTGTGATGATACATGGCCGGCATCGAGACCATGTGTGCAGACAAGCCAGATAAGCCGGCAAGCAGCGCTAGCGCCATCATGACAATCAAAAATGTCTTCCGCATCGACAGTAACATGAAATACTCCTTCTCTTTCTGCCTTTTGTCCGGCGATATACACCTCTTGTCAAAAGACCATATTTGACCTTCTACAATGTCAGGTGTCGAAGGAGTCGTAAAAACTTGCAAAAATTTGTGGTACACTTTACAAATTCGTCAAGTAATATGAAATCCTGTTGAGTAGTTCGTCATGAACTTCACCGTGAACTTGTCAGAAATCCTATCCCGGAAAAGTTCAGACTCTTGTCGTATTATCAGTGATTAGCTGGATTTGATATAAAGTAGTAGTTGCCAGTCATAGAACGCGAACCAGAAAGGCGAAAAGGGAGCCAATGATTGAGCGGAACTGTGACATGGAGCAGAGCGTCCGCAAGGTAGCATATCGTGCGATTCAGCTCTATGCGCAGGGGATACTGACCGTTGAAGTGCTTGCAGAGCGAGTGATGCAGGAGTGGGAAGTGCGGCATATGGAGGAGGACAGACCAATGCATGCCTTGCTGACGCGTATGGCACAGCGCATTTGTAGTCGTGAATTGTATGCGGCCTGGTGTTCCCCTGAACAGGAACGTCGTAATCTTGCTTTCGATAACCTCAGGCGTTACCTGGAGAACTCACTACGTCAGACGTTTTATGCTAAAGCGTTAGAGCTACATGCCAATCTCGTTGAAGATGTACTGCACCAGACATTATCGAACCTCTGTCTTGCTCTTAATCGCGATCCTCCTGCTGGCCCTGGTGATCCAGCCGCATTCCTGAAATGGACGCAAACTATCCTCATCCGGGATGCCTACTCTTTTTTAAAGAAAGCACAAAGCGAAGCCTGCGTTTCACTTGATGCTCAGCCAGCATGCTTCGTTGAACAACTCGTCGATGGGCGCAATCAGGACCCTCAGGAGCAGGCTTTGCGGCAGGAATTGCAACAAGTGCTCAAAAATGCTATTCTATCGTTAAAGAATCCGCGCTACCGGCAAGTGCTCATCTGTACGTACCTGGCGGGTATGGACGAAAGTGAACTGGCAGGCACTTTGCAAGTACAGGTACAGGACGTGTACCTGTGGCGGCACCGGGCGTTAAAGGCGTTACGCAGTAAACCGGAGGTGATGCAGGCCCTACGGCCATGGCTTTGGTAGCTGAGCGGGACGAGAGGAAGAATTGCCATGCGCTGTGACGAGCTGAGTCACCTACTCAAAATCTATGAGGCTGAGAGCGATATTGTTGGTGATCTTATAGTTGCGCATATTCGCTCTTGTCAATCCTGCAATCATGGCATCGAACTTCTCTCGCAAGTACTCATTACAAACGATACACTCACCTGCGAACAGTGCCGTGCAAGGTTTCCCTCCTATTATGAAGCGACGCGCCCTGATTACCGGTTAGTCGAAATGTCCAATCTCGAGCTGGCTGAAGTTGCGCTCCACCTTGGGAATTGTGCTTCCTGCAAAGAACAGTATGCAATGTTGGCATTACTTTCCGAGTTGGAAGAACGCGATGAGATGGTGGATTTGTGATCCCTGCGCTGGCTTCTATTCAATCTCCCTGGCTCGTGCTCGTTCGCGTTGGGTCAGATAACGCTTGCGCAGTCTGATATTCTGCGGTGTCACTTCAACCAGTTCATCATTGTTAATAAAGTCGAGCGACTGTTCCAGGCTCATCATAATTGGCGGTGTCAGGCGTACGGCAATTTCGGAAGTAGAGGAGCGTATATTGGTCTTCTGCTTCTCTTTACACACGTTGACAACCATATCCATAGGCCGGACATTCAAGCCCACAATCATTCCCTCGTAAACGGGAGTGCCTGGCTCAATGAAAGTATCTCCGCGCTGTTGGGCATTGTTCAACCCATAAGTTACTGCCACGCCCATCTCGGAAGCAATCAATGCACCCATGCGCGTCGTGCCGATTTTACCCAGCCAGGGTTCGTAGCCGATTAACATGCTGCTCATGGCCCCGTTGCCCTGCGTCAGGGTGAGAAATGCGTTACGAAAACCGATCAAGCCGCGCGTGGGAATATGATATTCGAGACGCACATTGCCCAATCCATCGTTGGTCATGTTGGTAAGCTGCGCCTTGCGTGCGGCCAACGTCTCAGTCAATATACCGATGTAGGTGTCCTTTGTATCGACTACCAGGTCTTCAATCGGCTCGCGCAATTGGCCATGCTCTTCCTGGCGCGTGATGACCTCCGGGCGCGATACCTGGAACTCGTAGCCCTCGCGGCGCATGGCCTCAATTAAGACGGAGAGATGCAGTTCGCCACGTCCCGAGACGATAAACTCGTCAGGTGTGCTGCCGTCTACCACTCGCAGGCTGACGTTGGTTTCCAGCTCACGGTAGAGACGCGCGCGCAGTTGCCGTGAAGTGGGATATTTCCCCTCGCGTCCGGCAAATGGACTGGTATTCACGCTGAAGGTCATTTTTAGGGTTGGTTCCGTGATCGCAATCGTGGGTAATGCTTCAGGCGCATCTACATCAGCTATGGTGTCACCGATATTGGCGCTGGGGATACCCGTCAGTGCAACAATGTCACCCGCCAACGCCTCAACAACTTCAACGCGCTGCAGTCCCCTGTAGGTAAGCACGAGGTTGATCTTCTGGCGTGTCACGACACCATCGCGATTAATGTGCGCTACAAAGGTGTTAGGGGTGACTCGCCCGCGTACAATACGTCCTATGGCGTACTTGCCTTTGTAATCGTCGTAGTCGAGGGCGGCAACGAGCAGTTGCAAGGGAGCTTCAGTGTCTACTACGGGAGCAGGAACAGTGTTGATGATCGTCTCGAACAGTGGCTCAAGGTCCCGGCGCTCATCATTTGGATGATACATTGCCACGCCGTCACGTCCAACAGCATACAGGATCGGAAAATCGAGGTGAGCATCGGTCGTTGCCAGTTCCAGGAAAAGGTCCTGGGTCCATTCGAATACCTGGTCGATGCGTGCGTCGCGACGATCAATTTTATTGATCACTACTATGGGTTGCAGGTTAAGTTCCAGCGCCTTTTGCAGCACAAAGCGCGTTTGTGGCATCGGCCCTTCCACGGCATCGATGAGCAGGATGCAGCCATCAGCCATGTTGAGTACGCGCTCGACCTCGCCGCCAAAATCAGCGTGTCCGGGAGTATCAATAATATTGATTTTAATACCGTGATAGATAATGGCCGTATTTTTAGCCAGGATGGTGATACCGCGCTCACGCTCCTGGTCGTTCGTATCCATGATGAGTTCGCCCACCTGCTGGTTTTCGCGGAAGATATGGCTCTGCTTGAGCAGGCCATCTACCAGCGTCGTTTTACCATGGTCGACGTGAGCGATAATGGCGACATTGCGAATATCATCTCGTTTTATTAAACGTTTTTCCTGGATCATAGCATTCATAACCATGAATTTAATCAATAACTCCCCAGAAGCATAAGAAAACCGGACGGCTATAGTCGCCCGGTGCATTTGTTGACTTTTTACCGATACTTTCAGCTTACATTGTATCCCTTCTAGGGTAGAACGTCAAGCTTGGATTCGGCCATGTCAGGTCTCAAAGGTATCCAAAACAAAATGACCATGAGCCTTATTCAGCATCTGGTCTACGTTATAGCAAGCAGTGATCAACGAGAGGTGAGTAAATGCTTGTGGATAGTTGCCCAGAGCTTCACCGACCGTACCAATCTCCTCGGCATAGAGACCTACGTGATTACTGTAGGTCAGCATTTTCTCAAGCATCAAGCGAGCATCATCCAGGCGGCCCGCACTAGCAAGGCTCTCAGCCAGCCAGAAACTAGCGGCGTTAAAGGTACCCTCGGTACTGCCCAGGCCATCATCGGCAGCCTTTTTAGGGTCATAGCGATGCACAAGTGAATCACTTGTCAACTCTTTTTGAATACGGTCAATAGTATTGAGTATGCGCGGATCAGTCGGGCCTGCGAAATTGGTAATCACCATTAACAGGGCACTTGCATCGACAGCATCGCTTCCATAATACTGAACGAAACTCTGCTTTTTCTCGTTCCATCCGGCATACATGATTTGCTCGTATATCTCCGCGCTTTTCTGCATCCAATCTCCCATTGGAGCGGGCAACCCTCGACGGCGTGTCACTCTCAGTGCACGGTCAAATGCTACCCAACTCATCAGTCGCGAATGCACAAAGCGCTTAGGACCACCGCGTACCTCCCAGATACCTTCATCAGGTTCTTGCCAGTGTTCTGCCAACCACTCAAGCAGGCGGTGTAAGTTCTGCCAGAGATCATAAGAAATAGTATCATAGCGATTGTAGATATAGATAGCATCCATCACCTCGCCATAGATGTCAAGCTGGTTCTGCTTGTATGCACCGTTTCCAATGCGCACAGGTTTACTTCCACGATAGCCTTCGAGGTGATCGAGTGTCAGTTCCGTCAAATCATGCTCACCTTCGATACTGTACATGGGTTGCAATGTGCCGTCTTCACGCAGTTCGTGGCAGCGTGCATCAAGCCAACCCATGAAGGCCTGGGCTTCTTCTGTAAAGCCGAGCGTGAGTAGACTATAGAGTGAGAATGATGCATCACGCAGCCAGGTATATCGATAGTCCCAATTGCGGGCACCGCCGATTGTCTCTGGCAGGCTGGTAGTTGGTGCGGCAACAATCGCCCCGGTTGGTTCATAGGTCAGCAGTTTCAGTACAAGGGCCGAACGCTGTACGGTCTCTCGCCAGCGCCCGTGATACTTACATTGAGATAGCCAGCGCCGCCAGTACTGTATGGTGCTGAGAAATGCCTCGTGATATTGGCCATGTGAGAGGCGCTGCGGTGCAAGATCGCTGTCCTCGGCACTTTCTATGAGAAAGTGTGCGGCGTGGCCCTCGTGCAGAGTAAACCGGGCGCGTACTCCCCTTTGGCCGTCTTCTTCGAGTGGTACGGGAGATGCCAGCCCGATACAACAGCTTTCGCTTAGAAAGATAGCCCCTTCTTTTGACAGGCGGATCTCGTGAGGATCTCGCGCATAGTTAAAAGCCGGTCTACACACCAGTTCAAAGGCCATTGAGCCACGCACCACTTTAACGGAACGTATAATATGATGCTGGTGACGAGAACTGCCTTTGTGCTTAACCGGCATGAAGTCCGTGATTTCGCCTACGCCATCGACGGTGAGAAAGCGTGTAATCAGCATATTTGTTTCAGGGAGGTAGAGTTGTTTGTGTCCCATACCGGGAGCATCAGGAGGTGCGATACGAAAGAAACCGCCTTTGTTCACATCGAGTAGAGCGCCGAAGACGCTGGGAGAATCGAAACGCGGTAGACAGCACCAGTCGATGGAGCCATTCTTGCCCACCAGGGCAACAGTGTGCAGGTCACCAATGACCGCGTAGTCCTCAATTGGTTGATACATCCCTGATAGATGAGCAAATGCCTGTTCCATACAATTTTTTCCTTCTTAAAAGATGCCGGCATTTATTCTAGAAACGTTTTACAACGCGCTAATGAAGTCGATAGGACAATAGGCAGGAGACGCTAGATTGTCCCCGATGATATATACGGTTAAAATAGAGTATAGCGTATTTTGTCTAGTGATGTTAGGAGCATCATCATGTCCACACCATTACGTATCCTGGCCGTCGATGTCGGCACCGGCACTCAAGATATCCTGCTCTTCGAGAGCGGCAAAACAATAGAGAACTGCTTCAAGATGGTCATGCCATCTCCCACGGTTATCGTCGCTGAACGCATTAAGCGAGCAACCGAACGTGGTCAGCCGATCCTCTTAACGGGCGTAACTATGGGCGGTGGCCCCTCCCACTGGGCTGCACGCGATCATGCGCTGGCCGGCTACGCTGTTGCTGTCACGCCGGAGGCAGGCCGTACGTTCGATGATGACCTGGCGATGGTCGAGCAGATGGGCTTTGAGATTATTGATGAGCCTGAAGCTGGGTATCGAGCAGAGAATCCAGGCCTGGCTCATATCGAACTGCAATTTGATGCTCCCGCCATCACCGGCGCCTTACGTGCATTTGACGTTGATCCCTTCGTAGATGCGCTGGCTATTGCGGCTTTCGATCACGGGGCTGCACCTCCAGGAGTGAGCGACCGCCGTTTTCGCTTCAACTTCATTGAAAATACGGTACACAGTAATCCAATACCCAGCGCGTTTGCCTACCTGGCGCAGGATACACCTGCCGACCTGACACGCTTGCGTTCTATTGCCAGTAGCGCTGCACGTTACCTGCAATTGAGTAATTCGGACCGGCGAGCGCCACTCCTGTTGATGGATACCGGCTCGGCAGCCGTTCTAGGTGCGCTGGAGGACCCGCTCGTCAGGAGTCAGCGCGCTAGCCTGCTCTGCAATATTGGCAATTTCCATACGCTGGCTTTTCATCTCGTGCAGGATCGTATCGTAGGCATCTTTGAACATCATACCGGGGAGATCGATCGCTCCAAGCTTGAGCAGATGCTTATACACCTGGCCGATGGAACACTGACCAATGAGGAAGTGTTTAATACGAGCGGCCATGGAGCCTTGATTCTCCACGATGCTGAAAGTGTCAATGGCAAGACTTTCCCGTTCCTGGCTGTGACTGGCCCCCGGCGCGAGATGCTGCGCGGCTCAACGCTGCACCCTTATGAGGCGACCCCACATGGAGATATGATGCTCGCGGGTTGTTTTGGCCTGCTGCGTGCACTTGCCGATCATGAGCCAGCTATGGCGCCTTTGATTGAACCATCGCTGCTGAGTCGCAATACAGGGAGTCTATTTTTTGGATGGCCGTAAGGGAATGGGGCTTTTTCTTGCGCGAGGTGTACGGGACGGGACAGTAGTTTCGGATGTAGACTGCGGGGAAGCTTTTTTAGGTTGGGTACGGGAGACTTTTTCGCGGATGAGGGTAATTTGTGAGTGGACGGCCTGGCGGGATTGCTGGAGTTTGCGAGCTATTTCAGATGGGCGTTCACTACTTGCTAAATAGCGGCAGATCGTCTCTTGCTTTTCCGTCAGGTCAACTGCCGGATGATTCAGGGCCGTCTTTGCCAGGTCTTCCAGTTCGCCGTACTTTCTACGCCGGTATTCATTGAGATCGTTAGGAGAGAAGAGCCAGCGATCAACCACGCGCACACCTGGAATCAGTCCTTTTTCTACGAGGTGCATAAAATGCCAGTAGCTCAGGTCAAGCTGTTTTGCTGCTTCGTGAGTGGTCAACATACCATTGAGGTGTTGCACGCTATAATGTAGTTCATCACTCCTAAGAGCCATCTCGTACGCCTTTCTAAGGGTTGCTATACTCTATAAGCGCCAGGCAAAGACATACTTGGTCATCGTGAGTGAGTATACCATAGAACATAGTGAATGGCAAGGCTAGCAAAAGCTGAGCAAGGGAGCCTGGCATCGTTCTTGTTGGTGCCAGGCTGTGCTTGGTTAACTTCTCGGTGTGGGGAAGACTTGCTGGAGTTTCAGCGCAAGCCCGATATCGCCAGCTACTTTGAATTTGCCGCTGAAGAAAGCGCTCTGCGGATCGAGCTTTCCTTGTGTAATCGCAATCCAGTCCGAACCACTAACAGTAAAGGTGACATCCGGCTTTTCTACGCCGCCCGGAATAAGCTCACAAGCTCCATTGGCGATTCTTAAAGCCCATTTCCCCGCTTCGTCTCCAGTAATGTCCCACTGAAAGGTCTTAGTCATACCTGCAGCCGCTGCAGCATTGAAATATTTTGGCATCTGCTCGAAGAGCTCTGCAACTGTCATTCTTATCTCCTTCTTTATTAGTAGGCAGGAAAGGCTCCTGCTGGCACATGCTATAGTATATCACAACCCATCAACAGCTTTTCTCGCTGCCTTCCCTACTTTTTTTGCCACCAACGCTATGACAAACTCGGCAATCCAGTAATTATTCAATGATGGCAACGATGGATGATAGTTCTGGTCCTGCGCAAAGTCGAACACCTCAGAGAAATCACCTATGTTTGAGAGGCCATCACGTGGGGGAGCGGGTGGACCTGCAGCGTTCCCATGAGCAGCATCGTTATTCATTCCCGGCGTCGAGGTATCAAACTGGTGGTTCATGCTGGCCAGTGTAGGTAAACCAAAGTGGCGTTCAATGAACTTCAAGATCGAACTGTGCTCATATAACTGACCCGACACGTACCCGCGCTTCGCATAAGGTGAGATTATCAGCGTGGGCACGCGGAATCCCAGCCCGTAAGCATCCACCTGCGGTGGGGCAACATGGTCGAAGTACCCGCCTCCCTCGTCATAGGTAAAGAAGAGGACTGAACTCTTCCATGCAGGAGAATTCATAAGAGCTTTGATCACCGCCTCCATTGCAAACTCACCGGTGCGAATATCAAGTGGCGGATGCTCATCAACCAGGGCTTCAGTGATCAAAAACGACACCTGCGGCAGCTTCCCCGACTCCAGGTCGTTGTAGTAATCCGCGATCTGGTAATACATCCGGGGTTCGTTCTGCCATTTCTTGAAGTACGTAAGCGGGTTGTACCCCTCGAAATCATTGGGCTCGCTACCCGTTCCCAGACCCAGGCCGTAGCACTTCCAGGTCACGTAGTATTGATCGAGCAGATCTACGATAGCAAACCAATCCAGGCTTCCGCCATTGATCTCGTTAGTCGTGATGCCCCCACAGGTACCCGTCCAGAGAGCAAGGCGATTAGGGAGGGTTGGACCAAGCACTGAGCAAAAGTAGTTGCCACATAACGTGAAAGAATCGGCCAGCGCATAATAAAAGGGGATGTCAGATCTATCATAATATCCCATTGCCAGAAGGCCATTGGTCGTATAGAAGCCGTCCATTGCTCCATTGTCCCATTCACGATGAGTGTCTTGCCAGGAATGAGAAGTATCGTTTGAGCTGGTAACAGGAAAATGATAGGGATAGACTTTTCCTCCACGACCATCAGGCTGATAATAGCCCTGTGGAATGCCGAAAGAGCCAGCCCTGGAGTAGTGACCAAAGTATTCATCGAAAGAGCGATTCTCCTGGCAGGCTACCAGAATATGTTTAATGGGATTCGTCCTGCTGGCCGGTACCAATGTTTCAGTATCGATAGTGCATACATTAAATGTACCTGCATCGAGTGCTAAACCCACCCCTGCCAACGTGCCAAGCTCCCGCAAGAAACTACGCCGGGATTGATGGGTATTTAAAAACCGTTGCAGGTCCATGAATGCCCCTTTTTCCTGAACCACTGCGCCTGTAGAGTTCTGGGTGAAATTGTACCATCGATCTATAAAGCCTGCCAACCTCGCCCGATTGGGTGGCATATGAATTGTTTGTAGCAATCAACCAAACGGGGGCGAGCAACGTAGGGACCTCAGCGAAGCGAAGCGGAGCGCGTATCAATACTTCGTGCCCACAGCCGATAATGCAGATTAACGACCAAAGCCGGTACTGTCATCCTGAGCGAAGCGAAGGATCTCTTTGCCCATCGAGACAGACCCTTCGCTCCGCTCAGGGTGACAACACATTCCCGATCTTGGTTGGTAAAACTCATTATCGGCCACTACACCACCCTTCCTTACGCGCGTTTGCCTACAACTAGTTCATCCACACCCGATTGGGTGTTTCGCGTTTAGCAGGCAATGAGAACTTCCGTTGTAGAATTAGTGTTTTTGCTGATCGTGCCTTTTCATTTGCGGTAGTGATAGTATGATGATGGTGAGAACGCTGCTGACGATACCAATTATCAGAAAGATTGTTTGCGCGGTATCGAACTTCGCTAGCGTTATCCCCGCAAGGAGTGCAAGTAGCTCGGTACCAATAAAGAGACCTCTGGTTCCCCAGAAGTGAAGTATAGATAGGTGTCTGGTATCACTGAACGCTCGAAAACGTTCCCAGACAGAAGAGTCTTCTCCCACCCGTGGTAGTATTTGGCTTTGAATATAAGCCGAGATGTCATGAATGGCAAATGAATTGGCAAGCCAAACGGCTGATAAGAACATCCCTAACATGGGATATAAGAGCATGAGAGACGCGTTACTGGTTTGAAATCCGATAGCAAGAACCGTACCAGGCGCAATCAAGGCGAGTGAGAGAAGTTGATGCTGTATCTCTATGCGCTTGACGATTTCGTCTCTTAAACTCCTATATTCATCAGTCGTCAGATCATGTGCGTCTGCCATTTTTTGTGAGCCCGTTGATGCTTCTGAACTCATGGTCAATGCCTTAAAGACTGTCCATGCTCTTATAGCACGGTAGAGATTGGCACCACTGAGGATGGCACGCCGCCATCGAACGCTTCTTCGGGCGCGTCTTCCTCTTATTAATGTGGTTGCAACCGTCAGACGAGACGTCCAATCTTGTCCGTCCCATTGAATTGGCTTGAGTTTTCACTAAAATGAACCAAATATCTGGATGGACGAATCTGTACACCGCCATAGACGCTACCATGGCCGGTTTTTGCTGGTTCATTTTACCGGGAACACTCGATGCATTAACCTTATCTTTTGAATTACCGCATCTAATTGGACTGCTAGTTAGTCTGGTGTCTCTTCAAAAAGTTCAGCAACAGTGACGTTTAGGGCTTTGGCTATGCGCTCTAATGTCTTTGTATTGACGCCATGCGTAGGGTCATGCCAGATGGTATGTACAGTTTTATAATTCACATCGGCTAACCTTGACAGTCTTGTCAGGCTTATTCCCTTTGCTTGAGCAATCTCCCTAACTTTTAGACGCATAGCCATATTAGAAGTTTCCTTATCATATCAGGTTAGGCGCTATTATACTTTTCTGGTGTTAGCTCTTGCAGTCTGAAAAAAATGGTGTTAAAATTTACTATTATTTCTTAGTAGTAAAATTCTACAGAAAAAGGGAGAGATAAGAAATGTCAGCAGAATATGATAACACCCCTTTATATGAACGTCCTCTAGTCAGGGGACAGGAAGTCCAATATCAGATGCGAGGATGTGGGCTAATTGAGGAGGGTATAGTTATAGATGCAGGTTACCATGTTATACTAGTGACGAGCCCTGAAAAAGGGGTACGTAGATTTATATTCTACGATGAAATTATTAGAGTTAAGAGCGAAGATAGATGCTAGGCTTTCAACACCATCACCACCAACATTCCTCGAGCACTAGTTTTGCCGTCCCCTTTGGTTGTGGACGCATGCGGATCAGCAAGACCATGATGATAGCTGTTTGTGCCATTGGGAAGACTCCATTATAATAAAGCATGGAGGGATCGGCATGGCCCTGGAGGTGATCCACACGCTCACCAGGACGCAGCCGCCAGGATGGATGGGCTACAGCCGTCGCATCGACGCCGCGCTCTTGCGAGAGGTCGCCTGGCCGGTGGAGCAACATCCGCTCGCCTACATCTGTGGCCCGACACCGTTCGTCGAAACAGCAACAGCAGCGCTACTGCCGCTGGGATATGAGCCGACACGCATCAAAACGGAGCGTTTCGGTCCGACAGGAGGGTCCTAATGGACAACACGACACTTGATGGGAATGCCGCAGGCGGTATCTTGCGAGAAATTTTCCCGTTTGAAATGACGCTCGCCGAAGGAACCTGTGCGCATTGCGGCAGCACCAGGGTGGTTGGTGAACTCACCGTCTACAAGAGCGCCATGGGGACAGTCATGCGCTGTCCTACTTGTGCCAACGTGCTCATGCGCATCGTCAGCACGAAGGGCCGCTACTGGCTCGATATGCAGGGGGTGCGTGTTCTTCACATCAGAACAGAGCCGTAATCCTTTGGGGTGGCTCTCCATCATCGCGGGGAAATACCTTTCCCGTAGGGGAAGGGAGGTGGAGCTATTGGGCTCGAAAGAAGGCATCTACACCGGGCAGATGATCTCTTATTGCGACGGCAGCAGGCCGACCTGTTTCATGAACGTAGCTGTATCCCAATAATCAGACTCGCGGCGGATCTTACCGGCCTCCAGTTCGAGGATGCTCGCGCCCCGCACCGACGAAAAGCGCTTGCCAGTGGCCGGCATCCCTGGGAAGTCGCCTGTGTGTGCCTGACATGACCCATTCGATAACAGCCCATTGGCTAGCGGCAAACCGGCTTGTCAATCCATATTTGAAGTCAGGGATTGCCGCAAAGGCGCGGTTCACGAAGCTGCGCAGTTCCTCTTTGCCCCGAGCGACCACGCCGAGGGTAACGTCCTCGTAAACACAGTCGTCGGCAAAAAGGGCAAGCACCCTTTCAGGATCCTTGTTGTCAATGGATGACCAGGCCATCGCCCATTCATCGAGCATCCGTTCCAAATCAGAGGTCGCCATGACACGCTCCTTCTCTCTGTCAAAGTTGTTTTTGCTATCCGAGAGAGCAGTTCCTCACTCCAAGGCCCAGTTGGCAGGGTTTGGGGCCACTCCCCAACTGATGTACCTCACCCTCTCTGGTCCTACTATAAGGAGGAAGCGTCATGAAAGCGTCATGAGGCCTAATACAACTCTGCACGCTCTCACACGTATCTCAATTAAGAAATCGGTGTGCTAAAGAGAGCCTGAACAGGAGGAACAACACAACATGATGCCACAAAAGGAAGCCGGTGAGTCAATACACGAACAAACAGGCCCGACCTATGGGAGATACGAGGGGGATCAAGGCCAACACGATCAGACATTCTACGAGCAACTACTGAGAGAAGGACCGGTAGGAAAGGTCTATCCGGAACCGCGTGACAACAAGAATATGCTCCGTCTCATCGCGTTCGCGATTGCAATGGTGACGCTTCTCGCGTTTGGTTTTCTCTGCCTGGTTTTCGTCGGAGGTACAGGAGGATGGATTAGTTTCTGTGCCGCTAGTCTAGCCATCTTCCTAGTAGCTGTCGTAGCACTCGACAAGATTAAATAAGCGATCATTGCGAGAAGAACGGAGTTGCAGCAGTTGATGGAGATGTACAAGCGCTGAGTCGGCTCTTGCTGGATGTTCCGATATCCCGATTTAATAGATAACTTGCATAATCGGAAGGAGAAGCGGTACATGATCAATCCAGGTCTCCAGAACAAAGTCGTGTTGATCACAGGAGCCAATCATGGGATTGGTGCTGCAACAGCGCAAGCTCTTGCTCTGCAAGGAGCGCATATCTTCATCACGTATCTGCGTCTGCCTCCGCTTGGAAAACCTTCTGAACAGGCGGGTGAGGCCGATATGCACGTTCCCGGATTGGCGTTGTACAACTTCAAGCGTTCCCAGACAGCTTCCGAGGTCATCCAACAGATCCGCGCACAAGGAGGAGCAGTTGAGGCTCTGGAAGCAGACCTGACTGATTCCAAGACCATTCCCCTGTTGTTTGACCGAGCGGAAGCGACTTTTGGCCCGGTCGATATCCTGATAAACAACGCAGATTACTGTGTGGCAGATACCCTCCTTCCACCGAGCCGGCATGAGGAGGCAATGACACCCGCAGGATATGCTCCTTCGTTTATCACAGCAGCAAGTCACGATGCCCACGTTGCCGTGAACAGCCGCGCAGTTGCACTGATGATGGCAGAGTTTGCTCATCGGAGAATCGAGCAAGGCAGGCATTGGGGACGCATCGTCAATGTCAGCACCGACGGCTCACCAGGCTTTGTGAGAGAAGTCTCCTATGGAGCAAGCAAATTTGCCATGGAGTCATACAGTCGAGCAGCAGCGAGCGAGCTAGGAAGGTACGGGATCACCGTCAATATTATCTCGCCAGGACCAATTCAAACGGGATATATTACGCCTGAGCTGGAGCAAAGGCTGAACCTGGAGATTCCACTTGGGCGTGTTGGACAACCTGAAGATGTAGCTGATGTTGTGGTATTTCTGGCATCTGAGCAGGCTCGCTGGCTGACCGGTCAACTCCTCTTTGTTGGAGGTGGACATCGCATGATCTAGAAAGCAACTCATATGAATCGGTGTCGATGAAAAAGTGGTATGCTGATATCCATAAATCGATGCTAGTTTACGATGTGATATGCAATTGAAAATGTAGAGGTAGGAATAGGTAGGTTACCTGCGTTCGCCCGCTAAGGTCCGAAGGCATAGAGCGTTCCTATCATATTTCCTGTATATAACACGCCATTTGAGATGGATGCCGAACCCCAGAAATTCGCAGTACCTGCGTAGTTGAAGAGGATTTTCCCCGTAGCTGAAGCAATCACCAGCAGGTGATTGTGCTCTCCAACTACTGCCAGCCCTGGCACTGCTGAGACAGCAGCGAGCACAGGTCCATCATTAAGGCAATCTTGCCAGGTGGAGGTTCCGTGCGCTGGGTTGAGCGCCTGCAAACTGCCCAGGCAACTGTTGCCAGCAATCGTCGTGTGACCTCCGGCCACATAAAGCGTGGTACCGTCCCAGGCACTTGACGAAATGCTCCCCTGCCCGCACTCTGGGCACCCGCCCGAGATTGCTATCGTGGCTTGCCAGACTGGACCCTGGTTGATAGCTCCCCGGTCAAAGGCGTAGTAGATACCGTTTTTGTTTGCAAGGCCGACTAACTTATGTATGGTACCGCCAATGGTTGCCTGGAAAAGCGTCGGGGTGGATCCAAATTCGTGGCGGGCTTGCCAGGAGCTCAGATAGATCAGGTTCGATACGCTTAGTTTGACGATGGCACTTGCATACTGCTCTGCCGTCGAGCAAGAGCCACTATTCCCTGTGGCGAAGTAGACAGATCCATCCGCCTGATCAATCGTAGGAGAGCCCCAAACGCTGGCACCTGTACAGCCGGCGGGCACAGTATTAAAGGTGTGCTGGATGGTCCCGGTGGTTGCATCCATCTGGACGAGTTGTCCCTGTACCAGCGGACAATCTCCAAACGACGACACGCCGATATAAACGCTATTATTATAGACAGTGGGCGAACTCCAGATGAAATGGCTCGGGGACGAACCTAACCCAGTCTTCCAGATGATCGCTCCGGTTAAGGCATTCAGTGCGTAGAACGTGGCGTTGCCTCCACCCACAAAGACCACCGAAGTCAACCTTCCACCAACGAGCACGGAGGCCACAGTCGCTGTGCTCGCAACACCAGCAGTGCTTGGACTGCAGTTCGTATCCACCGTCTGGCCCAGGTTCTGTTGCCAGACCTGCGTGCCGTCCAGTTTCGTTGCGTGCTCAAACCCGTCCCACGACCCCCAGTAGATCATTCCATTGACTACCACTGGTTGTGTTGTGATGCTTTTGCCTGCCTTGTAACTCCAGTGTAACTTCAGATGGGGTGCCGATGACGGGTTGATAATCGTCTCGGCACTATTGAAGTCGCTACGCCCGTAACCATACAGATACATCGTCCAATCACCTGAGGTCGTAGCGGCAGCGTGTTCGAGTGGAAGCTCCATGAAAGCACCCATGAGGAGGAATGCAAGTACCACTACCTGGAGAACGACAGCCCCCCCTGAGAAATGCCGGGCGGAGGCTCTTGGCCTGGAATCTTGTGCACTCATCTATTCACCCTACGTTTCGACCTGACTCCTGCATAGACTACCTTGAATATAATATAGTTTGCCTAAGTAGAGATGCGCTGTGTGATAGGTAGTGAGTTAGTAAAGGTTACGTATTTGTGGTTAAGAAATGCCCACAAAATGTAATCAAACGTGGTAAAACAATGGCATGTTGACAACACAAGTTTTCTACTCTTGTCTCGTGGAGTTTCTTCTCCATGGGGGGTTTTCCAGTAATGATTGGGGACTCTATGGCTTTGTGCAGATGCTAGAATATAAGTGTCTGGGCTATGGGAAAGAACTGAATATTATCAATACGTTCTCATATGTTTAGAAAGGGAATCCTCTTATGGCAAGCGACCAGGTAATGCGCAAGGTGAAAGTAGAGGGCGGCAACCTGAGATTCAGCTCGGCCCACTTCATCACCTATGGTGGTAAATGTGAACGCCTGCATGGCCACAACTATGGTGTGCTGGTCGAGATCGAAGGGACACTGAACGACGATAAATTGGTCTTTGATTTCACCGTATTGAAACAACTTACCAGGGAGATTTGTAGCCGGCTCAATCATCGTTTTTTGTTACCTATGCATAATCCTCATCTCGAACTGAAGGAACTTCCCGATGCATGGGAAGTACGCTTTGGCGAGAAACGCTACGTCTTTCCTCGCGCTGATGTAGTCGAGCTACCTGTTGATAATTCCACGGCTGAGCGGCTGGCTGAATATATCTGCGGTGAGTTACGCGCTGGACTTGCTGCATATAACACCGCCAATCTGCAGACCATTATGGTTGGGGTCGAGGAGGCTCCAACACAGATGGCTTATTTCCGTACATCGCTGCGTGAGTAGGAGTGCACAAAGAT
>WNFA01001690.1_pt1 | contig 21651 bp, 16 predicted proteins | sample 5400481 | NCBI WGS metagenome assembly WNFA01 (sample SAMN13153340, study PRJNA577476) | soil metagenome | isolation source: 120 cm saprolite under Douglas fir tree site 2 hole 1 replicate 2 | place: USA:California | collected 2015-04-18
ATTCTATTCTTCGTGGACGCGCCTCTGCTTAAAAGTTTTTCACATTGTGAAAGATACTTTTATTTGAAGCACGTCAAGAACCTTCGTCAAAAAGGTTACGGCGTCACGATGCCATTTCCGATGGCTATAGGCTCGTGGTGGAGCGATGTCATGGAGATGTTCTATAACTTCCTTCGTGATAAGCGCGATGTAACGTCGCAAGACATTCAAGACTTTGCTCTAACCGCGTGGTCGATGTGCAACCTCGACGCCTGCGCTCTCGCGGACCCCGACAAGTTTGAATCCTTTGGCACTCTAGCCGGGGCTGTGTTGATGCTTCAGGAATACTACAACTCGCAGTATCTTGTCGATAAAATGAATTGGAAGGTTGTGGCTGTCGAAGAAGGTTTCGGTCTGAAAAAGGAGGTGTTGCTTGGAGAAACACGAAGTGTCGTTGTCTACTGGGTCGGCAAGCCCGACTTGGTTGTTGTGGAAAATGGTCGACTTACTCCGGTCGACCACAAGACTGTTTCAAGAATTGACGGACTTACAATCTCTCGCTATAAGCCTTCAACTCAAATGCCCGGATATGTCTATTCCTGCGAAGTCATTGCCAAGCAGTTGGGATTCAATGTTCGCGTCGATAGATGCGTCGTTAATATTTGCTCGCGAACACGTCCATCGGATAATCCAAGAAGTGGAAAGAAACGCCCAAGATTTATCCGAGCCTACCCAAACTTCTCCAGAGAAGAAATCGACGAGTGGAAGCGAGACGTTATAGCGAAGTGTGAACGCATTGCGACGTGTCTTAAAACGAATACTTGGACGTGGTCGGAGACTTCGTGTCACAATATGTATATGCGTCAATGCGACTACATCAAACTCGACAGCTCGACTCCGTCAGCGAGGCCAGTTATACTCATGGCAGATTTTCTTGAAAAAGAACCGTGGAAGCCCTACGAACCAACACAGAAAGAGGTCGATGATTAGATGCCAACCGAGTATACAATAATGGAATCGGAACCACCAACAACCAAGACCAAAATCGCACTCGTAGGAGCCGAGCAGAACGGCAAGTCGAGGTTCGCTGCCACGGGACGTAAACCGGTCTTATTCCACGAGTTTGACCAAAAGAAGGAGTCACTTCGTGGCCTTCCCGGAGTGTACGTCATATCCTACGTAGACCCAAAATGGCCGAACCAGCCGACGGCAGCTCAAGACTTCCTTACCAACATCACGAAGCTTGAAAACAGTCTCGACTTAGCCAAGCTTGGCTTCCAAGTACCGAAGGGAACCTTCGTCAAGACCAACGTCGTAGACAGTATCCAAACGCTTGGAAAGCGTTGCCAAGACTACGCAATGTACAATAACAAAGACCTACGGCGCGAAATCACCTTCGGAGGTCACAAAGTGTTCATCCCGAACGGGTGGGACGCGGTTAACTCGGAGATGTCTGAGGTCGAAAACTTCATCCTTCGGCTGCTCGCTCTACCAACTGATACTATCATTACACTCCACGAAACGGACGAAAAAGCATCCGATTCGACACCGGAAAAGCCGAAGTACACCGGCAAAATTGACGTATATCCACCTCGTTTTCGTATGTTGCTGAAGTACTTTCCTGAGATCTGGCGGGTGAAACTTACGCAGGCAGTCGGAGCGAACAATCAACTTCGCTACGTTCCGAGAGTGTATCCATTACCGACCTACGACTTCGACTGTGGTACGACGATGCTGCTTGATGCTATCGAAGAGCCGAACATCGAAGCGATGATTCGAAAGCACGAGCAACGTCAAGCGCAGCAATCACGAAACAATCTTCTGGCTCAAGGTGAGCCGAAGCTACAACTAGCTACATCCGTAAAACTCTAAAAGGAGAAAACGCCGTGCCAAAACTGAAAGCATCTGCCGAAGAAGTAAAAGGAGCGCCTCCAATGCAGGCTGGTCTAGTCACAGTTCGACTAGACGGCTTTACACCGAAGTACTCCAAGGACCGTGGTTCTGTAAACCTCAATCCAACTATGAAAGTCATCAACCACGCCGAGTACAACGACCGTCCTATCTTTGAGAACCTCAACACCAAAGGAAAATGGGTCTGGAAGGACTTCTGTCATTGTTTCGGCGTTCCGATGATCGAGCAGAACGGTGACTACGAATTTCCAGGCGACTTCGATGGGCCGGAAGATGAGCCGGATAAGTGGCAGTATCTTGGTCCTTTGCTCGGACAAACAGGTCAGCTAATGTTGATTCAAGCTGATAACACGAAGGGCGGTATCACCAACAAGACACAGTTTTATGTCTGTCGTGTCCCAGGCTGCACTGAGAAGCACTCTTCGAATCTCGTCAAGTAACAGAGTTCGCTTCGTACTTCCTTGCGTTGTTACGAAGCGCGTCGGAGCCCAGGGCTCCGCCTCGGTCTGACATAACCGAAGCGAAGCTGGTCGCCTCTTGCCCTCCGACTGTAGACGCTTGAAGGTGGGTGTAGAGCGTTTCTTTTTAGTTGAGGAAAAATGAGTGAACTTGTTGAGGGTCTTTCCGTTTCGCAAATTATTATAGGCGACCGAACTCGCAAAGACTTTGGTGATATAGACGAACTCTCTAACTCTATCCGAGAAGTAGGTTTAATTCAGCCTATTGTAGTTACACGCGATTATCGACTCATCGCCGGTGAGCGTCGCTTGCGTGCTTTGACAAAGTTGGGCCTCAACGTTCTGGCTCACGCTGGTGTATCTGGCTCAGGTCACTTTGTATTCAACGACGAGCTTGACCCACTCAAATTGAAGGCTATGGAGATAGAAGAAAATGTCAGAAGAAAACAACTTACGTGGACCGAAGAGATACTCGCTAAGAAACGTCTTCTTGACATCATGGTTTCAATACACGGGCCGTCCCGCTCAGGGCAGCCTTCCAGAAGCGACCAACTCGGTATCACTAGCAGCGGCTTCGGCATCAACAAACTTGCAGCTCTACTCGGAGAATCCAACGCTCAGACTAGTAAAGACATCGAGCTCGCAAACTTAATCGAAGCCGTACCACAACTAGCTCGTGCAGAGACGAAGGAAGCAGCGAGACGGCAAGCGATGCTCGCAACTACTGTCGCAGTCGCGCTGATTCAAAACAAGGCAAACCTTCCCAAGACGGACCAGAAGTGGACGTTGTATGAAGGAGATTTTGCTGCAAATGTTAACAATTTGGAGTCTAATACAATCGATTTTGTTATTACCGACCCGCCTTACGGTAATGACGTCTCAGGAATGGGACCGAATTCTAAAGCTCTTATCGCGCGTCAATTCGTTGATGATTTTATATCCACACATGAACTCCTTACCAATCTCGCGAACGCTTCTTATAGAGTTCTTCGGGAGGACAGATTTGCCGCCTTCTTCTTCGACTTTGTACTCTATCAGAAGTTGGTTGACGTGCTGCTATCTGTCGGATTTACAGTGGACATTACACCAGTCATCTGGATTAAAAATACAGTCATCAATACTAGCCCGTATGTCCGCTTTGGAAGGTCTTATGAACCTATACTCATCGCAAGAAAAGGAGAGCCAAAGCTCTTTCGTCCCTCCCAACGCGACGTCATATCCATAGACAATATTATAACTCGCGGAACCAACGAATTGAAGATGTATCAGGCCCAAAAACCCGTAGCTCTCATCGAGAAACTTATCCTCGACCTAACCCCCCCACAGAGTACAATCTGTGACTTTTGCGCCGGTTCGGGGACGACTGGGGAGGCTGCGCTTCGCAATGGTAGGCGTGCTATTCTATTCGAAAAAGACCCAACGGCGTGTCAAATCATACGAGCACGACTAGGAGGATTATAATAGAAGAAATCGTATTAAGGACTATTAATCACAAAGACCAACGTTATGAAACAGTCGGAGATTGGCTCAAACATCTTGGTAGAGTCGAGGTACGAACTAGCAAACTGTCTTGTTGGGAACTAGAGTTCTTGATTCTTGTTCACGAGCTTGTTGAATGGGGACTTTGCAAGAAAGCAGGAATTACACAAGACGAAGTAGATGTTTTTGATAAAGCTCACGAAAAGGAACAAGACGAGGTCGAACTTGGCGACCTACGAGCCGCTCCATACACGAAGCAACATGGTCTTGCAACTTCAGTCGAACGAATGCTCGCTGCAGAACTTGGTATCGTCTGGAGTGAGTATGAGGAGGAGCTTAACGAGCTGATGAGATAATGGAACACCTAAAACACAACCTAAACAACGACCGCTTCCACGACGCCATGATAAAACGAGGTTGGCATCTCGATTCTAACTTGACATGGATTAGTCCACCTGGCTTGTCGAGGGTGATGATGGAGAAGTCTTTCAAAGAAGCGATTATCGACTCTGTAGAATGTCCCCACGAAGAGGCGGGAGTACACTAATGGCTGATTCGTTGTTTAACGAAACAGGACACAATAGCATCGACGAACGTAATACCGAAGCCATTCGTTACATCGAAGAATTGAAAGACAACACCGAAGCTATGTATCCACACGAGCGAAAATTCGTTATAGATATGTACGACAGAAAAGAGCGGAATGAACTACGTTGCAGTGGCAAGCAATTGTTTTGGCTTCGCGATTTGTACTCAAAGTATTGTATCTGAGGGAATGTGGGTCCGAAAACTTTAGAACTCAAACAGTTATGTCAGAAACTGGGTCGTAAATATGTTGGCTTCAAAGGCGACCCACGAAGCCCGATTTGGCTCGTTGGGGAAGCTCCCGGTTCAGACGAGGACCAAACTGGCGTCCCATTCGTCGGTAGCTCTGGCCGCGAGCTCGACCGTATGTTGGCTGAAGCTGGAATAGCTCAAAGTTTGTGTTGTTGGACAAATCCTTACAAAGTGAGGCCTCCTGACAATGACATTGACCGAATTGAAGAAGTGGGTATTACAAAAGTTCAATTCGAAGAGCAATTCTTCGAAGAGCTTCGAGAATATAAGCCTCCGTTTCTTTGCCCCGTCGGGGGAACTCCACTCGGAATTCTTTGTCCCGATACACTCGACAGTAGAGATCACGAGTCGAAGATATCTAAGTGGAGAGGTTCCATACTTCGATGTGACAGACTCGACTGGCCCAACGCAACGATACCTAACTTCCACCCTGCTTATATACTTCGGGAATGGTCGGACCGTGCTGTTGGAGTCTTTATCTTCGCTCGACTCCTCGAAGAATTCGACTATTGGAACCAAAACGGAAAACACCAACCGCTCCCCGAGCGAGAGTTAATCGCGAATCCCTCCTTTGGAGAAACCGAAGACTACTTACAGGAGTGTCTAAACTACAATGGACCAATATCCTGCGATTTTGAGCTCCTTGCTCGACGCGTTCCCATATGTTTGGCTTTCTCTTTTTCTCGTCGGAGTGCTCTCAGCGTTAGTCTTTTTGATGGGGATGTGTCTAACCTCCGAACTATATGGAGACTCATGGACAGAGTCCTACACGAGAAACGAATCGTTGGACAGAATTGGACGACGTTTGATGCGAATTGGGCGGAGGCTTTGGGATTTTACGGTGGTGTTGACCGTTGTGATGACACTCTCGTACGTCATCATGTTCTACATCCAGAAATGAGTCACAAGCTCGACTTTCAGGGAATGCAATATACTCGCCAACCGTATTGGAAGGACGAAGGCAAAGGATGGAATCTCAAAGAGGGGATGCCGAAGTTGAAGCGTTACAACTGCCTCGACGCTGCTGCCACGCTCGAAATCTTCGAAGAACAGGAGAAAGAATTCGATGAAAAACCAAATCTACGACGCTTCTACGAAGACTATGAAATGCCTCTCGCTAGAAAATTTCACGAGATTGACAAACGCGGAATTCAGACCGACCCTGAGAGTCTCCGAACACTTCGTAAGGAGGTTGTATGCGAACTGGACGATAGATGCGTATTCATCTCTAAAGACCTGGGAGGACGTCCTGTCGTATATAGTGCAGAAATGGCAAATAGTCTGGCTCGGCAACTCGGGACAGATAGCAAGGGAATACTTAACATCGCATCCGTTCCTCAACTCAAAAACGTCCTCAAGAACGAGCTTCACATAAAACTCAAAACCGACCGTTATACTAAAAAGGAGAGCACAGGTGAAGAATCGCTCAACGAAGCCTTCGCAGCGACAGGGAACCAAGTTCTCAAACATATCCTCCGAACAAGAGAACTCAACAAAATCTTGGGAACGTATGTTGATGCAAAGTTGTGCAATAATGTGTTCTACTCATGTTACAGCGTCACTGGAACTGTTACCGGACGACGTGCTAGTCGTAAAACTTTCCTCGGCTTTGGGTCCAATGGACAAAACCAACCGAAACATTCTGACCTCGGTGAGAAGTTTAACTCTGTCTTTATTGCAAGACCAGATCGAATCTTTGTGGCTTGCGACCAAGCCTCAGCGGAGGAGTGGGTTGTCCAAGGAATTATCGCAGATGTTTCTGGTGATGTCAAAGGCATTAGAGAGCTTGAAGAATCAATTAGAACAGGAATATCACGACATGCCGTTTTAGCGAGTGCTATTTTTGGTCTACCTATCGCACAAACGAACAACAAAGAGTGTCTAGAATACTTTCTCGGAAAGAAGGTCCGTCATGCAGGGAACTACGACATGCGCGAGAATACGATGGCTGCTCAGCTTGCTGCGGCGGGCTTTCCAACGAAGATGCCATTCTGCGCCGCGATTCTCGCCAAGTTCCACGAGGTCGAGCCCAACATCCGAGGCGTATTTCATAAGTATGTCGAACATGAACTCTGTACTAAGCGTCTTCTCAAGACTCCTCTCGGACGAGAGCGCGTATTCTACGGAATCCGCCCTTATGGAGATAACTCCAAGGTGTTTCGGGAGGGATATGCCTATATCCCACAGTCTGTCATAGGAGATAACAACGGACTGGCAATTTTGTTTTGCCAGTCCGTCAATCCAGGTTGTGTCCTTGCGGATGGTCATGACTCAATGCTCACCGAAGTAGAAGACTCGTTCGATGCAGTCTTGACGCAGATGAAATTGCTTCTACAAGCCTACGACCGTATCATAAAGTTTCCAAACGGATTTGAAGTCAAAATCCCAATCGACTTTCGTATAGGATATTCTATGAAGGGCCTGAAAAAATGTCCCGATCCGTCAAAGGAGACTGGCTGTCGAACTACGTACAACTCTTTACAACCACGACCATCAGTCCAGCTCACTACCACTTCTGGTGCGGAGCAATCTCAATCGCCGCCTCTCTCAAACGAAACGTCTGGATTAGCGGAATCGAACGTATTGTAGAAGAGTGGCGTCTTTTTCCGAATCTTTACGTTGTGCTTGTGGGTCGCCCAGGGATTGGTAAGGGAGTTGCGATGACTCCAGCTATTTCTATGTTGAAGAAAGCGGGAACGGCAAACATTCTGTCGGACAGAATTACAATGGAGTATGTTTTGGAGAAGCTCTCAAAGGGATTCCCAAAGATTTATCAAAGCCAAAACGGAGTCAATCCATTTGTCGGACAGCAAACGATGAAGCTCGGGACGGAGTCGAGCGCGTTGCTGATATCAACAGAGCTTAGCGTATTCATCGCCGCTTCTCAATTCTCTATAACGTGTCTCAGTGATTTGTGGGATTCTAAAGAAGGTATCTACCAGTACGGAACTCGTGGTAAGGGTGAGTGGAATATCAATGAACCTATCGTGTCCCTCATCGGAGGAAGCGCGCAAAATTGGCTTGTTAAGTCGATTCCCGCTGACGCTGTTGGAGGTGGTTTTACAAGGCGAGTAAATTTTGTACTCGCAACCGAGCGTGGAACGGCTCCCACAACGAAAGTCCCTCTTTGCGGCAAAGACGCCCTTATCGAAGATTTACGTCATATCTCTACAGTACGAGGCCAGTTTGTCCTCACACCCGCGGCGCTTCAGCTCCTTAAAGACTACTACGAAAGCTGCGACGCTGATGATTTCGACGACGAAGCTTCGGCTGTTTATAAAGCGTCGAAGTGGGCGAATGCCGGCAAACTTGCCGAGATTATATCCATCTCTCGTGATGACAATCTAGTTATAACCGAGCAAGACTTTCAGCTTGCTATCGACAAAATCGAAGAAGTCGCAAGAGACCTAAAGATAGTCTTTCGTTCTGTAGGAGAAAGTGACCTCGCCGGAGCGAGTGAAAAGGTGATTCACTTTCTCGAAGTACGAGGCTTCGCATCGAGAGCTGAGATAATGGCGCATAATTGGCGACACTTCACGTCGAACCAGTTGGATGTCATAATTGCAACATTCCGCGAAGCAGGAATGCTTCAGGAGAAATTTGTAGGAAATAAGACGTTATATATGTGGACAGGAGATAAGAAGCCATGAGTCATCAAGTACGAGATACTACTCTGGATTTCAGTCCGACGACAGGAAACGAGGCGGCAGCGATTTCAAACAAGAAACCACTTCCGCCGTTTCAATTCATCGAACGTGTCCTTAATGGACACATCGTTCTTCGTATCGATGAATTCAAATACAGCGGACGTATCCACATTCCAGACAACGCAAAGCGTAGTCCTACTAAAGGTATTGTCGTTGCGCTCGCAGACGATATCACCGACATCAAAATAGGTGACAAGATACTGTATTCACAGTTTGCAGGATACTTACTGAAGTTCGAGGATACGCCTTTGGCAAGATGTATTAGCTATAGCGAGGTCTTGCTTATTCTTCGAGGAGACGCTCCCGTCCTGGAAAGCGAAAGCGCATGAAATATATCGTAGATGGACTTATTGTTCTTCAGTTAATCGAACTGTCTTGGCTCGCTTTTGTATCAAAGGTCTTAAGCGAGGTTTGTAAAGAATTTGCGAACATTCTGGAGAAAAAATGAGCAAACCGACCGAACCACTAGACCTAATGTCCAACTACATAACCAAAGACTGCCTCGTTGGAGTTCACTTCGCGACCATTCCCATATTCAAAGTCATTGCTGTCGAGAATGGCGGCGTGCATACTCCCAACGGAGTGACCCCGGCAGTTGTTCGTATCATTTGCGACTTGACACTGAAGCAGCTACCGGGGATTCCGTTTGCATCTTTGATAAGAATCGTCTCGCCCTCTGAACAGGATTTCATTCAGAGGATTATCGACTCCTCACCAAGAAGCTAACGACCGTGGCTTTTTTGCTTCATCATGTCCTTTTTGCCCATGTGATGCTTCGTTCCATGAGGCTTCGGACGAGTCGTCGAGCCGTGAGCAAGCTTCCCTGTAGTGTGTTTGACTCCATGCCCGACAGCTCTCGTCCCCCCATGTCCGATCGGACTCGACGCAGAACGGTGCGACGGTGATACTTCGAGGCTCGCTACTGTCGACTTGACAGTCTCGATGCCTTGATGCGCGGATGTTCCCATTGCCATATTCGTTTTCCTTTCTAGCTAGAAACAACTGTTAACGTTTGTAACAGAAGCGACTACAATCGTTGAGCGTCCTCAACGAAATTCATTTTGAGGTTTTAGCTTCGTATGCTCGTAGGAGCATCTCCCTCAGATACGGTTCATAGTCTTGCTCTGCAAAGAGCTTCGCTTTACGTCCCTTTTGCAACGCAGACCAAGCCACAGGCTCTAATCCGCGGAGTGCTTCTTCCATTTCGGGAATTTGAAGCTTCGACACATCGATGCCTTGTGCTTCAGCACGAGCTTTCGCCTCTGTAGCTTCCGCCTCGGCACCACGCTTTGCTTTCTCCCGATTCTTGGTGATGCGTTCGCGTGCCTTTGCTTGTTCTGCGAGTTGACCTTTGCCGTGCTGTCCTTCTGGAACCTTCTGAGCCCGAAGCTCTTCATGTGTTTCACGTTGATTCTTTGCTGAGGCCTTTTCTTCAGTAGTGGCTTTGGGATTTTCCTCGATCTTCTTCAAGCGATCAATTTCAGCGGTATGCGACTGTATATCCTCCGCCGAAGACCGCTTCGCTGTCGAGGCTTCGACGCCGCGAACGTTGATGCCTCCTTTGAGTTGTCCGGGAGCAGGAAAAGCCTTTGGTTTTGCCGTCGGAGTAGGAGCCGAAGGCACTCCTGGCGTTGGTACAGGAGCCGGCCACGGTGTTGGTTGTGGGGGTTCGCCTGGTTCCTCTTCGGTCGGAAACGTTCCCTTTCCCTTCGGCATCTTTCCCGGTATACTCGTCGTATTCAGAATATGTTCGAGCACCTCGGGAGAAAGCTTCGCCGCGCGGAGCATATTTGTAATCTCGGTCGACAGATAGCCCGCGAGCGCACCTGCTCCTACAGAAGGCAACCATCCCATCCCAGCAGCCCTTCCAGCAATCATGACAGGAATACCACCCTTACTTCCATAAGCCATACGAAACAACGAGCCACGACCCACCGACATGTTCTCCCGACGCCATTTTTCGGCAAGCTTCGCGTGCTTCGTAATGTCCTCAGGCCTTAAGCCATATTTGGACAAATTCTTAACGAATCTATCGGTCAGACCCTTGTATTTATTCAGAGCCTGTGCAACTTGCTCCCCAGCCTTGGCGTCGACGATGTCGTCCGCGATTTTACTATAATATTTGTGATATTGCGACGTCAGAGTATTGTAATGCTCCCACTCCTTGCTAAGACCATACTTCTTTGCAACGCCACTAAGTTTCTTGCTTAAGTCGTCATAAATCTGCCATCCGACTTTAAGCTGTGGTCCTTCAATATGTCCAAGAGCTCGACCAAGGCTAGAGCGAAATTGTCGCGCCTTCGCAAACGTCCACTGTCCAGGAGCCGTCCTCTTTGCATCGCTAAGAAGCTGTCCGATGGATGGGTGGAGATTTTGTGGAGTCTTAAGTGTATCAGCAAGAGCTGTCTTAATCTTATCAGCTTCAGCAGCCGCGTCTATGACCCCAGTCGGCAGAGCCTTGTCGATTTGCTTCTCTAAATTCTCGGCGTGACTTCCGTATTCTTCCTCGATGGATTTAACAGCCTTGTCGACGTCTTGAGCAATTTGCAGTCCTTTAGCGTCGATGTACTGGTCGTGAACAGCTCGATTGTGAATCATTCGACCGAGCCAACCGTTTGACGCACGATGCGCCGTGGTCGTTGCTTTCTCGACATCGACTCCCAACTTCGTCGCGGTCTCAGCCGCTGCTTTGACTGCACCATGCGACGTTGAGGCATACTCGCCAAGTTTGGCTTTCGTCTCGGCTCCGGCAAGGAGTTGTCCTAAAGCTCCGAAGAGCTCACCACCGGCTTCCCAAGCCTGGTTATGATTCCCAGTTTTAAGTCCTTGATAGAGTTTACTTCCAGAAGCTTCGACTCCTTTAGCCATCTGCTCGATGGGAACTGCAATGTTGAGCGGATCTTTAAGTATTGAGAGAGCAGTCTTCTTCAGAGAAGGAAGATGTGTATGAACTAATTGTGAGCCAAGCTCCTTCCACTGAGCCTCGGTATCACCTGCCTTCGATATACGTTCAGGGTCAAAGCCAAAACTTTTTGTCACTCCGGCTTGAAATGGATGTTCTTCGGCAAAAGGCTTCGTCGAAGCCACAGCCGCTGGCTGAACCTGTTGCGGTGTCGGCTTCGCGGCTATGTCTTTCGTCCAGGCCTTCTCCCAAGGCTTCCCTCCCGACACGGTCGGAGGCCTCGTGTATTGAATCTCCCAAGGCTTTTGTAGTTCTTGAGGCATTTACGGCTTCTTTCCTGACTGTTTCCAATTCTTTTGATCGTTGGGGTCACCACCAGTGAATGTGTAACCGTCGACCTCGTCCCCGACCTCTGGAACGGCTCCACCGACTTCACCACCTTCCTCGTCGTTAGTGTCGTCCTCGATAGCTGGCACGATTTTGTCAGCTTTGTACGCTGGATAGTTCTCTTTAACAGCCTGCTTGTAGGTATCGCTGAACGACTGGAACCCTTCTCGAAGAGTCGCAAGCATTCCTTTAACATCCGTCTTGGACCAAATCGGAGCATTCGGCGGGATGGTCGACGCAAGCGAGCTTAAGCCAGCCAGCTTGAGTTTGCTCTGCAAGTCCCTTAGCTCTTGAGGAGGCGTACCAAAGTGCCACGTCGGGACATTCTTCTCAAGAGATTCCAACATCTGCTGAGCCTGGTCCAAGGCGTCGAGCTGAGTCTTGACCTTAATTGGAGGTTCTTTCAGCTTGCCTCCACCAGTGGCACGAATCAACTCAAGACGAGCCCTAGCCGCATCGAGATTCGCTTGAGCAATAGCCGCTCTCTTCGTCTCGATGTCAAGCGAGATAACACCCTTTTCCTTCGCCGTCTGCGCTTCGGCGTTTTTCAACTGAAGTTCGGACATAGCCTTCTGAGCATCAGCCTGCGCTTTCTGAACACCAAGCGCCGCTGTCTGCATCTGCGACTGATACTTTGCCATCTCTGCTTCTGTTTTAGGAGTCTGAGCAAGCCCCGCTCCGGAAAGCTCGGCTTGTCTTGACTCACCAGAGGTAAGCTGCCCACCAGGAAGTCCCCTAGTAGGGTCTTGTCTTTGAGCCTGTTGTGTCGCCGATGTTGCTTGCTGCTGAATCTGTTGTGGAGCTGGCGCGCCGGGAAGTTGATACCCACCCAACGCTTTTGGAGCGCTTCCTTGAGGTGGCGCTCCCTGTGGCTGTTGCTGCTTCTTCTGAAGGAACTGCTGCACTCCCTGCTCGAAGCCTTGGACGTCAGGATCGGGAGGCTTTGCCTTGCCTTTCTTCTGTTGCTCTTGAGCTTGCATCTCGTTCTTTTGGAGCCATCCTTTGTAGACCTTGTTAAAAAGTTTCTCGTTGTTGTGGAGGATTGTATACGCTGGCGTCCAATCTCCTGTCGACTTTGCGGCTTCAATAGTCTGCATCAACGACTGAGCTGCGTTCGCAGCTTCGGTGTTTTCGCCTTTTTGCTTGTTCGAGTGCCAGTTTCCTAGAAGCGATATCAAAGCTCCGACAGGACCAGAACCTTGAAACTGTGTCGGGTTCGGTCGCTGAACAGGAGGAGGCAAGCTCCCAATGTTAGACCGTGGGTCACTTCGTATGTTATACGCAGGAGCCGCTGTCGATTGCGTCGGTTGTTGTGGTCGCGGAGCACCGGGAACTCCGCCGGGAAGAGGCATTCCAGAACCGCCACCCCCCATCGCGCCTCCGGCTTGGCCCATTCGTTGAGCAAGAATACGAAGTATCTCTGGAGGTATTTCCATTTGTGTTTGTTGAGGCATTTATCCTCCCATGCTACCAGACGTACCGCCTGGGCCAGACTGTACACCAAACGTTCCCAACGTAGTTCCAAGAGCCTGCCCCAAAGCAGGACCAAAGCTCGCTGCAAAGCCAGTCTTGCCGTAGACAGGAGGAAACGTTGTAGCAAGTTGTTGCTCGAAAGGAAGAAGAGGTGAGTAGTCGGGACTTGTTCTAATGAATTCTTGCATAAGTCTCTGAATCGACTGTTCGTCGAGTCCTTGTAAGTACTGACCAAGCTGCCCAGACTCACTGGTAAGAAACTCAGAAGCTCCGGTTTGACGTCCACGAGCGGCTTCTTGAGCAGCGGCTGTCGCCTGAGTAAGCTGCGCATTTTGTCCCAATGCTGTTTGAGTATAAAAATCCGAAATAGCTGTCCCAAACGGACTCGATGCCAAATTTCCCATTCCTGCAAACTGCTCACGAAGTTGGTTTGCACTCTCTCCGATATTATGTTGCTCCGACGCAATCATCGCTTGCCATGCAGGAGTCTGATCGATTGGCATTCCAGTCTGCGACATCTGCTCAAGAGTCTGAGCGCCAGCTCCACCACCCTGTCCGGTTTGCAAGAACTGAGCAAGCTGTTGCAGCTCGGGAGTAAGCGGAGCAGCGACAGAGCCTGGAGTTGTTGCACCTCCGGTCGACGGGAGAAACGCCGAAAGGTTGAAAGGCGAAGCCCCCTGACCAAGCTGACTTCTCAAATAGGCATCCATTGCCTGAGTAAATAATGGGTCAAGCGATGGCACTCCTGCCTCGTGGCCAGAAAGCTTCGTATTTGTCGCGACAGCACCAGGACCACCTCCAAGGTTTGATGGATTCAGACGGCTCCCCGTTTGGTATCCGGTCTGGCTTCCATATCCTTGATAGCCTGTTGGTGAAGGAAAAGCGCCTCCGCCAGGCGGGACTACGCCTGGAGGCGAAGAATAACTAGAAGATGTCATCGCTGGATAGCCCATATACTGATTTTGTCCTCCACCAACGTTGAAAGACTCGTTTCCAGCACGCATTGTGTTCGTGGGGTCGCCGCTATCAAAACCAGGCATAGGATACATATTTTATGCTCCGTAACAACTTCCTCTGTAAACTGGACGAAGGGCTTCTTCGGTTCTGTGACCTTCCATTTCTCGACGTTTCTTACGACTTTCAAGCAGCCCTAAACGATTCGGATATTTTGGGTCACCATGTAGAAGAGCATGAATCTTTCCGGCCTTTTCATACTCAAGATACTCCGCGAAGCCCCGTTCGACAGCTGCCCAAACGAGTATTTCGTTCCAGTCGCGCGGGATTAGTATCTGAGTCTGACTCAACACATTGTCGTTGATGGGGTGCATCTGAAGCATTCGTGTCTGTACTTGGTACGCTTTATCCGGGACTGGCGTAAATCCTATCGACGGACCGAATCGATACCACTCTGTAGGCAACGAGAAGGTCGGCTGGAAGTTGTCTGCTTTTTGATAATGAGATTGTATCAATTTTCTACGAATCGAGTTCGTTGGAGGGTCTTGCCAGATTAAAATATCGAGAGTCGCGATGTTGACATTCCCAACAGGAATCAAATTAGACTCAGGATATTCCTGCTGCTTTGGAACGAGCGCGAACTGAACGCCGTAGATTTCAAGCTGGTCAAACTCGTTTCGGAAGTCAGGGTCCGAGGTGATTTCAAGTAGAGCGTCACGAAGCCAAATATCGGCACGAGATAAGTCGGTTGTTCGATTCTCAGTTCTCAACAAAACTTCGTTGTCGAGGTCGCTGAAAGCAAATATCAAGACACCACTTGGACTCAAAACAGGCATTAGATAACCCACTCAAAAATGACGATACCACTCGCGCCATTACCTCCGGTAAGCGTCCCACCAGAGTTACAACCGTTACCACCCGTTCCTGCATTTATCGCGTTACCGCAACTAAATCCTCCATTCAATCCAGGAAAAAGACTCATCCCACCTTGACCACCGGAAACGGCAGTGTCTGTATTGTTTCCACCACCACCAGCAATATTCAAATCGCCACCAGTCCCAGCGACGCCACCAGCTCCTCCAGCTTGAGCAGTTCCAGTGGAAAAACCGCCGATTCCTCCGTTCGTAACTATTGAAGTAATAGTCTGAGTTCCACTACTTACAGTAGAGCCTGTTCCGTTGTTTCCGTTTGCTCCACTGACTCCCGTCCCCCCTGGGCCAATAGTCACGGTTAAAGTATTACCTGGAGTTAGTCCAGATAGCCACTTAGTCGCATAACTGCCTCCGCCACCACCAGACCCGTTATTGCCGGCAGTCGCGCCACCACCAGCCCCTCCACCACCAACAACTGTAACCTTAACGACAGTTACATTCGACGGAATCGTAAACGTCCCACTCGAAGTAAATTGTTGAAACCTCGGGCCGATTCCACTTATTGTCGGGTTGTTTATTGCCGGACTCGTCAACGTCTTATTTGTAAGGATGTCGGTTGTATTACGTCCTACAAACGTGTCCGGCCCCGAGAACAGAGTAAGAAGCCCTCCAGTTCCTTGAACGTTGTTCGGCAACGAAGCCGAACCTGAGTCAAGAAGACCAACTGGCAAGTCATATGTAAGTACCTTTCCGTTTACGCCAATTCCCGTGACTGCGACGTTATATCGCTGTGGCTTGAGCCAAAATCCGTAGTTCCCATTAGCATCCGCGTTCGTCGGATTTGGTTGATTACAAACCGTATCGGTTTGACTAGAACACAAAGAGGCTAATGGACTACAACTCGCTGTACTTCCCGATGGACTATTCAGGACCGAACAGGAGGAAGGTCCAAGACCAACAGTAATAACCGCTCCTGCGATTGGTTTAAGAAATGATACAGTTCCAACGCTTGAGTTTTGGATTATTGTTTGCAGAGCGATATCATCTTTGCGTATGTTTTGGGCACAGAGAGGAAACGTGGCCAAGAGCAGAACCACTATCGTCAGGTATCGCTTCATATTGACTCCTTTCAATTTACTGTTTCCAAAATAAGCTGCCTCTGCGTTGCTGAATTGCTCGCACTCGCTACGGTGAAGGCAATCGTTATCTGTAACGTCTGCACTGCCGTAGAGTCCACGGAACTGACGGTTGCGGTGTTCACGTCCGCGAAGTTACTGTCCGCGACCGTATTACCTACACCGAGGTCAATATCCATGTTGCCATGAACCTCAAACGCGGCTGTCGCACCCCCCGTCTGTGTTGTGCTCCACCCAGTCACGTTAAATTGGTCATTCGTGGCTTGAATTCCAGCAAGGGCGGTTGAAGTCCAAGTCGCTAAGGTCAAGGCACCGAGTTTCGCTTTCACCACGACTGCGGTAGTGGAAGCTGCGGGAGTAGAATAGACTCCAGCGAGCCACAGTCGCAGCGTGCGCCCCACACGATTCAGCGTCCCCGCCGGGACAGTGCAAGCCATCAGGTTCTGGTCGGTCGTGACATTCGCGTTGACCGTGACTGGCGTTACGTTCGTACACTGCCATGCGCCTGTGGGGGAGCTAGTACCATTGTTGTTGTTGTTCCAACTGGGAGTGTGAGTTGTTGAATCGCCGAAAGTGGTATCTTGGTTAGAAATACCACTGGGGGCAGGTGCTTCAATCCATGAAAAAGCACCTCCATTTAACACTTGAGACTTGAGGACCCCAGTTTGGTCTCTGAAGTTGATAATCGGCGTGCTGCTAGATGTTGCTGAAATCAAAAGTGGATTTGCACCCTGCCCTGAGAGCGCTGCACCAAAACAATACCCGGCTGGACAGCCAGTCATATTTGTGTTTGCGCCAATTTGCAGAGTATCTACAAAGCCGCTCCCTTCGGACAAGAGTGTGCCGGTTCTGCGATTAAATAACACGGCGGTTTCTGAAGCCAGATTTTCAGTGCGGACAAATATTGTGGTGCCACCAGCATCAGAATTGCTTTGTATTTTGTTGCCAGTACCTTGCTGAATTTGCACAAACCAGTTTGTGCTATCGAAGTTAAAATTAGAACGGATATCGCAGCCGTTTGTACTCGTTGCACCGGCCGAATCTCCTAAGCGTATAGAGGAACTGCCTACGCCTGTGGTATTAACCTCGAACCAATTTCCTTCAAATAGGCAGGCAAAGCCAGTCTTTATCCATACAGAGGGCGACGCCGTACCCGTAGCGATGTTCAACCCCAGAAAGGTATTTCCGTCTCCCCCGGTACTGAGGATGTTCGTTACGTTCCCGCTGACTTGGCCACCGATGAAAGTATTCAGGTTGGAAATTCCAGGCCCTCCGGTGAATGATATGCCTGCTGTACTGTTCTCGTAATCGCAGTTGATAAACGTGCCAGTATTAGCTCTTGCTATATTCAGGGCCGCTGCACTAGCTTTGGTAAATCCAATGAAACGAGCGTTGTTACAGGCGTAACCCTGCTGATTTCCAGCCGTATCGAATTTGATTCCATAATCGGGATTGGTTAGGCCAGTGCCATCACAACTAAAATCGTGGTAAGAGGTCCGCCCGCCAGCAGCAGAGTGATTATCCAAAATACAACCACCCACCAGATTTGCAGGCACGATAGTAGTCGTACCTTTGCCTGCACCTATAAGATTAAAACGGTCACTCGTTACCGTAATGGCTGGATTTGTGGTGAAAGTAAAAATCCCTGGCCCCATCATAAGTGTAATGGCTTTTGTAACTGTAAAAGCAGTTATAGTCTGCGCGCCAGTCAAGCCGCGAGCATCTACAATACCTCCAGTCCCTCCACTTACGGCAATTGTGAGGTCTGCCATTGCCGAGGCAATCCATTGACCGCCGTCAGTTCCAGCCCACCCCGCACTGTTGGCATTATCTACGCAACGTACTTGCTCGAAATTCTTGCACTGAAGCAGCCCTGTAAACGTCCATGTCCCGCTGCCGCTGTTGTTGCCCGTGAAGATGTTGTTACTACTAGTATTTACAAGTCATTAAACGGATTTGGTCGATTACAAACAACGTCAGTCGCGTTCAGACACAACCCCGAGAGGGGAGTATTGCATGGGGTTCCTACTCCAAGCGAAGTACAAACAGTAATAATCGCTCCGGCAATAGGTTGAAGAAACGATACAGTTCCGGCACTCGTTAACTGAGTAACCGACAACATCGCGACGTCGTCTTTACGAGCGTTCTGCGCGCAGAGCGGGAGCGTGGTTAGAAGAAGAAGCGCTATCACTATCAATCTTCGCATCGTTGCTCCTTTTCTGCTATAATCCCGGACTATCATGCAAATCTTGAAACCCTTGCAACGCCTTGGTTTTTTCGCGGCTGTCGCAGCGTGTATTTTCAACTTTGCCTACGGGCACTGGCACACTGCGATATGGGCTGGAATCGCCGCTATGTATGCGTTGCCAACGGCATTCCTTCAGCGTCACAGTCGCACCTTCCTCTCAATTCACAATCCAATAATTAAAACACGTAGTTCCTGCTGTAGAAGGAAGAGAAATTGTAAAACTAGTTCCCGCCACCCGTGATGTGATCTGCGCTAATCCAAACCCAGTAACAGACGTACAAGTTGGAGCAGAAGGGATGCCTGTATTATCTGTCAAGTCCTCCAGAAAAATTCTACTATTCGCTGTAACTGCTATCGTATTGATAGTATAAGAAGTAGTTGTGGTTGGGATGGCGAACACACCGGATGCCGCAAACCCGCAAGCCGCCGGAGAAGCACTATTGACAGCGCAGTTGAAACTAGTGGAATAGCCGCCTATATACTTTCCAGATAGAACGTTTATCAGCGTTGCAGAGTTTGTCCAGGTATTCCCACCATCATCAAAAAGATTAGCGTTGACCCCATTGAGTAAGGCGGCATTACCGGTTGCTCCTCCACAAATCGGCTCTTGTTCTAATAAGTGAACGTCACCAGAAATATGACGAATCCCAACTCCCGTTCCCGCGCCGCAAATGAAACGATTTCCGATCAGCGTCACGCGGTTACCTGAAGTAATGTTTACATCCAGACCGTTAGTCGAAGCGCCGACTACGAAATCACTCCCTATGATCCGTACATTGTTTGATGTACCGTCGATTTCCATGCAGGCATTCAAACCCGATAACTGGGTGCAAGCGTCGATAGAATCATAAAGAAATCGCGCCGAAGTTACACCTGCAAGGTGATAGCCAACCCCAAGGTTGTTCCCGAACAATCCGTAGGTGATTACATCGCCGGAAAAAGCAAAGCCCACAGCGTTAGTGTCATCGTGGGCACTCGATTGCCGAATGATGCAGTTTGCGCAATTAATCATGTTCAAACTGGGGCTGCCCGCTGTGAAGGTAAAATTGGTTACTTCGATAAACTCAGAGCTGGAAGAGGGGATATTTCCGCCACCATTGACGTTGAGGACGTTGGAGGTAATGTTGCCCGGAAAAGTGATATTCAACCCGTTGACAGTAAAGCCGCGCGCCGCTACGTTGACATTGTTAGGAGTAGTAGAACCTAGTAATGTTCCGCCCGCAGCGACATTGAATACCCAGCCTTCTCCGGCTAGGATTTCTGTTCCGCTACCATCACAGCCTTCCACTAGCGCTTGTGCGCCGCTGGCTACCGCGGCGGTGAAATTCATTAGCGGCGTCGTGGCAGATGTCGGTTCTATCATGTAGCGCCCACAAGGAATACTCACCGTAGCGATGGCCGTGCCCCACGTACTGCCAGTCGTGAGCGTACCACCGAGAGCACTGGAGGCAGTCGCAGCAGCGGCAAACGCCGTAACGTTGTTCGTCCCATAGCTGAAAAACAAGTTACCTACCGCGCTGGCGTTAGCATTATTAGTCAACGTAACTTGCGTAGCACTTTGCACCGATGCAATCGGGTTGGACGTTCCGGTCAGCAGTGAATTGCCATTTCCTGCTGTAATTTTCGTGACATCCGCACTGGTGAACACCGCGCTGGGACAAGTGATAATTTTGCTACCACTCGTCGAAGTGCAACCCGACAGTGTAATTGCATCGCCTACTGAGCCAAACGTAGCGGTATTGAATTTGCCGATGGCCAGGCTGGAGGGACTGGAGGAGCCACTTCCCCACGTTGTACATGAGTTTCCAGCCGCGGCCTGGCACATCTGAATCGATTGCGAAACCAAATTGTAATAACTCCCTCCGATTCCACATCCCACCTCAGCATTTACATACGCTGTAACTCCAGAACCACAGTTCACCGAAATTGCGGGTGGCGTTAATGTCAACGAAGTCGTCGACGTAATAGTCACGAACTGCGAAAAACACACACCAGTTCCTTGAGGACAAACAGAGAACTTCCACTGTGACTGTCCCGGAGTAATAGACACATTCTGCCAAAACGTCGCCGTGGCAGAGCCAGTTGCGCTTAACGATCCAGATTGGCTCTGATTCGGAACCAACGTACTTGTTCCAATTTGGTTAAAAGGAGGACCGAAATTTGACGCTCCTGGAGGAGACTGCAAAGTCGCAGACCACGTTCCGTTGTTCCATGACTGGCTCCCAGCGTCGGTTACTTGAAGTGTAAGGTTCGTAGTTTGCGCTTGCGCTCCAAATCCGAATAGAGCCAGAACAAGTCCAATAATAAACAACCGAAGCACCGCAGACGCAACCGTCGCGCGGAGCGTAAGTTGCGACGAAGTCGCTGCGACCGAACCCGTATACACATCACAAGCTCTATCTTTTTGCATCGGCAAGTAACCCACAGGAATCCTCCCAAGGTTATGAGTTATCGTGAAGTCTGTGTTCGGCGCGGCTGGAGCAACAACGTTTGCCCATACTCCATCTATATTATCGTGCAGAGTTCCATCGCCAAAGCCGATTTTGTTATTTATCAAAGTCGTGAGATTCCTCCACGACTTTTGAAGCATCATAGCGAACCCGTTAAGCTCCTTCGGAGCACGAGGGATAAAATCGAGACTCGGTGTCGCTTGCATCAGTTATTGTCGACTGTTCCGCCTCGTTGTTCGCCGGCGATGTCGTAAATCGGAGCTACTTCTACGATAGAAAATTTAGAATTCGCTGGTGCCGTCAAGGTCCATTGAAGACGAAGCCCAGACAAAGGAACACTGAAAATGTAAGTAAGGTCGTCACCGCTGTTTGTTCCTAGAGTCGCACTTTGTTGAGCAGACTGCCCTACTTCATTTGTAATAGTCAGTGTCCAAGTGACACTACCTAAATCCGTAAACACCAAACGAAACTTTTTGTTTGTGTGTCGATGTCGGCGGTCGGAAAAAATACACTTTCCAGATTTAATCGAAGTCGAGGTCTCGGAGCCTCCCAAAAGAGCGTGGTCAGCGGCCTGACTAAAGTCGATATAACCAACGGTTCCGTCCGCGAATGAGATTCCTATTTTGATACCTCCAACAGGGATGAGTGTTACTCCAACAGTTAGGCTAAAATCTCCGAGAGCTACTGGAACCTTATTGAAAATCCAACGAGTCCAATTTTCCTCGTCGAAGTTGTAAATCCAGAGCGGGCATAAAGTTGGGTCAGTATTGCTCCCAAGAACTAGAATCATATAAGACAGAAACGGCGAACTTCCTGGAGCGTAAGTAACATAGCTACGAGCACCAGTCGCAGGATTGA
>WNFA01001358.1_pt1 | contig 21648 bp, 10 predicted proteins | sample 5400481 | NCBI WGS metagenome assembly WNFA01 (sample SAMN13153340, study PRJNA577476) | soil metagenome | isolation source: 120 cm saprolite under Douglas fir tree site 2 hole 1 replicate 2 | place: USA:California | collected 2015-04-18
GATACGTCGACAAACCCCTGACCCGTGTTTCGCGCCAGCAGCATTGGCTCACGGTAGCGCAGGTTCGGAGACGTGAGTTGGATGGTATCAAGATCGTGTCCCTGAGCGATGAGCAGATCTTTCCAGCCGTCATTGTCGTAGTCGAAGAACCGTACACCCCATCCGGAATGAGTTCGCGTCATCGCTCCAAGCCCTGAGGTGAGGGTCGTGTAGTTGAAGCTACCGTCCCCACTGTTCTGGTACAGCGCATACATCTGGTTGGCGAGGTCCGTGACGACTACATCGGGCAGTCCGTCGTTGTTATAGTCCGCAAAGTCGATTCCCATCCCGGCAAACGTGCGGCCGTCGCCGTCCACCGCGGCGTTATTGAGGAGGGCAACTTCTTCGAAGGTCCCGTTGCCTTTGTTGTGGTAAAGAAATTCGAGAGTGGAATCGTTGGCCACAAAGATGTCGGTGTATCCGTCGCGGTCGTAATCTGCGAAGGCAATACCCAATCCCTTGCCCGGCTTGGCCAGTCCGATTTTCTGGGACACTTCGGTGAAGTGCCCATTACCGTCATTGTGATAAACGAGCGGAGCAATCGGCTTGAAATAATCCGGATGGCAATATGTCCGATAACCTTCCTTGTGCTCGCCACACCATACGTCGTCGAAGTCCCACTCAAGATAGCGCAAGACAACCAGATCAAGCAGGCCATCGCTATCGAGATCGATCCAAGCCGCGCTGGTTGACCATCCACCACCGCCGACGCCCGCTTTTTCCGTGACATCGGTGAACGTGCCGTTACCATTGTTGTGGTAGAGCCGGTTGCCTCCATAGGCAGTCACGTAAAGATCTTCGTAGCCGTCGTTGTCGTAGTCGCCGACGGCGACTCCCATGCCGTAGCCCTCGCCTTGCAGGCCCGCTTTCTCGGTCACGTCCTCGAACGTTCCGTCGGACTTTTGGTGATAGAGCCGATTCCAGTATTCGGGACCGGTCTTCCGTGGGATCGTCCTTTTGGGAGTGGGATCGTTCAGAGGCGCACCGTTGACGAGAAAGATGTCGAGGCGGCCATCGTTGTCATAGTCGAAGAAGGCAACACCGGGGCCCATGGTTTCCAGAAGATATTTTCGGGATGTGTGCGAAGACATGTAATGAAAGTTGAGACCCTTGGCAGCGGTGACATCGACGAAGAGGCCGGTGATCGGAGGTGAGGCAGCGGAGGACCTCGAAGCGCTCTGCTGGCCTGCTGCAAAGTGCTGCAGCGCAAGTGCCAGGATGGAGACCGCTAGAATTGGAGTCGGAATTCGCAGGAACGGCCTCGGAGATGGATGTGGGATGAACGACTAGTTGGGACTGGGATCATGATCTGTCGGTTGTGCTGCGCTCTCCTGTTGAACCTGAAACCTCTTCAACTGCTTTTGCGAGTTCTCTGCCTCCTGATCCTTGAGCTTCTGGAAGTTAGCCATCGCCTGTTGTGCCTCCGGCATGCGATGCAGCCGCCGGCAGACGATTCCCAGCTGGAACCACGACTGTTGCAGGACGTCGGGGTCAGTCTCGGTTTTCGTGGCGAGTTGAAAGTGCTCGGCCGCAACCGTGTCATTTCCAATCTGCATTTCAGCGCGGCCCAGGTTGTAGTCAGCATGGCGAAGCCCGGGTTTCTCGCGAAGCGCCGCCTCGATCAGTTCCTTTGCCTTGGCGCCGTCGTTCCTTTCCACCGCGAGTACGCCGAGTTTGTAACGCGCCAGGACATTGTAAGGATCGATCTCGAGTTCCTCCTGGAAGGCTGCCTCGGCCTCCTGTGGTTTTCCTGCGTTCCGGTATTCGGAACCCAGTTCCTCATGCAGTCCGGGCTGCCTGGGGGCGAGCTTGATGGCGGCCTGATATTCGGCGATGGCGTCCAGGTGGCGCTCAGCCTCAGCATTGGCCTGCGCAAGCACTTGGTGGACCCGCCAGGACTTGGGATCGGTCTCGAACATCTTGGCATAACTGTTCTTGGAGACCAGCAAATGGGCCTGGCCGCGGTGATAGAGGATGTCCACGTCGGTGGGCGCGAGCTTCGCGGCTTTGTCGAGGGCTTCCGCGGCCTCTTCCGGACGATCCTTCGCCAGAGCGATTACGCCTAGCCACATCCAGGCGCCTGCGTCCTTGGGGTAAGCGGCAGTCTCTTTCTTGAGGGCCGCCAGCGCCTCATCGAATTGATTCAGTTTGTAATGGGCAACGCCGAGAAACAGGTTTGCCCCATGCAGCCGCGGCTTGAGAGACAGCGCCTTATCGAAGCTGGCAATGGCTTCATCAAGCCGACCCTGCTCCTCGCGGACCAACCCGAGATTGAGGTACCCCTCCGCGAACGCCGGCGCTTCCTTGACGACAGAAGCAAAGCCTGCCGCCGCGTCATCCAGGCTACCCGCTCGCATGGCTTCGGAAGCAACGCGGAATTTCTCTGCGGCATTGGGCGGAACCTGCGCTGGAGTCGGAAGAGCCGCGAAGAGCAACCCCAGACAGAGCCAAACGACAGTCGCGAGGCGCCCGTATCGTACCGACATCGAGAAATCACGGTTCGACGAGCGGCAGACGGCAGTCTGCAAACGGCACGCCGCGGTAACCGGCGTCACACGAGATTGGGGGACAGAACTGATCACGATGTTCAAATCTTACCGCTCCAGACGGCGACAGGAACGCTCGGGTCAAAGAAAAACTCCTCCCGCCAACATGCGGGCTGGCAGGAGGAGTAGCGTGGGACATGGCGCGCAAAAACGTCAGAATTCGTAACGTAGTGTCAGCTGGATTTGCCTCGGAGCGCTATTCACACTGTGACCACCTCCACCGGGCACACCGAATGATCCATCGAAGGGATTGCCACTGAGTTGTCCGAAGACATGCCGGTTAAATGCATTGGGTATGTCCACTTTGAAGGTGATTGTCTGACCTTCTGCAATCAGAGTGCGCTTGGTAATGGAGAAATCTTCGTTGATATACCACGGACTTCTGATGCCGCTGAAGAAGAGCGGCATATTGCCAAACGTGTAGCCGCGTTGGGTAACTAGATCTGATGCATTCGGATCGATGATCGCCGCACAGTTGAAAAAGTTATTGGAACTATTGGCTGTGAACGTGCCATCCGGATTGGGTGTGCAACCGCTATTCTCGCCAAATGGATTGAAATGCGAAGCATTCGGACTGATTAACGGTACTCCCGGAACTTGACTGAAGCGGAAACTCCCGCTGGTAAAGGTCTGAAGGGTTGTCGCAAACGCGTTAATCATTACCGGAGCGCCCGACTGGTAACGGTGAACACCGCCCAGCTGCCAGCCGCCCGCGACTTTGCTCGCCACGCCATGATTGAGTAGCTTCTTTCCCGGACCCATTGGAAGTTCGTAGAGATAGCTGATCACGAAGGTATGAGGAACATCCTGGTAGCTCACTGCTTTCTCAGCCTTCAGGTTGTATGGATTCTGGGCGCCGAACACATTGGAGTTGAACCCCGAGAATACCGGGAAGCTGCTGTCCGCGTTGGTCAGTGTCTTCGAGAATGTGTACGAGGCAAGCAGGTTGAGTCCGTTCCGGAAGCGCCGTTCCAGCTTAGCTTGCAGGGCGTGGTAACTCGACTGACCAGAGTTCTCGAGTGGGCTATTGTCGACCGTGCGGTACTGTGGGAGAGGCCGCAGCAATTGACCGAGAGTGTCCTCACCCGAGGGCGACCAGAGCGGGACAAACCATGACGGCACGGTAATGCCAAGTGTGGCAAGGTCAGACTGGGCCTTAGGATCATTCACGTTAAGGAACAAATCGTTGCCCAAACCGTAGAACGCAGGATTGAGAGTGTTGAGCTGGGAAAGGTTTGAGTGAAGGCGCGTGGAACGCATGCCGACATAGCCGATGTTCATGATCAGGTCTTTGGTCAGTTCGTGCTGAACTTCAAAGCTCCAATTCTGGACCATGCCAGGCTTGCCATAGTTGGCGCCCACAAAGAAAGGCGACGAGTCTGTTCCGGTCAACAGGGTGGGATCCTGTGTTGGGGCAGGGTAGCTTGGGAAACCAAGATCAGGTGACTGCACAGCCGAAAAAGCATCGGAAGACTGGAATGTAGGAGTGACGCTGGTGCCGGTTGTCAGCGCTCCTCCGAAGTCCGAATATTGCAATGGAGCATAGTAGATGGCGTACCCTCCACGAAATACCGTGTCATCCTTCCATGCATATGAGAAACCGATGCGTGGGCCGAAGTTCTTGTAATAGGTTTTTGCGCCGGTAGCTCTTGAGCCGAAGATCAGCGCTCCCGGGGCACCCCCGGCGAGTGAATTCGGAGCGTTCAGATCGAGCACGGAATTCGCACCGTGCGGTTCATGCCTGGGCGTGTCCACGGAATATCGAAGTCCCAGATTCAGAACCAGGTTGGACCGAACCTTGAAATCATCCTGGACGTACCCGGCGTAGTAGTTGGAAGACCAACGTGGCTGTATGTCGATGAAGGTTAGAGATTCCTTGTGCGGAGCGCCAAGGAGAAAACTGGCAAAAGGATCCCCGCTGTTATTACTGTTAGGGATGTATGCGGTCTGGAAACTGGCAAAATCATATCGGGGCGATGTGTTTGCAAAACTGATACGTGAAAACTGGAATGAACGCCATTCGAAGCCGAATCGAATGGTGTGGCGTCCTTTCGCCCACGAGACGCTATCTGTCATCACAAGGCTGTCAGGTATGTTGTGATCATCGTTGGCAGCGCTGAAATCGCGGTAGCCAACGTTGACGGGACTCGACTGAAAGTTGTCGAACGTAATTTGAGGGAATACCTGACCGCTAGCACCCGTAATGCCCAGTGTGGCGTCCCAATCCTGACCTGTAACGCTCTGCCCTTTACTGAAGTTTGCCAGCCGGTTGAGGCCGACGGTGAAGTGGTTTAGTAAAGTCGGGCTAATCGTGTAGTCATATCCAAATCGCAAGTAGTGTGTGAAATTCGAGTTCAAGAAATGCGGATCCACGGGGCGCGGAAGCTCTTGCGAACCGTTCAAGTCTTCTTGGTCACGACTGCTGTAGGAGAAAAAAGCCTTCCCTTTCTGCGATACGTTGAAGTCGATCTTGACCGTCATTGTGGTGTCGCGGACGGGATTAGCCGCAGTGAAAAGAAAATTGTTACAAATTGGCGCATTACAGCCCGGACCGTTGGTGTCGCTTCCCACTGGCAGGAATTGCAGAATATTCTGGGATACGGTGCTGATGCGATCAGAAGGAATTACATTGTCGGTCGTGAAAGGCAAACGACAGGGTTGTCCGCCCACGACTTGAGTTGTTGCCGGATCGAAGATCTCACCTCGTAGGATCTGCTTACCATTGCAAGGATTCAGAATGGGATTGTTGTCACTGTCCACAAGACCCGGTCCCAGCAGAGCTGTGAAATCGCCCCCACGTTCTGCGTCGGTCGGTAGCGTATTTACATTCGATTTCCCTAGATTGTTGCGGTATTGTTCCCACGAGAAGAAGAAAAACAGTTTGTCTTTCCCGTTGTAAAGTTTGGGGATCCAGACTGGTCCTCCGAGAGCTCCTCCGAAATCGTTCTGATGATCTCGTCCTTTGGGCGCGCCATTGAAATTGTTGTTCCAGGAATTCGCGTCGAGTTTGTCGTTGCGGAAGAAATTGAAAGCAGTCCCATGGAACTTGTTTGTACCGGATTTAGTGGCAAAACTTTCGACACCGCCGCTGGTCCGGCCGAATTCGGCGGGAATAGTTGCGGTAAGCACCTTGAACTCGCTTAACGCTTCTACGGACGGTGCGGTCTGGTCAAACGCCGAGCCGCTATCGGCACGCTGCGTACTCACTCCATCGAGCATGACCTCAGTTGCGAAGTTTTGACCACCACCCAGTTTCGACTCGAAGATGCCGCCCGAGGAATGGTCACTGTTAGTGCCGGGACCGGCGGTTCCGGGCGCTAGGAAAACGAAAGATTCCGGAGACCGCAAGAAGCTTTGACTGGAAGCACTCAAAGACAGCGGCAGATCCTCGATCTGTTTGGAGCTGACCACCGTCCCAATTTCCGACGATTCCGTTTGCAGCGTGGGCGCATCCGCTACGACCGTCAGGGTTTCTTTGACATCACCCGTGGCCAGCGTGATATCGAGCGCGCTGACGGTATTGACTTGAATCACGACTCCGGTGCGCTCCGCGGTCTTAAATCCCGTCACCGCAACTTTGACGTTGTAGACGCCGAGTTTCATATCCTGTATGCGGTAAGCGCCGGAGGAACTCGACACGGCGTTGTATACGGTCCCGGTCTCAGCGCCGGTCACCGTGATGGTCGCGCCGGAAACGACGGCGCCGGAGCTATCGAGAATGGTGCCGGCGAGCGTGCCGCGGTCGGACTGCGCGAATCCCGTCATCGCTGAGGCGGCCAACAAAGAAACGATCGTCACACCTTTCCCCACACAAGTCAGCCAACGCATGGTTTTCTCCCCATCTCTGCGATTGTTCCCGTTTCACAAACCCGCGCCGCGAATTACGCCCATGCCCACACCGGACCCAATCGGCCGATCCGAGAACAGGACGCAATTCAGAGCTCTTCTGCAACTAGTTGTGTTGGAACAATCACCCCACTTCCGTGGTGGGAGTTTATGAAAGGAATCCGGCAGTGTCTATCATACGGTTGCATGGGAGTCTTCCTATACTTTTGTATAGCTGCCCAACTAGCCGCGCGGGCGCGATTATGGATTGACGTTGCTCCTCCCGCGCTTCTCGTGGGTACGCGGGTCTAATCGCGACTGGTGTCGAATAATCATGACTAAAAAGAATTTCGCGGCCGTCATCGTTTCTTTGCTTCTTCTTGTCCCGTTCAGCGCATCCCAGGCGGCCCTGCCCCCGAGCGCGGATGTCGAAAAGCGAGTGGACACCATTCTCGGCAAAATGACGCTGGAAGAAAAGATCACCATCATCGGCGGTATCAATGATTTCTATACTCGCCCGATTCCCCGCCTCGGCATCCCTTCGCTCAGAATGTCTGATGGTCCGCTCGGGGTTCATGACTACGGCCCGACCACGGCCTACCCGGCAGGGATCGCGCTCGCCGCTTCGTGGGATCCTGAACTCGCCAAGCGGGTGGGTACCGCTATGGGCAAGGATGCGCGTGCCCGCGGGGTCCATTTCATCCTGGCGCCGGGAATGAACATCTATCGCGCACCCATGTGCGGTCGCAACTTCGAGTATTTCGGGGAAGATCCTTTCTTGGCGTCCCGAGTCGCCGTCTCCCTGATCGAAGGAATTCAAGGTCAACAGGTGATTGCGACCGCCAAGCATTTTGCAGGCAACAACCAGGAATTCGACCGCTACAACGTCAGTTCGGATATCGACGAGAGAACCTTGCGGGAAATCTACCTCGCAGCCTTCGAAGCTTCGGTGAAAGAGGCCAAGGTGGGCGCCGTCATGAATTCCTACAACCTGTTGAACGGCGTTCACGCAACACAGAACAATCACCTGAACAATGAAATTCTGAAGAAAGAGTGGGGATTCGACGGAATTCTCATGTCCGATTGGGACTCCACTCATGATGGCATTGGAGCCGCTAACGGGGGCCTCGACCTGGAGATGCCGTCCCCGGCCTTCATGAATCGAGCAACGCTTCTTCCCGCCATCCAGGCAGGAAAAGTTTCGGTGGCTACCATTGACGACAAGGTCAGAAGAATTCTTCGCAAGGCCATTCAGTTCGGATTCTTCGACCGAGCGCAAGTACTCTCCGATCTACCTCTCTACAGTCAGGAATCCAGGGAGGTGGCACTGGAGGAAGCCCGGAGCGGCATGGTGCTGCTGAAGAACGCGGGCAATCTACTTCCGCTCAATAGGCAAAAGCTTAAAACCGTGGCGGTGCTCGGTCCCAACGCATTCCCTGCGGTCATTGGCGGCGGTGGCAGCTCTCTCACCAAGCCCTACAACGCGGTCAGTTTTCTCGAGGGCATCAGCAATTCTCTAGGGACTCAGGTCAAAGTGCTCCACGTCGAGGACGTCCCCCCTCTCGATGAAACTTTCGCAAACTCTGAATTCACAACTGCTACACAAAACGGGGACAGCGGTCTCAAGGGAGAATATTTCAGCAACCAGGATTTGCAGGGCGCTCCCGTTCTGGTCCGCACGGACAAGCATGTCGATTTCAAGTGGGGTGAGGGCAGCTTCGCCGACAATCAGCCAGTCGACCATTTTTCGGTTCGTTGGACAGGCTTCTTCGTGCCGAAGAAATCCGGCGACTACAAATTCATAAGCTCAGCAGATGACGGGGTTCGCCTGTACATCGATGGGGAGCGCGTCATTGACGACTGGCAGCCACATGCAGAGACGCTCGATACCTATACCAAGCATCTCGAAGCCGGCCACTCCTACGCAATCAGTTTCGAATACTTTGAGTCCGTGGGCGGCGCCACCGCTGGTTTTGGAGTGATTTCGCCCGGCGCCCCGATCAGCCCAGAAATTAAGGCTCTCGCCGCGAAAGCAGATGTTGCGATAGTTTGCGCAGGATTTGAGCCTGCTCTAGAAGGCGAAGGTGCTGATCGTTCGTTCAGCCTTCCCAGCGGCCAAAACGAGCTTATCCGCGAAATCGCCAGTGTCAATAAGAACACCATTGTCGTTCTGACTGCAGGTGGAAACGTCGATATGAGCCCGTGGATCGATAGTGTTGCCGGCCTCATTCACGCCTGGTATCCCGGGCAGGAGGGTGGCACGGCGTTAGCGCAACTTCTTTTCGGGGAGTACAGCCCCTCTGGAAAGCTTCCAGTGTCTTTCGAACGCCGTTGGGAAGACAACGCGATCTACGCCAGCTATTACCCCAAAAACGGTGAGAAGCGGGTTAAGTACTCTGAAGGCGTGTTCCTGGGCTATCGCCATTTTGATCGCTCCAGCATTAAGCCACTGTTCCCCTTCGGCTACGGACTGTCTTACACCACGTTCGCGTACAGCAATTTGTCGGTAACTCCTTCTTCAGGAAATCTCGACCAACCCCTTAAGGTTTCCTTCGAGGTACGTAACACGGGAAATCGCCAGGGAGCCGAGGTCGCGGAACTCTACGTAGGCGACTCTCACGCGAGCGTTCCCCGGCCGGCGAAGGAGTTGAAGGGTTTTGTCAAAGTTGACTTGAAGCCGGGCGAAGCCAGGCATGTCGAGCTCACCCTCGACCGCCGGGCCTTCTCCTTCTATGACGTCACGAAAAGTGATTGGAGTGCCGAACCGGGTGACTTCACCGTGCTGGTTGGCGGGTCCTCCGACAACATGCAACTGCGGAGCACGTTCACCCTGACCCGCTGAAGAGCCCGGGATTCACGCCATGCCAGCGTGAGCCCCCACGTTTTTCCACAGCGGCTGATAACTCGCCGGTCAGTTTGCGCAGTTGCGTTGCCATGTGTCCGCAGGCAAACGCCCACCTTGCTGAAGGCCGAGAACTGCGCCGCACCCGCGGCATCGTCGATTCCCGTCAAGTAGACATGACGGGCACTCGGATTATTAGTGGTTTCAATCGTTCAGCGCGGATTCGAAGCCGGTCTCAGCAACCAGTTTTCTTCCCCTGACTATTTCCTCGCTGGTGTGATGACGATGTTCCGGTAAGCTACGTGTCCGTCTTCACCGCCCTGAAGGTAGATTGGTCCAGGCAGTTCTTCGTGACTGTCAAGCGCACCGCCGGTGATGCCCGGGATTTCCTGGTTATCAATAATGGTTTGACCATTCTGAATGACCGTGATGGTTCGTCCCACCAGCGTGATATCGAAGCTCTGCCACGCTCCCGGCTTGCGCGGCATTTCCGGCGACGGGGCCAGGAAACCATACACCCCGCCGGTATGGTGACTCGGTGGTTCTTGGATAGAGTTGTCTTCTATCTGGACTTCGTAGCGACCGCGCAGATAAACCCCACTGTTGGAATTCGGAGCGCAGTTGAACTCGATATGCAACTTGAAATCTTCAAACTTGGAATCATTGATAATCTCGGGGCCGTGTCCGGGACTTACCAGGGTTCCGTCTTCGACCTTCCACACCGCGGCCGGATTGGGCTTGTCCGGTCTCCACCCGGTGAGGTCCTTTCCGTTGAACAGCTGGATAGGCTTCCCCCACTTCGGAGTCCCGCTTCGTTTGAGAGACGGCGCCTTCTGGCCACTCCACGGCCACGGTGTTCCATCTGGACCGGTCGTAGTCCCCGCAAGGGTTTTGCCGACGAGCTTCCCCTCAAAGACCATGTCGTCCTTCCGTTCCTCCTCTTCCTTGGGAGACACGAACGTAAGACGGCCGTTCGACAGCTCCACTTTCGGAAGCGGCCGGGCGTTTCCCCAGCGGCTCACCATCTGCGCCTTCAACTGCCCATCTTCTTGCCGTATCTCCAACCACGATGGATATTCCCGGTCCGGCGACTTTAGCGTCAAATCCCAACGTCCCAGGAAAGGTTTGGCTGACACAACTGCATTCGCAGAAGAGTTTCTCTCGGACTTCTTGTTCTCGGAATACGCCCCGGCAGAAAGCAGCAGGATCAATATAGCTGCCGCGAATGCGATCCTCTGAAGCTTCATAGACAAGTGATCCTCGTTTTAGGACTTGATGCTCTGCGAAACTGGATCCAGGAAAACGGTTCTAGCGGCAAGTGAAGCACCGGCGCCACTCCTGCTGCTGTCTGTAAGAACTCACGACGCGAGAAATGAATTCCCGTCATAAATGCACCTCGTTTGCGATGCTTACCTCCTCACCAGCCACTTGTCAGCTCAGGACTCGGGAAAGAGACAAGCTGGAAAGCGACGAGGCTAAGCCTCCTGGGTTCAAAAAACAAGCCTGCACTCCGGGTGCATCTGACGCCTGCGTTTGCACTCGCCTCAGATGCTTCGACAGTCGACCATTCACAGAATTGTTAGATTGACAGATTTACCTTGGCTGATTGACCATGCAGCGCACGGGGTACTTGCCATGCCGTCACGCCGCAAATTCTTGACCCACACAGCAAGCATGGCCATTGCCACGATGGGGACGGCAAGGCTGCTCCCCGCTGCCAGCAAAGTGACCAACGTTCCAGCAACGGAGGTGGGCAGCTTCTGCGGCGAGTGGCTCTTCTATCCCGATCCGGAGAATGTTGGTACCCAGCGACTTTGGTATGCGACCGACCATTCTGCCCGTGACTGGCACACCGTCAGCATCCCCCACACTTGGCAGATTGAACCCTCTTTGGCCGATTATCGCGGCGTTGCTTGGTACCGTCGAACCTTCGATGCTCCAGCGCGTTGGGGGAGCTCTGTTGTGCGGATCGAGTTTGAGGCCGTGTTCCATACGGCCTCGGTCTGGGTCAATGGTCAACCCGGAGGAGAACACGCCCGCCGGGGTTACACGGCCTTCGCATTGGACATCACCCATTTGCTTCGCTTGGGGCAACCCAACACTATCGTGGTGCGCGTGGATAACGCATTCAACGAGCACATGCTGCCCAGAGGCCGTTCCAGCGACTGGGCACACGACGGAGGTATCGTCCGTCCGGTTCAGTTGCTCATCACTCCCAAAACGTTTGTCGAAAGGGTTGACGTGGATGCGCTCCCCGACCTGGCGAGCGGCGATGGAAAGGTCACGATCACTGCCCACATCCGGAATGCGAGTTCCAATCCCTGGGCTGGTCGAATCTTCTTCCGCGTTGTAGACGACGCGACGGGGCTTGAAGTCCTAGCGAGTCCGGATGTTGGAAGCCTATTCATTCAGTCCGACACGACGCGATCCCAGACATTTCAAACAACCCTGCCCAAAGCGAAACTTTGGCATTTCGACTATCCCAATTTATATCGGCTCGATCTCTCGATCGCGAATGAACGCGAAGCACACCAGATGGCAGCAACCTTTGGCGTACGGAAGCTAGAGGTCAAAAATAGCGAGTTTTACTTGAACGGCGAGCGGGTGCGGCTGATGGGTGTGGAACGCATGGCAGGCAGTAATCCAGAGTTCGGAATGGCAGAGCCGGGCGACTGGATAACACGCGATCATGCCGACCTGAAGCATTTGAATTGTGTTTTCACGCGCACCCATTGGCCCCAAGACAGGCGAGTTCTCGAGTACTGCGACCGTAACGGGGTACTGGTGCAGTGCGAAGTTCCTGCATGGGGTCCGGATACCTTCGCGAAAATGGGCGCCGAGCCCGATGCCGACATCATGGAAAATGGACTGGAACAGCTGCGCGAGCTGATTGCGCGCGACCGCAACCATCCCTCGGTCGTCGTGTGGGGGCTTTGTAATGAGATTTACGGCCAGAACCCTCCGGCCTACATCTTCGCCAAGCGCATGCTACAAGAGGCAAAAAAGCTGGACCCCAACCGGCTCTGCTCTTATGCTTCGAATTCCCTGGGGGAGACCCCGCAGCGCGACGTGGCCGGTCTCATGGATTTCATCGAAGCCAACGAGTACTTTGGAAGCTGGCAGCCCGGATCGCCGCAGGAACTGGACAAGCATCTGGAGAGTCTCCACACCACATTCCCGGACAAGCCTCTGGTGATTTCCGAATACGGATACTGCGCTTGTACGGAAGACCGGCCCGAGGGCGACACTCGACGGATAGAGATTCTACGATCCCACGACGCTGTGATCCGCTCGAAAGATTACATCGGAGGCGCGATTTTCTTCTGCTACAACGATTACCGCACGCATGTTGGTAATCGTGGTGTCGGCGTTCTCCAGCAAAACGTGCACGGCGTGGTCGACGTTTACGGCGCGCCAAAGCCCTCTTACGAGACGCTTCGCCAGGAATCGAGTCCCATCGAATCGCTGGCTGTATCGAACCAGTTAAATACTTTTCACCTGCGCCTGAGATCGCGCCGCGACATTCCCATGTACACGCTTCGTGGCTATCGATTGCGTGGACTCTTTTATGGCCAGGGCATTATCCCGGTAGAACAGCAGGAAGTGGATCTACCAGAGATCACCCCCGGCATCGAAACAAGAGTCGATCTCACCTTCAGTCAATCAACCACACCCTTACGCGTTCAATTTGATGTACTCCGGCCCACCCGCTTTTCCGCGTATTCCCTGGATTGGACGCCATGAATTAAGGAGAACGATTCTTGTCCGTCCGAGCCACTCGTGCGTCTGCAGATGACTGAGGCCGAGAGTACGCCGACCCCCCATGCTGTGCTGCCAAACTTACGATCACAGATTGATGATGCAGTAGTGGTTGACAACGACGGTAACCACGGCAGCCGAATAGCCACCGGCCACATTCCTGTGCGGCAGGGTTTCCACAAGATTTTACCCACGGTGTGCGAGAAGCGATCCCAATTAGATTCGCCTTTTCCATCCACATTCCATGTGCCTTCAACTTGGTAGGCGGCAGAGGCCATTCCCCGGAGGAACTCGCTCGGAAAGCGGGCACTGTCGATCTCGGAAGGTGCCACAGCACCCGCGACCGGGTCTTGAGAAGACGGGATTCGAGCGGCGAACCCTTGGTTCGCGAGCACAGCGCTGCCAGTGACAAGCGAGCTTTTGATGAAACGTCGGCGATCCACTTCGACGCACGCTCCTATCGGACGCGAAGCTACCACCATTTGCGTGCCAGAGTCAAAGGAATGACGTGATAGCAAATGACCTTCCGGTAGTGCTTCGGCAAATGCGTACTTCCCGCAATCCAGAGGAGTGCGGGCATCTCGACGTGCGGTAGTGATGCGGGCTTGGCGGGGGCCGCAGCCGTCCTGGTTGTTACCGCTGTGATGTTGCGCTCTCGTCCCGAGCGGAGCCAATCGTCCCAGAGGGAGAGCAGACCTACGGTGGTCGAGCTGGCGAACTCGGAGCCGCTAACCATCCGGACCGCAAATGCGATGCTTGCGCAAGCACCGTCAGCAAAAGCAGCAATCGACTCGGTGGCCTGGCAATCCCAGAAAACACCTGTCCCACACGGGAAACGAAGCGCATTGGCCGAACTTGGTAAGGAGAAAACCAAGCTATGAACAACATTCGTCTGATCTCTTCAGTCTTGTTCGTTGTAGCCATGTCAGTGGGTTGTGCTTTCGCTGAGCAGCGAGCGAAGGTGGGTGAGAATGCAGCTTCACGCTACTGGTCAGCTTTTGCGCAAATGCAGGATTCCGCGATTAGGGACCAGCAGCGAAAGAGCTGAATCTGATCCTCGATGGCGCCGCTCCATATGACGATCTGAAGTACAAGGATTTTATTGAGAAGAACAGGCTCGCACCTGAGACGATGGACCGCGGAACCAGCATCTTGAAATTGCGATTGGGGCGTGGATTATCAAGCGGGTGCGGATGCGCCCGTGGACTACGTCCGTAAGTCATTGGCTCTAGGCCGCCTCAATGTTCTCTGCTCCTTTCACCCCCTGATCAATCATGACAATGACGGCGCTGTCCGCACGCTGGCCGCGGGATTAGGCTTCTCACACGATGTCGCCAACGGTGGAACGCTTTTTGCTGCCATCTCGGCGAAGACTCTTCTTGTCGCCCATCTCCGAGTGGTACAGTTCGCACTCCAGGGGAGTGCCTTGTCTGTCGCACAGCGCTCGACGCTACAAAAGGCAGTGGCACTACTAGGATCAGATGGCCTCGATTGGCAGTCCGCGGTAAAGCGAGAATTTAAGATTCCCTTGAGGCTGGATGCCAAAGCCTCGGCAGCAGTGGGACAGATTGTCCCGGTTTTTGTGTGCGCTCTCAACGTTTCATCCGTTCTGCCCAAGTTGGAAGAAATGCGTGCGGCGGGGCCGCAGCCGCTTCTGGAGATCATTCCGAACCCCAGGCGTGTAATCGAGGAGAGGCAGGACTTGATTGATAAGCTTCAGCAAACTCGCTTAAAGCTGCAATGAGCGTGCTCGTTCGGAGCAGGGGTCTCCGCCGGAGATTGCCATCACGGTTCGAAATGCCTCCACACTTCCTGGGCAAGAGCTGGATTCGAAACCCAGGCAAACCGATCGAGATCTCGAACTGCCTGTTCATAGAGAGAGCGGCCCCGCACGATTCCCAGCCGCGCGTAGTCCCTCGGCCGCCGTACGTCGAGCGTGGTTGTCTGATAGCGAACATTAGACAGCCACTCGACGGCGCCGTTTGAAGTCACGATTGGATACCAGGCAAACCCCTTGCGTTTCCTGATTTCCTCATATTCGAAACCGTATTCCCGGTCGCAGAGTGCACCCAGAGTCATGAAATCGGAGGGGACCGCACTGATCGCCGCGTGTGCCCAACCGGGCGGCACGACTACGATGTCGCCGGGATCGGCACGAATCGCATAGCAGCGGCCAGGGTCTTCGGCCGCCCGCTCTTGCATGTAAACGTAGGCTGCCCCTTCCCAAATCTCGTACACTTCCGGCGGCCTCCAGCCGCTGTGCGAGGAGATACGGTGCACATGGCCCTGGCTGCGGACCGGTTCATCGCCGAGTTTTCCTGATGAATAGATAACCACGCCGAAGAGAAGCATCCTTTGTTCGAGTTCGGTTTGAATCTCCTCGTGACCCACGTCCATGGCGATGGCATAGACGGGATCGGGCCCTGCACAGGCCGGATCTCGCAGACTAGGCCGAATCGCATCGAGCGGGCGTCTTTCGGGTGTTGGGCCGAACACGCCTGGTTCATAGCGAAACCCCAAGGGCTCACGGACGGGAACGACTCCGATACCGGGATCAAATCTCATGGCTCCGTCCGCACCGCTGCCCGAATTGTGGTGCACCGCTCTGCTCCGTCTGCGGGGCGCACGCTGTACCTTCCGGTTTTCGCCGGCACGATAAACGTTTCAGCATAGTGGACCTTAAATAGCTCGAAAGCCGCAGTGGGGCTTTCAACGATCACCTCTTCTCCTTCCACGAGGTTTAGAACTTGCACACCGCACGAAGCGTCGTGTTCCACTGCTGAGGTGAACCAGTGCCTTCTCGTCTCGATGAACTCCTGTTCATGCAATCCAGTCCGCTCCTCAACCCAGCCTTTGCCCTCGCCGACTGTCTCGATACGATTCAACAGGTTCTTCCGTACCCACTCAGTGTCACAATCCCATTGAATATTGGCGACGCCGTGATCCAGGTGAATGGGGCGCGGACGGCCATCCATGCCAGGCCGTCCCCAGTCCCACAGCTTAAAGGTAAAGATGTAGGGTGTGGCGCTAATCTCCAGAACCATGCTGTTCGCTCCGGAGCAGTGAATGGTGCCGGCGGGAATCAGGAAATGATCATGCTTCCGAGCCGGCCACTTGTTCACATATTTGCATACTTTAAACAGCGCGCCGCCCTCTTGCGCGCGATGCAGATCGCTGATCATTGCTTTGCGATCGATGCCTGTCTTCAGGCCGAGGTACACGCAGGCGTCGGGGGCCGCATCGAGCAGGTAGTAGCTCTCGTCCTGCGTGTACGCCATCCCAAAGTTGTCGATGATGTACTGATTGAGGGGGTGTACCTGAAGTGACAGGTTGCCGCCCTGCATGGTATCGAGGAAGTCGAAGCGGATGGGAAACTCGGCGCCGAACCTGGCAAACGCCGCATCGCCGAGCAATTCACGCGGATGGCGCAGCACCAGATCCATCGCTGGAATTTCGATGTTCACGCCCCCCATGTCGAGAAGAAGACTGTTTTCTTCCGGGACGCAGTCAAAGCACCAGGCGTAGTTCGGCGGGCCATCGGGCAAGTCACAGACTTCACGCATCCACTGTCCGCCCCAGGGGCCGGGATCGAAAAACGGAACTACCCGGAAAGGGCGGTTTACCGCACATCGCAGGCCCGAGCGGAAGGCCTCGCCGGTAGCCATCTTTGGCGCAGCGGGATCGTTGGTATCGAGCAAATAGTCAATCTGGTCGAGAAGACCCTGCTTGATCCGGTCGGCTACACGCCAATCGACAAAGTAGGCACGCTTGTACTTTGCCGCAGGCGATTCGTAGATGTCTCCGGCAGGGAAGTTACCGATCTGGTTGGCGCGCTGACGCTGTTGGATCTCCCAGCGGGCGAGATCCGCAAAAATCAGGACATCGGGTTCAGGGGCGAGAAGGGCCGTTCCCGTGCCAAGAATGAGGGTCATGCCTTCCGCCGATCGGCAAGCCTCGCGAAGCTGCGCAGTACTCCGAGGGTCGGCGAAGTCCTCAATGGTAAGGCCGCTCATCCGGCCGAACACCGGGTCGTCGGTCAAATCGCCCTTGACCATCGCATCGATTTCCGCCGGAGTCTTCCAGCAATCTTTGGTACGAAATACGTGCGCTGGATGCAGTGCGTCGACGAAAGATCCCAGCACTTCCTGTTCGAACACCCCGGGATAGACTTCCACGGCGATGCGCTGCGCACCGTCAGAGATTTCGCCACCAATGCGTAGGAGAATGTCTGGCCAGCCCTGCCAGACGGATTCGCAGCCAACTGGTACTCGAATGGAAGGAAACTTGTCGTAGTTTGAGAGCCTACTCATTCCACGACTCCATTAAGAGAGGAACGGTGCCGAATCGAATAGGTTCGCCTAATCACGACAATTCAGTTCTGTTTTCTTTCAGGCTCGACGAGCTTGACGTAGCGGCGGCTTTGTGTGGACACGCCGGCGCCGTTTTCCTGGTGGTCGATGATAGCGCGCAAGAGGAAATCGCCAGTAGTTTGTGGGAACTTGAAATCATTGTAAATGGTCTCCTGGCCGAGCGCCGCGATTTTGAACTTTGTTGTTTGCGTTGCCACTCGGTCTCCCTTTGTATTTTCGAGCGCCAGGGTGAGCGTGCCTTCGATCTCCCGATACTCGTCATTGACTAGCATCACGGGCAGCGACCGAAGGCTTCCGGCCTCGGTGCTCGGCTGCCAGAAGCTCAAGTAAACCCCTGCCGGCGCAAACGCATTGCTCATGTAATCGCGGAACGCGGGGTGAAGTTCGAGCTTGCTGACGTCACGGAAATGATCTGATGTATAGCCCGCAGGATCGCTGCTCGTGAGATAGACGAAGTGCAGCACACCGGCATATTGACGGTACGCGCGCCAGTACTCTGTAAGTCCGGCAAGCTGGTAGGCGTTAAGCGCGAGCCTTTGTTCTTCGGTGGAGTCCTTACCGAGCAGAGTCGGATAGAGGTTCTTGGTGAGTTCGGTCGGCGTCCCGTCCCGATTCAACCATAACCAGCCATACTCGTTCAGGATGAGAGCATGTCCCGTCTGCGCACCGGGAGAAATTCCGCCAGGATTCTCCAGCATAGTCATGTTGAACAGTGGACTACCGTCAGGCTTCGCCAGGTATTCGTAAGGGTGATCCTCAACGGGGTCGTCTGGAGCCGCAGGAGGGTTGTAACTGTTCTCCCAAGGCCGACTTGAAAGATCGAGGCTTCGAACCGCAGGGATGATTTTCTCGCCAAATGTCGCGTCCCAGGTCTCGTTATTCGCGTCCCAAATGGCAACGCTGGGATGATTCCAGTTGTCCCGCATCCATTCGCTGTACTCACGAATCATCTCATCCGTATTGAAGTGGACCTGGTTCTCGGGACCATGCCAATCATGGCCGGTCCAGACGAAGTATTCGTTCTGAATCAGCAGACCTGCTTCATCAGCGATCTCGAGCCACTGATCCGGCACGGGACCGATGCAGAACCGGAAGCTGTTCCAATGCATCTCGTGTGGGATTTCGACGAGCAGTTTGCGCACCCATGCCTCGTCCCATGGCAACGTACCGGATAGCGGGTCTTCGAAAAATCGGTGGAGTGTGATATTGGAGCCCCGCATGAAGTAGACACGGCCGTTGAGATATGCCCGTCTGGTAGCGGTATCGAAGCGGAACTCTCGCATGCCGAAACGAGTCGTGACCGTATCGCCGCCAGTGCTGGTCTCGAGCACATAAAGGTTGGGTGACTCAGGAGACCACAAACGTGCTCCGGCTACTGCTACGGTCTGGAGAACCACTTTGCTTTCGCCAGGTGCGAGCGTGATGCGCTGCGGCGTCGAAGTTGCCGCGGTGGCGCTTTCCTTCCAGGCGTGCACCCGGTGCGTCAGATTGAACGACACAGCTTTCTTTCCGAAATTGCGCAGGGCTGTCTGCACCACGATGGACCTGTCTGCGATCTTCGGTGCCACCTGAATGCTCTCGATCGCAGGGTTTTCGCTGAGCGCGAGAGAAACATTGTCATAAATGCCAGGAGTCCAGCGAATCTTTTCGAAATCAGTTCCGCCGGAAACAGTGGGTGGTAGCACTCCGGGATGCGCGCCGACGCGCACGATCAATTCGTTCTGACCCCGTCGGATTGCCTTGCTGACGTCAAATATGGCGGCGGTGAAGCAAGGTAAGTGGTCGCCGACCTTTACCCCATTGAGCCAAACGGCTGCTCCGAACTGTGCTTTGTTGATACGGAGAATGGTCACGCTACTTGTGGCGGGGACTTCGAACGTCCGGTGGTACCAAAACCAGTTGCGGTCCTGCCGCGCCACTCCGGCGTTATCAACGATCGCGCTCTTGGGAAGTTTTCCGTTCGCGACCCGGTTCTGAATCACCATCCTGCTATCAAACTGATCTACCTGTGGAAAGGCGGGCCGCGCAGAGTGTGCGAGGCCCGGGACCGGACCCTTGCGGTTCCAGATGGAGGGAACCGCCTCCGCGTCTCTGGAATCTTCGATGTCCCAAGTGCCGTTCAGCGAAATTGTCGTTCTCTTGGTTGCCCACAGAGAGAGTGGAAGGGCTGCTGCGATGGACAGGATGAGGATCGACTTGGAAAAAGGACCAGTGTTCATTAGAAAAGCCTATCAACGTTTTTGAATCAACCACGACTTCTCGATTTCCTCCAGCGTTCTACCCTTGGTTTCTGGAACCTTCCGCCAGACAAAGAGGAACGCGGCGATCGAGACTGTTGCGTAGAGCAGAAAAACGCCAGCAGCGGTAAACAGGTTCACCAGCGAAAGGAACGTCAGAGTGACCAGCAGTGTTCCGCACCCCGCAAAGCATGCCACATAGGTAAGGACGAAAATCAAGACGATTGCGCCTGCGGCTTGAAAATGAATGGCTGCTGAAACAGCGACGAGGGAAAGAGCCATTCCCGCATATGCCGACATCAACAGTGGCTTTCGTCCTGAGCGGTCAATCAGAAGCATGCCAACGATAGTCGCAGCAAAATTGATCGCTCCGATAATGACATTTGCCCACAGCGCGGTGCTGGCGGTTTGATGCGGCACATGCTCGAGAAAGACGATCGAGCCGTAATAGATGATGGTGTTGATGCCGGTGAACTGGCTGACGAGGGCAATCAGTATAGCAATGGTTAGCGCCTTCCGAAACGTGGGATCCAGCAGGTCTCCGCTCTCTTCTGCAATCGCAGTACGGATGTCTTCAATTTCTCCAGCGGCGGCCTGCGGACCCACAATGTGCGCCAGAAAGCGTTCCGCTTCTTGCTCTCGGCCTTTTTGCATCAGCCAACGTGGACTCTCGGGAATGAAAAGCAGCGTCAGGAGGAAGAGTACGGACGGAATTGCAGCTGAGGCGAACATCCATCTCCAGTTAGCAGGTCCCGCACCAGTAAGCAGGTAATTGACGCTGTACGACAGCAGGATTCCGGACACAATCGCCAGCTGATTCAGCGACACCAGTAGACCGCGATTCCTTGCCGGTGAGATCTCTGCGATGTACAAGGGCGAGAGCGTGGAGGCGATTCCGATGGCTACACCGCCCAGGAGCCGGGCGACGGCAAACTCAATCAGATTACGCGGAAGGGCCGCGCCGATCGAAGAAATTGTGAACAACGATGCCGCACCCAGCAGCACCCGCTTCCTTCCAAAGCGGTCGCTGGTGAAGGCAGCGATGCTGGCCCCGACGACGCATCCCAGAAGCAGGCTGCTGGCTGCGATTTCGGTTTGCGAATCGCTCAATCCGAACTGCTGCTTGATGAAGACGATCGCACCGTTGATCACTGCCGTGTCAAAGCCGAACAGCAAACCACCAATGGCGGCCACCATCGCCGGCAGGTAAAGGTAGCGGGCTGAGCCTTTTTGCAACTGCTCAACATGACCGAGCGTATTTGTAGTTGGACCCATAGTCGAACTGCAGGTGTGAGCGTTCCGGAGCTCTGCTCAGCACGCCCGCCCACATCTTCATTTCAAATTGCCAGCAAACGCTGCTCAAGAAAAACCAGCCCCGCCGCTCCGGCAACCCCGCCATAGCCGATCGTTTTCTGAAATACAATCGGAACTTCACGGCCCAGCAATATCTTTGTCCGCTGCGCGATCTTGTCCCGAATTGGAGCGATCAGTTGCGGTCCGGCAGCCGCGATGTTGCCTCCCAGGATGAAAATCTCGGGATCGAAGATGTGCAGGAAATTCACGATCGCGGCCGCGAGATATTCCAGCGCCCGATCGATAACACAGCACGCGCTCTCGTCTCCGTTGGCTGCGGCACGGAAAATGGCCTCGGCATCGGGGCGCCGGCCATCGCTGCCGACCGACAGTTTTGCCGGAGCGGCACGGTGCATGTGTGCCCAATAATCGGATTCGATGGCGCGCGAGGAAAAGTGCGTCTCCAGACAGCCGTAGCTGCCGCAAATACACAGCCCACCCCGCGGATCAAGCGTTACGTGACCCAGATGACCGGCGGCACCGCCCGCGCCATGAAAGATCGCGCCATCAACCAATGCGGCTCCGCCCACCCCGGTGCCTAACGTCAACATCACTACATTGCGCCGTCCACGGGCGGCGCCCCACAGTACTTCGGCAACCAGCGCGGTGCGTGCATCATTCTCGGCACAGACGGGCAGATCACCGGCGGCGATCACCTCGCTCAAGAGTTGCCCTTC
>WNFA01003351.1_pt1 | contig 21634 bp, 16 predicted proteins | sample 5400481 | NCBI WGS metagenome assembly WNFA01 (sample SAMN13153340, study PRJNA577476) | soil metagenome | isolation source: 120 cm saprolite under Douglas fir tree site 2 hole 1 replicate 2 | place: USA:California | collected 2015-04-18
TGACTGATCTGTTGCCAAAGCGAGGATTAGCGAAGGTGTGTATGGTAGGGGCGGGGCTTGCCCCCGCCCTGGCCGCCAATCTCTGATCTGTTGCCAAAGCGGGGATTAACGACGGCGTGTATGGTAGGGGCGACCCTTGCGGTCGCCCAAGAGGCATCAATCTAAGGCGTGAGCCCGGGATTCCGTAGGGGCGAGGGTGGATGATGTGGGGAAGGGCAAGAAAGATACGGGGTATCTTTACAAGGCCTTTATGGTCGCCCGGTGCTGGGGGTGTGAGCGCGTTCATCCACAGGTGAGCACAGGGACCAGGACGCGGGCGACCATAAAGGCCCTCCCCGCCGCTCCCCACCTCCCTCGCCCCTACGGATGGTGATGAGCTTTCTGTTAAGTTGATGCCTATTGGGCGACCCTTGCGATCGCCCTGAACCCATGCCCCGCCCTGGCCGCTAACACTCAATTCTTGCTGGAACCACTAGACCAACAGGAAATAACAACGTGCGCGAACTCTTTCAGGAAATAATACGAGAACTGGCAACCGGTGAAACAGTCGCCCTGGCAACCATCGTCAAGCGCAAAGGCTCTGTGCCACGTGAAGTTGGAGCAAAGATGCTGGTGCATCGCGGCGGCAAGATCAGCGGCACCGTGGGTGGCGGCTGTGGTGAGGCCGAAGTATGGCGCAGCGCCCTCAATGTAATCGACACGCAACGTCCCAGCATGGTGCAGGTTGATCTTACCGAGGAAATCTCCATGGAGAGCCAGGGCGTCTGCGGTGGTATCTTTGATGTGTTTGTGCAGCCGTGGCATAACACAGCAATCCCAGGACAACCAGGCATGCAAGACTTCGCCCAGGTCATTAACGATGCTCTGGAGGGTGAAAAGGCGGTCGTTTTGGCTACCATCATTGCTGCTGGCGGAGCATGGCGTCCCTGCCTTGGTCAACAGGCGCTTGTGCACGAAAATAGCGAAACATTCGGTGCCTTGATGCTCCCCGGTGCTCCTGCTGAACTTACTCTCCAGCTTATCGAAGCTGCCCGGCAAGCCATCACAGCAGGCAAACCGCGCATTGAAAATGTGTCTGGCCCCGCTCATGCGTGGGCGGAGGTATTTATCGAGCCGTTTGTTCCCAACCCGGTATTGTTGATTGCAGGTGCAGGACATATTGCGGCGCCGCTTGCTGAGCTTGCCCACCTGATGAACTTCTCTGTGAGCGTAACCGATGACCGTGCCTCATTTGCCAGCCGCGAGCGCTTCCCCAGTGCCAAACAAGTACTGGTAGGTGATATCGAATCGATTCTCAGGAATTATCCCCTTACGCCGCGTACCCACATTGTGCTTGTCACCCGCGCCCACGCGCACGATGTTCAAGGGCTGCGCGCCATTATAGATTCGCCCGCTGCCTATATCGGCATGATCGGTAGCCAGCGGCGCGTCTGGGCTGTCTTCAAGCTCCTGCGCGAAGAGGGCGTTCCTGCCGGCAAGCTGGCCCGCGTGCGCGCTCCCATTGGCCTTGACCTTGGCGGCGGCACTCCCGAAGAAATCGCCCTCTGCATCATGGCAGAGATCATCATGCTGCGCCATGAGCCTTCTGGAGAAGCACCTGTTAGCAGGTTCAAAGCGTCAATTCACCAACCCCCAGGGCTTAGCCCGTTTACGAGCCTTCTGCGCCTCCTGGCGATTACCCAACGCTTCATGCACGTCCGCCTTGAGAACCCACGCGGGTGTGTAGTTGCGGTCCAGCTCGGTTGCTTCATTGAGCGCATCCAGCGCAGCACGGTTATTGCCATAACGAACGAGCGCTTCCGCTTTGTTGCACCAGGCAACAGCGCTGCGCGGGTTAATCAGCAGCGCGCGGCTGTAGGCATCGACAGCTCCAGCATAATCGCGCAGGAAAGATCGCGCATTCCCCAGGCCGTTCCAGGCCTGGAAGCTATTTTGATCATAGTGCAGTACCTGCTCATAGGAAGCAATGGCCTCTTCTGGCATGTTCATATCAATTTCCGTGTCGGCTTTGCCAATCCAGGCGGCTACATACTGTGGTTCTATCGTCAGCGCTCGCTCAAAATGAACCAGCGCCTGTTGGTAACGCTGCAGGCGCTTCAATGCAAGCCCCGCGCTTACCCATACGACAGGATTCTCCGGTTCGATTTCGATTGCCCGCTGGTAGGCTTCGTAGGCCTTTTTGTAATTGCCCTGGCTGTAAAGCGCCGTCCCCTTGCCATTCCAGGCATAAAAGTTGCGTGGCTCAATACTTAACGCTTCTTCATAAGCGCGTAGAGCTTGCGAGTAATGCTGTTGCTTGAGTAGTTGATCCCCCTCCTGGCACTTCTCGCGTACGCCAACACTCGTACTCACCGCCACTGCTTTCTGGCGACCTGGAGATTCTCCTCGCTCAGTCCCGGGCTGCGCAGCCTGCAAAGAAGGATTTGAAAGGCCACCTGGAATAGGTGTGTTCCAGGCATCAGCTTGTGCCCTTTGGACTGGGACTCTTACCCCCGAACTTGGACGGGTAGCCTGGTCGAACGCATACAAGAACTCCAACATGTCGCCAAAGCGATCTTCTGGTCGCGCTGCTAAGGCTCGCAGTACCACTGTATCCAGGGCCGAAGGCAACTCTCTATTGAATGTGGATGGGGGCAGGATTGGCCCACCCTGTGCGTCGAAAGGGTTGTAGCCTGTGAGCATCTCATACAGCACCACACCGCAGCCGAACTGGTCGGTGCGTGGATCTACCACTCCGCTGGTCTGCTCTGGCGCCATATAACCCACTGTACCCCGTACCGTGATCGTCTTCCCAACACGCACTCCAGGCTCCAGTGAGCGAGCGATGCCAAAGTCGGTGATAACCAGGCGGCTATCTTCCTGGTGGATAAGTATGTTCTCAGGTTTAATATCGCGGTGGATGACCGGTCGCGGGCGAGTATGTGCATAGTGAATCGCGCTTGCAAGTTGATGAAAGTCATGGATTGTCTCAACAGCCGGCAGCGGTCCATTGACGAATGCTAACCGGGTACGTAAGGACCCCGCGGTGTACAAAGGCATAACCAGGAAAACGCTAGGGCCATCTATGCCATAGTCGAGGATTGGAGCGATGTTGGGATGATCCAGCGTGGCGGCGATACGCGCTTCGCGCAGGAAATGCTCTTGTTCGCTGGGTGTGGTCTTACTCGGCAGGAGTACTTTGATGGCGATGCGGCGAGAAAGGTTTTGATCGACGCCACGAAACACCGCCGCGTAGCCGCCCTTACTGATCAGCGCTTCAACCACATAGCGCCCGGCCAATGCAGTATTCAGTAAAGGTAATGCACACGCACGGCAAAACCTATCGTTATCCCTATTGTCATGTCCGCAGTCAGCCAGGTCGGCGCAGCGTCGCATTCATCCTCCTCTATATCCTGATCCTGGAGATGCAAGAGTGCCTATATGGTCGATTGCTGTTCCAGGGAGCGTGCCTGCTCCTGACACGCGAGAGCCTCTTCTGATCTGCCCAGCTTTTCAAGTACGATGGCCTTATTATGCCACGCATCGGCTTGCTCAGGCGCCAGCGATGTTGCCTGGTCGAAGGCAATCAGTGCTTCTTCCAGGTAACCCAGGGTAAAGAGTGAAAGCCCTTTATTGTTCCAGGCAGCGATGTAATGGGCATCCAGAGTCAGGGCAAAATCAAAGGCGGTTAATGCTTCTTCATCACGCCCCAACTCGTGCAGCAGGCTACCCTTGTTGTACCAGGCTGATGTCAGCCCATCATCGTATTGCAATGCCTGGTCATAGGATTCCAGGGCATCCTCGTACATATGCATAGCCGCTAAAACATTCCCTCGATTATACCATGCTCCGGCGAGCTTTGGGTCAAGAGAGAGCGCCTGGTCATAAACTGCCAGCGCCTCGCCATTGCGTTTTAGATCGCGCAGGTCATTTGCCTTATCGAACCATGCCGTGGCGCTCTCGGGCGCAAGTAAAGTGGCACGTTCATGAAGAAGCAGGGCCTGGTCGGGAGTATGCATGCGGCGTAAAATATTCCCCTTGATGTCCCACATAGCCGCGTTGTTTGGTTCAATTGCAAGCGCCCTGTCGATGGCAAGCAGCGCGTCATCATAATGGTGCAGGCTGTAGAGTGTATCGCTCATTGCCTGCCAGATCACAGCCTGCGTTGCATCAAGTACGAGCGCCTGGTCAAACGCCAGCAACGCCTCCTCGGGACGATTCAGTTCAAACAGGGTCATGCCACGTCCACTCCAGGCAAATGCGTAACCTGGATCTAATGCCAGCGCCTGGTCGTAACAATGCATTTCTTCATCATAGCGGCGCAGTTCATGCAGCGCGTTTGCTCGCGAATTCCACAGGTCAGGGTCATCCGGGTGCAGCGAGAGCGCCTGATCGTATGCTATCAGCGCCTCTGCTGCACGCCCCAGGTGTAGCAGTGTAGCTCCTTTGCCACTCCATGCTTCCACAGATACGCTGTTATCGGCTAACGCAGCTTCATAGGCGGCGAGCGCCTTCTCGTAGTTCCCAAGTTCATAGAAACGGTCACCCTCGGCCAACCAGTCACGCCGGGGCTGTGGCCCGGCTGCCCGTGGAGGAACCTGCTTTGGGATGGCTGTGGACGCCTTGGGAGCAACCGGACGCAACTCGGTCTGCATGTCGTCTTCGAGTTTGTCATCAGCTAATTGCGCTGGTTCGAAAACATCGCTACCAATGCGTACTGTCATGTGAGGCCTGGCCGGATCGGTCATGGAGCCGTTGAGTTCAGACTTCACCAGAAACACTAGTGGCCCATCTTGTCCGTAATCGGTAACACGGATACTGCCAGCTTCATTGATGCCATTCGAGAATGCGACGGCCAGTTCAGCGTCCTGCAAAAAGATCTGGCGTGCTTCCGCGCTGTTCTTATTAGGGATGAGAGCTCGCACAGTCACGGGCAGCCCTTGATGGCGATCAATAGCATACAACGTGACAGTGCTATGATCTTTGCTTACCAGGTAGCGGATTTTATAGCGCCCTTGTATTAATGCACCCTGTGCCGGTATTCCACATTTAGCACAGAAGCGAGCTTTGTCTCGATTTTGAAATCTGCAATCTTCATCCAGGCACATCCCCATAAAACCGAATCCCCTTCCAAACCTGTACAGTGATATCAAGCTCATGTATGTAGGGTCTCCCGTCTCTACTGTAGCGAAAACAAGCGTATTTTGTCAATGTTTGTGAAAGTTTGCTTGCACGTCTTGACCCAAAGTGTGAAAAGGATGTAATATTGCCGAGATACTACAGAGGAGGAATATCCTTGGGGCAACCTGACAAAACTAGCATCGCCGCAGAGGCTGTCCAGAATCTGGCCAGTGGCGACCAGGAAAATGGCAAATTGATCCGGGTGATGCTCGTCGATGACCATGCGCTTGTGCGTGAAGGAACCCGCCGCTTATTGGAGACTGAGAGCGATGTCGAAGTCGTAGCCGAGGCTGCCAGCGGCGAGGAGGCTATTGAAGCCGCTCAAAGGCTGCACCCGGGTATCGCAATTATGGATATCGCTATGCCCGGCATGGGCGGAATTGAAGCGACACGTGCCATCAAAGGTAGTTGTCCCGAAACCGCCGTACTTGTATTGTCGGCCTATGATGATGAGCCATACCTGATAGCCCTGCTCGAAGCAGGGGCTGCTGGCTTTCTACTGAAGAATGTGCATGGACAGGAGCTAATCAATGCCATCCGGGCCGTCTCGCGTGGCGAATCCGTCTTGCAGCCGTCGCTGGCTGAGAAAATCATGCGGCGCCTTTCCGCCCGTGCTGTAACCGTCGAACATTCGACCGATCTGTTGAGCGAACGAGAATTTGAGGTGTTACGCCTGGCGGCACGGGGGCTGCCAAACAAGGAAATTGCGCGCAGGTTGGGGTTGAGTATCCGTACAGTACATAGTCACCTTGCCAACATTTTTACGAAAATGCATGTAGGTTCTCGCACCGAAGCTGTCTTGCTTGCCCTCCGCCAGGGCATAATCTCCTTGCAGGATACGTATGATTCACAGTAACGCAAAAACTATCAAGCTGAGCGAGTTTCCAAGGTTCAAGCCCGTAGTTGCAATCCTATCCCTGTGTATTGCGCTTGGTTTACTGGTTTGGGCTCTCTACAACTACCAACCTAATCCCAATTTCTACGGCCCTCGGGCAATCTATAGCCTGATGCTGCTTTCAGTTGCACTTGCATTGCTGGGACGCATACTGCTTTTGCGCCAGTTTAAAGCAGAAGGGATGCATCTTCCGCTGCGAACGGCAATGCTACCGCTATTTCTCTTTGATATTACGGCTCCACTTTATCTTGCCGCCGGAGTATTAATTGGCCCTCCTGCCGCAGTGCTACTGGCATTGATAACTCAGGCGTCATTACAAGGCTTCACACTCTTGCGGGGATTTGTCTCCTTGACAGAGGCATGCTATCGCATCGCAAGCACCGCCCTACTAGCCCTACTTTCTGGCGCTATCTATACCTGGATTGCGGGACCGCCCCTAAACCGGCTTATTAATCAATACACTCAAATTCATGAATCCAGAGAGTTTCTTGGCTCCATCGTGGCTGCGCTGGTCATGATGCTATTGATCATCATCGTATCACTTCCTACTATCGCGCAAGCGAATCGTTCTGGCCTGAAGGCGGCCTGGCAAGAATATTTGCAATCATCTGTGCTGCGCTTCCAGCTACTGGTGCTGAGCGTTGGGCCGCTCCTGCCTGTCGTGGATATCTTCGATAACGTTACTGCCGAACTCGCCTGGCTCTTCTTTCTTGTGCCGCTCTTCGCTATTTACTACCTGGCTTTGATTAGTACGCGGCTGAGCATTCGGACATTTACCTTGCAGCGTACGCTACAAGACCTCAGTAGTGCTCGTCGCCGGCAGGATGAATTGCGAGACTACGCCTCCTTAATTACTCGCGTTCAAGAAGAGGAGCGCCGCCGCCTCGCACGGGAGTTGCATGATGACACAGCTCAGGCACTGATCGCCTTATCGCTGGGGCTAGATGGCCTTGGCCGAGCCATAGGCAGGCGTGATCTTCCAGAAAAAGATGTGCAATGGTTCGCAAATCTGCAAGAACTGGCTGACCGCACGCTGGAAGGAGTGCGTCGTGCATGCCGTGACCTGCGCCCATCCGTGCTTGATGATCTCGGCCTGCGAGCCGCTCTGGAGTGGCTGAGTGATGGCTCCTCCGCGCGCGGTGTCCCCTGTACATTTACGTGTACCGGCTCGCCTCGACCTACTACTCCTGAAGCCGAAATCGCTATTTTCCGCATCGTCCAGGAAGCCTTATCGAATATCTGGCGGCATTCTCAAGCCACCCAGGCGAGTGTGGAACTCGCTTACCTCCCATCTGTGTTGCGGCTTACCGTGCGCGACAATGGAAAGGGATTTTTTGTTGAGCGGTTCCTCGATGCCAGCCATAATTCGCAAGGTGGGTTAGGCCTGGTGGGCATGCGTGAACGTGCCATGTTGATCGGTGCAACACTAGCAATTACCTCAGCATTGGGTGACGGTTGCAAAGTCGAAGTGTCTTTGCCCTTGCCCGAATGAAGCTGCTAAGCATTTTTGCTGATGTATTCTCTTCGTCGATAGTGCATAGTATAGTGGGCAGGGTTTACAGGCAGTTTGTTACGCGAGAAGTTTGCCTTGGACGATGATAGGCCGGTACTCTCATGGGACGGAACCGGGACCCGACTATGAGAATGCGTTATCGGTCTGGATATCTATCCTCTTCTAAGCCGGAAAGAGAAGCATTTGTCTCTCCGTGCGGTCTTCTCTCATGGGTAGCAAGCTTCGAGCTTCGATCTTCCTGCTGTGGGTCCTGCCCTGACCATTTTTTCACCGCCTCTCTTGCATCCCGCCATTCCATAAGCTGCACTACCACTACCTGGAATGCCTGTTGTTATGCCTGCGCTACCTGCACAAATGAACCATCCTGCGGTGCGCCCCCCTGGGGGAGACCTTGTGTTGATACAGTAATTGAGATGGCGAGACGTGTGTCGTCAGGGGACCATGCTATTGCAAAGACTGGCTGGTTTATATAAAAGGCGAAATTGCGCTCGGTATACGCATCCCAGCTTAACAAGACTCCACAGATATCGCCGCAATAGACCTGGGTTACGGCCGCGAGGCGTTTCCCATCGTGTGACCAGGCAACAGCAAAGATGAGGTCAGGGAGTACCCCCTTGGAAGAATTAAATCGTGCAGCTTGCACATTGTACCCACGATAGGTATAGACAACAACACCAGTCGCCGCGTCCCAGACCTGCACCGTTTTGTCCGACGAACCGGAAGCGATGAGCTTCCCATCAGGCGACCAGGAAACCGAGCTTACCATGTCGGTATGTCCACGATAGGTATACCTATGATTTCCGGTCGTGGCATCCCAGACCTGCACCGTTTTGTCCGACGAACCGGAAGCGATCCGCTGACTATCGGGCGACCACACTATCGAGTTTACGCTCGCTAGATGGCCGCGATAGACGTACTTCTGCTGGCCAGTTGCGACTTCCCACATACGCACGGTGCCATCTGCAGAGCCAGAGGCGATGTATTTGCCATCCGGTGACCACGCTACTGTGTTCAAGATGTCGGTATGCCCATGATAGATAGCGACATGCTCTCCGGTAATCGCATCCCACGCCTGGACCGTTTTATCGATGGAACCTGAGACAACACGATTACCTTCTGGTGACCAGTCCACTGCTTGCACCCCGGCTGTATGACCGCGGTAAATAAAGGGGTGAAAATGATCGCCGGGGTTGGCGTCCCAGACCTGCACGGTCTGATCTAAAGATCCCGAAGCGATGTACTTGCCCTTGGGCGACCATGCTACTGTTGTTACACGATTGGTATGACCACGATAGGTATAAAAGACGCTTCCGCGAGGACGAGGAGTGGGGACGAGCACAGCAGTTGACGATGAGGAAAGAGCTTGAGCACACCCCTCTAGACTCGCGGTTATCATGAATCCTGCCAGACCCCGGAGAACTTCACGGCGAGAGAGGCATCCCATGAGTGCACGTGTTTGTTTACGCACCATCGGCGAATCCCTTTCTTGATGACAAGTACTGAGCGACAATGAAGGGACAGGGCTGTTTTAGTAACTGCTAAGCTTGCTTGACTCGGTTATATTCAAGAGGATAACATGCTAACTATGTAACTGTCAATATTTTTTAGAGAGTTATGCTGGTCTTCTTTTCATCTCAACCGTTGTATGAGAGAGGAAGGGCCAATGCTTGTAGGATTCTGTGGGAGCTGAGAGAACAATGGATACGATATGCATTGATTTCATCAATAGCGAGTTTCGCGATTTCCGTGGCCGGTGGGTAAGAGATGATCTCCAGCAACCAGGCTGGTTGGAACAGTTTCTCGCCAAATGGGGCCTACAGGTTGATCGCCCATCCGATGGAGCTACACTAACTACTCTTCTTGCACTACGTACCCTTCTTCGCTCTATGATAGAGGCTCTGGTTGAGGGACAGACCGCAGACCATGATCTAGCGGCGCTCAATGCTTTTCTGCTCAAGATGCCCTTGAGTCGTCGCCTGATAAAAGACACAGAAGGATATCGATTGGAAATGGTGCCGCTGAAGAAGGATTGGGACTGGGTGCAGGCAGAGATTGCGGCTTCGTTCGCTCATTTGCTGGCTTACCAGGATCCCAGACGTCTCAAAATATGTGCAAATACCCACTGCCGTGGGGTCTTTTATGATGTGAGTAAGAGTCGTACCAAGCTGTACTGTACAACTGATAAATGCGCTAACCTTTTGAAGGCACGCCGTTTCCGCGCACGCCATAAAAACAATCTCCGGTAAGGGCGTGTAGACATTTGGAGAGCATGCCTGTCACCCTGAGCCCATGCGCTTCGCTCAGGGTAAACTCCGCGAAGGGTCTGGCTCGCCGGGCGGAGAGATCCTGAGCGAAGCGAAGGATGACAGCCCGGACCCCTCTCCAGTCCGCTTCCGGGAAGCCTTATCTCCAAATGTCTAAAGGGCGGGGCTGGTGACTGCAATCTTCGTGAGCGGGGCGATACTGTTATATAATGAAGCAGTACCATTTCTACCGGGGTTCAATTTTTTCAGAGGATGAAACGATGACTGCTTATAGTGACATATTTGGCGCTCGCGCCAGGTTGGAAAGCGCCAGGGGCGCAGTGAGCTACTATCAATTGGGAGCGCTCACAAAAAGAGGCGTGCAAAGCCTTGACCGGTTACCTTTTACCGTCAGAATTCTATTGGAGAATGCGTTACGCAATGCAGACGGCGAAATTGTAACGGAAGATGATGTCTTGTCTCTGGCCCGTTGGGTTCCTGGCCGGGTTTCGCAGTCCGAGGCAGAATATCCATTCATGCCTGCTCGTGTGCTGTTGCAAGACTTTACGGGCGTCCCTGCCGTGGCAGACCTCGCCGCTATGCGCTCAGCCGTCGCGCGTATGGGCGGCAATCCACTGAAAATCAATCCGCTCGTGCCTGCCGACCTGGTGATCGACCACTCTGTTCAGGTGGATATGTTCGGCTCGACCCTCGCATTCGCACGCAATGTCGAGCGAGAGTATGAACGTAATAGCGAGCGGTATGGACTGTTGCGCTGGGGGCAGCAGGCATTCAGCAACTTCCGTGTTGTGCCGCCGGGCACTGGTATTGTTCACCAGGTGAACCTCGAGTACCTGGCATCCGTCGTCGTGACGAAGCAGGAAAATGGCGAGACGATTGCATTCCCGGATACACTCGTGGGCACCGATTCTCACACTACCATGATCAATGGCCTCGGCGTGCTTGGGTGGGGTGTCGGTGGTATAGAAGCCGAAGCCGTCTTGCTCGGCCAGCCGCTTTACCTGCTCACACCAGAGGTCATCGGCGTGCGTCTCACAGGTTCGCTGCCCAGCGGCACGACCGCTACGGACCTGGTGCTGACCGTTACACAGCTGCTGCGCAAGCGCGGCGTAGTCGGCAAATTTGTAGAATTTACCGGCTCTGGCCTTAGCTACCTGGCGCTCGCTGATCGGGCCACTATCTCGAATATGTCACCCGAGTTTGGCGCGACCGCAACGCTCTTCCCCGTTGACGACGAAACATTGCGCTACCTGCGCAGCACCGGGCGCAGCCCGGAACTGGTTGAACTGGTTGAACGTTACACGAAGGCGCAGGACCTTTTCCGCACCGACGCGGCGCCAGAACCGCAATTTGATGACCTGCTCGAACTCGATCTTGGCACCATCGAGCCGAGCCTTGCCGGGCCGAGCCGTCCGCAGGACCGCGTCGCAATGCAAAACCTCGGCCGCGTATTCCGCGAGGCCTTCGCAGACCGTTTCAAGGATTTGCAAGAAAACAATGTCACGGAGAATGCGCTGATTCGCCTGGGAACGGAGGGCGGGCATGCCGATCCCGACCCCATTGCCGAGAAAGAAGATAAAGACAAGGCGCTGGCCGAGGCCAGGAAGCAGGGTTATCCCGGCGGCAAAAGGCAGAACGGGCATACCAATGACGTGCTCGTTACTATGGGTAATACGCAGGCGTATTTGACCAATGGTTCAGTTGCCATTGCTGCTATCACGAGCTGTACCAACACCTCAAATCCCTCAGTGATGGTAGCGGCTGGTCTGCTGGCGAAGCGTGCCGTCGAGCGCGGCCTCTCCGTCAACCCAACAGTAAAAACCAGCCTTGCTCCAGGCTCGCGCGCTGTCATCGACTACCTGCGCAATGCCGACCTGCTGCCTTACCTCGAAGCTCTGCGCTTCCACCTGGTTGGCTATGGCTGCACGACCTGCCTTGCCGGGGGAACGCCGGTACTGCTTGCCAACGGCACCGCACGGCGCATCGAGCAGATGCCGAGTGCTGGCGGAGCAGCGCTGCTCGCTCCCGCTGTGGACGGCAGGCTGGGCACAGCGACACAGGCCGAGATGATGATTCAGGGAGAGCGCGAGTGCGTCTCGCTCGTCCTTCAAGACGGGCGCACGCTGGTCTGCACCCCTGACCATGAGATCCTCTGCGCGGACGGTCGCTGGGTGCGTGCCGACCAGCTCGTACTGGGCCAGGATCGCGTCGTGGTTGGCCTTGAGGCCCCGTTAGATGAGCCTGGTAACGACGAAGCTGGTTACACCCTGCACGTGGGCAAGCTGACATTCACGATGGACACTGACCATGAACGCCTGCGTACACTGGCCTTTGCGCGCCTGCTCGGCCATCTGCTGGGCGACGGCTCGATCAGCCTGAACGGGCAGGGCAAGATGGACGTTGGGCAGGCCATGGATCGCGAGACTGTGCTCGACGATGTGGAACTGCTGACCGGCTGTCGTCCTGTGGCCACGCGCTACAACAAGCGGAATTGGACTATCGTGCTGCCGCAGCCGTTCACGGAGGCCATCAGCACCTTGCCCGGCGTGCGCACCGGGCGGCGCATTCAGCAGGCGCCGACGCTCCCGGCATTCGTGTTGGATGAAAGCTGCCCTGTCACAGTGGTGCGCGAGTTCCTGGGCGGGCTCTTCGGGGCGGACGGGCACGCACCTGTCTTGCACCGTTGGGGCAAGCGCGAGAAGGAGGCAACGCTTGAGCCGCCCGCCTATTCCCAAAGCACCATATCAGAACATGTGGAGGCTCTCAAGCAGGTTATGGGTGACGTGACCCGTCTGCTGGCGCGCTGTGGGGTGAAGACCGATGGAGCCAACGTCTACGAGTATCCAACGCGCCGCGCGACTTCCTCGTACCCGGCAGCACAGGACGGTATCCCTAGAGTAGAGGTTCGCCTGGAGCTTCCAGACGGCCTCTCGTTCGTGGAGCGCGTGGGATTCCGCTATTGTATGGACAAGGCCCTGCGAGCCAGCGCGGCGGCGGTGTACTGGCGTCTGGTGGACCAGATTCACCGGCAGCGCCTCTGGATGTCGGAGCGTCTGGAGGAGCTGCACCAGGCAGACTACGAGCTATCGTTCTCCCGTGCACGCAAGGGAGCGGCGGTGGAGCTGATGGAGCGCGAGGCAGTAGTCTCCGCTCACTACGCGCTATTGGAGGGCCACGACCGCTTTTCGCGGTTACCACAAGCGACAGCACGTAGGTTCCAACCACTGCATAGAGATTCCTGCGACTTCCCGTCACCTGTCGAGCTGTTCAGCGAGATCGGCGCGCGCGAGTGGTTTGCGCCGTTGCGCTCGCGTGCGGATGCAGAGACTTCAAAGCGCTACTGCATCGAGAAGGAAGCGCGCACGCTGCCGGCACTCGCGCTCCAGGTGGTGGAACGACGACCAGCAGGCAGGCGGGCGGTGTTCGATCTGGCGGTGAACGATCTACACGCCTTCGTGGCAGGCACAGTAGCGGTCCACAATTGCATCGGTAATAGTGGTCCATTGCCTGAGCCAGTCGCCGAGGCCGTACAGGAAAACGACCTTGTAGTAGCAGCAGTGCTGAGTGGCAACCGCAATTTTGAAGGGCGCATCCATCCACAGGTGCGGGCAAGCTTCCTGGCTTCTCCGCCGCTGGTGGTGGCCTACGCGCTGGCAGGTACGGTAGATATCGACCTGACAAGAGAGCCAGTAGGGACAGATGTCAACGGCGAGGCCATCTACCTGCGTGATCTATGGCCCACCCAGGAAGAAATACGCGATGTGGTTGCAAAGTCGATCACGCCTGAATTGTTTGAGCAGGACTATGCTCACGTGTTTGAGGGTGACGAGCACTGGCGCTTACTGCCCAATACTGAAGGCGAGCTTTTTAAGTGGGACCCCGGCTCAACGTATATACAGGAGCCTCCGTTCTTCCAGGATATGCCGGCCGAACCTGAGCCGGTAAAGGACATTCGCGGTGCCCGGGTCCTGGCGATGCTCGACGACTCTATCACGACCGACCACATCTCACCTGCTGGCAACTTCTCGGCCACGAGTCCGGCTGGCAAGTATCTGATCGAGCATGGCGTCGAAAGGCGCGACTTCAACACCTACGGTGCGCGGCGCGGCAACCACGAAGTGATGGTGCGCGGCACCTTTGGCAATATTCGCCTGCGCAATCGCCTGGTGCCAGGAACCGAAGGCTATTATACCGTTCACCTGCCTGGTGGCGAGCAGACAACAATATATGAAGCGTCCATGCGTTACCAGCAGGAAGGCGTGCCACTGCTTGTGATTGCTGGCAAAGAGTACGGCTCGGGCAGTTCGCGTGACTGGGCTGCCAAGGGCCCTTTGCTGCTGGGTGTGCGGGCGGCCATCGCCGAGAGCTTCGAGCGCATTCATCGCAGCAACCTGGTAGGTATGGGTATACTGCCCCTGCAGTTCAAGCCGGGTGAAAACAAAGAATCGCTTGGACTGACGGGACGCGAAGTCTACGACATCGCGGGGATCGCGCAGGACTTGAGGCCACACCAGGAAGTGGCCGTACAGGTAACGCGAGAAGACGGGACGACGTTCTCCTTCCAGACAATTGCTCGCCTGGATAGCCCCATCGACGTAACCTACTACGAGAACGGCGGCATTCTGTTGACAGTGCTGAGGAGGTTGATGAAACAGTAGGTGTACACGTTGCGCACGTTTTCCGTTAGACCGTCTCCGTCTCCGCCAACTGCTCCAGTTCTGTTTCATGGGCATCCAGTGGTAACACCTGGCAGACCTCCGGTGGAAACGCGAGTATGACATGCTGTGCGACAAAGTAGTCGCGGGCCTGCTGAGACGTGGAAGCGCGTGAAGGGACCCAGGAAGGTGCGCAACTCGATCACGCCAGCAAGCTGGTTGTCTGTACTGTCTACGTGATATTCCGCGCCCTCCGTGTCTGGCTGGAACGTTACCTCTTCGGGACGTACCAACACCAGTACCCGCTCACCGTTCTGCAAGGTTTGTTGAGGTGGAACATGCAGGGTGTAGTGTTCTGCCTGGCAAAGGCCTTCCGCCGCCGAGGTCAGTACACCATGAAATTGATTACTGCTGCCCACGAAGCTGGCGGCGAAGATAGTGCGAGGGTTGCTGTAAACTTCCTCCGGTTGGTCAAGTTGTTCGATCCGGCCCTTTGCCATAACCGCAATCCGATCGGAGATCGCCAGTGCCTCCTCCTGGTCATGCGTCACATAAATGGCAGTCATCTTAAGTTGCTGCTGGATGCGGCGGATCTCGTTGCGCAGTGAGACGCGCACCTTGGCATCGAGCGCGGAGAGCGGTTCGTCGAGCAAGAGCACCTTGGGTTCGACCGCCAGGGCGCGGGCCAGGGCAATACGCTGCTGCTGGCCTCCTGAGAGTTGATGGGCAAAGCTGCGGCCTTTGTCGCTCAGCCCCACTAGTTCGAGTAATTCAGCGCACCGCCGCTTAATCACATCTTTCGGCAGATGTTTGATTTCCATGCCGAAGGCGATGTTTTGCTCAGCGGTCAGGTGGGGAAAGAGCGCGTAGGATTGAAATACCATACCCATCGGACGTTTACTGGCGGCGCGGGTGGTGATATCGTCGCCGTCGAGGAGAATGTTGCCCTCGCTTGGTGTCTCGAAGCCCGCGATCATGCGCAAGATAGTCGTTTTGCCGCAGCCACTTGGGCCGAGAAGCGTGAGGAACTCTCCTTGCTCAACGGCTAAATTGATGTGGTCAACAGCAGTGTTGCGCCCGAAGTATTTAGTGATATCCTCTAGCTCAAGAAAAACCATCATACGCTCCTTACTATCTTGCTGCCGCAATTTCAACCTGGCCGTCTTTCCCGGCCCCGCCGGGTCTTCTTCGCACGAGTAGGATAATGCCGAGTACGCACACCAGCGTGAATATGAAACTTAGAATGGATAACAAAGCTGCTCTATGAGGATCTTCCTGCCCGACGCCATTCAGGAAAATCGGGAAGGTATAAATGCTGAAAAGTTGGGCAATGGTGAACTCTCCCATCACTGTGGAGAATGTCAACAGGGCCGCGCTAATGATACCAGGCCAGATGTTGGGTAGGATAACCGTCAGAAATGTCCTCCACCAGCCGCTGCCCAAACTGTAAGCTGCCTCGGTGAGAACAGTCGTGTTGATTGCGCGCAGGCTGTTATCGATTGGGCGGTAGACGAACGGTAATGCGATGATCACATACGCACAGACCAGCAATGGAGGGGTACTGACAATATTGAGGTTATTGCTCAATACTGGAACCAAGCCCAGGGACAAGAAGTTTATCAGAGGGCTCGCTGTGCCACTATATTCCTGAAGTAGACCTACTGCCAGGATAATGGCAGGCACGGCGAACGGCATCAGCGTAAGAAAGTCCAACAACGGGCGCGCTCTCGGGATGCGCAGTTGCACCCAATATGCTGTTGGTGTGACCAGCACAACTGCCAGAATGGTTGCTCCCAGAGCAAGTTCGAGGGAGGTTAGCAGAGTCTGTGAGAAATCAGGGTCACTGAAAATCCGTCCAAATATGGAAAAATCTATGCCGTGGCCAGTGTCAAGACTGAACCACAATGTTGCCCCGAGAGGGATTAGCAGATAGAGCACCACAAGCGCAAGCACTAACTTGCCGGGGCCAACGCTGCGACGACCTGTAGGTTTGCTCTTACGCGGGGGATAAACATCTGCTATTGCCCGTTGCACAATACCTGAGCCTGTACCTCCAATCGACATAGTGCTTACCTCCCTTGCCAGACGCTAACCCGGCGGAGCATCGCCGTATACAGTGACACCGCTACGAGCAGGACAATGATCATCCCTACAGCCAGTGCATTGCCCAGGCCGAAGTCGACAGTGACATTGCCGTTTACGACGAAACTGATCAGGATCGGCACCAGGTTGATATTATCCTGGGCCAGCGCGAATGCGGTGGCGTAGGCTCCAAATGCGTTGGCAAAGAGTAACATCGTGGCTGCAATGAGCGAGGGTAGTAAGATGGGGAGCCCTACTCGTCGCCAGTAGGTAAAGTTTGAGGCACCCAGGTTGGTGGCTGCCTCACGCCACTCAGGACGGAGAGCACTGAGGGCCGGAAGCGTCACCAGGATCATGAGAGGAAGCTGGAAATAGGTATAGACGAGCACCAGCCCCCAGAACGAGTAGATACTGAAGCCAAGATCATAGAGGTTCACATGGAACAAGTTATGTATAGCAACCGTGGCAAAACCTGTCACGCCAAGTGTAGCAACGAAGGCAAAAGCAAGCGGTACGCCGGCGAAGTTTGCAGCGATACTTGAGAAGCCGATCAGAAAATTGCGTAACCAGCCCGTACGCAAGTTATAGACGCCATAGGCAGCCAGCCCTCCAATCACGCCTCCCAGCAAAGCGGTCACTAGCGATATGGAGATGCTGGTCTGGAAAGCCCGCAGGTTGCTCCCCTGTGAGAACAAATGTCGCCAGTTGTCCAGTGTTAGCGCACCTGTGCTATTGTTGGAAAAGCTACCCTGGATGATGATGATAGCGGGCAAGATTTCAAAAAGAAGGCAGAACAGTAAAAATGGCACAAGTCCCAGCCAGCTTGTAAGGGCGTAGCTCCAACCTCTACCGCTCCGTCGCCTGCCCCCGGTAGTAGCTTCAGGCGATTTCCTGGCAGTAGCAGTATCTGCTATTCCTCTCGCCACCTGTCGTTGCATCGAGCCACCTCCTCATGTATTGAAAGAGTACAGGGGGTACAATTCGTTGCGCAAACTATGTATATAGTAGCACATGAAATCGTCCCCTGTGCTCATGCTTGTATCGGCGTATGCTCTACGAGCCCAGTACTTGCGGCCCCCAGTTTTGGTTAATCACTGTTGTGGCAGCATCCTGTAGGCTAAGATCCGTGACGAACTTGACGTTGGTGTACTGCGCTGATGAAGGCAGTTTAGCTGCCAGGTCAGCAGGTACTTTGCCCGCATCCACCAATTTCTGGTATCGTACCGGATGTGCATAGCCTTTCAAGTAGAACAATTGTCCCTCGTCCGAGAAGATGTACTCCATCCATAAGCGTGCTGCAAACGGATGTGGAGCTGTCTTGTTCACGATGGAGACGTAGGAACCGGCAATCGAGCCATCAGATGGAATAACAACTGACAGGTGTGGATTGCCTTTCAAATCGTCGCGGTGGGCCAAACCCAAATAATCCCACTTGATAGCGATAGCTACTTCACCCTTAGCGATGTTGGCTTCGCTTGCACGGGCCACAGTGAAGTTGCCTTTCTGCTTCAATTTGGCAAAGAAGTCGATGCCGGGCTGAATGTTATTGGGGCTTCCACCGTGTGCTAGTGCAGCTGAGTAGACTGCGAAAAAGGCATCGCTAGCCTGGCGTGGGTCGCCGTCAATGCCAACCATATTCTTGTAGTCGTTGTTGAGCAGGTCCTGGAAAGAGGCCGGTGGGTTCTTCACAATATCGGTGTTGATAGCGAAGGCCATAGCTCCCCAATATTCGGTACACCAGTTGCCATTTGGGTCTTTGAGGCTCGCATCGATGTCGTCCCAATGACTATGTTTATATGGCGTCACCAGCCCCTGCTGAACAGCCTGAGGGCCAAATTTGAAGCCCACATCTCCGATGTCACCGTGAGCATGCGTTTTCGAGTCTTTGAAAACGACGAGTTCCTGTGCAGATGAGTACTCGGCTTCTACCTTGTAGGCGATGGGAACGGTGTAGTGACCGGTGTAACCAGCCAGGATATCTGCGTAGTCGGCCCATTCGGGCGGGATACCAATTGCCTGGAGCTGGCCCTCTTTCTTTGCGTTCGTAATCAACGTCTGCATATCAATTGGGCCTGCCATGTTTGTTCCTGAACCGGTCGTGGTAGTGGTGCTGCTGCTTCCACAGGCCTCTAAAAAGGCAGCCAGTGCGCTTGCGGATAGGCCGAGAGCGCCAGCACGCTTGATGAAATCACGACGGTTGTGCGGGGAAAGTAGTTTACCAAATAACTCCTGATCTTGACTGTGCATGCGAGGGTACCTCCCTGTAGCTGAATAAGGTAGAACGACGACGAACAAATAATGCACTGCATAGAAAGATATATGCAGTACGGTAGCAAGGCATGTAGACGCTTGCGTCTACAAGTGCATCCTTTAGGATATGTATAATAATACGTAAAGGTCGGCTCGAATCATCTCAAACTGGGCAGAGGATGTAGAGATATCTCCTCCTATCCTTAAGGATGAGATATCTGAATCGAGTGTAACAGGCTGAAGACTATGACGCAATGTATAATATACACACATGTAACAAATTTGAAGAAAGACGGCCAAGGCGCTCGCGGAAAAATCAAACGTGCCAGTACGCTTAAAAAAGTCGCGACGATTGTGTGGGTTCAGTAGCTTACCAAACGGCTCTTGTTTTATGGATTCCTGGCGTGAAAGCTAAGATGGAGTGCGCTCATGATATAATCATGCTATGCCAGGAATTACAAATACAAAAGTCATCAAATTCTCTGCATATACCATGCAACGCTTCAAGCAAGTGCAGGCGCTGCTTGACAAATTGGATTCTCAAGCTGACCCTGAAGCTGAGCCGCAGGCCCTTGTCGTACCAGGCTCACCTACACCTGAGGGCGGAATCATCGTCTTCCCCGGCTCGTTCAATCCACCAACCACGGCACATCTTGCCATGCTCAAACAGGCGCGGCATTTTGCCTACCTGCATGGTCACATGAAAGTGTATGCTGCCATCAGTAAGCACATCGTTGACAAGGAAGCCGTGGAGCGGCCTCTGCTGGTTGATCGCATCGTGCTGCTGGATACGGTACTCCGTCACCATCTACGCCATACAGGGATTATGCTCTTTAATCGTGGGCTGTATGTAGAACAGGCACAGGGGGTACGCGCATGTTCTACATACAGCCCAAAGGTGATGGAGCTGTATTTCCTCATAGGCTTCGATAAAATCGTGCAGATACTCGATCCCCGCTATTACGAAGACCGCGATGCAGCTCTTCATGAGCTGTTCGCCCTGGCGGAACTGCTGGTTACTCCACGAGGCGCAGCCGGAACAGCAGAATTGACCAGGCTGCTTGATCGACCTGAAAATCGGCAATTCGCCAGTCATATCCATGCGCTCCCCATGAATACTGCCTATCGAGATATCTCTTCGACGCGCATACGGGAGGATCTCGCTGATCACGAGCAAGAAGTGCCGCCGGAGGTGCGTCGCTTCATACGCCAGACGCACGCATACGCGCCACCCGTACAATTGCCGGATGGCTCCAGCATCGATTGCTACGGGGAACGTGTCAAGGCTATTGAAGCATTGCTCAAGCACGCGAACGCCGGAAAATAAGCCTGCTTGAGCCGATCTGCAAAGCATCGCCCTCGAGCAGGCGATAGCGCGTGATGCGCATGCCATTGATGAATGTGCCGGAGGCGGAGTGATTATCTTCTATTTCATACCCTCCATCCGGCAACTGGCGAATAGTGGCATGCAGGCGGCTAACAGCCAGGTCTTCCAGGAAGATATCACACTCGCGGCTGCGCCCAATGGTCATGTCTGGAAATAATTCAAAGCTGCGCATAGCTCCTCTGAAGCCAGAAATGTCCAGTTTCGCGATGACGCTGGTATTAGGATCGGAATTTCTGAGGACGTGTAGTTCGCGACCTCGCGACGAGGCAAGTTGAAAAGGGCGCGTGCCCTCATGACCAAAGAAGGTGAGTCGTGTATTGCCAAAGAGTAGTTGATCGCCATCCTTCAAGAACTGTTCTCTGACGGGTTGTTCATTGACAAAACTATCTCCTGAACCGTGCTCATCGTACAGCACAAAGCCTGCCGGCGTGCGCAAAATACTGGCCTGTTTGCGATGCACGGCTAGATCTTCCAGGAAGATGTCGCACTCAAGACTGCGGCCAATGATAGTGCGATCTTTCCAGATTTCTAACCTTTTACCGGCCTGTGGTCCCTGTTGAATGACGAGATATGCCGTTGTTGCGTACTCTGATGGCTCCTGTGCCATGTACTACCTTCTCTTCTTCTAGTCCCATCAAATATCTATTGCTTTAAATCGAGAAATTAGGAAGCCTCATCCCATGATGCTATCAGAGTGTCACGGTACTCACTAAAGATGCTGTATTAGCCCTCTCTTCTGTGATAAGCATATATAACTCCTTCCCTGTCCGATTTGACTTGGTTTACCAGTATAACATATTTCTAAGCGCATGCAACTCCTGGAAATACCGCCTCTTCGCTGATGTGCTGATGGCTGGCTCCACCTGGTTTCTTTGTATCTATGTCAACGGAGAGTCGTTGCTCCCGCTTGAGGAAAAAATCCTGAGTTAACAAGCTACCAGTAGGGGTTCTGGCGAGCAGCCGTGCTTCCTCTGAACGTATCGCTGCTCGCCAGTTATCATGCCCACGGGATGTGCAACGAGATTGCTGTGAAGCAATGAGCTACTCGAAGCACAACAAAAGCGGATGCCTGCAGAGAATATCCCCTGCCCTACGCGCTTTTGCGAGAGCCTCTCCAGGAGGAGCAACTGATGCTCAGGCAACGCTCAATGGGCAATCCACTCCCTCTACCTCATCGCATGCAAACCAGATAGGTTCCTTGATGTGCGCGCCATCTAGCTCAACAAAATAGAAACAAAAGGCTTCGTCAGCTTCAGGGTCAGGAATGGTATCGACTTTTCGGATCGCCCCTTTCAGTCCTCGAAAGGGGCCATAACTGCCCACACGTACCCTGCCGCCTACCGGTAATGCTTGGTTGTTCATGGGTGTGAACACTCCTTTCCCGCGCTCGCCTCCTTCTTGGTCGTTTCGATCAGGAAGAAGGCATCA
>WNFA01001134.1_pt1 | contig 21627 bp, 18 predicted proteins | sample 5400481 | NCBI WGS metagenome assembly WNFA01 (sample SAMN13153340, study PRJNA577476) | soil metagenome | isolation source: 120 cm saprolite under Douglas fir tree site 2 hole 1 replicate 2 | place: USA:California | collected 2015-04-18
AGCCGACGGACTCGTTCAGCGTTATTCCGCACTTTCCCGCATCGCCGTTGTTGCGGCGGCTGTTCATGCCGTTGTGGAAGTACTTGCGCGGTCTGGTGGGGTTCGCGTTCAGCGCAGTGAGCCGGCCAACCTACATTCTGGGCCACGCCTATTCTCATGGCGTCTGGTTTTATTTTCCGGTGCTGTTTGTTTTGAAATCTCCGCTGGCATTTCTTCTTTTGCTGCTTCTCGCGGCTGGGATTGCCATCTTCTTGAAGCGCCGTTCAGCCGGACATCCCACCGGACAAATATCGGCAATACCCAGTGGCATGGAATTGCACTGGCGTGCGGTGTGGGTCTCGCTTGTGGTGTTCGTGGCCGCGTGTATGGTGAATCGGCTGGACATCAGCATTCGTCATTTCTCGGTTGCGCTGGCACTGCTGGTTCTTCTGCCAGCGCCGTTGCCACGCATGCTGGAATCGCTGCAGCGCTCAAACTGGCGCGGAGCACGCGCGGGGAAATGGGTGACCATCGGGCTCGCGGCCGCTTCCCTGGCAACAGCCGTGTGGGCCTATCCAAATTATTTTCCATTCCTGAATGTGCTCGGCATGGGCCGGCCGGGCTACCTCCTGGTAAATGACTCCAACCTCGATTGGAACCAGTCTCTGCCGGAAGTCGAAAATTTCGTGCAGCGGCATGGACTGAACCAGATCCTTCTCGATGAGTACGGTTTCTCCGAGCCCACGGTATATGTCCCCGAGGTCCAGCTCTGGAGATGTCAGCAGCCTTCTCCCGCGGACGGGGGCCGATGGGCCGCACTCTCCGCCAGCAACATTGCAGACGGGAGCAATTGCCTGTGGCTGATGCAGTATCCGCATGAGGCGCTGGCAGGAGGCAGCATGTACGCCGTTCAGCTTCCCCAAACGATTCCGGCAGCGGGCACGCCAGGAGGTCCACCGCTGCCTGAGGCTTACCGTTATTTCGGCGGTGCTCCCTTCGATGTCCGCGCAATTTTCGCGAATTGCATTCGCGATCCCCAACAGCTTCAACCGACCATGGATAGGATGAAGGCGTCGTATCAGGCGGCTGCGCAGAAGAGGAAGTAAAACCCAGTCGTGCGCCGGGTGAATCAGTGCAGCGGCTGAACAGTTTGTTGAAAAACTCTGTGTGCGCGCCGCAGTCGCCGCCCGTTATTCTGGCCTGAGAATCCTTCGAGAGGCTGAAGGCAGCGGTTTGCTAACGCGGCCCACACAGCCGAAAACACCTGTTTTATGGGTGTTTTAGAGCTCGCTTCGTACCCAAAATACTAAGCGTTAGGCTCGCGATTAGGCCCACGCTTTGCAGTTCACAAGACCCTTCGCAATCAACTCATTCAACCAGCCCGTCGTGCCTTCAACCTCCCACTCATTCTTCCAAATCGGCGCTTTCCCGCCCGTCCGCTGATTGTAGAGCGTGTAGTCATCCTCGCTCATGGGCATCCCCATTTGCTTTTCTATCTCGCGTTCCATACTCAAACGTTCGGGATCAATCGCGATTAGATCGCCCACCTTCCAGTCATCCAGGTGAGCAGTATCGAAGATGTGCATAGTAAGGCAACGACGAGTGCCGTGCCTTAGCTTCAAAACCATCTGCAACGCGTCAAGATCGAAGTACACGAGTTCCCAGTGGAACTCCATACAGAAAAACGTACCCGCCCGGCGATTGGAATGCAATAAGGGAGGGCAACCCGGTCGCGCTCGCGGGGTTGAGAGGGTTCCCGTCTATGGGACTTTAGTGGTATTCCAGACGCCTCCCTGACAGGGTTACACTTTCTGTTTTATGTTCGGAAATACCAAAGAACGATGGCTGGAGCTGTGTGAGCTAGCCGCCAATGAACAGGACACTGCGAAACTTAAAGCGCTGGTAGAGGATATTGCTCGACTTCTTAAAGAGAAGGAAGATCGTCTGAAAAGCGATCAACCTCCAGCCAGCGAAAATAAGAAAGAATCCGAGGCTGCTTGACCTAAGCGTCCAACGGAAGCGGACCGGCTTGCGTCTCCGCGTCTGTCGGCGGAGATAGCTGCCGGTCCGCTCTATCAGACACCAGACCTACCTGGCTCCTTGGCCGGGAATACAAAACGTACTGTATTGCACCGACGCGGATGCATGGCTAGTCTTGTTTTGCGCTGCTGTATCGTCTGGATGCGGGGCCGACTTGCGTCGAGTTGAAGACAAAATCCGCAATCTGTGCGCGCAGGTTCTTGCGGGAAACGACGATCAGGGCGACCTCAGTCTAATCCTCGAACTTCGGGATGCATTGCGCAAACACGTCCAAGGACTTCGCGCTAGGCTTGAGCTTTTGCCTTACACGGTCGAACGGCGGAATCGCTCTGAAGAAACAGTTAGCCCGGTAGAGCACAGCGAACCTCAAAAACAAAGCCCACTCATACAATAGAACACCCATGGCACATCCGGCGCTGGCCAGCAGGCGACCTCAATGCGTCATCGCCGCGCTCGCTCAAAAGCGGTAGCTGAACACCGCATCCTGTTCTTGCTCGTTTCCTCGCATCCCTGTTTCTTACTTCATTCCCCTGTGGAATGCATATGAGTTTTTCAGCACTCTGTAAGCCGGCACTGAAAACAAGCCTGTTATCGCAACGGTGAACCGCTGCGCCTCCCAGAATCAAACTCAAAATCGAGTTTTTCAGACAGCTGTAGAGGGAACACCCGATAGACAGTCCGGTGGTTTATCTCTGTATTCTTGTGAATAAGCGCGGCTTCGGACTGAACGAGAAGGAGAGCCGGGATCTGGAAGTTGAAAAGGGAAATTCTCGGCGAAACTGGAAATTAACAACTGGAGACTAACCATGAACATGAATCGTATACAGCGTCTTTTCACTGCTATGGTTGTCATTTTCGGCCTGTTCGCGCTTGGCGGTGCCGCGATTGCCGCCCCCAAGGCGAAGCATCACAACCATCATGACGGGAAGCAAATGCTCGCCGAGCGGCTCAAAACCGACGGACACCACGAAATCCACAAGAAGGGGAAATACCACACTCTGGTGGAAGTCAAAGGCGGAAAGATCGCTGGAGTGCATGTCAAGCACGAGGAGAAGGGAGAAATTCCGGTAACCAAGTACAAGACCAATAAGAAAATGGCCCAGGCGAGTGGACACCTCGTCTACGCGTCCTGGCGTCCAGTTCAGTACCAGGATATGGGCACCGTGTACATCGGTTATTCCTACGTTGACGAGTACGGAGAAGAGGAAATCTACTGGTTCCCATACGACATGATCGTTGATGGGGATACGGGCGCGGTCGAGTACATTCCAGAGAGTTAGCGGCAGCTCTCGGGTGATAAGGGACGGACGGGGCCGATCGCTCCTTCTGGCGGTTCACTGTGCGCCTGAGGATTCGAGCGGCCTCGCCGCCACAGCTACATCGATTCGCCTTAAAACTTCTAAATGTTTCCATCCCGTAGTGTTCTTACCCCGCAGAGCGAATGACTCTCCGCGGCGGCAGATCCTCCTTATTCGACGGCCATAAACTTCAAGCACACTGGCGAAGGCACGTGGAGCGTCTGGCCGGTGGGGGTTAGTGCGCCGGAGTTGGGGTCGATCCTAAAAACTACGATGTTGTTGCTGTCCTGATTGGCCACTAAGAGGAACTTGCCGGTGGGATCGATCTCGAAATCGCGCGGCGCTTTGCCTCGGGTGGGGAAGTGATCCACCAGAGTTAGAGTGCCGGTGCGGCTGTCGATGGAGAAGAGGGCGATGCTATCGTGTCCGCGATTGGAGGTGTACAAGTATTTCCCATTCGGGTGGATGGCGATTTCCGCGGCGTCGTTGTGGCCGGAGAATCCGGCGGGAAGCGCAGAGATGCGTTGCACGGAGCGGAAGGTTTCTCTCGCGTCGTTGGCGAAGACGGTCACGGTTGAATCCAGTTCGCCGAGCACGTACATGAAGTTGCCGTTGCCGGAGAAGGCGGCGTGGCGCGGACCTGTTCCAGGGGCCAGCGTCGCGGAGAAGAAATCGCTCGCATTGGGAGAGCCAGAGCCGGATTTTGCTACCGCTGCCTCGCGCTTGGTCAGCGTTCCGTTCGTTGCGTCGAAGCGGTAAATCAAGACTCGGTCCAACCCCAAGTCCGACACGTACACGAAGCGGTTGTGGGCGGAGGCCTCGATCCAATGACTGTGCGGTGCTTCCTGACGTTCCTTAACAGGCCCGAGCGTGCCAGTGTCCTGTAGGACGGCAGAGGATTCACCCAGGCGGCCGTCAGCATGGATGGGGAACACGGCCACGTTTCCTCCGGTGTAGTTCGCCACCAGGACATACTTGCCCGTCTTGTCGAGGGCGATGTAACAGGGGTCGGCGCCGCGCGAGGCGACTTCGTTCAGCAGCGACAGCTTGCCGGTCTGGCGATTGATGGCGAAGGCGCTGACCGCTCCGCTGTCGGCTCCTTTGTATTTCTGGACTTCATTCACGGCATACAGGAAGCGGTGGCTCGGGTCGATCTTGAGGAATGATGGATTGGTGGTTTCTGCCGCTACGCCTAGCGCAGTCAGCTCAGAGGATGCGGCATCGAAGCGGTAGGCGTAAATGCCTTTGCTCTCCTTCTGGGTGTAAGTGCCGACGAAAAGAAGGTATTTGTCTTTTGGGTGCACACCCGGGGAATCTTTGGCGGCGGACATGGTTACTGTGACTAGCGAAAGGAGGAGTAGGAAGATCCACTGCAGGGAGGGGCGGCGAGAAATTGTCATGTGGTTTATCAAAGCGTATTTTATGTATCCCCCAAAAAATTGTCATCCTGAGCGCAGCAGGGACTTCACGAAGTGAAGTCTCTGCGGAGTCGAAGGACCCCTACACCTTGTCACGACCTCAGGTGCGTCAGGGAATTCTCCCCGTGCAGCCGCTTTTTTCTTGTCCGCTATTCCGAGCGTAGCGCCAAACTCCGATTTTTGTTTTGCCCAGTTAAAAAGGGTTTGTAAACCCCCCCCAGTTTCCCGCAAACCATTCAATACAAAGTAGTTACTTATATCATCTACAAAACTAAGGACTTAGCTCCAAGATCTCAAACGTTGGATTGGCTTGGGCTAACGCGCTCCCGCACTGAGGCCGTCACCATTGTCGCGCATGGCTGAGTGCGTGTCTGTGATGGCCTTCACAGTTCTTTGTGATGGAAAAAAGGCGGCTCGGAGAAGCGGCGAATTTCTGCGACGGGACGTTTCCTGATGCCTTCACTTAAGGGAATGTCCCATCTGTCACCGGTAATGGTGCTGTTTCGCGTCCACAGGATCAACGTCTGGACCCGACATTGATAGCAATCATATTGCTCTTGGGATTTTGGGGGTTCTGTTCTTTTGGTGTCGCTTCGATACCCTCATCGTTTAGGGCATCAATCAAAGCCTTTGCTGCCTGCTTGGTGGTTTCCTCTGCGGCTGGATGCGTCCAAACTATAACGCCGACTGTGCCGCCTAGCATAAAGCCCTTTGTTCCTTCGTCCGAATATGACCACTGTGCAACATCGTGGAGCGATAAGTGAATACGGTTCGCTATACCGATTGATTCCTTGGAATCCCAATACGCGGTTACCGTGTACGGTTGTCCCTTAAAAGGCTTTAGTCTAGTTCCAATAGAGATGATTTGCGCATCGGTCAATGTTCGATCCGCAACTTGTTTTCTTAGCCGCTCCGTCTCGAGTTCGGCGTTAGCTGCACGTTCATTAGCTTGTGCAATTTGTAATTTGAATCCCTCTGCTTCCTTTCGTGCAGTCTGGGCCGCCGCTAATGCCTTTGCTGCGTCTGCACGCTCTTGTTGGGCCTCTTTCAGTGTTGCCGCTGTCTCTTTCTCGTTCTTGGACGCTCGTTCATATGCAGCACTCGCACGCGCATTGGCATCGCTTGATTGTTCTCTTACTTCGGTCAATCTAGCTTCATTGCATCCTTGGATGCGGGCGCTCAAATCGTCTATCTTCGCGCCTGCATACCATTCGCCAGCCACGCCAGCAACTATTAGGAACCAGCCGAAAAACGCAATAAGCTTCGCTTTTTCAAGTCGATCTTCGGGGAGGATAACTCTGTACCTGAGTCCGTCAATTCTATTTCTGGCGAAGCCTATGGTTTCATACGCCAATTCAGGCAACTCCAGTATCAGGCCGAACACAACGCACTTAGTAGAACGTGACAGCCAAACGAACCAGTTATCTCTCACAGCAATGAAGTTCTGTGTGGCGCATTCATGGAGCTTGGCGACGATGTCAGGCGGCAGCATAGACCCTTATGCGGACAGCGATGTACGGCGCGTGAAGATCATGCACGATCTCGACAGGGATATGGGCGGGTGGCCACTTCAACGGCGAAGTATAACCCGTTTTTGTTTTTAACATCGACACGAAATAACTGGGGGTGCGCCACTTCTCACGCTTTTTGAGAAGTGGCTTGCCGGACAGTCCGCAGCTTGGGATCCTGCTCTTACGCGGCCGGAGGTGGCATCTTCATCTTGAGAACTTCCCACTCGTTGACTCTTACTCGACCAGCCTCGCGGAGAAAATAGGCGCGGAAGCTGCTCCAGCGCCAAAGTTCCGGCGACTCCACCAAGCCGCTCTTCACCGGATTGCGGTGCATGTAGCGCAGTTTCTCAATGCGTTTGCGTTCGGTCCAGACGTTGAAATCGTAGAATCGCTTTTGCCAGATATGTTGCGGCGCTTGGTTGAAGAGGCTGGCTTGCGACGGGTTGCGACCGCGTCTCGCCTGCGCCAGGACCCGCCGCGCAAAGCTGAGTTTGAGAGCCTGCATCGCGGTCGAAGGATTCTTCTGTTGCGGTTCACTTATCAGCAGATGAATGTGCTCGGGCATGACTACGTAGCCGACGACGACGAACTCATAGCGCTTCCGCACTTGCTCCAGGACCGTCAGAAGAAGGTCACTGGCGGCGCGCAGTGCCGAGCAACGGCTGGCGCCGATAACAACTGCAAGTGATGAAACGTAAGTCCCCGGCGCCGTAGTAGCGCTTTAGATTACGCCGCATGGCAGAAGAGTAACGACACCAGGACACTGTCGCAGTGACGGCGGCCACTGTCCAATGGTGACAAAAGAGCTGAATCCCAGACTGCTGGCTGTCCGGCAGGCCACTTCTCGAAAAGCGCGAGAAGTGGCGCACCCCCAGTTATTTCGTGTCCATGTTCAAAGACAACCCGCGTTATACTTCCCGTTGATGTGGCCCACCCGCCATGAATAGTCCTCCCGCCATGATAATGAGACCTATGATCGTGTCGATCGGGCCAACCCACAGGATTACATTCATCATATGAAGGCCTCGCCAAGCGATGAACCCACCGCCGCACCAAAGGATGAATCCAGTGGCACCGGACACGACCCAACGCCATCCGAGGTTTTGGGTGTCGTCTGGAGGTGGCTGCACGAAGATGGCTCTAATTGGCTGCGCCGCTACTGGAGCATTGAACGACCAAAATCCAAATGGTCTGAAATTGTGATGGTAATCCTCACGGTTACCATAGCAGGAGCGGCCCTCTATTCTGGTTGGCTTTTCCAGAGCCAGTTGCAAGAAGCTCGCAGAGCGACAAATCTTAGCGAGACACAATGGAGCGCGCAGCAGCGTCCATGGATCGGGCTTTTTGGTAACGTTGACCTTCACATTCAACCAAGGTTCCGGGTTTACGCAGAGAACCCCCCAAACCATACCGAGATAGAGATCGCCACGAGTTTTAAGATCAAGAATTTTGGCCTTTCTCCTGCTTTCAACACTGCTTCGGAGGTGGAAGTATTGGCAACAGAAAACGACTTGAAGCTCCCTCAATTTCAAATGGAGACTTCTTGCGGCATGGCTGATGGTAACGGCGAAAGCGAAGGCAACGTTATCTTTCCAAGCGGCGAGATCACGACCAATTTCAAAACGACCTCCGGCAATCAGATTGAGCTTAATCATATCCGCAGAATCTGGGTTATGGCCTGTACTTCCTATCAGGATGGGATATCGAAGTCCATACACCACAGCAAGTTCTGGATTATGTCTTTCATGATTCCAGAGGCGACTACTCCGGCTGTCGTAGAGAAAAATCAAAAAGTGACGATCTTCACTATGCCTGTCACTGGGTGGCATGTGGTAAAGACTGAAGCAGACTAGGACAAAAAACCAAATTAGGACACTACCCCGCAATCAAAATCATTGACTTAAGACCCGCCGTCCGCGAAAATAGAAATCTGATTGGGGCAGTTTCGAAGTCCGTCCACCAAGACGGCCCTCGAAATTGCCCCAAAGCCGTTTCAGTGCTCTTTTAGGAGCTAAGTCCTTATTGCGGAATACTTTGATATAAGTCCTTATTTCTCAAAGACCGAAGCGAAGAATTCCCGGTAACGCTATGATTCCAGGAGACCAGGGGGGAGGGGGTGGGGTACTAAACTGGTAAACACCTCCGCATTTCCATAGGAAACTCTCTGGATCCAAATAAGACAGACTTTGATAGGACACTTTGCCTCTCGTTAAGATGAAGATGGTCAGTCGCGCAGCGTGTATAGTGCTGTGAACCTTATCGGCATTCACGGCGGCGAGCTAGTAACTGTTTCCGATTCCTGCGTTCAGCGCGAAGTCCAACTGGGAAAGGCAATAAAGAATGGTGTGGTTTTTCTGGTTTTTCTTTGTCTCTGGATTCTGCAGCGTTCTGTGCGAACTTATATGGTTGCGGTTGTCGATGGCGCAGTTTGGCGTGACCACGGCGCTGACCTCGATCGTTCTTTCCGTGTTCATGGCGGGACTTGGGGCTGGTTCCTGGTTCGCGGGCGCGCTGATGCGCCGATACGGAGACCGCATCAACTTTCCTCCCCTGCGACTGTACGCCCTGCTTGAACTCCTGATCGGGTTGTCTGCTCTGGTGGTTCCGGCGGAACTGGTTTGGGGACATCGTCTGCTGGAGGGGCTGGCGGATCGCGCCGCCGTATCTTCGGGTGCCTACTACTTGCTCTCAGGAGTGTGGCTGGCCGCGACCATGGTCCCGTGGAGCGCTTGCATGGGCGCGACGATTCCAGTGGCCATGTTCGCGATCCGCAAACGCGAACAAGAAGGCGATGGGCGGTCGTTCAGCTTTCTCTATCTTGCGAATGTGCTGGGCGCGATGCTGGGTTCGTTCCTGCCGCTACTGCTCATCGAGTCTTATGGATTTCATAAGACTCTGCGGATCGGAGCGATTCTGAATGTGGCGATCGCCGTTTCGGCCTTTGTGGTGTCGCTCGCATCCCGTCCGGTTCAACCGCGTGTTTCAAGCCCTTCTTCCGAGGATGCGGACGCCTATGGCGCAATCGACAGCCGAAGAAGCGTGTTGGTTCTGCTGTTCACCACCGGGCTCGCTACCATGGGCATGGAGTTGCTCTGGATACGGCTCTTTACTCCGTATATCGGTCCGGTGGTCTATGCCTTTGGGATCATCCTGGTGGCATACCTGTTGGCGACGTTTGTGGGATCGCGGGTTTACCGCAATTGGAGCCGCAACCGAAAGCAGGAGAGCCGGCTCACCTGGGTATCACTGGCACTGCTGGGAATGCTGCCGCTGATTACCGCGGATGCACGCATCCATTGGCCTGCGGTGTTACGGATCTTCCTGGGCGTCATGCCCTTCGCGGGAATGATGGGATTCCTCACGCCCATGCTGGTGGACCGTTGGTCCGGAGGCGATCCGGACCGTGCAGGTCGCGCTTATGCCGTGAACGTGGTGGGGTGCATCGTGGGTCCGCTGGTTTCGGGATTTCTGCTGCTGCCCCTGGTGGGCGAGCGCTGGTCCGTGTTCTTGCTTACCCTGCCTTGGTTCGCAATGGCATTTCCCAGCCGGCGCGCGCCCGGATTCCAGCCTTTCAGCCGTGCGTGGGCTTATGGCATTCTGCTGCTGGCGCTGGCCGTGTTACTCGCGACTAAGGACTTCGAAACCCAGTTTGACGTCCGAAGAGTGCTGCGCGACTCGACCGCAACCGTGATTGCCGAAGGAGAGGGCCAGAAGCGGGGGCTTCTGGTGAATGGGATGGGGATGACCAATCTGACCCCCATCACAAAGATGATGGCACACCTGACGCTGGCATCGCTCGACCACACACCCCATAGCGCCTTGATTATCTGTTTTGGTATGGGGACCACCTTTCGATCGGCTGTGTCGTGGAATATTTCCGGCACGGTGGTTGAGCTTGTGCCCAGTGTGCCGCGGCTCTTCGGCTATTACCACGCGGACGCAGCCGAGGTGATGGCGTCGCCGCTCGCGCATGTTGTCATCGACGACGGCCGGCGCTTCCTGGAACGTTCTCCGGCCAAGTACGACGCTATCATCATTGACCCTCCTCCGCCGGTGCCTACAGCGGGTTCAAGTCTGCTGTATTCGCAGGACTTTTACGCCGTCGCCAAGCAGCGACTGGAGCCGGGCGGGATATTGCAACAATGGCTGCCCGAGGGGGACGATCCCACGAAAGCCTCGGTCGCGCGCGCGATCAAGAATTCCTTTCCTTATGTGCGTGTGTTTCGCGGGATCGAAGGCTGGGGCTGGCACTTCCTGGCGAGTGAACATCCAATTCCCATCCGAACGGCGGCGGAATTAGTAGCACGAATGCCGGCGGACGCAGTCTCCGACATGATGGAATGGGGACCTGCGCCATCGCCAGAAGAGCAGATGAAGCGGCTGCTTTCGGGTCAGATGTCCATCGATACCATCATCGCGGATTCGCCGGCTACTCCCGCGCTTACGGACGATCGCCCGATCAATGAATATTTCTGGCTGCGAACACCCTCTGATGAGTGGATGGAGATGGAATGAACGGGCGCGCGGGAAAGCTTGCGTGCTAATGCGCTTGCGCCCGGCGCTTCGCTTTGATCAGCACGTCGACTGAGTCCGGGCGCCCGTTCCAGAAATCCAGCCGGATGCGTCCATCTGACATTTGTGCGACTGTCGCCGGAATTGAACTGGCCGTCAGATACCAGCCGTCTGGTAGTACCACGGCGTTGCGCGGACGTCCCAGGCTGCGGTCAAAGACCAGTTCGTCTCCCGCCAAGTGGTAGCTCGTTGGAGCTGTATAGGTCTCCGAAATTCGCAGGCGTACGTTCTGCCCCGCCTTCACCGCAGAAAAGGGAATCACCACCACCTGCGCTGCTGCTGCAACCGGCTCTCCCGGATCCATCTTTTCTTTTGCGGCCGCCAGTTCTGCCCCGGTCATTATTTTCGTCGTCAGCTTTTCGCCCGTGTCGAGGAGGTAGGCCGACGGGTCCGACACTTTGCTGCCGCTGCGGACGACGTTGAAGTACTTGTCCGTTCCGGGACGCGACTCCGTGTAGTCGTGATACAGGCGGAATGCGTGCGTTTCTGGCTGCTGCAGGAAGTAAACAATCTCGCGGTCCTGGTGCGCGCGCTCCGAAAGACGCTCCTGCTCGGTCTCTCCTTCGAAGGGCGCTTCCCAGCTCTTGCCTGAACCTGGAGCCCTCGGCGCGGCGTCAGTGCCGGTCTGCGCGCCTGGCTTGGCTTTCACGACCAGCGGTGCCTCCGCTCCGCTGCCATTCATGAAGCTGATCGCGATACGTCCGTCCGGCTCTGAAAGAACTTGCGATGGCACGTTGCACGCCACCAGTTCGTATCCCGCTGGCAGCACAACGCTGTTCCGCGGAATGCTCAGCGACCGGTTGAAGACGATCGTGTCGCCTTCGCGGTAGTAACTCTTGGCATCCTTGTAGGTTTTCAGGATCAGCAGGCGTGCCTGTCCTTCAGGCGGTACCGGACGCGCCAGGTATACCTTGATGTAATCCACCGACGTGTCTTCGCCCTTCATCAGCGGGTCCTTGACTGCGTCCTCGCCGCTTACGACCTCAAACCGCAGCGGCTGTCCGGTCATGACGTCAGTCACCGACTCACCGCTGGCCACGCTACCCTTGCGGATCGGATTGAAGTAATACTTCGCTCCGGCGGTGGTGGCCGTTACCTCGTAGCGGATCGCGAAACTTGCGCTCTCCGGTGACAGCAGTTCGTAGCGCGTGTATTCGTCAGTTTCCGTTTGTGCGGACGCGGGCGCAGCAGCAGTTACGGCCGGAACCTGCGGGCTTGCCGATGCTGCGACACACAACACAACGAGTAGACGGGCAATTACTCCTGACATGCATGGCCTCCATTCCGTCGCAAAGACTTTATCATCGCTACTCGCAAAATTAAGATCCACGAAGAGGCGGAAGGTTAAGCAACCAGCGGGAGTGGGATATCTGGCGGCAGTTCGCGGGCGTTGTGCCCGCGCTACACGGGATGCGGTATGCTTCCGAAATGTCTTCGCGGCGACTGCCGGCTGCTGATGGCGCGCTGATCCAGATCGTGGACGCTGCTCTGGCCGATGCCGCGCGGCGTAGCGGCGAGTGGTTGGTGTGTCGTCCGGGATGCACGCAATGCTGCGTGGGTGTATTCGCCATCAATCAACTCGATGCGGTGCGGTTGCGGCAGGGGCTGGCTGATCTTGAGCAGACAGACGCGGCTCGGGCGGGGCGAATTCGCTTGCGGGCGCGGGCGTCGGTGGCGCGGTTGGCAGCGAAATTTCCGGGCAATGTGAAAACGGGCGTGCTCGACGAAGGTCCGGAGGCGGAAGAGCGCTTCGCGGAATTTGCGAACGATGAGGTTTGTCCGGTGCTCGATCCGGAGACCGGGTTGTGCGATCTCTACGATGCTCGGCCGATGACTTGCCGCACGTTTGGTCCTCCCGTGCGAACGGAAGGCGGCCTGGGAGTCTGTGAACTTTGTTTTCATAGCGCGACTAATGCACAGATTGCTGCTTGCGAGATGGTCGTCGATCCGGACGACTTGGAAGCGAAGCTGCTGGGAAAACTGGAGAAGATGCGAGGTCCGCGCGGGCAGACGATTGTTACATTCTGCGTGAAGTAAATCTGCACTAGCGGCGGAACTACGCAGATCCCTCCCCTTCGGCTTTCGCTCAGGGTCGGGATGACAATTATATGGATGGGATAGAGTCTCGCGGGCGAGGGCGCCCGCGCCACACGTTCGCACTGTTAAAGAACTCTTAATTTCGACTTAGACACGAAAGGTACCTTTCGATGGAGTTACAAGAGTGCTAGGTTCGTGATGCGGCGGCGCTCCCACTTATGCAGGCTAATGAATACGATCTGGTGGTGATTGGAAGCGGTCCGGCGGGACAGAAGGGCGCGATTTGCGCGGCGAAAATGCGCAAGAAGGTCGCGATCATCGACCGGCGCCTGGCGATGGGAGGGGTGTGCGTTCATACCGGGACGATTCCGAGCAAGGTGCTGCGAGAGGCTGTGCTTTATCTCAGCGGCTTGCGGCAGCGGATGTTCTATGGACGCGGTTACGTGGTGAAAGACCGGATCATGATGTCGGACCTGGTGCTGCGGGCGCAGTCGGTGATGACGCGGGAAGTGGACGTGATCAAGGCGCAACTGCGGCGGAATTATGTGACGGCGCTCGAAGGGGACGCTCACTTTGCCGATCCACATACGATTGAGATCGTGAGCGAAGAAGGCGTGCAGCAGGTTCGGGGAGAGAAAATTCTGATCGCCTGCGGCACACGGCCTGCGCACATCGACGGGATTCCGGTGGACGGCCAGCGCATTTTCGATTCGGATCAGGTGCACCTTATCGATGAGATACCGCGGGAATTGATTGTAGTGGGCGCGGGGATTATCGGGCTGGAATACGCGTCCATGTTCGCGGCGCTGGGGGTGAAGGTAACGCTGCTCGACCAGCGTCCGACGCTGCTGGATTTTGTGGATCGGGAAATTATCGAAAGCTTGTGTTTCCAGCTCCGGCAACTGGGGACGGTTTTCCGCGTCGGCGAGAAGGTGGTGACGGTCGGGTTCGACGGAGAGCGGGACAAGGTTTTTGCGACGCTGGAGAGCGGGAAGAAGGTTCGCGGACAGGCACTGCTGTACACGATTGGACGACAAGCCAACAGCGACAAGCTGAAGATCGAGGCGGCGGGTTTGGAGCCGGACGGTCGCGGCAAGCTGGCGGTGAACGAAAATTTTCAGACCGCGGTGCCGCACATTTACGCAGCGGGCGATGTGATTGGGTTTCCGGCTTTAGCCAGTACTTCGATGGAGCAGGGACGGCTCGCGGGTTGTCACATGTTCGGCAAACCCAGCCGGATTCTGCCGAATCTCATCCCTTACGGCATCTATACGATTCCAGAAATATCGATGGTGGGCGCTACGGAGGAAGAGCTGACGCGCAGCAAGACTCCGTATGAGAGCGGTCTGGCGCGCTATTCGGAACTGGCGAAAGGGCAGATGCTGGGCGACGATCAGGGTCTGCTGAAGATTCTGTTTGATCCGGATACGCTTAAACTTCTGGGCGTGCACATTATTGGGGAACGGGCGGCGGAGATCGTGCACATTGGGCAGGCGGTGCTGACGATGGGAGCGACGATCGAATATTTCCGCGACACGGTGTTCAACTATCCGACGCTGGCGGAAGCTTATAAGGTGGCGGCGCTGGACGGGCTGAATAAACTCTGAGCGTGTGGTGGCGGGGCCTTGCCCGCGCCTGGACGGGGCCCTTCGGCTCCGCTCAGGGCAGGCTCCGCAACGTCACCACAGAACACTCTCACTGCCGCGCCTGATACCAGCGGCGCACGGCCACGACCGACCAAATCGCTTCTACCACCCCGAAGGGCCAGGCGCCTTGCAGAAAACCATACGCAGAGCCGAGCGCGCAGGCAACGGCAAATGCCAGAATGAACCAGGAACTGCGGTTCTCTAGCGCATAAGTGACGAGCATCGCGGTCACCGCGAACAGTCCGAATAGCGTAAGCATATTCACGTTGCTGGCTCCTCCGCAGGCACGTTGCGCCACTTGCGGGTGAATCATCCTACCAATTCTTGCGTGGCCAAATTTGCGGTAACCTCGAATTTTCCGCTTCGGCGACGAGTTCGCGGGCGGGGGCGCCCGCGCCACACAAACGATGGAGGGAATTGTGAAAGAACGTTCAAGCAAAATGCTGCCGGTCTCATGGTTGATGTTGTGCGCGGCTTTGACGGTTTTGAGTGTGAGCTTGCCTCTTTGCGCGGAGAGTGTTTCGCTGCAGGCACTAGTCACACCTTCCACAACGATCGTCAAAGATGGCCGGCCGGTGACGTTCGCGCTTCATGGCTTCATCGAGTTCAAGTCGCTGGCCGAGTTATTTCAGTACATCGAGTCGCAAACGCAGCGCTGGAATGTTCCGGGCGGCCTGGATGACGAGCAGCGACGCCGACTGGCTGGCGAATTGCTGCGGCGCGGGATCGAAAGCCGGGTAGTCTCGATGGAAGACGAGCGGCCATTGGAGGCTCTGGTAACTCACACCAGCGAAGAATTGCGGCAGACGCTTGCACGCCTGAAGGAGCCAGTTCCGCCATCGTATGGCGAGGTGTTTCTGGCGGTGCAGGAGAAGTGGAAGCATTCGCTGAACTGCTGGAGCGCGTCGCCGTCGATTCCCGGACGCGTGCTGTCGAACTGGTATCCGATTGAAGAAGGTATCCAGCTCTATGGCGCGACCTACGATTCGACGGAACATTTCTGGCAGGCTGTGAAGTATCACCCCGACGTTACAGTGGCGGACCTGACGGAGTTACTCGGCATACTGGAACAGAAGAACTGGGGTCCATGGCTGGCGCGCCTGGATGATGATCCCAAAATCTACCTCCCGAACGCTTACGCGGTGGAATTCGTGCGGCACAACCTTGCCAGGGATCGGCTGCAATGGTTTCGCGACGAATTGGGGCGTCACGCGCTGCGCGCGAGTGATCACGCGCGGTCGGTACAGCAGCGCGGTGCGGCCTCTTTCCGCTTCAGCGCGTTCGAAGAAAAAGTGCTGTGGGGCGATCTGGCGGATGTGTTCCACCTGGTGTATACGTTCTCGCTACCCGACGATCCCATTCGAAAGGCGCTCGGGGCGCGGCATTTTGACGCGGTTTATTTGGGAGAGCGCAGGATGGGCTTTATCGGCGAAGAGTTTCGTTCGTTGATGCTCGAGATCTGGGGGGTGAAGTATTTGAAGATAGCGCGGTTCCGCGAAGTCATCAGCTCGATTCCCATGGAGATTCGGCTGTCCCATTTTTTGAATGATGGGGATTCGCCAGATATTCCGATCCCGGTGTATGTGGGGTACTTGAACCAGATCCGGGAACTGGCGCGGGCCCGATGAGGGGGGTCAGCCGTCAGCCATCAGCCGTCAGCTCTCAGCTTTCAGAGTCGGGACGCTTGGTTCACTGCGTCCTTATTTATGGGTGCCTGAGGCGACATCGGGAGAACCAGCGCGGAGATGGGCTGGCGGTTATCCTTCGTCCTTTGCAAAGGAGAGGTTAAAATGGATGATTCCGCCCTGTTTCCAAGGCGGCACTGTCTGACGGGAGAAAGTTATCTCCTAACGTTGGCGTGGAAACGTTGTCTCGGGACGTCGTGGAACATAGCACAGCCAAATATTGATTCGTGGACCCTGTGAACAATCTCGAAGAAGGGCGGGCGCAAACGTCGCTTGATTCCGTTGTGGCGCCAGCAGGCATGCCGTCGGCGACGCGCATTGCTCCTGTCGCTGCTCCGGTCGTCTCTGCGCCCATCCCTTTGCCGGCTGATCCTTCGCGGCCTTCGGCACCCGTTTACTGGCGGGTGGAAGGAAGTCTGCTGGAGCTGACCACGGTTCGGCCGATTGCCTTTTTTACCTGGAACAGCCAGACGTTTATTGCGCGGGCGGTGCGGCGCAGCCTGGTTCTTTTGATGGCGGTGCTGCGTCCATTTTTGTATGCGGCGAACCGCGTGGCCGCGACTCGAATCGTTCACGCCGTGCTGCGAGGGGTTACGCGCGACCGGCTGGATCTGCTGGGCGAGGAAGAATTCGAATACAAGCTGAAGCCGCTGCTCAAAGAAGAAGGAGTGCGGCACCTAAAGGCGTTGCAGGCGACAGGCGCGGACGTGGTGCTTGTGAGCAAGGGGTTGGAGCAGGTGATGCGTCCGCTGGCGCGGCATCTGGGAGTGCGGTGGATTATTGCGAACCGCCTCGATTTCCGCAATGGAGTTGCGACCGGACGGCTGCTGAGTCCGGTGATCCGGCCGCGGGGATTGTTTGCGCGGATTCGCGAAGCGGGTCCGGACGGGCAGCAGAGTCCGGCACGATGGGTGCGTGCGCTCGGGTTACGCGGTCCGAAGGCGCTGGCTTCGGCGATTGTGCCGGCGGTTCGGGTAGAGGCGCCGCGGGTTCGCCCGATTGTGTATTTCACCGAAAAGCGGCATCGTGCGCCGTTTTCGGTGCGGAAGGCGCTGGGCGGAAAGCGCGTGATGTTGATCGGCGTCACGGGATTCATCGGCAAGGTGTGGCTGGCGAACACGTTGATGGATCTGCCCGAGATCGGGAAACTCTATCTGCTGATTCGGCGGCAGAAGTCGAGTCCAGCGCAGAAGCGATTCGAGAAAATGATCGAAGGATCGCCGGTTTTTGATCCGCTGTTTGAGAAATACGGCGACCGGCTAGGCGCCTTGCTGGCAGAACAAATTGAGGTGGTGGAGGGCGATGTTTCGCAGCCGGGCGTGGGGCTGGACCCTGAGACTGCGGCGCGGCTGCGGAAGGATCTCGATCTGATCATCAACAGCTCGGGGTTAACGGATTTTAATCCGGATCTGCGGGACGCTTTGGCAGTGAATGTGGATTCGACGCATCACTTGATCGAATTCATTCGCGGGTCGGATCACGCAGCGTTGCTGCATCTTTCGACTTGCTATGTGGCCGGGCAGCGCGATGGGCGGGTGAGTGAGCGGGTGCGTTTGAATTACACTCCGTCGCACTTAAAGAACTTCGATTCGGAAAAAGAATGGCATCGCCTACACGAACTGGTTGAGTCGGCGGAAGCGCGGGTGGAAGGGCCGGAGGTGACCGAGGAATTGAAGAAGCAGGCGCTGGAGAAAGAGCATGCGGCGAAAGGGCTGAGCGGGCAGGCGCTGGAAAACCAGATCCGCAAGAACCGGGTTCGCTGGTTGAAAAATTATCTTACGGGAGAAGGGACCAGGCGCGCGAAGGAGTTGGGCTGGCCGAATACTTACACGTTCACGAAGAGCCTGGCGGAATCGCTCATAGCGAAGCATGGTGGTGGGCTTCCGATTGCGATTGTGCGTCCGTCAATTGTTGAGACTTCGGTGGCGAAGCCGTTTCGCGGATGGAATGAAGGTATCAACACTTCGGCGTCGCTTTCGTATTTGCTGGGGACGGCGTTCCGGCAGCTACCTTCGAACGAACGCAAGCGGCTGGATATTATTCCCGTGGATGCGGTGTGCGCTGGGATAACGCTGATTGGCGCGGCGCTGGTGGAGCGACGGCACGATCCGATGTATCAACTGGCGACGTCGGTGACCAATCCCTGCGACATGGGGCGGTCGATTGAGTTGACTTCGCTGGGGCACCGGCGGCACTATCGCGCGCAGGAGGGTTTGGAGTACTGGCTGCGGTTGCGAATGGATGCGATTCCGGTTTCGAAAGAGCGTTATAACCGCATGTCGGCGCCCGCGCAGAAGATGATTATCCAATCGATTCAACGGGTGATGGCCCCGCTGCCGTCTGCGATGAAGAAGCCACTTGCGAAAACCGAGCGTAACCTGGAACGCGTGGAGAAATTAGTGGGACTGTTCGAGCCGTTTATTCTGCACAACGAGCATGACTTTGTCGCGGATAATGTAGAGAAGTTGTCGCAGGCGCTGACGCTCGAAGAGAAGGAAATTTTCGGATATGACACGGCGGGGCTGGACTGGTGGGAGTATTGGATCGACATTCATATTCCCGCATTGCGGCGGTGGACGTATCCGCTGATTGAAGGGCGTCCGCTGGAAGCGCGCGCGCCGCGGGTGCTGCACATGCCGCCGCCGCCGACGACGACAATGACCACGCACGAAAATGGCGATGCGGTGAAGACGGGGACGAACGGAGCAACGTGGCGATATTCCTGACCGGTGGAACCGGGTACATCGGCGCGCATGTCGCCGCTAATCTGCTCGACCAGCATGATGCGGCCTTGAACTTGCTGGTGCGCGGCCGCGATCCGCGCGACGCGGAGTTGCGGCTTTGGAGTGCTTTCCAGCTGCACATGCCGTTCCCTAAGTTCTATGAATTCTTGCAGGCGAAGATCCGGATTTTTCGCGGCGATCTCACGTCACCCCAGTTCGGGCTCGATCCGAGCGATTATGACCGGCTCGTGCACAGCACCGATTCGGTGATCCACTGCGCGGCCTCGCTCAATCGGAAGTCGGAAAAAAGTTGTTTGAATGTGAATCTGCGCGGGACGCTCGAAGTGGTGCAGTTGGCGCGGCGAGCACAGTACTATCACGGGCTGCAACGGTTTTCGAATGTGAGTACGGTGGCCGTGGCAGGGAAACGCAGCCACGAAATTGTGTCGGAAGACCAGGCGATTGAGTGGGAACGCTCGGATTACGATCCGTATGCGCGGACGAAAAAATTTTGCGAGCACATGGTGCGCGAGTTGCTGCCGGACGTGCCGCTGACGATTTTCCGTCCCAGCATCGTATTGGGGGACAGCCGGTATCCGCAGACGACGCAGTTCGACATGGTGCGGTCGTTCGTGTTCCTAGCGGGATTGCCGGTGCTGCCGTTTCGTCCGCATGACAAGATTGACATTGTGAATGTGGATTTCGTGGCTGATGCGATTTCGACCTTGCACATGAAGGCGAATCCCGAGCACGATACTTATCATCTTTCTTCCGGCAACGATTCGCAGACATTTCAGGAGTTGACCAGCGCGCTGGCGGCAGAGCAGAATAAGCGCGCGCCGGTGTTTATACCCATCCTTGAAAATCCGTTCGACTCCGTCGTTAACGTCTTGGCAAAACGCAAAGGGCCCGTCGGACACGGCGCGGCGCTGATGAAAGTCTTTCTGCCGTACCTGATATGGAACACAGTTTTCGACAACACGCGGGTCACAACGGAAATGGGACGCAAGCCAGCGCCGTTTTCGCAATACAGTTTTCCGCTGCTCAGGTTCAGCCACGAGCACAATTTTGAATATCCCTATCAACCCTGGCCGGAGAGCGCGAGAGCGGGAGGGTCCGCCGCATGATGGACTTCGTCCTGGAAGCATGGGTATCGGGCATCATCGAGGGCAAGAAAATTCAGTGGATGATGGGCAAACGGGAGCCCTGGCAGCCGGGCGAGAAACTGAAGTTGCTGTTTGCGGGCTACAACGGGACGCGCAACACGGGGTCGGACGTGCGCCCAGAGGAGACGCTTCGTCAGCTTCGTCGTATTCTCGGGGCTGACAACGTCGAATTCACTGTAATGTCCCAGAATTTCGACTTGACCCGCGGCTACTTTGAGGGCACTTCGCAGGTGCACCTCCCGGACATTTTCCCGCCGTTTCTGGCTCGAGAAATTTCCAAGCATCATGGTGTGGTTGCCCACGAAGGCTCAATGTTCAAGAGCAAGTTTGCCAATGCCCTAACTACGATGATTGTTGGCTCGCTGGGCATTGCGGCGGCCGAGAACAAGCTCTCTGTTGGCTACGGTGGCGAGGCTGGTCAGATGGACCCACTGATCGCGAAGATGTGCGGACGCTACTGCAAGAATTCGCTGGTGATCACGCGCAATGACGAGTCGCGGAAAATTCTGCGCGAACTGGGTGTCCCTACTGAATTAGGCACGGATACGGCGTGGACGTTTGAGCCGCTGGGCGCCGATTACGGGCAAAAGGTTCTCCGCGACCAGGGCTGGGATGGGAAGACGCCCGTCCTCGTGGTCTGTCCGATCAATCCCTTTGAGTGGCCCGTGAAAGCTTCTCTCGCGAAAGCTGCGTTGAACAGTCTGACCGGCGCTTACAAGGAGAGTCATTATCGGGGCCCATACTTCCATCATTCCGGACCGGAAGCCGACCGAGCCTACGAACATTACTTGAGTTCGATTGCAAATGCCATTGCCGCGTTCCGGCGGAAGAAGAGTGTGTTCGTAGTCATGGTTGCAACGGAAAGGCTGGATGCCCGTCCCTGCAAGCGAATTTCAAAAAAACTCGGGGGCGTGCCTATACTCACCTCGGACGATTACAACATGTACCAGCTAGTCAGCATTCTGCGGGCGTGCCGCATGATGGTGTCTTCGCGCTATCACGGGATTGTGACTTCGATGCCGGCGCTGGTGGCGTCGGCGGGGATCACGATGGATGAGCGCATACGGAATCTGATGCACGATCGCGGGCATCAGGAGTTGCTGATGAATGTGGATGATCCGGACCTGGAAGCGCGGACTCTGGCGGCTCTGGAAATTCTGGATCGCGACGGAGAGCGAATTGCCGACGGGATCGCGCGGACCGTGGTGAGGAATTTGAAATTGATGGCGCGCATGGGAGTGTATTTCGAAGAGGAAGTGCAGCGGCGGTATCCGGAGTTTCCCACCCGGCGCGGAGAATGGAGCTGGGAGGATTATCTGCCGCCGATGAGCGAGGGGTTGCGGGGGCTGGTGGGAGCATACGGGTAGAGCTCGCGGGGAGAATGCCTTGCTGCGGCGGTGGTGAGTCGAGCACGTAGGGATCCTTCGACTCCGCGAGAGCTTCACTTCGTGAAGTTCTCGTTTCGCTCAGGATGACAATTCGAAAAAGAAATGACTTTTCTAGAGCAAATTTTTGCGAGCCTGGAGCGGAGCGGCGATGCCATCGCGCTGCA
>WNFA01002409.1_pt1 | contig 21627 bp, 19 predicted proteins | sample 5400481 | NCBI WGS metagenome assembly WNFA01 (sample SAMN13153340, study PRJNA577476) | soil metagenome | isolation source: 120 cm saprolite under Douglas fir tree site 2 hole 1 replicate 2 | place: USA:California | collected 2015-04-18
GTACCACTGTTTTCTACGATGTGATTGTGGATTTGCCTGGCTTCTAATGAAAACGCCATGACCTGCGACCCTGACAGAGACTATCAATTGCAGGTTTGCCGCGCAACACATTGCGGCACCGAGAGAGGTAACGCGCGGTCAGTTGTCAACCCGATTACTTAGCTCTGGCTGCCAGCTTAACAGGATACCCCGGACGTGAGAGGATACCGGGCCGGGAGGATTCATGGATATCTTAGCGGCATTGAGGCAAGAAGAAGCGAAGTGGAAGAAGCAGGTGTCGGAGGCGCGGCAACAGTTGGATACTGTGCGTGCAGCGATAAAGCTCTTCGGTGGCAAGACTACTGGCAAACGGACTGGCGGGAAGAAACGGGTAATGTCTGCGGCAGCGAGAGCGAAGATTGGGAAGGCAACAAAAGAGCGATGGGCAAAGTTTAGAGCAGCAAAGGCGAAGGGAAAACACGAGGGTCGTTAGTACAACAGGTCAAACTAGCGTTTTCCACAATCTCTGAATCATATTCGTTGACCATTCGCTGCGACTCCCAGGGTACCATCACTATTTTGGTATTTGACTGGTGTCGTAGACCGGAGTTAAATGCCATCGTCCCCGACTTGAAGTGGGTGTCGGTGTTCTTCAGGAGGAAACCATGCTGCGAACAAGAAGATTATTCCCCTTAGTGTCCGCGATGACCTTGTTGCTGTTTATTGGGGTTCCGCGTGTCTCTGCCGACTGCACAATGACAGGAAATGCCGTCCCAATAGCCGACAACATCTTTTATATCGGAGCCCGTTGCTAACATTCCTGCCAGTGGAACTTTAGAGCGGTGTAGCCTGCCGTTTACTGTTCCCGAATCAAGCCAGGGCGCTACGCTCCAGGGTACCTTGTCGTTGAAGGGGGAGTGCAATATCGAATCGCTGGGCTTCGTGGGAGACCCATCGAACCTGCCCGGATACCCTCTCAAGAATAAGCTGTCAAACGCCGGGGGAGTTTCGACGGTGTTTGTAAACTATACGATATTCGTACCTTTTCTCGGAACGACGGCAAGCGTTAACTTAGCAGCAATTGTGACCCCTGAATGCGCTCCCTCCGGAGGAGGTAATTGGGAGTTCCAAGGGCTATTGCAGCTCGTTCCCAGCGTTACTGCAGCTCGGTCAATTCGTTCCGGCGGAGCGGCAAAGAGGCCTCTTATTGTCTCTGCCGCGCCCCGCCACGGTGCCGAACCCTTATCTCTCCGCTCGGAGCTGCTCAGCGTTCGCCGCAAGAAAATCTCGATTGTTCCGACGAATGCTGAGCGGTAGGTCGGGCTTGCGCCGTTTCCACAAATGTAAAACTGGCGTGCGGAGAAAGCCTCGTGCTGGCTAGGGTGCTAATTTTGCACAGCCGTGCACAGATTTTCCACAGTGCCGCAAAATCGTATTGACGACGCGTACGAGACGCACTATCTTTCACGCGAGATTGAACCGGGAAGCGTAAAAACTTTCTGGCTCAGCTTCAAGAGGGCGCAACCACCCTAACGGGGTCTGATGCGCCCTCAATTTTTTCTTTTGGCCTCGCAGCCCGAGATGCAAAGTCATCCCTTGACACCGCTTGAACACCTTGTCTTGAGCAACAAAGATATAGCTTTTTTGTTATCCGTTGGCATCTGTTGCCGTCGGTCCTGGCGCGACTCCTGGCATGATAGGTTGACCAACGAACATCGAATGCGAATGCTTCAATACCGCAACGAATTGCGGAATCGAGTCGAGAGGCCCTGTCGGGAAGACCGATAAGTTTGCCTGCGTCTCAAATCTTAATGGCCTACACGGTTAGCAAGGCTACGACCTTGACGCGTGCCCTCAGCTAGCTGTATTGTCGCCACGCAGTCCAGTCCTTCTTTGACAGCCGGGAGGACCCCCGTGGCAAGAATCCTCTTTCATTTTCACGCCAAGATGCCCACGCTTACTGGTAACTGCGCCACCAATCAGCATCATGCCGATTGTTCCCTTGGGCCTCTGACCCCCGCGAACGAAAATGCTTGCAACCAGCGCGGCAAAACGCCAATGGGAAGGCCTTGCCGCTGCGAGCATGAAGTGCCTGAGCCCATAATTGGGTCGGAAGTCCCTGGGGAGCTTCAGCTTTGGGAAGAGCCCGCGTTGCAGGCGGACCGAAAATCGAAAAAGTCGAGGTCGTCGAAGAAACGGGCTAAGAAAAGATAGTGGAATTGTGTTTCAACGGTCGCAATCTTCTAGCAGTGAGCCCAAAAACCGCCTCTGGCAACCAGCCCGGCGAAGGGGGCCACATTCAAGCTCATGATTATCACGCTGGTTCAGTTTGCGGCGGCAATACTTATTTAACAGTTTGAATGGAGAACTGTCCGGAGACCTAGCGCCAGGATGAATTGAAGGGAAGGAGACCTCCTCATGACGACCTACAAGGGACACATGCTCCCAATCGACCGAGAACAGAAAACGGCGTGGGCAATCGCCAGCCTTCGCTCCGTAGGAGTGGGAATAGGGCCTCTAGGAGGGTCAGCGACCGTGTTTGACCTGGTGAACCGGCACACGCAACGAGCACACCGGCTGAAGGTGTTCAGCGGCGGCGCCGGGCTTTCGTAAGGCGGTGCAGATAGGGTCGGTCAATGCCTTGGTCTACTCAAAAACTCATCTGGAAATCAGGGATGGTAGCGCCGCAAGCGACCCAATTTTGGCAGACGTAACCATGAGCGGGTGGGGGCCCAATATTCCCTCGACCGGCAGCGAACGGGGTCACACCGAGGTGCTATACACCAGCGACGGCAAGCCGGTGGATATTGGCGGGGTTATGACGCTGCCTCCAGACCTCGACTTGCCCACATTGGAGAATTTGGATGTGCGTGTTCAAATCACTCTGCAGGACGATTCGCTCGTGATAAAACTTCAAGGCGATGCTCTGTTCGACTTCGACAAATCTAATATCAAGCCGGAGGCGGACCGGGCGCTCAAACAAGCGGGGGCTATCATCCGGTCGTATCGGGTACGTCGCGTCGATATCGATGGGCATACGGATAGCGTAGGAGATGACGGGTACAACCTGGAGCTATCCGACCGGCGCGCCGGGGCCGTGGCTCAATGGTTCATCTCGAACCGGTATCTGAAGGGCGGCTCGGACGTGCAAACGAAGGGTTGGGGCAAATCGAAGCCCGTGGCGCCGAACACCGACGCTGCCGGGCGGGCGAAGAACCGCAGAGTGGAACTATTCCTTATTAAGCGGTGACATTCCACGCCGATTGACCTCTGGCAGGAATGCCAAAGTTGTGGCGAAGTTTGAAGAATCGTCGAGTGTGACCAGGCACTCCGGCCCCGGGGTCATTAGGGGTAATCTACCTCTCTTTGGTAGCCCGAGTGCCTGGGCGACCGGGACACTACGGCAGAATCAGTTCCGCTTGGCATAAAAAATCGCGCTTGCTTGGTATAGCAACCAGGACAAAGCTTAGCGACCCGCTTATGATTTTTTCTCGTTGGCGTTCTTGCGCCTGGTCCGCGCTGCCTTCTTAGCTATCTTGCTCAAATGGAGCTTGGCTCCATCGCGCCTCTTCGTTGCCATTGCTTTTTTGCCGCTTCCCATATAGTCCCTCCTGACGAATGTTACTGCCCTTTGGTCATGAGCGCCAAAGAAATGACCGCGTTGAGAAAACGTGTCAGCATAGTTCAATGAAACATCCAAAACAAAACAAGCGCGCCCCGCAGACCCATCCACGTTTGGCAGTACCTTCGTATCATCGCATTCTGGTTAAGCATGGCCTGATTGAAAAGACACTGCCCATCCCCGATGCGTATGAAATGTTTTTGAAAGTGGGCGCTGACCCAGAAGTACAAAAACTCCGTCGCAAGGTAGCACGCGGCAACAAAATGAAACACGTTCCCGCTTTGTATCTGGCCACAGCGATGGCTCTGCAAGGCATGACCAAGCAGGAGCTTGAAGCTCTGAAATTGCGGCTTGAAGAGAAGCAAGTATGAATGAACCGTGAGGAAGTCGTGACGGGGTGAGAAACGTGGCCCGGCCTGACACCGTTCGCCTGCGGCCCGAACCCAGGACAAAGGAAACGGTAAAAACCCTGTGCCGTCCTCACCCCGAGACTAGGGGAAAGTTTAGACCCGGTCACGGCCCGACTTCAAGGGCCCTCAAATTCGAACCTTGGCAATTGCGACGAAACCTTTTGAATTTCAAACCATGCCTCCCACCTGCAATAGCACGTGAATACGCATCCTTCCTTATTCTCAGTCTGCACAACTCGCTGTCGCAGCTCCACGTAAGCGCCGGTTTGCCGGGACTGTCTCCAGCAAAGAAGAGCAGTAGAGGCCTAGTCCTTTGGTGAAGTGAATGAGAAAAGCCGGGGCAGAATCGTTCCGGCTTTTTCTTTTAGGATACAAACGGACTAGCCCTACGGCTTTCGTAAGGGGTGTTGATGCGGAGCATGCGCGATTGAAATCTCTTCTTGCGAATGATGCATTTCAGATGGACGCCCAAGAGTATCGGCAGTTCACCAATGCAGGTGGCTGGAGCATTGCGTGGGATTGCGGATTCACCCCTTGATGTAGACCTTAGAAGCCGGACCTTTTCATATTCCCGAAAAATAGCAAATCCGAAAGCGGAATTTCTGGCCGGGGCCGAAAGGCTTCCGGCCCTTTGGCTTTTCAGGGGCGTGATAGAATCCCGGCATGGCGTGGCCCCCGGAAATACAGGAAGCCGAAGACAGAATATATCAGGCCAGAGACGCCCTGCTTGCCGATGTGGAAAGTGGGCAGCCATACAACGCCGAAAGGCGTCGTGCTTTGCTGGCTAACTTGAAGCGGGCGCAGGACGAGTTCTTTGATATGGTTGCCCAATTACGCGCCTAACTGCACGGCGCTAGAATGGTGGGGCAGGAGCTTTTTATGAAGCTTTTTGTGAAAGGCAATTGCGAATGTGGGAGCACATCTTTGGTAGCCACGCGAATTGGAACGGAAGGAAACTTTTCAGGATACTGCCCGTCTTGCGGGAGAGTGTGTTCCGGTGGACTCTTCATTGATACTCAGCCCGTGCTCAAGCCAAACCTAGTGGTGGGACGGGCGGACTTGAACGCCAGCGGCACGATGATAGAATGGAAATATGAAAGGGCGCTGCGTTGAAACCCTACTAGTAGCCGCCGCTGTGGGCGCTGCCGCGTGTTTTGGGGATGAGCGTTGGCACATTGAGCGGAGGCAGTATCAGCCAGAGCCGAATCTAACGAGGGATATCTTGATTTCCACGTTCTCCGGCACAAGCCCAACGCTTCTTACCGTGTCGTCCGGTGGATGGCGGGGTCAGTTCATCTAGCCTCGCAGGCTATTCGCGCCTTCCGCTTCTAGTGTGGTCACAAAATCATCAACCACAATATCCTTAGTTTCCCCATGCTCAACCCACGTTCTTTGCATCATTTTTCCACCAATGGAACGCGGTCCCTTGCGGACCACAATCACTCTTTTCCGCTGAAGAAGGTCGAAGGTTGGTGCTTTCTGTGCCTCTGTCATTGGCTTTGCTCCTGCGTTGCGCGGATTCTATCACTGCTGAAGCGCGTTGCGAGAGGGACAATATCGTTAACACCATGCGAGAATCGCAGTACGAAGGTCAAGGCAATAGAGGACGCACAATGTACGTACCAAAAATGTTTTTGGTCGCAGTTGCCTGCTTCATTGTCTGGCGGATTCTTTCCCGCGTCCTCACCTGTCAAAGCAGAATCGGTCGGAAGTTGGCTCTCCCCTCTATGGCGGTAGGGTGCCGCAAGATGGATGACGGCGGAATTTGGTACTGCGATGTCTGTACGTTGTACGGCAGCACAGCGGATATCTTTTTCGGCGGCGCTGCACTTGTATTCGCAGCCGTTGGAATTTGGCAGTGGCTCAAGAATTAGGACCAACTGTGAAAAGGCATGCTGGTAGGGCCGAGCGGACTTGAACCGGGCGCGTGGTAGAATCCGGGCATGGCGTGGCCCCCGGAAATACAGGAAGCCGAAGACAGAATCTATCAGGCCAGAGACGCCCTACTTGCCGATGTAGAAAGCGGGCAGCCGTACAACGCCGAAAGGCGTCGTGCTTTGCTGGCTAACTTGAAGCGGGCGCAGGACGAGTTCTTTGATATGATTGCCCAATTGGATGCGTGACTTCGCGGCGCTAGTATGGTGGGCCTTAGGAGAGAAAAGAGGGCTCTGTGCCCGAACCTGTGCCCATTTTGTGCCCAAGCTTGTCCGAACACTTCGAGTAAGTCTTTTGTTTGTGCCGAATCTTGCCGAATCCCGCTGATTGCAAGTCGTTGAAAACACAGGGATACTCTGGTTCCGGAGACCAGCGCTCTATCCAACTGAGCTACAGGCGCGTTGACGGTGCTACTGGAAGAGTTCCAGAAACCCGGTTTGCGCGAAGACCAACGCGTGCAAAGCTATTCTAACCTTTCATCCGCGCCGGCGCTTTTCTTCTGCTTTTTTCACCAGCGCCAAAGAGAGCACCTGTGAAGAGTCGGTCTTGTCGACTTCCGCCTTGAGGTCGCTCGCCAGTTGATAGAGCTTTTCAACGCTTTTCTTTATATCCTTCTCGTTAGCTTCCAACATCGCTTTTGTCGCAGGCTTGTCTGGCCGGAGGCTATCCTCCCTCTCCTTGGGATCTGGGACGGGCGTCTGGCCTGCACCCCTGCTCTGAGCTTCGAGCATTCCAGTCCGAAGGAGCGCGACGGCTCCGGCTCCTAGAAAGGCTGCCAGAAACTTGCGTCTCGCGTTCATCATCCGCACCTCGTAACTGAGTCCTTTAGACCCGGCATTGCGCTGCCTCCCATCGCCCATCCTCACCCATCCAATGTTATACTGTCCCTCCCGAAGACATCATGTCCAGTCCCTACTTTCACTGGCTTGAATTGACGCTTCCCAACGCCCTTCGTCTACTTGGAATTCTTGTCATTGCGCTGGTTCTCAACCGCCTGCTGCGCGCGGTCACGAATCTGCTGATCAAGCATGCAGCAACGCAGGCGAAGATTGCGCAGCTGCGTGAGCAGCAGACGCGGACGGTGGCCGGGATCCTTTACAGCCTGGGCAGCAAGGTGGTGTGGGCAGGCGCGCTATTGACGGGGCTTCATGAATTCAAGATTGACATCACGCCGGCACTGACGTTTGCCGGACTGGGGAGCGTGGCCATTGGATTTGGCGCTCAGACGCTTATACGTGACGTAATCACGGGCTTCTACATCGTATTGGAAGACCAGTATGCGGTCGGGGATACCGTGCAGATCGGAGATGCAATTGGCCGAGTCGAGCATCTGACGCTGCGCCGCACCGTTCTGAGGGACCCTCGCGGCGCCCTGGTTACCATCAGTAACGGAGAAATTCGCACCGTAAGCAACCTGAGCCGCGACTGGTCGCAGGCATTCGTAGACGTGGCCCTGGCTCCGGAAACGCCGCTCGAAAAAACGATGCAAGCACTGGAGGCCGCGGCGGCCGAGATGCGGGCAGACGCTTCGTGGTCGCAAGCGCTTGTCGATGGGCCAAGAATTCTCGGCTTGCAGTCTTTTGATCGCACGAACTCGACCGTGCGGTTACAGGTCCGCACCGCGCCAACGCGGCAAGACGAAGTCTCGCGCGAGCTTCGCCGCCGTATTCAGTGCGAATTTCAAAGGCGAGGGATTCTAGTTTCCAGTGTGCAGCGCGTCGAATTGACCAGTGGTTCGCTTCCGCAGCGAGAATCAACTGGGACAGACCAGGCAAATCAGCGTAAGGAGAACTAGAGATGAGTCAAATTACCTATGACGAAGTGAACTTAATGCTGCGACTGTACGACATGAGGCGCGAGCCAAGATTGCGCCAGGCACGAGCCTGGTTTGTCGAACATTTCCACCCCGAATCTCCGGAGGAGATGCAGAAGTTCCCGCAGGGCGGGGAGGAGAATACGTTCATCCGCATGGTCATTAGCTATTGGGATATGGTCGCCAGCATCGTCAACCGCGGGCTGATCAATGAGGAGTTATTCTTCGAAAGCAACGGTGAAATCTGGATAGTGTGGGACCGCATGCGCTCGATCGTGCCGAGCTGGCGCGCGGCATTCAAGAATCAACATCTGTTTTCCAATATCGAGGAAACCTGCAAACGGCTGGAGAATTGGCGGGAGAAGCGAGCGCCGGGTTCGACCATGGCGATGCGCCAGATGCTGGAGCAATCGAAGCCTAAAGTGAAGGGCGCCTGAATTCGAGTTTGCTGCGCAATTCGGAAGCAGGTGGTGGCGGTCAAAGCCTGTGCGCCCGATGGGGCGCCAATCGGGCAGGAAACTGGCCCGGCGATTCCGGCCGGGCGATTCGAACACAATTTCGGCCCGCGGCTTTTGCCTGGTAAAGAGCTTTATCCGTTTCGTGCAGGATTTCTTCAACGGATTTTGGACCCCACTCGCTGCTCAGCAGGAGGCCAAGGCTTATGGTTATGGAGAGCGGCCCGACAGTCGTGTGCACTGGGCGACTCATGATCGCCATACGGATCTGCTCAGCGCGGGCAGGAGCGGTCGCCGGATCGCAATTGTTCAGCACTACGAGAAATTCCTCGCCGCCATACCGGCCTACGAAATCGTAGGAGCGGACTGATGCCAGCAGGCGATTTGCTATTTCCAGAAGCACTCGGTCGCCTACCACATGGCCAAACGTATCATTTACGGATTTGAACTTATCAAGGTCCCCCAAGAGGATTACCGTAGAAGCTTGTTCCCGGTAGGATCGACCCAGTTCACGGCCCAACAGCTCCATTATGGAGCCTCGGTTTAGAAGCGCGGTCAGCGGATCATGAGTGGCCCGAAACCGCATATGTTCACGGGCTTCGACGAGACGATCTTCAAGATGCAAGATACGTTCTCCGACCCGCAGCCGGGCTCTTAGCTCTTCCGCGTTGAACGGTTTGGTCAAATAATCGTCGGCCCCGGATTCCAGTCCCGCTACAGTGTCTTGCTTCGAGCCTTTGGAACTGAGGAGTACCATATAAACGTAGGGTTGCTCGGTGCGTTTGCGGATCTCGCCACAGACCTGGGGTCCATCCAATTCTGGCATCACCCAGTCTAACAGCGCGAGTCGTGGACCATCCGGGCGGGAGAGATGTTCAAACGCCTGCCGCCCATTTTCGACCGAGATGACCTCATAGCCGGAGCGCTCCAGCGTTTTTTCGAGCAAACGGCGCGAAAGTGTCTCATCCTCGGCGATCAGAATTTTCAACGCTGCACCCCCTCCAGATACGCATCCAGCTCTGGCAGCAGCTTTGCCACCTCGCCTCTTAAAATCTCAAGGGCCTCCTCGAGCGAGCCGCTTTCTCCCGCGCGGGCCACCTGTTCCAAGCGGGCCGCCGCTGCTGCCGCGCGTGCCCCTGCCAAGTTGGCGAACATTCCCTTCAGGGCGTGGCTCAGCGCCACTACATTCTTCAGATCTCTAGCGCCAATAGCCTCTTGCAAGAGCCGGAAGTGAAGTGGAAAATCCTCTTTGAAAATGGCCAACAGCTCGCGGGCCAATTCTTGATCGTCGTCCACGCGTGCGAGCAGTTCGGGAAGGTTCCAGACCGTCTCCGGGGATTGTTCTCTCATTCTCTCCCTCATTTCAGCTTCCTCGCAGCTCCTGTTCTATGTGCGACCAACAGAATCTCCACGTGGCGGCCGGGAAAATAGGCACTTCGAGTCGTCTTCGCCGGTGTTGGACCGAATGAAAAGTCTCCAAAGATGCAGAGCAAAATGGCACATGCGGAAACGAAAATGCTCCATCTGGCCATTTGATGAAATTTGCTTTGGCGCGATGTTCGCTTCCCCGGGAATCTTCAGCTCGCGCACCGGGCACGGAAAGAAGCAGAAAGACAGCCACGCTAAATTGCGAAAGAATGCGTAGTACTCTTCTCAGTTCGCGGCAGGCACGACCCGATGTGGAGGAACACAAGTGGCCTTTGCTGTCTCTCTGGGGGACTTGGGATGCGCATGCCTTCCACCCAGCGAAATCCCATCCACAGCCGCCAATAAGTTCGAAGGACACACGTACCTCTAGGTTGGGAGGCAAGAAGGCGGCCAGACTGGTCTCGGACTGGAGAGCCTAAGTCATTGAGAATCAAGAACTAATTCACGTCGCGTTTGAAATAACAGTTCTGAGAAATCCCGGTGTGGCACAAACGAGGGCAAACGGTTCAGACTGGAACAACTACGAGCATCCCATCGCACTCCCTTGCGTGGAGCCTTCTCATCGGCGAATGCTAGCCCCCGTCGGGACTTGAATTCGATCACTAGGCGGCGCCAGTCTCTGTTTTTGAGATAGTGCGACTTGCGGGAGTCAAGACCTTGAGTCTTGGGGTATCCGGTTCAAAGTCAGGGGAAAATAAATGGAGCAATCCGAGACTGCCAATGCTTAGATTCTTTTATGCCTCCCGCAATTGAGTGTCTAGACGATGTTCTTTTTCCAGTTGTTCCTAAAAGCTCCCAAGTTGGGATTCCAGAAAAGAGACGCGAATTGTAATCCACTGAATTGAAACGAGAAGTTTGGAGGCGCGGGTGGGATTCGAACCCACGAATGGAGGTTTTGCAGACCTCTCCCTTGGGCCACTTGGGTACCGCGCCGAACTTTTAAGTATAGCAAAATTTCTTTAGCGTCCCGGAGAACGCCTCTGACCGTTCGGCTGACTATTTGCTATTTCTTGGCCGTTTTGTCTGAGGGCGCAATCTTTGTTTCTCGCAGGAATCTTGCCGATTCCTCCGGCGGCGTCGGGTTGATGTAAAAGCCCGTTCCCCATTCGAATCCGGCCACCTTTGTCAGCTTCGGCATGATTTCGATGTGCCAGTGATAATGATCGTTGATCTCCTCCCCGATGGGCGAGGTGTGAATCATGAAATTGTAAGCTGGGCGGTCGAGCACCGCATCAAGTCGCATCAATGTGTCTTTAAGCATGCGCGCCAGGCTCGCGTACATAGAACTTTGGTTGTTCTCGTAAGAGGAGCCGTGAATTTTCGGCAGCAGCCAGATCTCAAATGGAAACCGGGAGGCGTAGGGCGCCAGCGTCATAAAATGCTCGTTCTCCCCGATCACCCGCTCGCCGGTATCCCGTTCTTGACGGACAATGTCGCAAAAAATGCACCGCTCTTTCTCTTCATAATAGTGCCAGCAGCTGTCCACCTCCTCGCGCACTCGCCGTGGCACGATTGGCAAGGCGATCAGTTGCGAGTGTGGATGTTCTACCGATGCTCCTGCCGCCTCGCCGTGATTCTTGAAAATGAGGACATAGCGAAATCTCTTGTCGTTCTTCAAATCGAGCATGCGGTCGCGGTAGGCCCACAACACATCCTCCACCGCACGCTCCGGCAGCGTCGCCAGAGTCGCCAGATGATCCGGCGTTTCCACGATCACCTCGTGCGCGCCGATCCCGTTCATCTTGTCGAACAACCCTTCACCCTCGCGGTCCAGTTCCCCCTCAATCCCGAGCGCCGGAAACTTATTCGGCACCACGCGGATGTTCCATCCCGGCGTGTTCGCGCCTCCGCCGTTCCGCCCGTAAACGAGAATCTCAGGCGGCGTCTTCGCTTCGTTCCCAGAGCAGAAGGGACAATTCTTTCCGCTCTGGGTCACCACCACGCTCTCGCGGAGAAATTCATTGGGCCGCTTCCCACGGTCCGTCGAGATAATCACCCAGCGGCCCGTAATCGGATCTTTTCGCAACTCCGGCAAAGCAGCCCTCCTCGAATTTGCTCACACCAAGGGACGCAGGGAGCGCCCCTTGGATTCGAATTGTATCGCGTCTTACCCAAGTAGGAGACGCTCTCTCGCCGTTTCTCAATCAAAGCACTACATCTGCGGGCTGAATGCGTCTTTGTGAAGCCGCACCACGGGCGGTCGCCCCGGGGCATTGTCGATAGCCAGCACATCAAACCGGCACGGACAATTGTCCACGTGGCGTTCCGCAAGAAACCGTTGTGCCGTGCGCACCAGCACATGCTGTTTATCCGGCGTTACACTCAGCTCCGGCAGCGCGGACAGTTCCCCTCTAACCGTCCGTGTTCTCACTTCGACAAACGCGAGCGTCTCCCCGTCGTACCCGACAAGGTCGATCTCACCCTTCACACTGCGGGGCGTATAGTTGCGCGCCACAAACACGTACCCTTGCCGCCGAAGATACCAGTAGGCATACGTCTCCCCTCGAATGCCCGTCCGGCGGGCCTCCTGCTTTTTGGCTTCGACAGGGAAGTCTTGGTCATCTCTCAGCCCTCTTCTCGCCGACCAGCGCACCGCCCGGAAGATCAGCTGGGAAAAGATCGGCATTGTCGCGGCCCCTGAGGGCCATCTCCTGCCGCAGTATAAACAAAAATCCCGTGGCTGCCACAACTGTTCTGTCGCAGCCGCGGGATTACGGCTCCTCCGATTCTTCTCTGCGCTCTCTGTGCCTCTGCGTTAGACTTTCGTTTCGGCCTCGCGGAAACACTCCTCCAGTGTCCGCACGGCGAAGTCCGCCTGCTCTTCGTCGATCAAGAGCGGCGGTGAGAGACGAACCGAGTTTTCGCCTGCGCCGAGAATCAGCAAACCTTTGTGGAACGCCTTCTCGACAATCGCATTGCGAAGGTCCCCGCCCTTTTCCTTTGTGCGTTGATCCTTCACGATTTCGATTCCCACCATAAGTCCGCGCCCGCGCACTTCACCGACGATTTTGAATTTCTTTGCCCAATCTTTCATTCGGCCGAAAAGCCAATCGCCCATCTGCCGCGCGTTTTCCATGTATTGGCTTTCAATCAGATCCATGGTCGCTAGCGCCGCGGCGATACATACCGGATTCCCACCGAACGTCGTTCCGTGTGATCCCGGCTTCCAATTCATAATGCTCGCGCGCGCGATGAAGGCGCCGAGCGGCATGCCGCTTGCAATGCCCTTCGCTGAGCAAAGGATGTCCGGTTCGACCCCCGCATGCTCATGCGCCCACCATTTCCCCGTGCGACCCATCCCGGATTGTACTTCGTCTACGATGAGCAGTATGCCGTGCTGCCGGCAAATTCGCAGCAGCTCCTGAAGGAAAAATTTTGGCGCCGGTACATATCCACCTTCGCCCTGGATAGGCTCGATAATGATCCCTGCGACGTCCTCGGGATCGAAGAGCCCCTTGAAGATCTGGTTCTCCAGTTGTTCAAGAATCTCCGCCCCGCAAGTCTCCGCCGTGTGCCCGTGCGCACAACGGTAGGAATATGGATAAGGGATGTGCTCGACTCCGCTCAGAAGCGCGCCAAATCCCTTGCGTTGTGTGGCCTTCGATGCTGTCAGCGAAAGCGCTCCCATCGTCCGGCCGTGGAAACACCCGTAGAACGCGATCATTTTGTCGCGTTTTGTGGCATACCGCGCCAGTTTGATGGCGCCTTCCACCGCTTCTGTTCCTGAATTGCAGAAAAACGTCTTCTTGGGTTCCGCGCCCGGCAGGGTTTTCGCCAGCCGCTCGGCGAGCAGCGGCATGCTTTCGTAGTAAAAATCCGTGCCTGACATATGGATAAGCTCGGCCGCTTGCTTCTGAATCGCCTCGACTACCTTCGGGTGGCAGTGTCCAGTCGAACACACTGCGATACCCGCCGCGAAATCGAGGAAAATGTTTCCGTCAACGTCTTCGATATTTGCGCCGCGTCCGCGCTTTGCCACCAGCGGGTATTCCCGCGTGTAAGATGGCGATATGAATTTGTTGTCCATCTCAACCACGCGCCTGGCATTGGGTCCAGGCAGTTGTGTCACCAATCGCGGGAGCTTCATTTCCGTCGTTGAAATCATCTCTTCCTCCTCAATGAAGAATGGTCAGCGGTTATTGTGGATGGGTCGCCGCGGGGCAGGTTTGTATGCGCGCACACCCATGCTGGGCCGCGCCCTGCCAGGAGAAAGGAACTTAGTCTACGCCGAAGAGGTTGGGGCGTAGTTCAGCCGGGGAGAAACTGCCGGGGAACCGATGGGGCTCGGTATATTTCATTTGCGTTTCCAGCGGACGCCGCCGTCCCGCATATCTTCGATCATTATACCACGATCCGCGAGTTCTTTGCGGATGCGGTCGGAAGCGGCAAAGTCGCGCCGCTGCCGCGCCGCTTGCCTATCGGCTATGAGCTTCTCTATTTCCGCATCGCTCGGTCCGCTCGGATCGCCGCCAAACCCGAGTGCCCGCAGTTTCTCGCCGTCGTTGTCATCCATCAAGGCAAAGACGCGGTCGAACGTAGCCAGGAACTCACGCGCGCCGGCGGCATCCGCCTCCAGGAATTCGCCTTTGTCCATCGCAATATTCGCTTCGCGCAGGAGGTCGAATGCCGCCGCCAGCGCTCGCGCGGTGTTTAAGTCATCGGAGAGTCCTGCGTCGAACTCTTTGTTTGCCTCTGCGATGCGCGCCGCGATTCCGGCTTGCTCGCCCGCAGGAAATTTCCCTTGCGCCAGGCGCGCGGCAAAATTCCTCAGCCGCTCGACCGAGCTCGCTGCCTGCTGCAATCCGTCAACCGTAAAATTGAGCTGCTTCCGGTAAGGCACGCTTGCCAGAGCAAACCGGAGTGTCGAAGGCTTGTAGCCTTTCGCGAACAAGTCTCGCAAGGTATAAAAATTCCCCAGCGACTTCGACATCTTTTCCCCTTCAACCAACAGGTGCTCCGCGTGCAGCCAGTACCGCGCGAACGGCTTCCCAGTCGCTGCCTCGCTTTGCGCAATTTCGTTCTCGTGATGGGGGAACGCCAGGTCGACGCCGCCTGTGTGGATGTCCAGGGTCTCACCGAGGTACTTCATAGCCATCGCCGAGCATTCGACATGCCATCCCGGCCGGCCTTTCCCGATCGCCGTCTCCCAGAAATGCTCTCCCGGCTTCGGCGCCTTCCAAAGTGCGAAGTCGCGCGCGCTCTCTTTCTCGTAACGATCGACATCAACTCTCGCGCCCGCCTGAATGCCGCTCACGTCGATTTTCGAAAGCTTCCCATACTCCGGAAACTTCGCAATTCGGTAGTAAATCGAACCTTCACTCGAGTACGTGTAGGTCTTCTCCTGCAACCGCTGGATCAGCTTCACCATATCGTCGATGTAGTCCGTCGCGCGGATCCAATGCTCCGGGGCCTCGATGCTTAGCGCCTTGCAATCGTCGAAAAACGCCTGCACGTACTTCTCGGTAAAATCTCGAATGCCCACGCCCGCGGTGGCTGCGTTGGCGATGATGCGGTCATCCACGTCGGTCAAGTTCATCACGTGGTTCAGCTTGAACCCGCGCAGCTTCAGAAAACGCCTGAGAATGTCCTGGAAAACAAACGTGCGGTAGTTTCCGATGTGCGCGTAGTCGTATACCGTGGGCCCGCAGGTGTATATGCGCACTTCGCCTTCTTTTTGCGGAGCAAACGGCTCCGTTTTCCCGCCGAGGGTATTGTGGAATCGTATTTCGTTCATCGCTGAGTAAATGGCATCCTGCTCCCTGGGAATAAACGTCAGATTCTATCCGAGCCTTCTGGACAGCCGCAATCAAGAACCGCGTTCCCGTCTCTCATGTTAACTGCTTCCTCCCTAAGTCAGATTGCCCAAGAAATGCAGGCTCCCCTCCTCCGGGAAATCGAGCGCCAGAGCCGCGCTTCCCTCTTCCGCGCGGGCCAGTGGGTTCTCTACTATCGCTGTCTCCGCGTCCTCGCCCACAAACCAAAACCTGATTCCCGCCATGCCCAAGAGGCTCTCCTTCGTCGTTCGTGTGGTTGTTTGCAAACAGTCATCACGAGTCGAGTAGCTCCTTTACAGCCCCGCTTCTTCATGCTACCGTTTCTTCTCGTACCGCCATCCATGCGCCAGGCGGCTGGGCCTCTGATAGAGAACCTGCCACACGTTTGTCTTGGCGACCGCATTCCGGTCGACTTGTCGCTCGATAGACCCTCCCCTCGAGGAACACAGCGTCGTCTCTCTTCGCCCGGCTTGCCGCCGGCCCCTTTAGTATCTAGGGCCTTGGGCAAAATGGAGCACTCAACTTGGCGCGACCTTTTTCAGGGACAACCGCGGAGCGGTTGACGACATAAAGAGGACATCTTGCTTAAGCTCCGAAAAGTGGAAATCGTCGGCTTTAAGTCGTTCTGTGAACGCACCGTTGTCACTTTCAGCGGTTCCGGCACGACCTGCATCGTCGGCCCCAACGGTTGCGGCAAATCCAACGTCGTCGACGCCATCTCCTGGGTCTTGGGTGAACAGAGCCACAAATCCCTCCGCGCCGAGCGCATGGCCGACTGCATCTTCAACGGCACCACGAAACGCCCGCCCATGGGCATGGCCGAAGTTACCCTCACCATGGAAGACCCTGATCTCGCCGAGGCCGTCCGCTTCGTCATCGAAGGTACGCAAACGGAAACTCCCGCTGATGCCGGCGCCGCACCCGCTCCCGAACCCGATGCGGCCGCTCCCGAGAATTCGAATACCGAGATTCTCTCGCTTGCCCCCGCGCCGGCCCCCGAGACACAGCAGGAAGCTGTAGGGGCGCAGCATGCTGCGCCAAAGCTTGATGAGCCGCTTTCTTCCGAGCTCGAGTTCAAGGGCAAGCGCCGCAAAAAAGCTGCCGACAAACCCGTCCTTGCCACGAAGCCCGGCGAAGTGGTTGTCAGCCGCCGCCTCTATCGCTCCGGCCAGAGCGAATACTTGATCAACGGACGCGTCGCCCGCCTCCGCGACATTCAGGAGATGTTCATGGGCCTCGGCCTCGGTCCTGATTCCTACGCCATCATCGAGCAGGGCCGCATCGGTCTGATTCTCTCCACCAAGCCCATGGAGCGCCGCGCCATCATCGAAGAAGCCGCCGGCGTCACCAAGTTCAAGACCAGGAAGCGCCTTGCCGAAGCCAAGCTCGAGTCCTCGAAAGTCAATCTTTCTCGCGTCAACGATATCGTCGTCGAAGTCGAAAAACAGCTCGGCTCGCTTAAGCGCCAGGCCTCCAAAGCCCGCCGTTACGCCGAAATCCGCGATCAAATGCGCAGCATCGTCCGCCAGATGCTTGCCGGAAGGGCTCGCGAGCTCGACGCCGAAGCCGAGCGCATCGCAAAGCAGCTCGAACAGCTCACCGCCGCCGAAACCCAGCGCGCGCAAACAATCCAGCAGCAGGAAGCCGGGCAGGATCGCCTCAACCAGCGCATCTACGAACTCGACGCCGAAATCCGCCAAAATCAGAATGTCTTGAATCTCACCGCGCTCGAAGTCGACCGCACCGAAAACCGCATCGCCTTCAATCGTCAGCGCTCAGAAGAACTGGCGTCGCGCCGCCTCCATATCACGGAGGAAATGTCCCAGGCCGCCGCCCAGGTCGCCGAATCCGCAGCGCGCAGCGTCGCGCAACAGCATGCGGTAGCCTCCATGCGCGAAGAATCTCTCGCCTTGTCCGCCCGCGTCGACGACCTTTCTGTTCGCGCGCAATCCCGCGCCACGCGGATTCAGGAATCTGAATCTCGCATCGAGACCCTCCGCCGCTCCGCCGGGGAAGCCGCCGAGAGTCTTATGCACCTGCACGGCGAGCAAAAGCAGGCCGAAGAAGCGCTCGTCCATCACGCCGAAGCGCTCCATAAGCGCGAAGCCACCGAGCATGAGCTGCTGGAATCTTCCATCCGCATCCGCGATGAAGCCGATCGCGCCGCTTACGATTGGGAATCCGCCGCGAGTCAGCTCAAGTCTCTTGGTCAGGAAGCCTCCGAACTTCAGGCCCGCATCGCCGATCTCCGCCAGCGGCGTGAAGTCACCGCGAAGCAGGCGGAAAACCTCCGCGACTCTCTCGCCGGCGTTCGCGCGCGACACTCCACGCTGACGCAGATCCTCAACGACCGCTCCTACACCGCGGATGCCGTGCAAAAACTTTTCGCCGCCAACGAACGCGGCGCTGGAAAAAACTTCCGCGCCGTCGGAGTTCTCGCCGATTATGCTGAAGTCGAAGAGCAGCATGAGGCGGCCGTAGAGCAATATCTCCGCGACGAGCTCGAGTACGTCGTCGTCGAAACTTACGACCACGCCCGCGCCGGCGTCTCCCTGCTCCGCGATGAGGTCGGCGGCCGCGCCACTTTCTTCGTCGACTCTCTGCGCAGTCTGCGGCTGCCCGAATATGAGCCCATCATAAATTTCCGCGCCGAAGACGGCGTAATTTCCCGCCTCGACAAGCTCGTTGAATTCCGCGATCCGCTGGGCGCCGCCGCCAAACAATTCCTTCCGCGCCTCCACTCCGCGTATTTGGCGGACAGTGCCGCTTCAGCCGAGAAACTTGCCCGCGACAATCCGCAATTCGCCTTTATTACTCCCGATGGCACCTGCTATCAGGGCCGCATGGTGACCGGCGGCCGCGCCGATGAAGCTGGGCCGCTCGGCATGAAGCGCGAGCTCCGCGCCCTCGACGCCGAAATCATGCAGCTCGAGCATCAAATGTCTGACGCGCAGGCTGCTCTGGATTCCAGCGCCTCCAATCTGCGTGCCGCCGAGCAGTCCCTGGAAGAAATCTCCATGCAACAGCGCGAAGCGGAACGCAGCCTCCTTTCCGCTACTCACCGTCACGAGCACATGCAGGGCGAGCTCGCTCGTCTCGGCCTCGAGATGACCATCTGCCAGAATGAGCTCTCTCGCTTGCGCAAAGATGTCGAGACCGCTCAATCGCGCGCGGAACAAGCCAAGAATCAACACGCTTCCGCCGCTGCTACTCGCGAATCGGCGGAAGCCGAGAGTGCGCGCCTTGTTGAAGAACTCCTGCAACTCCGCGGCACCGTTCAGACCGGGCAGGATGAGCTCGCAGCAAGTCGCGAAGAGTTTGCTGCTCTCAATGAGAGGCTCTCCGCCGCGGAGGCCCTGGCTGCGCGTCTCGAGGATGAACGCGCCGAGCTGGAACGCCGCGGAGCCGCATTGCGTCAGCAGGAAACCTCAGTCACGGATGAGACTGCGGCGCTCGCTAAACAAAACGAAGAGCTCGTGCAACAACTGGAAGGCCTCCGCGGTGAAAAACTCCGCCTCGAAGTCCGCCAGCGTCAGCTCGAGCAGGAGTGGGACGCTGCTCGCACGAACGTCACGCAGATGGAAGATCACCTGCGCATGGGCCGCCAGTCTCTCCAGGAGCTACGCGAGCAGCGCAGTCACGCTGAAGTCGATCGCGCGCGTAACGATTCCGGCCGCCAGCACCTCCGTGAGACTTGCATGACGGAAGTCAACGCCCAGCCGGAGGATCTCATCGCCACTGAAGCCGCCTTCATGACCGGCGAAGAGCTTGCGGCCGCCGAAGCGAATTACCGCGAAATGAAACAGCGCATCGAATCGATGGGCCCGGTCAACATGATGGCCCTCGAGGAATACAACGAGTGCGAGCAGCGCTTCACTTTCCTCACTCGCGAGCTTGACGACTTGCTCCAGTCTATTGCTGACACCCAGCAGGCCATCACCGAGCTCGATCAGGTCTCCCGCGAAAAGTTCGAACAGGCGTTTAATGCTGTCAACGCCAATTTCTCCGAAGCCTTCCACACCATCTTCGGCGGCGGCATGGCGGAAATGCGCCTCACCGAGCTCGACAGCTCCGGCGACGCCGGCATCGACATTGTCGCTTCCCCTCCGGGGAAGCGCATGCAGAACGTTTTGCTGCTCTCCGGCGGCGAAAAAGCCATGACCGCGCTCGCCCTGCTCATCGCCATCTTCCGCTACCAGCCGAGTCCCTTCTGTATTCTTGACGAAGTCGATGCGCCGCTCGATGAAGCCAACGTTGGCCGCTTCACTCGCCTCGTCGGCGATATGAGCAGCCAGACGCAATTCATCATCGTCACCCATAACCGCAAGACCATGGAGATGGGTTCCGTCCTCTACGGCGTCACCATGCAGGAGCCCGGCGTCTCCAAACTCGTCAGCGTTCGCTGGGAAGGCGAAGACGCGCCCGCGTCAAAAAAGCACGCCGCCTCTGCCGCCTAGATTCTTTCGTCAGTCATTCTTCTCAAGCACTGGGCCGGGTGTGCCGCTTTCATTTGTGTTCAATTTTCTTCCAAAAATTTCCACCGCTCGTACCTTTGACTTCGGGTCGCGGTGCGCTAGAATGCTGCCCACTTTGTCGGCGGAGAGACTTCCAGTGTCGGCCAGTCCCGCGAGTCGCGTCATTCGTGAAACTCAGTTTCCGGGCCTCGCACCCGCGCGTGGCAAGGTCCGCGACATCTACGACCTTGGCGACAAGCTTCTCATTGTCGCCACCGACCGCCTCTCGGCCTTCGACGTTGTCCTTCCCACGCCCATCCCCGACAAAGGGCGCGTTCTTACCCAACTCTCCCTTTTCTGGTTTGATCTCCTGAAGGACGTCATCCCCAACCACGTTCTCAGCGCCACCGATTTTCCCGCCCCTTTCGATGCGCATCGCGAGGAGCTCGCCGGCCGCTCCATGGTGGTCCGCAAGACTCAACCGCTCGCCATCGAATGCGTCGTCCGCGGTTACGTTTCCGGCTCCGGCTGGAAGGACTACCGCTCCACCGGCAAAATCTGCGGAATAGCCCTGCCCCAGGGCCTGCGTGAATCCGACCGCTTGCCCGAGGCCTTCTTCACCCCCTCCACCAAAGCGACCTCCGGCCACGATGAAAACATTTCGTTCGAACAAGCTGCAACTCTCATCGGAAAAGACCTTGCGGCGCGCGTTCGTGACGTCAGCCTCGAGATCTACCGCCGCGCCGCCGCTTATGCTGAACCCCGCGGCGTTATCCTTGCCGACACGAAATTTGAATTCGGCCTTCTGAATAACGAGCTTATCTGGATCGATGAAGCTCTCACTCCGGATTCTTCCCGCTTCTGGCCCGCCGGTCAGTACAAGCCCGGCGGCGCTCAGCCCTCTTTCGACAAGCAGTTTGTTCGCGACTACCTCGAACGGATCCAGTGGCCCAAAACGCCTCCTGGTCCCGACCTGCCCTCCGATGTCGTCGCTGCCACTCGTGCCAAGTACCGCGAAGCATATCGCATTCTGGTCGGGCACGAGTTGGATTAACGGCCCAGCCCCTGTTTCAAAACGGTTTCTCCGAAGGGTGTGATCGTGAAAGACCAACTCGAAGGACTTGTGACCCAAATGGTGGAACGCGGCATTCTATTTGATGAGGCCGTCGTGGAGTTCGAAAAACGCTTCATCAAGCGCGTCTTGGACCGCGCCAATGGCAATCAATCCCGAGCCGCACAAATCTTAGGCATCCACCGCAATACCCTCAGCCGCAAGATCGGCGAGTATAAGCTCGGCCAGCGCCCGCATCGCTGACGCTAGCCGAAATATCTCTCGCAACAAAGCCATGACGTCACTCGGGCGCCGCTGCACCTTTGTCATCCTCGGCGGAGCGGAGGTCTTCAAATCTTCGCCTGGCGCAATCCTTCGCCCCAAATGGAAAACGGCTCTCGGGCGTACCCAGAGAGCCGTTTTTTCGATCCGTTGTCTATTTCTTAGTGCCCACTGGGCTTTCTCGGCGTCGGCCGCCGTACAGGCTTCTTCGGCGCGCCTTTTTCCTTCGGAATGTCCTCTTCCTTTACTTTCGCCTTGTCCCAGTGGAGCATGAAGGATGGATCGGGCTCGTAGGAAACGAGCGTCCCCGTAAAGTGGATCGCGCTGTCCTTCTCCACCCGCGCAGCTTCCGGCTGGCCAACCACCTTGACTTCCATGTTCGGCGTCGTCGCGGCTTCAAATTCCGCATCGCTGGTCACGAACG
>WNFA01003962.1_pt1 | contig 21609 bp, 23 predicted proteins | sample 5400481 | NCBI WGS metagenome assembly WNFA01 (sample SAMN13153340, study PRJNA577476) | soil metagenome | isolation source: 120 cm saprolite under Douglas fir tree site 2 hole 1 replicate 2 | place: USA:California | collected 2015-04-18
TGCGCTCGTTGTCGAGCGAGGCCTTGTCGGCGAAGGCGGCGCGGAACTTGCCCGCCGTGTGGCGCACCAGGGCGACCGTGCCGGAGACGGGGTTCCGGTTCACGTGCACGTCGAGCGGCGACATGAAGATGCTGACCCGCGTCGCCAGGGCTCCGAGCACGCGCTCCTCGCGCTCCTCCACGACCGCCACCACGCGCCCGTCGGCGGGCGAGACGACCAGGCGCTCGTCGGACGGCACGCTGCGCTCGGGGTCGCGGAAGAAGTAGAGGCAGAAGCCGACCGCCGCCACGAGCGGCACGAGCGAGGCCGGATGCCCCGCGAGCGCGCCCACCGCGCCGACCAGGCCGAGCACGCCGGCGGCGGTGGCGATGACGGGCCAGCCCTCGCGCGCGATCGCCACCAACCTCCTGGCCTAGTTCCGCGAGCGGTCGACGAGTCGCTCCGAAGCGAGCCAGGGCATCAGGCCGCGCAGCTTCGCCCCCACCTCCTCGACCGGGTGCTTCGCGCCTTCCTTCCGCAGCTCGCGGAAGTGCGGCAGGCCACAGCGGTACTCGGTGATCCACTCGTCGGCGAACTTGCCCGACTGGATGTCGGCGAGGATCGCCTTCATCGCCTTGCGGGCCTCGTCCCCGATGACCCGCTTGCCGCGCGTCATGTCCCCGTACTCGGCCGTGTTGCTGATCGAGTAGCGCATGTTGGCGATGCCGCCCTCGTAGATCAGATCGACGATCAGCTTCACCTCGTGCAGGCACTCGAAGTACGCCATCTCGGGCGAGTAGCCGGCCTCGACCAGCGTCTCGTAACCGGCGCGGATCAGCTCGGTCAGGCCGCCGCAGAGGACCGACTGCTCGCCGAACAGGTCCGTCTCCGTCTCCTCCTTGAAGGTCGTCTCGAGCACGCCGGCGCGCGTGCCGCCGATCGCCTTGGCGTAGGCGAGGCCGATCTTCTTGGTGTCCCCGCTCGGGTCCTGCGCGATGGCCAGGAGACAGGGCACGCCGCGCCCCTTCTGGTACTCGCTGCGCACCAGATGGCCCGGGCCCTTGGGCGCGACCATGAAGACGTTCACTCCCGCCGGCGGCACGATCTTCTTGTAGTGGATGTTGAAGCCGTGGCCGAAGGCCAGGTACTTGCCGGGCGCGAGCCCCGGTGCGATCTCGCCCTCGTAGATCTCCCCGCCCTGCTCGTCGGGCACGAGGATCATGACGATGTCGGCCTCGCGCGCGGCGGTGGCGGCGTCGACCACGCGCAGCCCGACCTTCTCGGCCTTGGGGCGGGAAGTGCTGTCGGCGCGCAGCCCGACGCGCACGTCCATCCCGCTGTCGCGCAGGTTCTGCGCGTGCGCGTGCCCCTGGCTCCCGTAGCCGACGACGGCGATCTTCTTGCCCCGCAGGGGGGCGAGGTCGGCGTCTCCGTCGTGGTAGATGTTCATGCGGCCCGCTCCTTGTTCTTGTCGTCGACGGTGAGGAGCCGCGTGCCGCGGAACATCGCCACCTTGCCCGTGCGGACGATCTCCAGGATGCCGAGGGGTCTCAGCAACTCGATGAGCGCCTTCACCTTGTCCTCGGCGCCCGTGATCTCGACGATGTAGGTCTCGCGCGACACGTCGATGATCTTGGCGCGGAAGATGTCGACGATGTTGGCGAGCTCGCCCCGGTTGCGCTCGTCGGCCTTGACCTTGATGAGGACCAGCTCGCGCTCGACGTGCTCGGTCTCGGTGAAGTCGCCCACCTTGATGACGCAGATGAGCTTGTTCAGCTGCTTCTCCATCTGCTCGAGCACCTGGTCGTCGCCCCGGGTGACCAGCGTGATGCGCGACACGGTCGGGTCGAGCGTCTCGGCCACCGAGAGGCTCTCGATGTTGAAGCCACGGCCGCTGAACAGGCCGGCCACGCGGGCCAGCACCCCGAACTCGTTCTCGACCAGGACGGAGATGATGTGACGCATGGCGGCCTCAGTGGGGACGGTGGCGGGCGAGGATCTCCATGATCTTGTCCTTGCCGGCGAGCTTCAGCTTCTGCAGCCGTTTCTTCTCCACCTCTTCCTCCGGTGTCAGGTAGAGCTTCTGCTGGAAGGCCCCGAGCTGCCGCTCGAGGTCCACGTGCTCCTCGTAGTAGCGGCGGAGCTCCGGCTCTCGCTCGACCAGGGTCCGGATGAGCGCCTCGTCCTTTTCTTCCATGCCTCGCCCCCTCCCCGCTGAGCGGAAAGTTGGACCTTAATATGGCGCAAAACGCCCTGTCAACGCGACCGCGGCAGCTCCGCGTCCGGTGGACGGACGTAGACCGGCTCGAGCGTGCCCGCGTTGGCGGCCTCGCCCGCGGCGAGGCGCGCGGCGCCGAGCCGCGCGATCACCCCGCCCCGCGGATGATGCGTGGCGAAGGGCAGCAGGTGCGCGTGCGCACCCAGCACGTCGCCGTAGACCTCGCCCGCGTCGCCCACCAGCGTGCACGGGCGTGGAAGGCGCGCGGCGAGCGCCGCGGGCGCGAGCGCCAGGTCGGGAGTGAGGCGGCGTGGCCCCTCGGCCGTCGCGGTGAAGAGCGCCGCATACACCTCGCGCTTGCGCGCGTCGAGGGCCGCGCACAGGCTCGTGCCCGGCTCGGCGTCGGCGACCCAGGCGAGGGCCTCGAGCGTGGGCACCCCGACCAGCGGCAGCCCTCCCGCGAAGGCGAGCCCCTTGGCGAGCGCCAGCCCGACGCGCAGCCCGGTGAACGACCCCGGCCCGATCGACACCGCGATACCCTCGACGTCCTCGAGCGCCAGCCCCGCCTCCCCGAGCACGCGCTCGACGAGCAGCGGCAGCGAGGCGGTGTGCGAGCGCGACTCGCGGTGCACGCCCTCGGCCAGGACGGCGCCGTCGCGCACCACGCCGACCGCCGCGGTCCAGGTCGCCGTGTCGAGTCCGAGGACGAGCGTGAGCTAACTCAGGAAGAGCCGATGGATGTCGTTGTAGAAGACGAACACCATCAACGTGAGGAGGAGCAGGATGCCGACCTGCTGCGCGATCTCGCGGTGCCGCGGGCGCAGTGGGCGGCGCAGCACCCCCTCCACCGCGAAGAAGGCGAGATGCCCGCCGTCGAGCGCGGGGATCGGCAGCAGGTTCAGGACCGCGAGGTCGACGGAGAGAAAGGCGAGCATGGAGAGGAAGTAGCGCAGGCCTGCCCTGGCCTGCTGCCCCGCGGCGCGCGCGATGGCGATCGGCCCGCCCAGCTCGCTGAACGGCACGCGTCCCTGGACCATGAGCACGACCCCCTTCAGCACCACGAGGGAGGCGGTCCACACCTGCTCGGCCGCCATGCCGACCGCCGGTAGCGGGCTCACGTGTGTCCATTCGTGCGAGGCCTCGATGCCGATGCGGTAGACCTTGCCCGCGTCCTCCCCGTAGAGGGTCCGGTTGTCGCGCAGCTCGGGCGTTACCTCGAGCGGGAAGCGCTGGCCGTCGCGCTCGACGGTGAGCACGACCCGCTCGCCCTTGGAGCCCAGGATGGCCTTGGAGAGCTCCTCCCAGGTGGCGATCGGTCGGTCGCCGATGGCGACGACGCGGTCGCCCACCTTGAGCCCCGCGCGCTCGGCCGGCATGCCTGCCGACACGCCGCCCACGCGCGGCTCGGTCGAGGGCAGGTCCACACCCACCAGGCCGTAAAGCAGCGCGTAGACGACGAAGGCGAAGACGAGGTTCATCGCCGGGCCGGCGAAGACGATCGCCGCGCGGCGGCTCACCCGCTGGGTCACGAAGGCGCGCGCGGGATTGGCCTGTGCCTCCGCCTCGTCCTCCTCGCCCAGCATCTTCACGTAGCCGCCCATCGGCACGGCGGACACGGCGTACTCCGTCTCGCCCCACTTGCGCGACAGGATGACCGGACCGAAGCCGATCGAGAAGCGCTCCACCAGCACGCCCATCCGCTTGGCCACCGCGAAGTGCCCGAGCTCGTGCACGAAGACGAGCACGGCGAGCGCGACCGCGAACGACAGCGCCGTGAACAGGAAGGAATGAATGTCCATCGTCACCCTCAGGCTCGGGGCAGGACGGCGTAGTAATAGGTGAACACGACCGGGAAGAGGAGGCTGTCCAGCCGATCCAGAATGCCACCGTGCCCGGGGATAATCCAGCCGGAGTCCTTGGCGCCGAAGGCCCGCTTCAGGGCCGACTCGCAGAGGTCGCCGAACTGAGCCAGGACGCTGATCGCCAGGCCGAGCAGAACCGCCTCCCGGCCGCCCAGCTCGGCGAAGAAGACGAGGTGGCAGATCGTCGCGATCAGCACCGCCCCGCCGAGCGCACCGAACCCGCCCTCGATGGTCTTGCTCGGGCTGATCGCGGGGGCGAGCGGGTGGCGGCCGAAGGCGCGGCCGGCGAAATAGCCACCCGAGTCCGAGCCCATCGCCACGTAAACGGTGAACAGCACCCAGCGCCAGTCGTGCGCGCGCAGGAGCACGAAGTGCGGCGTGAAGAAGCCGATGTAGAGCACGCCGAGGAGGGAGAGCCCGAGGCGGTGCATCCCGCCCGGCAGATCGTCCGGGTGCAGGAGCGGGAAGGCGAGCCCGCCGATGACCGCGAGCGCGAGACCCGCGCCCCACAGATCGGACTGGCGCGCGGCGACGCCGCCCGCGATCACCAGCCCCCAGAGCACGCCCGTCGTGCGCTCGAGCGCGTCGCCGGGCAGCGCCATGGCGAAGTACTCGAACAGCCCGATCGCGGCCACGGCCATGATGAAGCCCGCGAACAGGTGGGGCTCCAGGTACTCGACGATCAACCACAGCGCCGGCAGCGCGACCGCCGCCGTGGCGAGCCGGGTCTTGAGCACTCAGTTCGCGGCGCGTAAGCGCTCGCGCTCGACCTGGGCGGACGTCCGGCCGAAGCGGCGCTGACGCTGCTGGAAGAAGGCGAGTGCCTGGAGGTAGTCGCGCTCGCGGAAGTCGGGCCACAGGGTGTCGGTCACGTACATCTCGGTGTACGCGAGCTGCCAGAGGAAGAAGTTGCTGAGGCGCATCTCGCCGCTGGTGCGGATCAGGAGGTCGGGGTCCGGGATGCCGTGCGTGCCGAGGTGCCTGCCCACCGTGCCGGCGGAGATCTTCTCCGGGTCGAGCTCGCCGCGCCGCACGCGCCGCGCGATGGTGCGCGCAGCGCGCGCGATCTCCTCGCGCCCGCCGTAGCTGACGGCGAGGATGACGGTCATGCCGGTGTTCCGCCGGGTGGCGGCGATGGTGGCGCGCAGCGCCCCGCGCACGGCGGGCGGCAGGCGACGCAGGCTACCGACGGCGAGCAGGCGGATCTGGTGCTTCATCATCTTGCCCAGCTCGGTCGCCAGGTAGCGGCGCAGGAGCGCCATCAGGCCGTCGACCTCGCGCGGCGGGCGGCGCCAGTTCTCGGTGGAGAAGGCGTAGAGCGAGAGGTAGCGAACGCCGAGCCGCCGGCTGGTCTCGACCACCGCGCGCACCGACTCCTTGCCCACGCGGTGCCCGTGGAGGCGGGACAGCCCGCGCTGCTCGGCCCAGCGGCCGTTGCCGTCCATGATGACCGCGACGTGGCGTGGCAGTCGCGAGGGATCGATCTCCGTCATCATACGGCCATGATCTCGTCTTCCTTGCCCTTGAGCGTCTTGTCGACCCGCTCGACGTACTCCTTGGTGAGCGCCTCGATCTTCTCGCCCGCGTGGCGGCGGTCGTCCTCGGTGATCTCCTTGTCCTTCTCGAACTCCTTCAGCATCTCGAGAGAGTCCCGGCGGTGGCTGCGGACCGAGACGCGGTAATCTTCGGCCAATTTGCGGATGTGCTTGACCAGCTCGCGCCGGCGCTCCTCGGTCAGTGGCGGGACGGGCACCCGGATCAGCTTCCCGTCGTTCAGCGGATTCAGCCCCAGATCCGCGCTCTTGATGGCCTTCTCGATGGCGGCGATCACGCCCTTGTCGAAGGGCTGGACGACCAGCAGCGTGGCTTCGGGCGCGGACAGCGAGGCGAGCTGGTTGAGCGGCGTCTTGGCGCCGTAGTAGTCCACCGTGACGCCCTCGAGGAGCGCGGTATGGGCCCGTCCGGTGCGCACGTGCGAGAGCTCCTTGCGGAAGGCCGCGAGGGTCTTCTCCATGTCCTGCTTGGTGCTCTCCAGCACCTCGGCGTCGGATGTCATGTCCGCCCCCCGTGGACGAGCGTGCCGATGCGGGCGCCGGTGACGGCCCGCTTGATGTTCCCGGGCTGCATCATGTTGAAGACCAGGATCGGCAGCCCGTTGTCCATGCACAGCGAGATCGCGGTCGCGTCCATGACCTGGAGCTGGCGCGAGAGCACGTCGATGTAGGTGAGCTCGTCGAAGCGCACCGCCCCCGGATGCTTGAGCGGGTCGGCGTCGAAGACGCCGTCCACGCGCGTCGCCTTGAAGATGACCTCCGCGCCGATCTCCATGGCGCGCAGGCTGGCGGCGGTGTCGGTGGTGAAGAACGGGTTCCCGGTGCCGGCGGCGAAGATGACCACGCGCCCCTTCTCCAGATGGCGCGTCGCGCGGCGGCGGATGTAGGGCTCGGCCACCTGCTGCATCTCGATGGCGGAGAGCACGCGCGTCGCCACGCCGAGCTTCTCGAGCGCGTCCTGCAACGCCAGCGAGTTGATGATGGTGGCGAGCATGCCCATGTAGTCGGCGGTGGCGCGGTCCACGCCGCGCGCGCTGGCGGCGAGGCCGCGGAAGATGTTGCCGCCGCCGATGACCAGCGCGAGCTCGCAGCCGAGCGCGTGGACGTCCTTCAGCTCGGCCGCGAACCCGGCGAGCACCCCCGGGTCGATGCCATAGCCGGCCGGACCCGCCAGCGCCTCCCCGCTGATCTTGAGGAGGACGCGGCGGTAGCGGGTCGCGCCGGACACGCCCGGCGCGGGTTCAGGCTCCGGGCGCGCCTCCAGCGGCGTTCTCCTTGCTCACCGTCTCGCCGCGCTCGAAGCGGGCGAAGCGGCGAACCGCCACGTTCTCCCCCAGGCGCACGATCGCGTCCTGTACGACCTCCGCGACGCTCCGATCGGGCTGCTTCAGGAAGGGTTGCTCCAGCAGGCAGACGTCCTTGTAGAAGCGCTCCACCTGCCCCGCGATGATCTTCTCGATCACCTTCTCGGGCTTGCCCGATTGCAGGGCCTGCTTGCGGTAGATCTCGCGCTCGGCCTCGAGCTCGCCGGCCGGGACCTCCTCGCGGCGGACGTAGCGGGGCGCGTGCGCCGCCACCTGCATGGCGAGGTCCTTCACCAGCTGCTGGAACTCGGCCGTCTTGGCGACGAAGTCGGTCTCGCAGTTGACCTCGACCAGCACGCCGATCTTGCCCGGTGGATGGATGTAGGCGCCGATCGTGCCCTCGGCGGCGATCCGGGTGCCCTTCTTCGCCGCCTTGGCGAGCCCCTTCTCGCGCAGGAGGCGGATGGCCTTCTCGACGTCGCCCGCGCTCTCGGTGAGCGCCTTCTGGCAGTCGAGCAGGCCGGCGCCGGTCTTCTCGCGCAGCTCCCTGACGGAGTCGAGCGCCATCGCCTAGCGGGCCTCCGCCTCGATCGCGTCGGTCGTGCCGGGCGCCTCGCGCCCCGCGCCGTCGCCCGCGCCCGGCTCGTGCCCGGCACCGCGCTGCCGCTCCTCGTAGAGATTGCGGCCTTCGATCACCGCCTCGGCGATGGCCGCGCAGAAGAGGCGGATGGCGCGGATCGCGTCGTCGTTGCCCGGGATCTTGTGGTCGATCATGTCCGGGTCGCAGTTGGTGTCGACCACCGCCACCACCGGGATGCCGAGCTTGTTGGCCTCCTTGACGGCGATCTCCTCCTTCTTGGGGTCGATCACGAAGAGCGCGTCGGGGAGCTTGCGCAGCCCCTTGATGCCGCCCAGGGAGGAGAGCAGCTTCTCGCGCTCGTGACGCATGCCCTGGAGCTCCTTCTTGGTGAGCGCCGCGGCGACTTGCGTGTCCTCGAGCATCTCCTCGAGCTTCTTCAGGCGGTCGATCGACTGCTTGATGGTGTGGAAGTTGGTCAGCATGCCGCCCAACCAGCGCGTGTTGACGTAGAACGCGCCGCAACGCTCCGCCTCGTCGCGGATGGCGTCCTGCGCCTGCTTCTTGGTGCCGACGAAAAGCATCTGGCCGCCCTGCGCGGTCAGGTCGCGGACGAAGTCGTGCGCGTCGTGGAAGAGCTTCACCGTCTGCTGCAGGTCGATGATGTAGATCCCGTTGCGGGCCCCGAAGATGTACGGCTTCATCTTGGGGTTCCAGCGGCTGGTCTGGTGTCCGAAGTGGACCCCCGCCTCGAGCAGGTTCTTCATGGTGACGTCGGTCATACGGGCTCCTTGCTCCCTCCCTCCTTTCCGCGCAAAACCGGCCCCATACCAGAAAGGCTGGTCCGCGCGCAATTCGAGCGGGCGCGCACGGTCACTGGTTCATCGAATCGAGGAACTCCTGGTTCGACTTGGTGCCCTTGATCTTGTCGTGCAGGAATTCCATCGCCTCGACGGTGTTCAGCTGGGAGAGGAGCTTGCGCAGTATCCAGACGCGGTTCAGCACCTCGCGCGGCACGAGCAGCTCCTCTTTCCGCGTCCCCGAGCGCGTCGCGTCCATGGCCGGGAACATGCGCTTGTCCATCAGACGCCGGTCGAGGTGGATCTCCATGTTACCGGTACCCTTGAACTCCTCGAAGATGACCTCGTCCATCCGGCTGCCGGTGTCGACCAGCGCCGTGCCGATGATGGTCAGGCTGCCGCCGTCCTCGATGTTACGCGCCGCGCCGAAGAACTTCTTCGGCCCGCGCAGCGCGTTGGAGTCGACGCCGCCGGAGAGGATCTTGCCGCTCGGAGGGACGACCGAGTTGTAGGCGCGCGCCAGACGGGTGATCGAGTCGAGCAGGACGACCACGTCGCGGCCGTGCTCGACCAGGCGCTTGGCCTTCTCGATCACCATCTCCGCCACCTGCACGTGGCGCGTGGCGGGCTCGTCGAAGGTGGAGCTGACCACCTCGCCCTTCACCGAGCGCTGCATGTCGGTCACCTCCTCGGGCCGCTCGTCGATGAGCAGCACGATGAGGACGACGTCGGGGTGGTTGGCGGTGATGCCGTGCGCGATGTTCTGCAGCATCATCGTCTTGCCGGTGCGCGGCGCGGCGACGATGAGCCCGCGTTGCCCCTTGCCGACCGGCGTCAGCAGGTCGATGATGCGCGTGGTGTGCTCCTCGGGGTCGAACTCGAGGTTGAGGTGCTCGTCGGGGTAGAGCGGCGTCAGGTTGTCGAAGAGGATCTTCTCGCGCGCCTTCTCGGGCTCCTCGAAGTTGATGGTCTCGACCTTGAGCAGCGCGAAGTAGCGTTCGCCCTCCTTGGGCGGGCGGATCTGGCCGGCGACCACGTCGCCGGTGCGCAGGTTGAAGCGGCGGATCTGGCTGGGCGAGACGTAGATGTCGTCCGGGCCCGGGAGGTAGTTGTAGTCGGGCGCCCGCAGGAAGCCGAAGCCGTCGGGCAGGATCTCGAGCACGCCCTCGCCGCAGATGAATCCGTTCTGCTCGGTCTGCGCTTGCAGGATGGAGAAGATGAGCTCCTGCTTGCGCATCGCTGCAGCACCCTCGATGTTCATGTCCTTGGCGATGGCCGCGAGGTCGGCGATCTTCTTCTCCTTCAACACCTTCAGGTTGAGCGCGCCCGGCTCCTCGGGCGGCGGGGTCTCCGCCTGCTCGCGCTCGACGACGCTCGCCTCACCTGCCGGCCGTTCCCTCGTGCTCAAGGAAAGTCCCTCCCCGCGGATGCGGATTGCATTGGAATCGTCGCGTGCTTGGGTCGGTTCACGGCGAACCGACGGGGTGTCCGGCGGAGAGAACGTGTGCCTCGCTGTCTGGGGAACGGAAGCGGTGGTGGATGGTGCGGAGAGTAGGCAATCGCTCGTTTGCTGTCAAGCGGAACTGCCAGATTTCCCCGTTCTCCTGCCGGGTTGGCGCAGCGTCGCGAGGAGCTCCTGCAAGTCCCGAGGGAGCCCCGAACGGACCACGACGCGCGTCCCGCGGGAGGGATGGTCGAAGCGGATCTCCGCCGCGTGCAGGGCCTGGCGCGGGAAGGCGAGGGGCGTGTCGAGCCGCCCCGCGCGCCGCGCGCCGTAGACGCGGTCGCCGACGATCGGGTGGCCGAGCGCCGCCAGGTGAACGCGGAGCTGGTGGGTACGCCCGGTCTCCGGCTCGAGGCGCACCAGCGTCGCGCCCGCGAGTCGCTCGAGCGCCGTCCAGCGCGTCACCGCGGCGCGCCCGCGCCGGCTGTGTACGCTCATGCGCTTGCGCTCGCGCCGATGGCGGCCGATGGCGCGGTCGATGGTGCCGCTCGCGGCGCCCGGGTGACCGCGGACCACCGCCAGGTAGACCTTCTCGATCGTGCGCGCGCGGAACTGCCGCGCGAGCGCCTCGAGCGCCGCCGCGGTGCGCGCCACGAGCAGCACGCCCGAGGTGTCGCGGTCGAGGCGGTGCACGATGCCGGGCCGATCGGGGCGCCCGACCCCGGCCAGCTCCCCGAGCCGATGGACGAGCGCGTTCACCACCGTCCCGCGCCGCGCCCCAGGCGCCGGGTGCACGACCATCCCCGCCGGCTTGTCGATGGCGAGCAGATCGGCGTCCTCGTAGAGCACGCTGAGCGGCAGCGCCTCACCCTCCGCCCCGAGCGGCTCAGGTGCCAAGAGCTCGATCTCGAGCCGCGCGCCCGCATCGACCAGATGCGCGCTCTTCCGCACCACCCCATCGACGCGCACGTGCCCCCCGTCGATCAGCCGCTTCGCCTGCGATCGCGTCCCAACCGGGGCCACGGTGGCAACGAAGCGATCGAGACGCGAACCGGCCGCCTCGGCCGGGACGACGACGTCCACGCGCTTCGGCGGGGGGGCCGGCCCGGGCCCCGGCGAGGGGCCGCCGGCGGGGGTGCCGCCGCGACCTTCGAGGGCGCCGCACGCACCGTGCGGTCGAGCGGTCTTGCGCGTGGGCGCCGGAGCGGGAGCGCCGGCACCCCCGCCGGCGGCCCCTCGCCGCGCTCTAGTCACGCCCACCCGGCGCCAGCGCCGAATCGCCGCCGAGCACCTCGCGCGCCCGCGCCACGTCGCGCCCGATCGCCGCCCGCAGCGCCTCAGGCCCGCTGAACGCCTCCTCGCCGCGCAGGCGCTCGATCATCTTGACCACCAGCCAGCGCCGGTAGAGGTCCCCGGTGAAGTCGAGCAGATGGGCCTCGATCGTCCGCCGCCGGCCGGCGAAGGTGGGCCGCACGCCGATGTTGAGGACGCCCGCGCGCGGCCGCCCGTCGACGTCGACGCCGACCGCGTACACGCCGTCGGGCGGCAGGAGGAGGCCGGCGCGCAGGTGGAGATTCGCGGTCGGGAAGCCGAGCGTCCGGCCGCGGCGGTCGCCCACCACGACCCGGCCACGGAGCGCGTAGGGCCGGCCGAGGAGCGCCCGCGCGCGCGGCATGTCGCCCGCCTGGAGGAGCGCGCGCAGCCGCGTGCTGCTCACCTGCTCCCCGTCGCTCCCCGCCGCGACCGGCCCCACCACCTCGACGCCGAACCCGAGACGCGCTCCGAGCGCGGAGAGCGTCTCGCTCGTGCCGGCGCGGGCACGCCCGAAGTTCACGTTGTAGCCGACCACGACGTGCTCGAGCTCAAGATGGCGGAGGAGGAAGTCGCGCACGAAGGCCTCCGGGTCGAGCGCCGCGAAGGCGCGCGTGAAACGCTGGAGGACGATCACCTCGACGCCGAGGCCGGCGAGGCTCGCCAGGCGATCGTGCAGCGTCTGGAGCATCAGCGGCGCGCGCTCGGGGGCCAGCACCGCGATCGGGTGCGGCTCGAAGGTGAGCGCGACGGCCTGCCCGCCCGCTTCGCGCGCGCTCGCCACGGCGCGGCGAATGATCGCCTGGTGGCCCAGATGCGCGCCGTCGAAGTTACCGAGCGTCAGGACGGTCCGCAGGAGCCTCCCGGGCCGGTGCGCCAGGTGGCGGATGACGCGCATCGCCACACCATATATATGACGCCTTCCGCCCGTAGAAGGATTGGACGGGCGCGACGGCGAGGGCGGGCTGCCGTGCGCGGAGGCGGGGGCAGTCTCCCGGCTCCCGCTCCGGCGGCGCCGCACACTCAGCCACGATCGCACGTCGCGCTCGGCGCCGTCGAAGGTCGGGAGACTGCCCCCGCCTCCGCGACGACCCGTCGCGGCGCTCGGGCGCGCGCGGCGACGGCATCGCTCCTGCACGGGCTTTTGCGCTCGGCGCGCCCGGTCCGTGCGTCGCGGGCGCGGGGGCGCCGGCGGAGCGCCTATGAGGCGCCGAGCGACACGCGCGATCGAGAACGAGTCGCGCGGCGGCGCCGAATCGAAGCGGAGCCGGCGCCCCCGCGCCCGCACGACACTCAATGCCCCGCGCGCGTAGCAGCGCGCCGCCCAGTAGAGCGCGTTGTCGGCGAGCGGCGACTCCTTGTGGTTGGCGGCGAAGCTGTTCAGCTGCGGCACCGTGCGCGCGCAGTCCTGGCGCGCGAGACCGTCGAGCAGCGTCAGGTAGTCGGCGCGCTCGGGGACGTTGACGCTGCCCGCGGCCTTCTGCTCGCGCGCGATCTCCTGCCGCCACTCCTCCTCGCCGCCCGCGGGCGGACGGGCGGCGGACGGCGGGCTCGCGGTGGCCGTCTGGGGAAGCGAGGGCGGCGGCGTCGCGGCGGACGGGCCGCCGCTCCCTGTCCCGTGCTCCAGGTCGGCGACCCGCTGCTCGAGCGCCGTCAGGCGGTCGTCGCCGGACGGGCCACCTCCCCCGCGGCGGGGATGCCCTTCCTCGATGTCCGCGCGCAGCCGCTCGACCTCCTTCTGCACCTCCTGCACCTGGCGGCGCTGGTCCTGCAGGATGGTGCGCAGCTGGCGATCCTGCTGCACCAGCTCGGCGCGCGTGGCGCATCCGGCGAGGACCAGCAGCGCGAGCGTCCCCGCGCGTGTGAGGCCGGCGCTCACTGGCCGAGGATCACCGAGTGGGCACGCCGGTTGCGTGCCCAGCAGCTCTCGTTCTCCTCGTGACAGAGAGGCAGCTCCTTGCCGTAGCTGATGGTCGAGACGCGCTCGGCGGCGATGCCCTGTCCCACCAGGTAGTCCTTCACCGCCTTCGCCCGCTTGGCCCCGAGGGCCAGGTTGTACTCGATGGTGCCGCGGCTGTCGCAGTGCCCTTCGAGCTCGATCTTGGCGCGGCCGTTGCTGCGCAGCCAGTCCAGGTTGCGGGCCAGCACGTCGTGCGCGGTGCCGTCGAGCTCGAAGCTGTCGTAGGCGAAGTGGACGTCCTTCAGGATGCCGTCCTCCTCGGGGGCCAGCCCGCGCTTGCTGCGCTCGAGGCTCGAGCCGCTGGCCCCGAGACCCTCCTCGCCCATGCCGGCGCCGGCCGCACCGCTCTCGCCCGGCCGCGGGCCCTTCTTCTTGCAGGCCCCTGCCAGCGGAAGCAGGAGCAGGAGTGCGAGCGCGACCCGCCCGGTCTTCGAGGTTGTCATGCCCACCGCCTTCCTGGCAGCGCCAGCCCTCGCGGCTTCAATCGAGCCGCGGCGACCACGTAGGCGACGTATCATCCGCCGCCCCACGGGTCAATTGTTTCTGCGTCTTGCCGTCGCGGTCGGAGAGGAAGAGGTGCGAGCGGCCAGCGCGCGTGGAGGAGAAGACGAGATAGCGACCGTCGGGCGCCCACGAGGGGTTCTCGTTGCTGCCCGCGGAGGTGATCGTCTGCGCCGCGCTCCCGTCGGGCGCGGCGACCACGATCTGGAAGCCGCCGCCCGCGCGCGTGGCCCAGGCCAGGCGATCACCCTTCGGCGACCACGCGGGGGAGGTGTTGTACCCCCCGGTCGACGACACGCGCACGAGCCCGCTGCCGTCGACGTTCATGACGTAGATCTGGGGCGAGCCCGCCCGAGCCGAGCAGAAGGCGAGGCGCCGCCCGTCAGGCGCCCACATCGGCGACACGTCGATGGCCCAGTGATCGGTGAGCCGCTGGATGACCTGACCGCCACGGTCGAGCAGGTAGACGTCCGAGTTGCCGCCCTCCTCGCGGGTCACCAGGAGCCGCGAGCCGTCGGGCGACCAGGCGCCGTCCAGCACCACACCCCGGCCGGGCACCACGCGGGTCACCTGGCGGCTCGGCAGCTCGATCTGGAAGAGGTGCGGAAAGTGCTCGCGGTACGAGGTGAAGAGGATGGCGTGCGCGTCGGGCCGCCAGCGCGGGCTGACGACCAGCGAGCGCTCGTCGGTCACCTTGGCGGGCTCGTCCTGATCGAAGGTGAAGCGGTAGACGTCCTTCAGGCGGCCGCCACGCGTGCTGACCAGCGCGATCGCCGAGTCGAAGGGACCGCGCTCGCCGGTCAGGAACTCGAGGATCGCGTCGGCGGTCTTGTGCGCCATGCGCGGCAGGTCGGCGCGCGGGCCGCTGTAGCGGCGGCTGGCCTGCGGCACGTCGTGCCGCCCGGGCACGTCGAAGAGGCGGACCTCGACCGTGACCGTGTCGCCGCTCGCCGTGACGCCGCCCTTCACCAGCGCCTGCGCGCCGAGCGTGGCCCAGCCAACGAAGTCGATCTCGCCCGCGGTGATGCCCGAGGTCTGGGGATTCTCGATGAAGGTCTTCGGGTCGAGCAGGCGGAAGTAGCCCGAGAGGTCCAGGTCGTGCGACAGCACCTGCGCAAAGCGTGCGCCGAGCGCGCCGCCCGCGTCGCCACCCAGGTCCTTCAAGGGCACGACGGCGATCGGGAACGACTCGCTGCCCGGTCCGAAGATCTGCCCGGTCACGACCGCGGCCGCCAGCGACGCGCGTCCGAGGACGAACGCGAGCGCGGCGCGCGCGGCGATGCGCTGCATGGTCTTCATCCTGCCCCCTGCCCTCCGCTCTCCTCGGAGTGGAACTCGATCACGAACTCGCGGAACTCGCTGGCGTAGCGCGCGGGCGGCGGCGGCAGCTCGCGCACGTGCTGCACGGCGCGCAGCGCGGAAGCGTCGTAGGCCGGGTTCCCCGAGCTCTGCGCGAGCTTGATGCCGCTCACCTCGCCGTCGGGCGCGATCTCGAAGCGCACCGCGGCGACCAGGCCCGGCCGCCCGATGACGTTCGTCCACTGCGCCTTGATCGTGTTGATGACCTGCTGGCGGTAGGCCATGAACTCGAGGCCGACCAGCTGCCCACCGCCGCCCTTGCCCTCGCCGCCGGCGCCGATCGGGCCCGAGCCGCCTTCGCTGCCACCGAAGCCGCCACCGGAGCGCTGGCGCCAGCGCTCCGCCGCCGCGGAGTACGCGTCGCGCGGCACGGCCTGCTCCTTGCCCTCGGGGTTGCTCGCCTTGGCCGGCGCGGGCTTCGCCGGTTCCGGCGCCTTGGCCGGCACGGGCTTCACCGGCTCGGGCTTCTTCGCCTCCGGCTTGGGGGGCTCCGGCTTCCTGGCCTCGGCCTTGGGCGGTTCGGGTGGCTTCGCCTCGGGCTTCGGCTCCGGCGGCTTCGGCTTCTCGGGAACGTGGACCGTCGGCTCCTCGGCGGCAGCAGGCTTCGGCTCCGGCTTGGGCTCCGGAGGCTTCGCCTCCTGGGGAGGCTCGGCCTTCGGCGGCGGCGCGGGCGGCTCGACCGACCCGCCCGACAGATCCGCCCCCGGTGCTCCCGGCGGCAGTCGGCCGCCGAGCGCGCTCGGATCGGTCAGCTCGACCGTGTACGCGACCATCGGCAGCGGGCGCATGCCGACGCGGCCGGCGATGAAGACGGCCGCCGCCAGCACGAGCGCGTGGCCGAGCGCCGAGAGGCCGACCATGCGCGTGAAACGCTCGTCCCACTCGGGCGCCAGCTGGAGCGGCCGCGAGGCCGGCATGAGGCTACCGCCGCCGCTCCGCCGGCGGCTCGGTCACCAGCCCGACGCGCGTCAGCCCGGCGTCGTGTACCGCGCCCATGACGCGCATCACCTGGCCGTAGGGCACGGCCTGATCGGCGCGCACGTAGAGCTGGCGGTCGGGCCGCGCGCCCGCGATGGCGGCGAGCTTGGTCGTCAGCTGCTCGGGCGTCATCGGCGTGTCGTTCAAGAAGAGCTGTCCCGTCTTCCCGATGTTCACCACCAGCTGCTCCTCCTGGCCCGTCAGCGGGCCGGCGGCGACCTTCGGCAGGTCGACCGAGACGCCCTGCTGGAGGATGGGCGCGGTCACCATGAAGATGATGAGCAGCACTAGCATCACGTCGACCAGCGGCGTGACGTTGATCTGCGAGATGGCCTCGCTGGTCGACGGGCCCTGGTCGAAGGTCATTTCAGGAAGTGACGCTCGGCGATGTTGAGAAATTCGGACGCGAAGGTGTCCATCTCGGCGGTGAGCACGCGCACCTGGCGCGCGAAGCGATTGTACATGACCACCGCCGGGATGGCGGCGGCCAGGCCGACGGCGGTCGCGATCAGCGCCTCGGCGATCCCGGGCGCCACCGCCTGAATGCTGGACGAGGTGGTCACCGAGAGCCCGCGGAACGCCGTCATGATGCCCCACACCGTGCCGAAGAGGCCGATGAAGGGCGCCGTGCTCGCGGTGGTGGCGAGGAAGGTGAGGCCGCGCTCGAGGCGGGTCACCTCCTGCGTGCGCGCCCGTACCATGGCGCGCTGCACGTTCTCGATGCCGCCGAACTCGGTCACCTCCTCGTCGTTTCCGGGGTTGCCGCGCTTCGCCTTGGTGAGCCGCTGAAGCTCCTGGTAGCCGCCGCGGAACACCTGCGCCACGGGGCTCTCCTTCAGGTCGACGCTCGCGGTCTGGATCGCGCCCAGGTTCTTCGCGTCCCAGAAGATCTCGATGAAGCGCTGCGACTGCCGCCGCGCGCGCCGCATCTCCACGCTCTTGGCGAGCGCGATGCCCCAGCAGCCGATCGAGAAGGCCACCAGGATGACCAGCACCGCACGCACCACCGGCCCCGAGCCGACGACCATGTCGAGCACCGAGTCCTGGCGCATGGGCAGCGGCCCGGCAGCCTGCGCGAGGATGCCGCCGACGAGCGCCCCGAGGTCGACGCAGTTGGGAATCATCAGCGACGTGCCAGCCGGCGGCCCCGCTCCACCCCGCGCCGAACCTAGCGGAGCCCCCCGGAGCAGTCAAATTCGCGCTCGCTTCACCTTGACCGGCCCGGGCGAAGTGGAATAGAAAATTTCTTCGCTCACCCCGCGCGCGGCTCGGCCCGTCGGGCGCGCGGTGTCGCACCACCGAAGGAGGCTCGACCCGTGGCGATCCGCGTCGGCATCAACGGCTTCGGCCGCATCGGGCGGAACGTGCTCCGCGCTTGCCTGGACGAGCGCGGGCTCGAGTTCGTCGCCGTGAACGACATCACCGATGCGAAGACGCTCGCGCACCTGCTCAAGTACGACTCGGTTCACGGGACGCTCGGCAGCGAGGTCCGCGCCGAGAAGGACGGGCTCGCCGTCGGCGGGCGAAAGATCACGGTGCTCGCCGAGCGGGATCCCGGAAAGCTGCCCTGGAAGCAGCTCGGCGTGGACCTGGTCCTCGAGTGCAGCGGACTCTTCACCGACCGGGACAAGGCCGCCCGGCACCTCGAGGCCGGGGCGAAGAAGGTCATCATCTCGGCGCCCGCGAAGGCGGCGGATCTCACCATCTGCATGGGCGTGAACGACCGCGCCTACGATCCGGCCAAGCACGCCGTCATCTCCAACGCCTCGTGCACCACCAACTGCCTCGCGCCGATCGCCAAGGTGCTGCACGAGTCGTTCGGCATCCGGCGCGGTCTCATGACCACCATCCATTCGTACACCAACGACCAGCGCATCCTCGACCTGCCGCACGAGGACCTTCGCCGCGCGCGCGCCGCCGCCCTCTCCATGATCCCCAGCAGCACGGGCGCCGCGCGCGCCATCGGCCTGGTGCTGCCGGAGCTGAACGGCAAGCTCGACGGCATGGCGGTGCGCGTGCCCACACCCAACGTCTCGCTCGTCGACCTGACCGTCGAGCTGGAGAAGCCCGCGACCGAGGACACGGTCAACGCGGCCATGAGGGAGGCCGCCGCGGGGCCATTGAAGGGCATCCTCCTCTACTGCGAGGAGCCGCTCGTGTCCGCGGACTTCAACGGCACGCCCTACTCCTCCATCCTCGACGCCCAGCTCACGCGCGTGATGGACAAGACCTTCTGCAAGGTGCTCTCCTGGTACGACAACGAGTGGGGCTTCTCGAACCGGATGCGCGACGTCGCGCTCCTGGTGGGCCGGGGCCTCCGCTAGGTCGAGGGGCGGGGTGCGGTCGCTCGAGGAGATCGACATCGCGGGGCGGCGCGTCTTCATCCGCGCCGACCTGAACGTCCCCCTCGACGGCGGACGCATCACGGACGCGACCCGCATCGAGGCGACGCTGCCGACGATCCGCTGGGTCCTCGATCACGGCGGCCTGCCGATCGTCGCCTCGCACCTCGGCCGTCCGAAGGGCAGGCCCAGGCCGGAGCTGTCGCTGCGGCCCGTCGCCGAGCACCTGAGCCGCGCCCTCCGCGTGCCGGTCGAGCTGGCGCCCGACTGCGTGGGTGAAGCCGTCGAGCGCCTCGCCACCGAGCTGCGTCCGGGGCACGTCCTCGTCCTCGAGAACCTGCGCTTCCATCCCGAGGAGGAGAAGAACGACCCCGCCTTCGCCGAGCGCCTCGCGCACCTGGCCGACGTCTACGTCGACGACGCGTTCGGCGCCGCGCACCGCGCCCACGCTTCGACCGCCGGCATGGCGCGCTTCTTCCGCGACCGGGCGGCGGGGTTCCTCCTGCGACGCGAGGTCGACTTCCTCTCGCGCCTGCTCGCGGCGCCCGAGAAGCCCTTCGTCGCGGTCCTCGGCGGGGCCAAGGTGTCGGACAAGATCGGCGTGCTCGAGAACCTGCTCGCGCGCGTGCAGACCTTCTGCATCGGCGGCGCGATGGCGTACACCTTCCTCCGCGCGCAGCGAAAGCCCGTCGGTCGCTCGCGCGTCGAGGAGGACAAGGTCGCCCTCGCCGCCGAGACGCTCGCGCGCGCGGCGGCCCGCGGCGTGTGCGTGCTCCTCCCCGTCGACCACCTCGCCGCCGATCGCCCCGAGGCGGGCGCGACGGCGCGCGTCGTCGACGCCGACGACTTCCCGGCCGACCTGCTCGGCGTCGACATCGGCCCGCGCACCAGCGAAGCCTTCGCGCGCGAGATCGCGGCGGGGCGCACCGTGCTCTGGAACGGACCCATGGGCATCTGCGAGATCGACGCGTTCAGCCAGGGTACCATGGCGATCGCGCGTGCCCTGACCGCCTGCCGCGGCACCACGGTCGTCGGCGGCGGCGACTCGGTCGCGGCCCTCGCGCGCGCGGGCCTGCTCGACGCCGTGACCCACGTGTCGACCGGCGGCGGCGCATCGCTCGAGTTCCTCGAGGGACGCGCGCTGCCTGGGCTCGCCGCACTCGACGACGGGCACCCGGCGCAGCACGCGGAGGCTTCCCGATGAGCCGCACACCGGTCATCGCCGGCAACTGGAAGATGCACGGGGCGCGCGGCGAGGCCATCGCCCTGGCCGGTGCGCTCGCCAAGAGCGTGGCGCACGTGCGCGGGCGCGAGGTGGTGATCGCGCCACCGTTCACCGCCCTCGAGGCCGTCCGGCCCGCGCTCGAGGGAACCGACATCCGCCTCGCCGCCCAGAACGTCCACTGGGAACCGAAGGGCGCCTACACCGGCGAGATCGCCGTCGCCATGCTGCGCGAGAGCGGTTGCACGCACGTCATCGTCGGGCACTCCGAGCGCCGGCAGTACTTCGGCGAGACCAACGAGAGCGTGAACCGCCGGCTGCACGCCTGCCTCGCCGCGGGGCTCGTCCCCATCGTCTGCGTCGGCGAGGCGCTGGAGGAGCGCGAGGCCGAGGCCACCACCGCGGTGATCGCGCGGCAGGTGGAGAGCGCGCTCGCCGGGGTGCGCTCCGAGCAGCTCGCCGGCTGCCTGCTCGCCTACGAGCCGGTGTGGGCGATCGGCACCGGACGCACCGCGACGCCCGGGCAGGCGCAGGAGGTCCACCACGCCATCCGCCGCCAGCTCGTGGGCCTCGCCTCGGCCACCACCGCGGAGCGCGTGCGCATCCTCTACGGCGGCAGCGTCAAGCCGGACAACGTCGACGGGCTCATGGCCGAGCCCGACATCGACGGCGCGCTGGTCGGCGGCGCGAGCCTCGACGCGGTCGCGTTCACCCGCATCGTGCAGTACAAGTAGCGAAGGAGCAGCGATGACAGCCGTCCTGGTCAACTACGTCGTGCCCGCGATCCACGTGCTCGCGTGCCTCTTCCTGATCGCGGTCGTGCTGCTGCAGACCGGCAAGGGCGCGGACATGGGCGCCGTGTTCGGTGGCGGCAGCCAGACCCTGTTCGGCTCGAGCGGCGCCGGGAACTTCCTGACCAAGCTCACCACGGGCACCGCGATCGCCTTCATGGTGACGTCGCTCATCCTCACCTACTACAGCGCGAACCGCACGCCGACCTCGAACCTGCTGAACCGCCTGCCCGCGGCGGAAGCGCCGTCCGCGCCGCCGCCGGCGCCGGAGGCGAGCGCGCCGGCGGCCGGAGCGCCCGCGGCTGCGCCCGAGCCGGCGGCGCTCGAGGGCGGCGGCGAAGCGCCCGCCGGCGAGGCCCCCGCGACCCAGTGAGGGCGCGCTCCGGCCTCGACAGCCCCGGGACGCTTTGTTAGGACTGGCGCCCGCCCGCGACTCTTCCGAGCCGAGCGAGGATGGCGGAATGGCAGACGCGCTAGTTTGAGGGGCTAGTGGGGTAACACCCGTGGGGGTTCAAGTCCCCCTCCTCGCACTGGCGCCCGCCCGCGACTCTTCCGAGCCGAGCGAGGATGGCGGAATGGCAGACGCGCTAGTTTGAGGGGCTAGTGGGGTAACACCCGTGGGGGTTCAAGTCCCCCTCCTCGCACTTGATTTTGCTGGCTCTTCCTGTGCGAGGCTCGTGGCTCAGGGCGGCCTGTGTACTATCTGTGCACTATCCGCCGCCGGCCAATAAGCGTCCGGCACGTCGTGAAGGAACGCGGCCCCTCCCGGGAGTCGACGACGACGAAGCGGACCGCGCCGTCGTCTACCTACGGGGAGCCGATCCGCTCGGGCTACGTGGACCATCTCAACGTGACCACCCTGGAGCACGAGCGGTGGAAGCGGGCGCACGCCCGCGTTCCCGGGAGACGGGGCCAGCGCGGTGGGCTGACGGACTACGTCGTCACGAGGACTGTCCCTCGGGCGAGAGCTACACCATCGTCGGCGGGGCCTACGACCTGCACGACCGGATCTGCGCAGTCGTGGAGGCCGTCGGGAGCGAGAGGGCTGCGCTGTTCGGGCCCGAGACCTGCTAACGCCGTCAGTACCCCGGCATCGTCGTCGGGGTGGCGCGCGGGCGCGTGGTCGTCGTCGTGGACGGCGGCGGTGTAACCGCGGCGCAAGCCGTTCCGTTGCACGCATCGCAACAACTCGACTGACTGCCGACGCAAGCGGTGCCACCCTTCGGAGCCTTGCAGGCGGCGGAACTCTTCTTCACGCTGCACTTCCGCACGCCCTTGGCGGTGGTGCGGCAACACGTCACAGCGCCGGAATGGCCGCAGGTCGAATTCGCCGCACACTTCTTGACCTGCCGCTTGCAAGACTTGGGCAGCGTGCCGGTGCTCACGGCTTGCTTCACGACTCCGGCCG